>Ga0210409_10000226_pt1 | contig 112269 bp, 92 predicted proteins | sample IncBWH17MmetaG_FD_161649 | JGI IMG/M metagenome (GOLD analysis project Ga0210409, IMG submission 161649) | Forest soil microbial communities from Barre Woods Harvard Forest LTER site, Petersham, Massachusetts, United States - Inc-BW-H-17-M | ecosystem: Environmental > Terrestrial > Soil >...
CATCCGAGAGATCGACCTTGGGGTTCAGAGGTCCACTGCAGTGGACCTCCTGAACCCCAAACTACCTTCCAACCTGTAAAGGATGTCCTGATAACAACCTGTAAAGCATGTCATGGAACTTGACAATAAGACTGCGCCATGAATGGGGCACCCGTGCTTATTGATTAGCGGGGCATCATGCGGAAGAAGAGGGCTTGTTTGGCGATGGGTTCGGTCTTGTCGGCCAGCTCGGTCATTTGTTGGTCGTTGAGTGGTGTGAATTGGCGTGCGAGGTCGGCGCATTCTTGTACCTGCTCCACAGAGTCGCAGCCGATGATGGCTGTGCTGATGGGGAGCGAGAGTGTGTAGAAGAACGTTTCGTGTTTGGTGAGGGTGCCGGGTGTGGTGGCGATAGCTCCGCTGCCTTCCCAGGATTTTTTCTGGACTTCGATGGGGGGCGGGGTCCAGGTGGAGAGGATGCGGCCGCGGGCCATGACCTTCATGCCGATGATGCCCATCTGTTTTTCGACGGCCATGGGGAGGAGCTCTTTGGCGAAGCTGTAGTGGAACTTGTCGGCGGCGTTGAGGCCCATGAGGACTGTGTCGAAGGGGAAGCGGCGGATGCCCTCCATGAGGGCTTCGGGGCGGAAGCGGCCGGTGATGCCTAGATTGCGGACCATCTTTTGTTCGTGGGCCTGTTGGAAGGCTTCGATGGCTCCGCCTTTGGCGAAGATCTGGTCGATGTCTTCCTGGATGCCGACGTCGTGGAGCTGCCAGGTGTCGATGTGGTCGGTGTTGAGGAGCTTGAGGGAGACTTCGAGATTCTTGAGAGCGGCATCGCGGGTGCGCTCCTTGGTTTTGCTGGCGATGAAGACCTGGTCGCGATAGCCTTTGAGTGCTTTGCCCAAGTATTGCTCGCTCCAGCGCTCTGGGCCGCCGTAGATGGCGGATGTGTCGTAGTAGTTGACGCCAAGTTCGAGGGCTTTCTCGATGATGGGGATGGCGACGGCGTCGTTGTGGGTCTTTTCGAGTGCGCCTTGTCCGCCAAGGCCAAAGATGCCAGCGCGGAAGCCGGTCTTGCCGAGGTTGCGGGTGGGCATCATCTGCTGGATTGCCTGGGCTGAGGCGCGATAGGCCTGTGGCGTGGTTGATTCTGCCTGAGCGGTGGAGGGAAGTGTGGCTTGAACTAAGCCGGCGGCGACGGAGACTCCGCCTGCTTTGAGGAAGTTGCGACGGCCTTGATTTTGGGCAGTGTTCGATTCGCGCGGGGTCTTCATAGAGTGGTAGAGGTCACCTGTGTGATGGCGTGATGGTATCGTTGCCGGTATAGGGTTGGCAACGCCTCATTACGGTTACTACGGGGCTAGCGGTTGGAAGTTGGCGCTTGTTGTTGTCACCTGGAGTTGTTTGGCGGTGGCGTTGAGATCTGTCTTCTGGACGTAGTGGGTGCCGTCGGGGAGGCTGGCGAATTGGACGGCGAGGGTGACGGCGTCCTTTGGATCGTCCATGTAGGTTTTTACGTTGATGGTGCTGATCTTTTTGGCTGCGGTGTCGAACGAGAGAGTCATCTGGTCGCCGGGAAGGGCGTAGTCGTGGAATACGATGTCCGCTGTGCCTGAGCCTTTGTTGAGCGAGGCTTTGCCAGCCTGAAAGGCCTGCTGCATGTGTTGGGGATCAGGCGGCACATAAAGGGCGAGCAGGGTCTTCACCTGATCGGTGTAATCCTTTAGCTCTTCCTTCTTTTTCTCGATGATTTTTTGCTTGACCCTGCCTCCGCGGCCTCCTGCCTGTTGCGGCTGTTGCTGCTCCTGCGGTGCTCCGATAGGCGTCTTCTGTACCTTGCCGTCGGGACCGTAGCGGGCGAGCGATTGCTTGGGTGGCTTGGGTTCCCCTTTGAGTGTGATCTGTGTCGTCTCGGTCCACTGGTATTTGTGGAGTTTCTGCTGGTTCTCTGCGACTGATTGCTTTATCTCCGCCAGTCGTTGTTGCAGCTCTGCCTTGGCGGTTGCGGTGGTCTGGGCGGTTGCGGGAGCAATCATCGCCAACATTGCTGTAACGACGAAGAGAGCGTGAGGTTTAGATGCAGAGACGAAGAGGTGTGTGCAAACAGATTGCCCTTTGTGCATGGTCGCTCCGATTCTAAGGATCGTAGGATTGCAGGGTCGAGGCGAAGATCCGTTCGTCAAGCAAACAGTCGATCCGTTGAGTTGGGATCGGCCTATGGATTGACACACACATGGTCGTGTCTGCTCGGGCAGGATGTCAAGCTGCGGGGAGGGATGAAGGCTAGGGATTCTCGCCGTAGATGCTTACTGTGAAGTAGTGATCGTTGAAGCAGTAACTTCTGGTGAGGCGAAAGGCGGAGGTTCGCTTGTGGACTTCGTACTGGGTGCCGGTGACTACGGTGGGCACGGAGAGCAGGCAGGCGGCATGAAGTGAGGGGATCTTGGACTTCCAGGCTCCGGCGAGCATGTTGGTGATCTCGCCGAGGCCATCGAGCACGGTTTCGTCGACTTCGGTGACTTCCATGCCTGCCATGCAGGCGGTCATCTGCATGGCTGCTTCGGCGCTGACGAGCACGGTGTAGGCGCCGCTGAGTGCACCAGCGAGGCCGATAACAGCGGTTAGTGTTCTGGACTCGTGGTCGAGGGCGGGTGGATTGACCGCGACGCTGACCGGGACGCCGAGCATCAGGCCAAGGACCTCTTCTACGCTTTGATCGAGGATCGTTGTATCGGTGACGGCTGAGAGAAATGCGCTCTGCTTGGGTTCGACTATCAATTGCACCATTCGGTTTTGTCTCTTATCCCAGACGTCGGTGGTCATTGCCACGGATCGTCCGCATGGTATCGCCGTACTCGTTGTCTTGAATGCCTTATCGGCAGGTGATAGAGATGGATGAGAGACACGAGCCTAATTAATTAGGTGCGTGCCTGTGACAACTTGTATCGCATCTCTCAGGATCATTCTCAACCTTTTGCTGTGTAGGGCTTGCTGTAATGTGTGGACCATTGCACGAGGTCTTCGTTCATCCAACGTAGGGTTTGCTTCCTGCTGTCTGCTTCAAACAGCATGTACGCGTTGGGATCGTAGCGTGTGGCTGCGGTTACATAATGTTGCGGACCGTAGGTGTGAGCGAAGTCGATCCACTTGTGCCAGTGACCTGCGACTACGAGCTGAATCGTGTCGCGATATTTGTATAGAAGCGGATGAAGTCCGTAGTCCTTTACTTCAGTGGGCGCGACGATCCAAAGCGGGTAGTGAATGAAGACTACGGTGGGTTTGCGCTCGCGGAGCAGGCCTTCGAACCAGTTCAGTTGCTCTTCGCCGAGAGAACCTATTCCTTTGTTGAAGTCACTGGAATTGTGATCCCATGTTGAGCCGAGGAAGTTATTGAGATGAATGAACCGGAATCCCTTGTAGTCGACTGAAGTGTAGGGCTTCGTTTTTAGCTTCGCTTCGAAGAGGCGGTGGGACATCTCGCGGGAGACACGGGGAACGTCGTAGTCATGATTGCCAAAGCCGAGATGGACGGGCATCTCAAAGCCGTCGAACAATTCTTTGGCGATGTCGATCCGCGTGCGATTTTTGAAATAAAAGTCGTAGTCGGCGGAAGGGTAGTTGTGAAAGCAGTCGCCGGGAACGAAGACCCGTTCGATCTTCGGATTGAGCGAGTTGATGAGAGACCGTGCCGATACGAGCCGTTCGGTCGTGTGAAGGATGCTCTCGTTGTCTTCGACTCCGTTCTCGGTGCCTTTTTGGTAAAACTCGTCGATGATGTGCGTGTCGCTAACTACCGCGAAGTGAAACAGTGTGGGGGAGGTGGCCTGCGCCACTCCACCCCACGCTTGTTGTGTTGCCAGGGCGGCGAGTGCGCTTGCACTCAAACGACCAAAGGTACGACGATTCATCTTCACCACGATCTCCCTTGATACTTATTGTTTTAGAAGATGATTTTTGCTGCAAGCTGAAGCTGTCTTGCAGGATATGCAGCTGTGATGGATCCGAAGCTGCCGTTGGAGATGTTGCCATCGGGAGCCTGATAGTTGACCTGGTTCAAGACATTGAAGGCCTCTGCTCTGAAGTCGAAGCGGGAGGTCTCGCTCCAGAGGTTGAAGGATTTATGCAGACCAAGGTCGGTGTTGAAGTACGCGTAAGAACGAAGTTTGTTGCGCGAGATGTTTCCGTAAGGAGAGGTGTTGCCCAAGGCTACCGATGGAACCGCCAGATAGGTGGGATCCAAGTAGCGAGTTAGAGCGGTTGCCGTCTTCACTCGCTTGGAAGCTGGGTTTTTGATGTTTGCCGTAGCCAAAGTAAGTTGCGGACGGACGGTGACGAGGTCTGTTGTGAAGAGCGGGTTGGAAGCGGACGTGTTGTAGGTGAAGTTGAATGGCAACCCGCTCGTCATTGTGTTGATGATGGTCATCTGCCATCCACCGAGAGCGGCGTTGACGAAGCCATTCGACTGCGCGCCGAACTTGCGGCCATGACCGTATGGCAAGTCGTACAGAATCGAAGTGGTGTTATTGATAGGCTGGTCGTAGCCGGATGGACCATAGTCGTTGTGGGGGTTTGCGAAGTTGACGCGTGAGTTGTCGTTGTTCGACGTTTCGAGGTGTCCTGAGGCGAGATCGAACGCGCGGCCCCAGGTAAAGGAGTTCAGAAGATACAGCGCGCCAGCTCGCTTCTCAATCTTCGCCTGGAGTGAGTTGTAACTGGATGAGTTGCCTCCGTAGGCGATTTCGATATCGCCGAAGGTCGTTACTGGGCGGCGTGCCGCAAATGTGGGGCAGCCTACTCCTCCGGGATTCAAGCACGGGATTCCCTGGTTGTAATCAGCAAGTACCTGGAGGTGTCGGCCTACATTGCCCACATAGGCGAGATCCATCACTAAGCCCCAAGGGAGCTGCTGCTGGACACCGACGTGGTAGCTCTGGATATAACCGGTCGAGAAGTTTTTTGGGATGTAACGCGATGTAACTTTCTTCGGATCGAAGTTGGCGGGATTCGTAAGGCCGACTGCGTAACCCTGTTGCATCTGACGAAAGCATGCGGTCTGATCCTGCGTATCGTTGACGCAGCGATTGCTGATGGTCGGATTTGGATTGTTGATCGAGGCGTTTACAACGTTCGGACCGTTGTAGGTGAGGTTGTTTTCGCCACCTGCGCGGTTGTACTGGCTATAGCTGATCCCATAGCCGCCACGGACTACGGTCTTCGGTGTGGAACTCCATGCAAAGCCGAAGCGAGGACCGAAGTTCTTAAGCGGAACATGTACGAGCGCACGGTTATCAATGCCCCCACCTGAAGCCTGAATCAGGGTATTCGTAGTTGGATCGAAGTTAGCAAGCTTGTTGTCACGCTCCCATTGAGGCGTCACGATCTCGTACCGCAGGCCGGCATTGAGTGTAACGGTGGGTGAGAACTTGTAGTCGTCCTGGAAGTACATGAAGTTGAAGCGCTGGCGGAGATTGACGATGGTGAAGTTTGTAAGTGAGTAGGAAGACTGGTTGCCGAAAAGGAAGTCAGCCATATTGGCAGCCTGTGTCAATTGGCTGCTTACGCTGCTGCTTGTCTGACCTGGATCGGTCGGATTTGCAGGCACACACGGTGAGACGGGTGCGGCAGGTGGCGTTGTGCAGACCGGGACCGCGGCATATCCCGCTGCATAGTTGTCTTGTCCGAAGCTCGGATTGAAGTCATTCACCTGGGTATTCACTGCTTGATACTCGTAACCGAATTTCATGGAATGAACGCCATGCACCCAGTTGAAGTTGCCCTTGGGGTTGTAGACGGTTGGGTTCTGGAACTGAGGGCTCGAGGACTGTGCGCCAAATTGCGTAAATCCAGATACACTCTGCGCATTCAGATCGCGAACGATACTCTTGTCTGTCGGTATGCCATTCGTGATTCCATTCTCGGTGAGTAGAGAGGAATTTCCTTGCCCGTAGGGAGTTTTTGCGCCCTCGTTCTTGGTATAGGCGAAACGAATATCGAGCAGCTTATTCGCCGAGACCACCCAGGTAACGCCGCCTGCGATCTGTCGGTTCAGCAGATGGACGTTCGAGTTTGCATTGCCTCCTGCGCGGCCAAGGACAGTTGGAGGATCGAAGATTGTCCCGCGATGCTCGCTATAGCGGCCGAACAGGCTCCACTTCTGATTGAAGGTATGGTCTACCCGCAAATCGCCTTTGTCATCCTGAATAGTGCCGCGAGGTGAGGCGATGTAGTTGTTGGAGATGGTGTCGTATGCGACCGTTCCAGGCGTTCCGCCAAGCTTGGACGTAGAGTTGTTGGCGGGTAGAGCGGCCATGACGGCCTTAGCAAACGGAGTCGCCTCGGCTGCGACGTCGCCTGAGGTGAAGACCGTTCCCGTGATCGGATTGCGCAGCGTGATTGGTGTCGGAGTTCTCGAGTCTGCATAGTGAAACAGGAAAAGCCCCTGGCGCTGTTCGGCGTTAGGAAGCGTGACGGTGGTTACGGGATTGCGGAAGATCTGACGCAGTCCCTCGTAATCCGCGAAGAAAAAGGTGTGGTTCTTGAAGATGGGGCCACCGAAGGTTCCGCCAAACTGATTGCGGATGAATGTCTGCTTGACGCCCCCGGCCGGCTGGAATGGGCCGATAGCGTTCAAGCTGGTGTTACGGAGGTAATCGTAAGCTCTACCGTGAAAGTCGTTCGCGCCGCGCCGCGTGGAGACGTTGATGACAGCGCCGGATGCACGACCGTACTCGGCGGAATAGTTATTTGTCTCGACTCTGAACTCGTTGACGGCGTCGGGGGAGGGAGCAATGTTCTGGTTTGCGAAGCCCTGGTTGGATGTGCCGTAGTTGTTGTTATCGAGGCCATCGAGGAGGAAGTTGTTGAAGGCGGAACGCTGGCCGTTTACATTGAACGACCCCTCACGGCTCGATGCGCTCTGGTTCAAGAGCAATGATTTGCGTACACCTGGGGCAAGCAAAACGAGGTCCGCATAGGCACGGCCATTCAGGGGCAGGTTCTCGACCTCTCGCGTGCTGATCACTTGTCCGCGCGAGCTTGTCTCGGTCTCAAGCGCAGCGGCGGCGGCGGTTACTGTGACGGTTTCACTGATGGAGCCAGCCTGCATGTTCAAGTCGACGCGCTGCCGAGCATTCGTCGTCACTGTAAAGGTCTCAGTCTGTGCACGTTGAAAACCAGATGCCTCGACCATGACCTTGTATTGTCCGATAAGCACACTCGGAAACTCGTACTTGCCCTCGTTGTCCGTGGGTGCGGTCTGGGAGATGCCTGTCGCGATGTTCGTCAGAGTAACGGTGCTGCCTGGAATTGCTGCTCCAGAGGTATCTTTCACGTACCCCAGTACTGAGGCTGATTCAAATTGAGCATTGGCGCTTAGAGCCGGAAAAACCAGTAGGAACGCGACTACTAATCGAAACCAGATCTGCATCGTTCTTCGGCTTTTTTTCGCATTCGATGCGCCTCTCGGAATAGCGCATTCTACTGCTCTTGTGATCTGCATAAATAACCGTCCTTGTTCTATCGTGCTTATGTGCTTGTTGAGCAGCACATGCCCCTTCTCGAGGCATGCGTTGCAGTGTCAGCTGGCTTCCATGAATGACGAGAAAGTCAAACGAAATCGAACTACGAAATCGGTAACGTAAAACGTTGTTTTGGATTGATGTAAATGCAAATAGATCAATGATTTAGTTGGAAATTGGTTACACATATAGCTCTAGTTCATTTTTGGAGCAGCAGTTTCACATGTGTTCCTAGTCGAATAAATTGTGCAAGTGGAGCCGATTCTGAACGATGCCAATGAATCTACGGTGAATAAGCGGTAACGTAAACAAAAAACCTTCGTTACGGCCCCGATCCATTGCCATGATTGCGTTGAGAACGGACAATTTTGGCCCTAAAAAAGCCCTGAGACTAACATTGCGACTCAGGGCTTCTTCGGAACATTCGGTTGTAACTACCAGTGGATTTTCTCCGGAAAGAACTCAGCGAAGAGATCGTCATAGTAGGGCTTCAACTCCGGCAGGTTTGGTTTCGTATGCCCCTTGGAGTAGAGGTCATAGACGTTGAATTTATTCACCCACTCCAGCATCGCGATGTCGTGGTCGTTCATCAGGTGCCGGTAAGCTCCGTGCCGATGCGCCGAATAGAAGGAGTGATACCGCAGCATGTACAGCGATTCCTCCGGCAGGTAATTCTTCATCACTTCACCGATGTAGCCGTCGTGGCCGAATGACATATGTACTTTGTCCAGTCCGCAGTTTGGCTCGTAGATGCCGTACTTCGTTTGATACACGGGATTGTGGATATCGGTGTTGGCCGCAAAATACTCTGGAAAAACAATGTCTTTGGAGTAAGCACAGCCTACCGGGAACGTGTCTCCGACCACCCCCCATTGCGGTTCGCCCCATAGACACAACACCTTACCGAGATCGTGGATGAATCCCGTAAGCACAAACCATCGGGGATGCCCGTCTCTTCGGATAGCCTCTGAGGTCTGTAAGAGATGTTCGATCTGGGTGAGGTCCGTATCCGGATCGCTGTCATCTACAAGGGTATTCAGAAACTCCGCCGCCTCCCAGATGCTCTTTTCGCCTTTGTTCAAGCCGAAGTATGCCTTCTCCTTCTGCATCACGTAGTCGAACGTCTGGAACTGGTGATTCAACCTGTAGAACTCGGCGACGCCTGGATTTGCCTGGGCGTCATATTGGCGGAACTCTTGCTCGCTCTTGCCTTCCTTGTAGCGCCCTGTCAAAAAATCATCCCACTCGTCCAGATCTCTCAAGGGAGCCGAGACATCATTTGTAGCCATAGGATTTTCCTCCATCCGGAGCTGGTAATTACGTTACCGCTAACGCATTGCATACTATAGGAGTGTCATTCGATGGATGGCAAGTAAAATTATCGAGAGATATCCACTTTCTGATGGCCTTCAGACCATATCGCTGAGCTTAATCTTCCATTTACAGTAACAATATGACGAAATCGTCGAAGGTCGACCTGGTCGGCGTCGGACTGAATGCTACTGACACCGTTATCCCTCTCTCAAAATATCCGGTAAGAGGTTCCAAGGTTGAATATCCGACCTCGACCGTGCTGCCTGGCGGACAGGTTGCATCGACCGTAGTGGCTTGTCAGCACTGGGGTTTGCGTACTCGTTACGTAGGCAAACTCGGCGATGACAGCGCAGCAACGCTGCATCGCGAAGCATTTGCAAGAGCAGGTGTGGAGACGCAGCTGATCACGGTTCCGGGAGGCGCCAGCCCTCAGTCGCTCATCCTGGTTGACGGTGGCGGCGAGCGGACGGTTCTTTGCAGACGCGATGAGCGGCTTATTCTTCAGCCCGGCGATCTCAATCGCGAATGGATCGTCAATGCGCGAGCCTTGCATGTCGATGGACACGACACTGCAGCGGCCACACTGGCGGCTGGCTGGGCCCGTGCCGCGGGCGTCCCGGTGATCGCAGACCTCGATGAGATTTATCCGGGAGTGGAAGAGCTTCTGGTGAACATTGACTACCTTATTGTGAGCCGGGACCTTCCCTGCCGCCTCATGGGCGGGGCCGACCTGGAAACAGCGTTGCAGCAGATGCAGCACCGTTATGGATGTCGTATCGCCGCCGCAACACTGGGGCAGGAGGGCGTCCTGGCTTGGGACGGCGAGCAATTCCAACATGTATCCGCCTATCAAGTGCCTGTGGCGGATACAACAGGAGCAGGAGATATCTTCCATGCCGGCTTTATCTATGGGCTGCTTCAGGGTTGGCCGCTCGAGCGGCAACTCGATTTCGCTTGCGCTGCCGCGGCGCTGAATTGCATGGCAGTCGGAGCCCGCGGCGGTATTGAGTCGGTCGAAGCGATTGAAAAATTGATGGCTACTGGCTCTCACTATCCAGCCGACTATTTTGTATCGAGTTCGCTCGCGTGAGTAGCTACTGAGAGATGTTTTGTCACGCACTCACTTGTTGCGGCAGAGTTGCGGGCGTCTTCTCCATAAGTTTGAAGAGTGTCGCGTTGACCAGGATCGTGAGAAGTGAGGCGGCTAGAGTAGCGTTATAAACGTCTTTGCCGATGAGGCCTGAGTACAAAGAGACCTGGGCGAGGATGAAGGAAAATTCGCCAATCTGGGTGAGGCCCATGCCGACCCGCATTGCAGTCTTTGTGGGATAGCCGAATAAACGAACGACTGCGAACCAGATTAAGAATTTGCCAATGAGAATCATCGCAACCATGATTGCGAGAATGCGCCAATTCGACAGCCAAGTTCGCGGATCGATGAGCATGCCGATAGTGACGAAGAACAGAGCGACGAAAGTGTCTCGAATAGCGAACGTTTGTGTGGCGAGTTTGTGGGCGTAATCGGAGCTGCCAAGGAGAAGGCCGCCGACGAACGCACCAAGCGCAAATGACAACCCGATCGCTTCCGTAACGGCAGCAACGACGAGGCAAATGGTCAGCGCGAGAAGAAGAGAGATCTCATCGTTACAGACTTTTTCTACCCGGGTGAGTAGCCTTGGAATGATCTTCCAGCCAGCGTAGACAACCGGGATAAGCAAGAGAAGCGCTTTGGTGATCTTCCAGATGACCTGGGCGTAGTTCGAAACGCTCGCAGAACCGAACTCTGGAAGCAGCACTGTAAGAAGGACGACCGCCAGATCCTCCACGAGCGTGAGCGTGATCATGATGCGACCGGCTTCGGAGCCGAGCTCGTTGCGGTCCATGAGAAAGCGCATGAGGACCATGGTGCTGGCGACGGAGATGATGCAGCCGACAGCGACGCCTTGGGCGGGCGGCCAGCCTAGCAACATTCCCACTCCGGCACCGAGCCCGATGGACAATAAAATGCCGATTGGAGCGCCGATAAGCGCGACCCATTTCACGCGGAGTAATTCTGGAATGGAAAACTCGATACCGACCGAGAACATCAACAGAATGACGCCGGTTTCGGACATGAGTTCGAAGGTGTGGACGTCATGAACGCGAAGGCCCGGCGTAAGCGGGCTGAGAACAAGGCCAGCAAGAACATAGCCTAAGATGAGCGGCTGGCGTAGTCGCCAGAACAGGAGGGCGAAGAACAGGGCACTCGCAAAAACCATGGCGATGTCCCGAAAGATGAACGTGGGTTCGTTCATGTCACTCCTGTCTGGAACAACTACACAGATCTTGAGCTGATACTACTTTTTTCCAATCGTTGATTCCCGCTTCACGAGCGTAGACGGCACAAGGATACTCCTGGGTTCCTGTTCCGGCTTGGCTGAAAGCTCAAGCGCAAACTTACCTGCAATCTTTCCGAGCTCGGCCGTACCGTGGTCGATCGAACTCAACGGAACGCGAAGGTAGTTTGCGTATCGCAGGTTTCCGCATCCGATGAACGCGATGTCTTCCGGAACCCGCAGGCCCGCCTGCAATGTCGCTTCAATCGCGCCGACAGCGGTCAGGTCGTTGTAGCAGAAGACGGCGTCCGGCCTGGGCTTCAGCTTCAGCAGATCCTGCATTACCTGGAACCCTACAATGTCGCCTGACTCTTCCACGCGCTCTCGGACCACTACGTAGCTCTCGGGTACGGTCAGCCGCGCTTCGGCCATGACGTTCTTGTAGCCGCGCAGGCGATCGAACGCAGGACTCGTGTTCTTCGCACCGATGTGTGCGATTCGCTTGCGGCCAATATCGATCAGGTGCCTGGCCGCCATCTCTCCGACCTGCACGTCATCTGAGCCTACGAAGTTCGCAGCGAGGTGAGGGAAGTTGCGGTCGAACAGGAGGTACGGGGTATGAACGTCTCCGAGTTCGTAGAAGTTCCGAAGATTTGCCTGGCACGAAGCGATCAGCAGGACGTCGACGCCGCGGCTCAACAGGGTGCGAATCTCCTGCCGCTCGACCTCCGGATCTTCCTCTGAGGAGGTGAGAACCAGCGCGCGGCTATTGGTACGAAGCACTCCGCTGAGAGATTTGGCGAACTCCGCGAAGAACGGATGGACAAGGTCGGGGACGACAAGGCCAACAGTGTAGGTTCGCCCGCTGGCCAGCCCGCGTGCCATCATGTTGGGCTGGTAGTTCAGCTCTTTCATTCGCTTGAGGACGCGCCGTCGCGTTGCTTCGCCGATGTCGGCATTTCCGCGCAGTACCTTTGATACTGTGACGACGGAGACCCCAAGGTCTCGTGCAATATCTTTCAACCTGACAGCCATAGTGCTCCTGTCGGATGATGCCATAGGTTTGTTAAAAAACGGCACACAATCTTAGCTCTGGTCAGGCAGCGTTTTAGCTGAATCGCGTTCGCCGCCAGAGACTCCAGCCGCCTGCGATCAAGCTTAGAAGCAGCACTGCACTCAGAATCCCGACCCACATAAAATTCATCGTGAGCGGGGGCACAACAGCATGGAGGCCCAACGTGACGAAGACTCCGGTTGCCACTAGAACGATCAGATAATCCCACCAGCGATGGCGCTCGCCTCTGCCGCTGAATTCGTCGCCAGCCTGCGCCATGATGGTCTGGTGGTAGTCGAGGCCGTAGCGGATGCACTCGCGCGAGATCGCCTCGTTGGTTGAGGAGTGCTCTTTTGCCGAGGCTACCGCTGTGCTGATCGCCAGTGCTCCGAGGATCATAAGAACCGAGCCGCCGATGACCAGCAGGATATGATGCCGGTCGGCGTTGGCCAACTCGCCGAAGACCAGAGCTCCCCAGGCGAGACCCCATAGCTGGTTGGTATTGGAGAGCGGAATTCCGCGTCCTATGCCTAGATACTTTGCGGCGAACTGTTGGAACAGATCGCCGATGACCCAGACGAATCCGCCGAGGAAGAGCCAGAACAGCACACCCGGCATGTGGAATAACTGGAATGCCGTGGAGTGCAGGCCGCCGTCGAGCGCGAGGGTTAGAGCCAGTACTGTTCCCAGCTCTCCAACGGTGAATGCCGTGACGAAGGAGAGTGGGTTCATGCCGCTGAGGTATGCCTTGCGGTAGGGGACGTACATTGTTCCCCACATGAGGCTCGCGCCGAGAGCGGCTACGATGCCGCGGAAGGCGTGGCTTCCCATGCTGCCGCCTTGAATAGTGCTGAAGCCGAGCATGACGGCTGCGATCACGATAATGATTGCGCCGACGACTACCTTGGCGATGTTCTTGACGCTGGCGCCTTCCAGTTCGCGGAAGAGAACTCGTCCCCAGAAGAGGCCAATCAGCGAGTTTGCGTTCCACATGGGGAAGGCTACGGCGAGGCCTACGTCTCGAATTGCAAAGACGGTCAGGGTGTTGGCTACCGCCCAGAGGGCTCCTGCGAGCAAGGCCCAGACGATGAGGTGTTTCTTCTCGGCCAGATCGGCGAAGACGTACCCGGTGCCTTTCAGCAGGGTCGGAAATGTCCATCGTGCGGTAAATACCCCAGCGACCATGCAGAGGGAGATCGCGAAGGGGGAGAAGCCCGCGTTTACCAGTTTTGTGGGAGCCTCGGCTGCTCCGAGCCAGACTCCGGCGGTCAATCCGCAGATCACTCCAAGACCGTGCAGCGACAAACCAGCTTTTTCCACCTTTGCGACCACACTTGCCATCCGTCTCTCCAGCTCTTTTACCCCTAATGCAGTACTACAAGTAGCGCAATTCCCGCCAAAAGCACCAAAAACGGTACCCAGAAATGGCTATCTGTGACTATCGCCCTAAATCCTCGCGCCATACTCATGGTTCATTCTCCATTGCTGCAAACCCTTCAGTAGTAAGCGGTAACGTCGCGCTAACCCTATATGCAGGTGATACGACTGTCAACAGGATAGTGTCCCTCTCTCGCGTCGTCTGTACCCAAAGCGCGAGGGTCTTCTGTGGGAGTGAAGGAGTTCGATCGTCTCTGGCTACCCCGGGGGGGTACGGTGTGTAAGTCATGTATAGTCAATAGCTTAGTCGATTTTATTCTTGTAAATTCGTCATAATAAATGGGTTACGGGTAAATTCGTCTTTCTAAAAGGGTTATGGGTTTAATGGCGAAAGTCCCAGTTTTTGGCTGGGATTATTTTGAGTACTAGTTAAATGGTAGAGGATGGAGCATAACTCTTTTGCAATTGGGATGTTGTTGGTGGGTATAGGGTTAGCTTGTCTTGGCGCTTGACATGGGATTTTGCTGGGGAATTTTGGGGTTTATTTTGTAAGTGGTTGATTATGAATTATTTGTTGGGAGGAAGAGGAAGGCATACCCCAGAGGCTGAGCCCCCAAGTGTGTGGCGAGTCGGAGAGGCCCAAGGCTAAAGCCTTGGGTTACCTAGAGGCAACGGCAAATGCAAAAGCAACAGCAAAAACAAATACAGGGATTCTTCGCTTCGCTCAGAATGACGACCGAGAGGGAAGGATGCGGCAAGGGCAAGAGCAACCACAACTGCAACCGCGAGGAGTTTAGGTGGCTACGGAGAGTTCTTCTTCGAGGCGTTGTTTCTCGAAGAGGCTGGTGTAGTAGCCGTTACGGGCTAGAAGCTCGTCGTGGGTGCCTAGTTCGGCGATGCGGCCGGCTACGAGGACGGCTATCTGGTCGGCGTTGCGGGCGGTGGAGATGCGGTGGGAGATGAAGATGGTCGTGCGGCCTTCCATGACCTGGCGGAGGCCGGAGAGAATGCGCTCTTCGGTGTAGGTATCCACGCTGGCAAGGGCGTCGTCGAGGATGAGGATGCGTGGGTTGCGGATGACGGCTCGGGCGATGGAGGTGCGCTGCTTCTGGCCGCCGGAGAGAGTGACTCCGCGTTCGCCGACCATGGTCTCGAAGCCGCGAGGGAAGTCGAGGATTTCGGTGGCGATGTGGGCGATGGTTGCGGCTTGCTCGATCTGCTCGGAGGTGGCGTCGGGCGTGCCGAAGGAGATGTTGTGGCGGATGGTGTCAGAGAAGAGGAAGGTCTCCTGGGGGACGAAGCCGATGTTTTCACGCAGAGGTTTGAGCAACCACTTACGAACAGGTGTGCCATCGATTAGCACCATGCCGGGTGCAGCGTCCTGGAGTCTGGGGATAAGGTTGACTAACGTAGATTTGCCCGAGCCAGTGGGGCCGACGATGGCGAGCGATGAGCCGGCAGGAATGCGGAGGTTAATGTCCTTGAGAATGGGCGGCGAACCAGGGTAGGCGAAGGTTAGATCGCGAAATTCGATATCGCCCTTCATGTTGAAATAGTTGCTTCCCGTGCGGACATTGTGGTCTGTTAGCTCCTCGTCGCTAAGTTCGTCGGCTATGGCGGGTTTTTGTTTGAGGAGCTCGTCGATGCGGACGATGGAGGCGGTGCCTCGTTGGAAGAGGTTGACGACCCAGCCTACGGCGATGAGGGGCCAGGTGAGCTGGACCATGTAGACGTTGAATGCGGTGAATTGGCCGACGGTGATGTTGTGGGAGACGACTTCGTGTCCACCTACGAGGAGGGTGATCATCAGCGAGAGGCCGAGGACGAACTCGAGCGTGGGCCAGAGCATGGCCATGAGGCGGACGAGGTGGAGGCTGCGCTTGATGTACTCGATGTTGGCGGTTTCGAAGGAGGCGATCTCGGCCTCTTCCTGGGCGAAGGCGCGGATGAGGCGAGCGCCGGAGAAGTTCTCCTGGGCCTTGGCGGAGATGTCGGAGAACATGGCCTGGATGCGCTCGAATCGGCGATGGATGCGGTTGCCGAAGTATTGAACGAGGACCGAGGCCGCAGGCATGGGGACAAAGGCGAAGAACGTCAGCTTGGGGCTGATGCGATACATGAAGGGCAGCGCGGCGGCCATGAAGACGATGGTGTTGGCGCTGTACATGATCGCTGGGCCGAGGAGCTGGCGGACGGCGTTGAGGTCGTTGGTGGTGCGGGCCATGATGTCGCCCGTGCGGTGGGTGTGGAAGAAGACGGGCGCCTGGCGCTCGAGGTTGCTGAAGAGATCGTTGCGGAGGTCGAACTCGATCTCGCGGGAGGCTCCGATGATGACCTGGCGGGTGATGTAGAGGAAGACGGCGGATAGTGCGGCGATGAGGAGGAGGCGGAGCCCGTGGAAGAGGATTTTCTGCTGGGTGATGCCGTGCTGCATGTCGTCGACGGCGTGGCCGATGACGGCGGGGAGAAGTACCTTGATGACGTTGTAAAGAATGGTCGAAACCCCGCCCCAGGCGAGAGATTTCCAATATCGCCTGAGGTAGGGGGTTAACGGTTTAAGTCTTTCAAACATATTGGTTTATTGAGGCGCTCCGAGATTAGACGTGCTTACAGGCCCTCAGGATGCGGAGGAGTTTTGGGCTGGGGTGTGGGGGCGGTGGACCCGGCTGGAGACGCGTCGGTGGCGGGCTTTGCGTCGGTGGCGGGCTTTGCGTCGGTGGCTGGCTTTGCGTCGGTGGCTGGCTTTGTGGTGTCAGTTGGGGGCTTGGTTTCAGACGCGGGAGTGGCAGCTGGCTTGGGCTGAGGCGGAGTGTCGGACTGGCCTACTAGTTCGATGTCGAAGATGAGATCGGCCTTGGCGGGGATGACGGGAGGACGGCCCGCTTCGCCGTAAGCGAGCTGGTAGGGGATGTATAGGCGACGCTTGCCGCCGACGTGCATGCCCTGGAAACCTGTGTCCCAGCCGGGGATTACCTGGCGGGCTCCGTAGGGGAAGGTGATGGGGGTGCCGCGGTCGACGGAGGAGTCGAATTTTGTGCCGTCGGTGAGCCAGCCGGTGTAGTGGACTGTGTAGAACTTACGGGGCTCGGCGAGGGCGCCAGTGCCGATGACGGTGTCGACGTAGCGGAGGGCGTAGAGGGGCTTGGGTGCGCCTTCGATTTTGGGAACGCCGGGCGGGTTGTCTGCGGGGTTTGCGACTGGAGTTGCGGTCTTGGCGGCTGCGGTCTTGGCGGTTGTTGCTGCCGTGGTGGTGTGATGGGTTACAGGCTTCTTCGGGGTCGTGGTTGTGGTGGTTTGGGCTGTTGCGGCGCCGGCAGTGAGGGTGGCCAGGAGGGTCAGAGAGGGAAGCTTGAGGGTCATCGTTTGTCTCAGTTTAGGAGTTTTGAATGATTTTTGCAGGATTAGCGTACCAGAGCGCGGAACGTGGGCGGTTGTCGCAGATCAGGTAGAGGTGCGAAGGAGAAGGTAAGTGCCTGCTATGGCGAAGAGGAGGTCGGGCGTCCAGGCTGCGAGCATAGCGGGAAGGGTGTTGACGTTACCCATCGCCTGGAAGATGCCATCTACAACCGTATAGGCAATGGCGAGGAGGATCGCGGTGGCGATGCCAGCTAGTGAGCCTCGTTTGCCCATGGAGAGTGCAAAGGGGATGGCGATGATGGCCATGACCAATGTGATGAGCGGGTAGGCCAGCTTGCGGTTGAGCTGGACGCTGAGTCGTTTGGTGTCGAAGCCGGATTGCTTGAGGTCGGAGATGTAGCGGGAGAGCTCGTTATAGCTCATCTCTTGTGACGGGCGGTCTTCCTTCTTGAAGTAGCCGGGCTGCTCGTGGATCTCGGGGAAGGTTGCCGTGGTGAAGGGTTTGTACGAGGCGATGGTTTCGCCGCTGAAGGTACGCTCCCATCCGTTTTCGAAGACCCATGTGTTGTCGGTAGGGCTCCAATGGGCGGAGGCGGCAAAGATGCGGCGCTTGAGGATGAAGGTGTTGGGTTCGAACTCGAAGACGGTGAGGTTGGCGAAGACGTTACGGTCGGCGTCGAAGAACTGATAGTAGAAGATGCGGGCGGGCTGGCCGGCTGCGGTGGTTTGTCCGGAGATCCATTTGCGGTCTGGGCGGAGGAAGGTCTGGGCGGGCTTGTCTTTGATGACGGAGCGGAGGGCTTCCTGACGGCGGTTTGCGTTGGGAAGATAGAACTCGTCGAAGACGAAGAGGCCGACGGAGATGAAGAGGGTAACGACGAGGACGGGCGCGACGATGCGGTAGAGGCTGGTGCCGGTGGCCTTCATTGCCGTAATTTCGGATGACTTGCTGAGGGCACCGAAGGTGACGAGAACGGCGACGAGGGCGCAGAGGGGGGTGACCTGATAGAGGATGAAGGGGATCAGGTTGAGGAGATAGTCGCCTACAGTAACGAGCGGAGTGCGGTTGCGGATGATGTCGCCGATGAGCTCGAAGAAGGTAAAGATGAGGAAGAGGGTGGTGAAGCTGAGGAGAACGAGGCCAAGGCTGGTGGCGTACTCGCGCATGATGTAGTCGTCGAGCAGGAGGGGGAACTGGATGCGGAAGGTGCTGCGGAAGCGGCGGAGAAGTGTGGCGATGTCCACCTTGGTACGAGAGGCGGGATCGCTGCCGCGAGTGAAACGGGCGAGGAGCTTGTTGATAGACGTGCCGATGGAGGAGAAGAGGCCGAGTGCTATGCCGCCGCGCGACATCTGGTAGAGAAGCATGGCACCGGCGGCGGCGAAGATGAGGTTTGCTCCCCATACGCCAAGGAACGGCGAGAGCTTGCCGGTTTTGGCGAAGGCTACGCCGATGGAGGAGAGGAAGTAGTAGACAAAGACGAGAAGGATGGTAAGGACGAAGCCGGTGGACTTGCCTCCGCGTTTCGAGGAGAGGCCGAGGGGCACGCCGACGAGCATGAGAACGAGGCAGGCGAAGGGATAGGAGAAACGCTTGTTGAACTCGATGCGGTAGATTCGCGCGGGATGGCCGGGGATGTCGCTATCGGGCGCGCCACCGAGGTGCCAGAGTTCGGAGAGGGGAAGAGCGAGAATCGGTGTATCGGCGCGGCCCAGATGAGAGTCTTCGGAGGAGCCGGTTTGGATGGGGAGATCGGTGGAGGCGAAGGTGGAGATGTTGTATTGGTTGGGGTCGGTGGGAGAGGTTTGATGCTGGCCACCGCTGAGAAGATGGAGGCGGATAGACTGAGCGTCGCCGTCAGCAGCGTCGCCGCTGACGACGAGGGCTTGCTCGGCGGTGGTGATGTGGGGAGTGGCGGGCTGGGTGAGATCGGCGAGAAAGACGTGGTGCCATACGGCGGCGCCGGCGGCGGGAGAGACGTCCTGAATGTAGAGGACGTAGTTGCGGAAGTCCTCGTAGAAGACACGCGGCTGGACCTCGAAGGAGGCCTGAGAGGACTTGAGAGATTCTTCGAGAGAGAGGAGAGCGGCGGAGGAGCGAGGGGCTACATACAGGGAATTGATGAGGCCGAGGGCCAGTGCTACGGCCGAGACGATGGAGACGATCTGGACGAAGTCGAGAGCACCCATGCCGGCGGCGCGCATGGCTGTGATTTCGCTGTCGGAGGCAAGGCGGGAGAGGCCGAGAAGGATGCCAACCAGGACCGCCATGGGAATGGTGAGGGTGAGCGCGTTGGGAAGGGTATAGGCGAAGATTCGGGCGACGTCAGATGCGGATGCGGAGGCGCGGACGACGAGCTCAAGGATCTTGCCGAGGTCGCGCATGAAGAGAACGAAGGTAAAGAGGGCTCCGCCGAGGAGGGCGTAGGAGATGACTTCGCGGAGGATGTAGCGGGTGAAGATGCGCATGAGCTGGTGCTTGGTCTTAGTGTATCGCGTAGACAGAGATAACCCGTCTCGCGCGCTGTTGTTGCGAATGGGCTAAGAGGTGGATTTATTTGTACTGAACGAATTTGCAGAGGGCTGAGGCGGGTTCAAAACTGGCAAAGGAAAGACAAATACAGGGATCCTTCACTGCGTTCAGGATGACGACAAAACAAGACGACTGCGAAAAGATTTCGAGGACATTTGGGGCGTGGCGAGGAAGCGTCTACGGATTGGCTAGGAAGCGGTAGCCTATGCCTCGGACTGTGACTAGGTGCTGCGGGTTGGCGGGGTCGTCTTCGATGTAGCGGCGCAGGCGCACGATGAAGTTATCGATGGCGCGAGTGTCTGTGTTTTCGTGGACGCGCCAGACCTCTTCAAGGATTTGCTTGCGAGAGACGATCTGGCCTTCGCGCTCAGTGAAGTAGCGGAGGAGGTCAGCCTCCATGAGGGTGAGATGGGTCGTGCGATTGGGGGCGACGAGTTCGAGGATGTCGAAGCGAATGGTGCGATGGTTGAAAGCGTATTCGACGGGATGGCCTGCCGGTTCTGATTCGCTGGTCTCAGGGGTCTGGGTGCGCTGCCATGCGGTGCGGCGGAGAAGAGACTTGATGCGGACGAGGAGGATGTTGAGATCGAAGGGCTTAGGAAGGTAGTCGTCGGCGCCGGCTTCGAGGCCCTCGAGGACCTCCTCGGGGCGGGAGCGGGCGGTGAGCATCAACACTGGCGTGTAGCGCTGGGCTTCGCGGAGGGAACGGACGATGGTGAAGCCGTCGGCGCCGGGAAGCATGCAGTCGAGAACGACGGCGGCGATGGGTTCTTTTGTTGATAGGAGCCAAGCGAGGGCAGAGTCGCCGTCGGCCTCGTGGTGGGTGCGGTAGCCTTCAGCCTGGAGGTTGAAGAGCAGGCCCTGGGCGAGGTGGTCTTCGTCTTCTACAACGGCGATCAGAGGGGCAACGGTGGTTAAGTCAGCCATGCATTCCACACTACTGGATAAGGGAGATGGTAAGCCGCGCGCAAGCGAAACCAAGGGCACAGCATAATGCTGTTGTTTTGGCCCCTTGCTTGATGTGACCAAGAAACAGTATGAGTCCGGCGGCGATTGTTGCTGCGATTATGCTCTCGTGCTGAACTTGCCAGGTAACGAGGCCTGCGACGGTGGCCAGGCCGATGAATGCGCCAATGGTTGCGCCAATGGTTGCGCCCACAAGATTACGCGATTGGTTTGTAAGTGTGGAAGTCATGTCCATGTCTTCAGATTCTATGCCGGGTGGAGAACGTCGGTTAGGAGTTGGCTGAGACCGTTCCAGGCGATCTGGACGCCTATACACAAAAGGATAAATGCGATGACTCGCAGGATGCCATGAGCGGTGGATGGAGAGATGGCACGCGTGATTCGCGGCGCATAGGCGTAGCAGAGATAGATGAGGACACTGAGGACGATGACTGAGATGAATAGGCCAACGTGCGAGAGAAGCTTGGTGGTGAGATCTCCCCGTGAAGCGTGGACGCTGAGGGTGAGCATGACGACGATGCAGCCGGGACCGACGGTAATCGGAAAGGTAAAGGGGTAGAAGGCCTTTTCGGATAGATTGTCGACCTCGGATTGCGTTTCGGCTGGAGTTGTTGCCGCCTGCGTCTTCTCTGGATTAGGAACGGCTCTTTTCTCGTTGAGTAGGGACCAGCCCATTGCTGCGAGGACGATGCCGCCGGAGACCTGAACGATGGGAAGCGAGATGCCGAAGAAGCCGAGGAGCGATGAGCCGATCAGCTGGACGACGGCGAAAAAGATGACGGTGTTGATTGCGATTCTGCGTGCGAGTGCTCGGTAGACATGCTGCGGAGAGATACCGACGAGACCGAGGAAAACCAGAGCAGATCCGAGTGGATTGACGAGCGGCAGAAGGGCGCTGAAGCCTAGAGCAAAATATTTCCAGAGGAGGAACATGGCTCTCCACAGTCGAGATATCTCCGGTGATTGTACGTGGGAGGTATTTCTTTATTGGAAGCTCGCGCTGGAATGCACCGGTGAAAGCGGTGCGGTTGAGTTTGCGAGGGGAAGTGTCAGGGTGATCGTTGTGCCTTGATTGAGGCCAGGGCTGTTGGCGGAGACCTCGCCTCCGTGTTGACGGAGAATGTTGCGGACGAGGAAGAGGCCAAGGCCGGTGCCCTTGATTTTTACGGTATAGCGGCCGGGAACGCGGTAGAAGCGGTTGAAGATGCGTTTGTGCTGATTAGAAGGAAGGCCGAGACCGGTGTCGGTGATGCTGAGAGTGACCCAGGTGTAGTGGGTGATGGAGAGAGAGCAGCGGACATGGACTCCGTCGGGAGAGTATTTGATGGCGTTATCGAGGACGTTGAGAACAGCCGTGCGGAGGTCTTCGGCGATGCCCTGGACGTGGAGGTTGACGGCTCCGGCGATGGGTTCGAGGACGATGGCTTCGGCGGGAAGGTGGTGGCGCTGAAGTGTAATGGCGATGCAGTCGGTAACGAGTGCGGCGAGATCGATGAGGGTGCGGTTTTGCTGGCGGTGCTTCTGGCCGAGTTGGCCTGCTTTCAGGACCTGCTCGACGGTTGCGAGGAGGCGGTCGGAGTCGGCGAGCATGATGGAGTAAAACTGCTGGCGCTGAGTTTCGTCGAGGGGGCGGCGTTGAAGGGTCTCGAGGTAGAGCCGGATGCTGGCGATGGGAGTCTTGAGCTCGTGGGTGACGGCGTTGAGAAAGGAGTCCTGACGCTCGTTGCGGCGGATCTCGCGGACCAGGAAGACGGTGTTGAGAACGACACCAGCGATGAGGAGCGAAAAGAGGATGATGCCGAGAACGGCGAGCGCGACGGTGCGCTCGTTGAGGACTATCCAGCCGATATTGAGCGTGACGGCAACGCCGACGAGGAGGACGCCGAGGGTAATGAAAGTGGCGATGGCTCCGCGGCGTCGAGTAATGTTCATGGCTTGGAGGAAGTATAGAGCTTCGGATACTATCTCGGTGATGTGAGAGAGGGATCGTAATGGACAGACGCATGGTGTTGCAGGGAATGGGGGCGCTGATGATGATGTCTGCGGCTGACGCCGGGGCTCAGAGTGATGGGGCGAACGCGGAGGTTGTATATGAGCTGCGTGTGTACCACGCGTTGGAGGGCAGATTGGATGATCTGCTGCGGCGGTTCCGCGATCACACGGTGGCGCTGTTCACGAGGCATGGGCTGAAGAGCGTGGCCTACTGGACGCCAACCGATGAGCCCCTGAAGGGGCGGACTTTGATTTACATTCTGGAGCATCCGAGCCGTGCGGCGGCAGCGACAAACTGGAAGAGTTTTCAAGCGGATCCGGAGTGGGTGAAGGTCAGAGATGCATCGGAGGCGAACGGCAAGTTGGTGGAAAAGATCGACTCTACCTATATGACGATGACGGATTTTTCTCCTAAGCTTTGATTCGGAGGAGACAGGAGCTACCGTAGGCGGCTCCTGTGACGTTAGGGTTAGCGGACGCGGAATTCGGCACGACAACCACGGTCGACCCAGATGCCGCTGCGGTCGACGCCCCATGTATTGTCGCGTATGCAGGCTGAACCGCTGATCTGGCGGGAGAGCTGAACGTCACGACGTCCGCCGATGTCACACCAGTTTCTGCGACCGTTGTTGGAGGAACAGGTGACTGTGCGCCAAGACTGGCCCCCCGGCCAGTTGTTGTTGTTGCTGTTCACGACCATAAACTCGGCGCGACAGCCACGGTCGACCCAAAGGCCGCGACGGTCGACGCCCCAGGTGTTGTCGCGTATGCAGGCTGAGCCGCTGATCTGACGGACGAGGCGAACGTCGCGGCTACCGCCGATGTCGCACCAGTTGCGATTCCCGTTGTTGGAAGAGCAGGTGATTCGCTGTTGCGAGGAACCACCTCTCTGGAAGGCTGCTCCGGCAGAATAGGGCGCGAAGCATGCCGCTGCAATGAAAGCGAAAAGCAGGAGAAGATTCGAGGTGGCTTTCATGGTGCCTCTCAGAGAGAATTTTTGTTTCGACGAAACAAAACAATCAACTTCAAGGGCCCGTATTTCTCTTCGGAGTAAGAGGATAGCGACGCTATCGCGACTTGTCGAGTGTGATGCGGGTTTTTGGCGTCGGGTATGTATGGGCGATTAAAAAGGAAAGGCGCAGAGGGTAAGCTCTGCGCCTTTGGGATTGAGATGCCGGTGGGTTAGGCTCCGGCGGGCTTGGGGTTCTTGGGATCGAACTTGGCGATCTGGATCTTTTCGGCGAGGCCGACCTTGGAGAGGAGCCAGATGCAGTAGTAATTGATGTCGAACTCGTACCAGGCGAGGCCGTGACGGGCGCTGACGGGGTGGGCGTGGTGATTGTTGTGCCAGCCCTCGCCGCCGGTGAGGATGGCGACCCACCAGTTGTTGCGGGAGTCGTCCTTGGTTTCGAAGCGGCGCTTGCCCCAGAGATGGGTGGCGGAGTTGACGAGCCATGTGGCGTGGAGGCCGACGGTGACGCGGAGGAAGGTTCCCCAGAGAACCATGCCGAGCGCGCCGATGACGGGATGAGCAGGGCTGAGAAGAGCGCCGATTGCGATCTGAAGGATTCCGGTGGCGACCAGAGGAATGTAGTGGTATTTGCTGAGCCAGACATGGACGGGATCGCGGGTGAGGTCTGGAGCGTAGCGGCCGAGAAGGGCGGTCTCGGAGTGCATGGCACGGCCGGAGAGGATCCAGCCGGCGTGAGCCCACCAGGTGCCGTCGTGCGGAGTGTGTGGGTCGCCTTCCTGGTCGGAGTTCTGATGGTGAACGCGGTGAGTGGCTACCCAGAAGATGGGACCACCCTCAAGGGCGAGGCAGCCGCACATGGTGACGAAGTACTCGACCCACTTGGGGGTGCGATAGCCACGGTGTGTCAGGAGGCGATGATAGGCTACGCCAATACCGATGTTGATGGCGAAAAAGTACATGATGGCGAAGGCAGCCAGATTCTTCCATGAGAAGAAGAAGAGGGCAGCAATGGCGCCGACGTGGAACAAGCCCATGGCGATGGTCGTGATCCAGTTGATGCGACCCTGCTGGTACTCGCGGCCCATGCGGAGGTCCTGCTTGACCTTCATCTTGACTTCGGCGACAGCGGGAATGACCGCGGGGCGTGTGGTAACGGTCTGCGCTGTCTTTGCTTCTTCGGTGGTAATTACGGAAGGGCTCATGTCTTTTCGCTATCCTTAGAACTGCTGATATCAACGCTAACAGCGGCCGGGAAGTGTGGGTGTAAGACTTTTGTAATGCTTCGCTAAAGGTATTGATAGATAGGTGGCCGGAAGCGGAGAGCTAGTGGTTTGTTGACGATAGCGATAGTTTTTTTTGTGCGAATTGCGAGACGTGCACAAGCGGGCTCGTTTACTGGCCGCTACTGGCCGCGCGAAAGGTCAACAAATAAAACGGTATTCTAGAGAAGATATTAGGAACGAAAGAGCCTACAGAGGATGATGATGACGAGTAGAATTGCGCCGTTTCTGTTGAAGCCGTGGTTTAGTGAGAGGGTTTGGGGTAAGAAGGATTTATCGCCGTGGTACTCGGATACGGGGACCACTGAACTGGTGGGTGAGGCCTGGCTGACGGGGCCTCAATGTGTTGTGGAGACTGGGGAGTTTGCCGGGCAGACGCTGGCTTCGGTGGCGGAGGAGTTGGGCGACGGGGAGTTTCCGTTGCTGGTGAAGCTGCTGTTTCCGAATGAGAAGCTTTCGGTGCAGGTCCATCCGGATGATGCGCAGGCGCAGGCGGTGGGTGAGGCTCGTGGGAAGACGGAGTGCTGGTATGTGCTGGAGGCCGAGCCGGGTGCTTATGTTTCGCTGGGGCTGAAGAAGGGCGTTACGGTTGCCGCTGTTGCGGCTTCGGTGGCGGATGGGACCATGGAGTCGCTGATTGAGCAGGTTCCGGTGTCGGTGGGCGATATGTTGTTTGTGGATGCGGGGACGGTGCATGCGATCGGGCCGGGAGTGGTGCTGCTGGAGACGCAGCAGACGAGCGATGTGACGTATCGGCTGTATGACTACGGGCGGCCGCGGGAGCTGCATCTGGAGAAGGGGCTTGCGGTGACGAAGGCTAAGACGCAGGCGGGAAAGGTTGCGCCTCGGGAGATGGATGGGTTTACTCGGCTGATTGAACAGAAGTATTTTGTCGTGGACCGGTTTGATCTGGAAGAGATGGAAGAGCTGCGGATGCCGATGGCGGGGCGAGGTTGTTTGGTGGGGTTGAAGGGGACGGTTGCGGTAATTACTCCGGGCGATGAGGTGGAGTTGGCTCCGGGGCAGGCGGTGGTGATTCCGGAAGGATTTGAAGAGGTGATCGTGGAGGCGGAGCAGGGGGCTTCATTTGTGCGGTGTGTCGCGCCTGCGACGGCCTAGATGGTTGCGCCGAGCTTGGAGGCGGCGGTGAATCGACGGGAACCCTGGAGGAGGTTCCAACTGCCGGTGAGGAAGAAGAGGACAAGCAAGGGGCCATCGATCAGCTTGCGGAGATCCCAACTGTAGAGCGCGAAGGCGTTGGCGACGGCAAAGAAGATGGAGAGAACGAGAATGGTTCTGGCCGGAGTGGTGAATGAGCTGAGGAAGCGCCAGGCGATGAGGGCGAGGGGAAGGGCGAGCGGGGCGACATCGTATTCGATGAGGCGTGGGTTGAGAAGGATCACGCCGACGAGCAGAACCGGAATCCACTGCTTGAGAGAAAAGCCGCCGCTGAGGAACCGGCGGGAGAGGTAGAGGAGCAGCGCGAACAGGGGGATCGCGTAGCAGAGATAGAAGATGAAGCTGGCGGGCGAGTAGGGGATGCCGCGATCGTAGAGGACTCCGCTGAAGAGGCCGGACGGGCTGCAGCCGAAGTCGCGGTTGTAGCGGAACTGCAGTTCGACGGCTTGCAGGTAATGCTTGAACAGGGTGGGCCAGATCAAGGGCTGGATGGCGAAGAGCGCGACACCACCGGCGGTCGTGATGCCGGCGGGGAGCCATTGTCTGCGGGCGGAGAGGATGGGAATCACCACCAGACTGAGGAGCGGAGCCTTGACGCACGAGGCGGCGAGCGTGGCCAGGTAGAACCAGTGCCATGAGCCGCGCCTCCAGCCACGGACTGCGGCCAGGAGAACCAGAGCGTAGAGGATGTAGGCTACATTGCCGCTCAGGACGGTTCCGTTGGCAAGGAAGCCCGGAAAAAAGGCGGCGACTGGGGCGAGATAGATAAAGTAGCGACGCTCGGTATCTGTCGTCGCCTGCATCGCTACCCAGATTTGAGCGAGAATCCCGGCCAGGTAGACGAGCCAGTAGACGCTGCCGCTGAGCCAGATGGGGAACTCGCCGATCAGCCGAAGGAACGGAAGAGTGATGGGGGAGTAGACGTAGCTGTAGGGTACCTGGGCATTCGGGTGAAGGGCCAACTGGCTGTGAAAGAGCTGCTGGATGGCTATGGCGTCGGCATAGGGGTCGTGTCCGGCGGCGAGGGCGCGGATCGCAGTATGGTAGATGGCCAGGTCCCAGCCTGGAGAGTCGAAGGCAATCCAAACGGGCATCGCCGCGAAGACGAGTATCCAAAAGACGAGAACGATGCCGCGGCGGCGGGGAGGATGCTGCATCTGCTGAAGCGAGTCTGTCAGAGGCTGTAGCGTGGTGCTCAACGGGAGACCTCGATGTCTGTGGCGAAGATTTCGTCCGTCTGCTCCTGGGGTACCGTCCGGCTCTGGGTGCCCCAGGTGAAGAGGCTGCTGATGGAGAGATTCCACACAGAGCCGAGAACGATTCCGGCGAAACCGGCGAGGTACCACTGCGCTCCAGACTGCCACAGCGCGCGGGTGAAGACGACGTTGGCCCAGGCGCCAAACGAACACACCAGTAGGAACCGCGCCGCGCCGGGGATCATCCGAAGTCCTCGCAGGCGACGGCTGCGGAAGGTGATGAGGTTGTTGAGAAAGAAGTTCTCCGTCATGGCGATAAAGGTCGCAACGACGTGTGCCGGAACGAAGTGGAGATGGCCGACCCGAGTGAGGACCAGCAGGGAAGCGAGGTGTGAGACCAGGCCGAGGCCGCCGACCAGAAGAAATAGCGTCAGCTGCACCGGAATGATGCCGCCCAGGAGCTTGTTGACGATCAGGAAGAGGTATTCGATGCCGACGACGACGTCGAGCTTGCTTTCGCCGTGGCGGCGGTTCGCGAAGGTGTAGCCAATCTCGCCGATAGCCACTGGCCTCCGCCTGGAGGCGAGCAGGTCGACGAGGATCTTGAAGCCACCGCCCTGCAGGTCACGCACGACTTCGAGCAGGAAGCTTCGGCGCAGCATGAAGAAACCGCTCATCGGGTCGGTCAATTCGCAGCGGCAGACGGCGTGGCTGATCCTTTGGCCCATCTCGCTGAGCAATACACGGCCATGGCTAAACTCACCCATGCTGCCGCCCTCGGCGTTTCGCGTGCCGACGGCGATGTCCAGCGACTCCCGGTGCATCCGCGCAAGCATCCTGGGCAGGATGGTCTCATCGTGCTGCAGGTCCGCGTCCATTACGGCGACGAAGGCCGCCTGGGTGGCCATCATTCCCTCAATACATGCGGATGCGAGTCCGCGTCGGCCGATGCGGTGGATAAGGCGAATGCGAGAGTCCCACCGGGCGTGAGACGAGACCACGTCCGCGGTGCCGTCGGGGGAGTCGTCGTCGACGAAGATCGCCTCCCAGGTGAGTCCGCGAAGCGCTTCTGTCAGGCGCGCGATAACGAGAGGTATATTGTCCCGCTCGTTATATGTGGGCAGGACGATGGCAAAGTCCAATAGGGAGCTACCCGTGGCTGCGGAGGAGACGAAGTCCCTCGCTTCGAGGTCCTCGGAGGAGAGAGCAAGCTTGGTCGTGTAGCAGGAGGTGAGAATACGCGGGACTTTCGTTGGGCATCAGGCCGGGGGCGTTAGTAGTGTAAGCAAAAGCTCAGGTTGTGGGTGAACGTTCTTATGATAAGCACAGCAATGGTTCAACGGTCTAACAGAATAGACGCAGGTTACGCAAAAAAGATTACCAAGCTGATTCCGATGGACGGTGTTAGATCTCCGGCGATCAGAGAGATTGCGGGAGATTGCAGGTTCGGCTTGTTAGCGGAGGAAGACTCCTAGCTCGTTGGCTGCGTTGCGGAGGTGAGGGAGGAATCGAGTCTGCATTTCAATGACAGACATGCGGGGTGCGCTGCCGCTGAGATTGATGGTGGCCACTGCTCGACCGGAGGAAGAAAAGACGGGTACGGCGAGAGAGCGGAGACCTACTTCGTATTCCTGATCGCAGAGGGCGTAGCCGTTGCGGCGGACGTTGCGAAGAAGAAGGCGGAGCTTCTCGATAGAGTTGACAGTGCGGGTGGTGTGGGGTGTGAGGACGACACGGGCGAGATACTGTTCGAGTTGCTCGCTGGGCAGGTAGGCAAGAAGAATACGGCCCATGCTGGTGCAGTAGGCCGGCAGACGGCTGCCTATGTGCAGGTCGACAGCCATGACACGGTTGACGGTGGTGCGGGCGACGTAGACGATGTCGTCGCCATCGAGAGTGGCGACCGAGAAAGACTCGCGAAGAGCCGCGGACATGCGCTCCAGGATGGGCTGGGCTGCGCTGGAGAGGGTGTTGGAGGTGGTGTAGGTGTGGGAGAGAGTCAACATGCGGGGACGAAGAGAATATCGTGATCCATCTTCGGCGCCGGCGAATCCAAGTTTAGTGAGGGTATAGAGGCAACGGCGGACAGCGGCGCGCGAGAGGCCGGTGCGGACGCTGAGTTGCGAGATGGTCATCTGCGGATTCTGCTGTGTGAATGCCTGGATAACGATGAGTCCGCGTGCGAGGGACGTCATGAAGTTAGGGTCACCGGTAAAGGCGTCGAGCGCGGAGGCTGGGGTGGGCTTGGGTGCAGGAGGAGGAACTGGAGCCGTGGCAGAGGGAAGAGGGGGCGGAACGGGTGGCGCTAGAGGGCGGCGGGGAGTGAGACTCAAGAGAATTCCCTTTCCGTCGCGGCGTTCGCAAAGTACGAATTAGGGGCGATAGCCGGACTATATCTACGATAAACGCACAAGCAGTATCGCCGCAAGGAGCGGGCTTTTAACACGATGTGAATGGAGTGTGCGTGAAAAGATCGGCAATCGGGTTCTAAACTAAAAGCATAAAACAAGTAGCTGATTAATAAAGGAGAAGCAAAGCGATGCAGACGGCAACAAAACTCGCACCTCTCGGCGAACGCCCAGCGTGGAAGGCCCTTCAGGCCCATTTTCAGCAGATTCAGGGGAAACATCTCCGTGAGCTGTTTGAAGCGGATCCGGCTCGTGGTGAGCGCTTTACTGCGGAGACGGGCGGGATCTTTCTCGACTACTCGAAGAATCGAATTACCGACGAGACGCTGAAGCTTCTGGTGAAGCTGGCTGAGGAGTCGGGGGTGCGCGAGAAGATCGAGGCGATGTTCCGTGGGGACAAGATCAATATCACGGAGAATCGTGCGGTGCTGCATGTTGCGCTGCGTGCGCCGAAGACGGAGTCGATTGTTCTGGATGGCGAGGATGTGGTGCCGGCGGTGCATGCTGTGCTCGATAAGATGTCGGGCTTTGCGGAGCGGGTGCGGAGCGGCGCTTGGAAGGGGCACACAGGAAAGAAGATTCGCAATGTAGTGAACATTGGGATTGGCGGCTCAGACCTTGGGCCGGTGATGGCGTATGAGGCGCTGAAGCACTATAGCCAGCGGGATCTGACTTTCCGGTTTGTTTCCAATGTTGATGGAACGGACTTCGCGGAGGCGGTGCAGGATCTGGACCCGGAGGAGACGCTGTTCCTGGTGGCCTCGAAGACGTTCACGACGCTGGAGACGATGACGAACGCGCATACGGCGCGTGACTGGTCGCTTGCGAAGCTTGGCGATGAAAAGGCCGTGGCGAAGCACTTTGTGGCGATCTCGACGAACGCGAAGGAGGTGGCGAAGTTTGGTATCGACACTGAGAATATGTTTGGGTTCTGGGACTGGGTTGGTGGACGGTACTCCATGGATTCGGCGATCGGTTTGTCGACGATGATTGCGATTGGGCCAGATAACTTCCGCTCTATACTGGCTGGATTTCATGAGATGGATGTGCACTTCCGCACGACGCCGTTTGAGAAGAATTTGCCTGTGCTGCTTGGATTACTGACGATCTGGTACACGGAGTTTTTCGACGCTCAGACGGTGGCGATTCTGCCGTATGAGCAGTATCTGAAGCGGTTTCCGGCTTATCTGCAGCAGTTGACGATGGAGTCGAACGGTAAGCATGTGACGCTCGATGGAACCAAAGTCAACTACCAGACGGGCCCGATTTATTGGGGTGAGCCGGGAACGAATGGACAGCACTCTTTCTATCAACTGATTCATCAGGGGACGCGGCTGATTCCTTGCGACTTCATCGGCTTCTACAAGACGCTGAATCCGCTGGGACGGCATCACGATATGCTGATGGCGAATGTCTTCGCACAGGCTGAGGCGCTGGCTTTTGGGAAGACTGCCGAGCAGGTGAAGGCTGAGGGCACACCGGATTGGCTGGTGCCGCATCGTGTGTTTGAGGGGAATCGCCCTTCAAATACGATTCTTGCTGACCACCTGACGCCTGAGGTGCTGGGCAAGCTGATTGCGTTGTATGAGCACTCCGTATTCACGCAGGGCGCGACCTGGAACATCGACTCGTTCGATCAGTGGGGTGTGGAGCTTGGTAAAGTGCTGGCGACGCGGATTCTTGGAGAGCTTGAGAGTTCGAGTGAGCCCGATGGGTCGCATGACTCTTCGACGAACAGCTTGATTCAGAGATATCGGAAGAACAAGTAAAGGCGGTCGTTTTGCGGGAATGCTCGTCCTTTCGGGGCGGGCATTTTTGATTAATGGTTCATCGCGGATAGGAGGGCATTGTCTATCAGCCTGGTCTTGCCAATCCATGCCGCTATGGCGATGAGGGCTCCTTTTCGGATGTCGGATATTGATTCGAGGGTTGCAGGATCTACGATTTCGACGTAATCGATCAGGAGAGCGGGTGAAGATTTCAAACGCTGCAGGATAGAAGACCTTAGCTGGCCGGCATCGTGTACGCCTGCGGTCGCCATGGCACTGGCAGAGGCGAGCACCTGTGAGAGCGTGAGGGCATGGTTGCGCTCGTCTAGGTTCAAGTATTGATTGCGCGAGCTGAGGGCGAGGCCCTGCGGTTCGCGTATCGTAGGACACACGACCAGTTCCACGGGGAAGTTGAGGTCGTGAACCATCGCACGCAGGACGGCTACCTGCGCGGCGTCTTTTTGGCCGAAGTATGCGAAATCCGGCGAGACGATATGGAACAGCTTTGCAACAACCGTAGCGACTCCGCGGAAGTGCCCGGGGCGTGAGAGGCCGTCAAGGCGGTCGCTGATGCCTGGGACTTCGATGAAGGTGCGGTGAGTGCCGGTGGGATACATCTCTTCAACGGCTGGGGCGAAGAGAAGATCGACGCCCTCGGCTTCGAGGAGTTCGCAGTCGGAGGCAAAGGTGCGAGGGTAGCGGGCGAAGTCCTCGTTGGGGCCGAACTGGGCTGGGTTGACGAAGATTGTTGCGACGACGATATCGCTCTGCTTTTTGGCTGCACGAATGAGCGAGAGGTGGCCTTCGTGCAAGGCGCCCATGGTGGGCACGAGCCCCAAGGTGCTGGAGCCGCCGGCGGCTGCGCGAGCGATGGCACAAGCCTGTCGTGTTTCCTTGATCGTTTGTAGTATCTGCATTTTCGGCTTAGATTATTTGTGGTTCCGGTACCTGGAAGCCAGCGAGTACGTCGGCAGACAGATGGTAGCTTTCGGCGTCGTTCGGGAACGACTTGCTGGCAACCGCTTGACGATATTGCTCGATGCCTTTGCGAAATAATGTTTCGGCATCGCCGAAGCCGCGAACGAACTTTGCGGTGGAGGTGAAGGTGAGATGGAACAGATCGTGAAAGACGAGAATCTGACCGTCGCAATCGGGTCCGGCTCCTATACCAATGATGGGAATGCCAGAGTCTGCGGTGATCCGCGCTGCAACCTCGCGTGGTATTCCCTCGAGGACGATCGCGACTGCGCCTGCAGACTCCAGTGCCGCTGCATCAGCAATGAGTGAGTCAATGGCGGGCAACGATCGACCTTGTACGCGATAGCCGCTCAGACGGTGCAGCGACTGCGGGGTGAGCCCGATATGACCGACGACAGGGATCTCAGCAAGGGTAAGCTGTTCCACTAAGCCTGCGCGGCTTGCACCCCCCTCGATTTTTACGGCCTCTGCGCCGGCTTCTTTGACGAAACGCGTAGCGTTGCGCAGAGCGTCCTCGATTCCGGTGTGGTAGCTGCCGTAAGGCATGTCGACAACGAGAAAGGAGGAACGAATACCGCGCCTGACAGCTCGCGCATGATGCAGCATCTCGTCGACAGTGAGCGATAGCGTGTTGTCGTGGCCAAGCACGGTCATGGCAAGCGAATCACCGACCAGGACTATATCGATTCCAGCCTCATCCACGAGCCGCGCAGTGGGATAGTCATACGCTGTAAGGGCAGTGATGGGTTGGCTTCGCTGCTTTTTATCGAGGAGATGCTGGATGGTGACTTTGTGGGCAGGCTGAGAGGCCGAGTCGCGTGGTTGTGTGAGGCTCATGGTCTTCTCCAGTGCCGCTCCGCTATGTTGCAGCAGATGCAGCCCGAACAGAGTCAGTATAACTCGCTCGGGGCGGGTGGTGCAGTGCAGAGACCATGAGGGAGATAAGCTCAAGCGGCAGTGATCTTTTTGCTATTCCACCCTGTGAAGAGTTCGGCTCCAGCGGGTTTCGTCGAAGAAATGGGTGATCTGGTGAAGAGTGAAGCTGGCTTGCTCTGAGGGCTTCGTTTTGTACATCTGATCTTGGGAAGTTACGAAAGACCAGTAGACGAAGAGGGGGCGTCCGATGAGGTTGCTGCGCGGGACCAAGCCCCAGTAGCGGCCGTCGAGGCTGTTGGTGCGGTTGTCACCCATGACGAAGTAGCTGTCTGGAGGGACGACGAGGTCTTCGCCGTGGATGTGGGTGGGGAGGTCGAGAGACCATTCGGCAGTGATGCCGGGGATGTCTGCTGGCGGGATGGAGGGGAAGTCGTCGCGGTAGGGGTCGTAGTTGGCGTAGGTGGGTTTGGCGGCGTAGGGCTCGTTCTGGGCGACTCCATTGAGATAGACGATGCCGCGGCGGAGGTGGATGCGGTCACCGGGGATTCCGATGACACGCTTGACGAGGGGCATATGTTCGCCGGTTGCCTCTTCCACGGGCTTGTAGAAGACTACGGGTTCTCCTCGATGGAGTTCGCGGTATGGCACGAAGGAAGCCCATGAAGTTGGTGGCGCAAGAGTGGCTCGTTCGACCAGTACGTGATCGCCGACGAGGAGGGTGCTCGCCATCGAGGATGAGGGGATGACGAAGTTCTGAAAGACGAAGGTCATGACGAAGAGGCCGATGGCAAGGGTGCCGCAGAGGGAGGCAAAGCCCTGGAGTCTGGTTTCGTGCGTTTCTTTTGCGATGGGGCTTTGCTTTTCGGTCTTTTGTTTCATGATGTTCCCCTCGTGGTGTAGCTCCATAGGCAGCTATTCTACATAGGCTGGGATGACAGCCAAAGAGCAGCAACGGGGGTGCGATGTTTGTTGCGTCCGTTAGACGGCGGAGTTGAGGATGGCGCTTTGGGCGGCTAGGAGTTCGTGGATGCCCTTTTCGGCGTAGTCGAGCATTTCGCTTAGTTGCTTGCGGGAGTAGGAGTCTTTTTCGGCGGTGGCCTGGGTTTCTACTAGGCCTCCGTCGGCGAGCATGACTACGTTCATGTCTACGGTGGCGCGGGAGTCTTCTTCGTAGGCGAGGTCGAGGAGGATGTTGCCGTCTACGATGCCTACCGAGGTGGCAGCGACCATTTGGCGGAGGGGTGAGGCCTTCAGGGTTCCGGCGGCGACCAGCTTGTTGATCGCGAGGGCGAGGGCTACGCAGGCTCCGGTGATGGCGGCGGTGCGGGTTCCACCGTCGGCCTGGAGGACGTCGCAGTCGAGGATGATGGTGCGCTCGCCGAGAGCCTTCATATCGACGATGCTGCGGAGGCTGCGGCCGATGAGCCGTTGGATCTCGTGGGTGCGGCCACCGATTTTGCCGCGCTCGCTCTCGCGTGGGGTTCGGGTGAGGGTGGCACGGGGCAACATGCCGTACTCGGCGGTGACCCATCCGCGGCCGGAGTTGCGGAGCCAACCCGGGACGCCCTGCTCGATGGTGGCGTTGCAGAGGACGCGGGTGTTGCCGGATTCGATGAGGACGGAACCCTCTGCGGTAGCAACAAAGTCGGGGGTGAGGCGGATGGGCCGGAGAGCGTTTGCGGGGCGGTTGCCTGGACGGAAGAGGGGCGAAGCGGCTAGTGACATCAGGTGATTATAGTGGTTTGGCTGTTCCCGATTTGGTACCGGTTCCGTTTTGGGAAAAACCCCTTTTGGGCCATATATATCAGGTTTTATTGGACTTGTCTGGTGGCGGGGTGGTGGAGTTTCAATTTGGGAATTTCATCTTTCATGCTGGAGGCCTTGATTTCCGGGCGATTGAACGCGAAACTCATGTTGATCAATCACTTAGAAAGAGAGTTCCAGTTTGGCACTTGAATTGATTACGTAAGTGCATCCGAATTGCGAGAAAGTAATCGGAATGGAGTTACAGCCATGCAGGCAACGCAGAGCAGGACCGCCTCGGGAGTAGAAGGAAGTAAGGATCTTTCAGGGCATTTTGTGGCGCTTCGGCATATGAGCCGTGCGCTGGAGTTCGGCAGCGATGAGCAGTCGGGACCAGTGGTTGCACATGTGGCTGAGGGCGCGGGTTTGGCGCATGACGCCGGAAACCTGTTGGGAGCGTTGAATCTCTACTCCGAATTGCTGGCGATGCCTGGGGTGTTGCACGAGGAGCATCGAGAGTATGCGTCGGAGCTTCGACTTTTGAGCGAAAGAAGCTGGGCGATGATTGAGCGGTTGGTGAACCATGCGCGAAATATGCCGGAGGATGAGGCTTCTGCGACCGTTTTGCTGGAAGTGGTGGAGCGGTGCCATGGATTGTTGGGTAAAATCGCTGGACGCGAGGTAGAGATCGTGTGGAATGCCGGTGGTTTTCAGCCGGTAAACATGCCGACAGAGGCGGTCGAGAGGATCGTAACGAACCTGGTGAAGAATGCCGCGGAGGCTACTTCGGGGAATGAGGGCATCCTGATCAGTGTAAAAGGCATGATGGTCGATGGGGTCCGGCGGGTGGTGTTGACGGTGTCGGATGCTGGCTGCGGGATGAGCGCGGAGATGCTGAAGGCGTTGCGGGCCGGAGCGATATCTCGGGCTGGTGACCGTGGCATTGGCTTCACAGTTGTGCAGGAACTGGTTGCGATGTCGGGCGGACGCCTGGAGGTTGCGAGCGAACCAGGGGTGGGGACGAGTGTCTCAGTGGAATGGGCTGCTTTGACGCAGACGGATAGGGCCACGGCTGACCGTATGTTTGGCAGGTGTGTCACGGCGGAGTGTGGGACGAAGACGGTGCTGAAGGCCGAGGCGGGATGGATTGCATGCTGACGCGGACGGACGTTCGAAGGGCGAAGCGGGGAGATGCGGGAATGATTGAGAAACGAGAGGGAACGATGGCCGGTAAGGAGAGTTTGACGGGAGCTGCTCCGTCGGGTGTGCTGGTAGGGGTCTCTCCGCTGGATGCTTTGAGGGTCGTTGGAATTGGGCAGGAGGAGTCCATTGGGGCGGGCGGGCCGTCGCTGCACGTGCTGGTGGTCGACGATGACGACGCGGTGCGAAAGGCCTGTTGCGACGTTGTGGAGCGGAGAGGTTTCGCGGTGATGGGATCCGGGAGTGTAGCAGCGGCGCGGACGATTCTGAAGCACCAGAAGATCGACCTGCTGCTGTTGGACCTGAAGCTGCCGGATGGCGGCGGACTCGCTCTGCTGGAGCAGGTGAAGATACTGTATCCGGACACCTCGGTGGTGGTGATGACGGCGTTTGCTACGGTGGTGTCGGCCGTGGAGGCGATGCGGATTGGAGCAGCGGATTATCTGACGAAGCCGTTTGCGCTGGAGGAACTGACGACGGTGCTAGATCGGGCGGGACAGCGGAGTCACTTTGACCTGCAGAGCCGACAGCTGCGGGAGAAGCTGAGGTCGCAGAAGGACGCCGGCGGTCTGGTAGGGCAGTCTCCGGAGATGGAAAAGCTTTATCGGATTCTCTCGAAGGTGGCTTTCTCCACGCATCCGGTGATGATCCTGGGAGAGAGCGGGACGGGGAAAGAGTTGGTCGCTCGGTCGATCCATTTGAATGGACCGAATGCGGCGAAGCCATTTGTGACAGTGGACTGCGGGGCGCTGGTGCCGACGCTGATTGAGAGTGAGCTGTTCGGACATGTGAAGGGTGCGTTTACTGGAGCGGATCGCGCGAAGGAGGGGCTGCTGGCTGCGGCTGAGGGCGGCACAGTGTTTCTGGACGAGATTGGCGAGTTGCCGCTGGACCTGCAGGCGAAGTTGTTGCGGGCGCTGCAGGAGAAGGAGGTGAGGCCGGTGGGGTCGACGCAGGCTCGGCCTATCTCGGCGCGGGTGCTGGCGGCGACGAATCGCAACCTGTCGGCGATGGTCGAGCAGGGGCGGTTTCGCAAGGACCTCTTCTTCCGGCTCAACGTGGTGAATCTGCGGATTCCTTCGTTGCGGGACAGACGTGGGGATATACCGTTGCTGGCAATGCACTTTCTGGAGAAGATGCAACGGGAGACTGGCGTGGCACGGACTTTCTCAGCAGATATGCTGCGGGTGCTCTCGGAGTTCGACTGGCCGGGTAATGTTCGGGAGCTAGAGAACGCGATCGAGCGGGCTTGTGCCTTGTCGTCGGGACCGGTGCTGCACATGGGCGATCTGCCGACACAGTTGCAGGACTTTCGTATGCACAGCATTCCACAGAGGTATGACGCCGATGTTCGCGAGGTATCCGCAGACGAGGATAGGTTGACTGGAGGCGATGGAACTATTGTGTCGATTGCGGAGATGGAGAAGAGTGCGATTCTGGGGACCATCAAGCAACTGAAAGGGGATAAGCTGATGGCGGCTCGACTGCTGGGGATTGGGAAGACGACGCTCTACCGGAAGCTGAAGGAGTATGGGATCACGGAAGGCTTGGGCGATTGACGGGGGCGACAGTGGATTTTGTGCTGTATCTCAGTTTGAATTTTCGCGGGGACGACCGAAGAATAAGACATAGCCGTCAGCATCTTTCAGTTCGAATCCACGCAAGCCGTCAGCAGTATCCTTTAGCGGTACGGAAAAGATGACTTTACGCGACGTGAACTCAGTCGCTAGCGCATCTGGATCAGGCACATTGATGTAAGCGTCCCACCGGGCCGAGGGATCGCGCGTGGAGTTGGGCTCCGGGTTCACGGCGACTCGCTTGACCATGAGCATCGCACCGTCGCGGCAAACGATTGCAAAAAAAGGATTATGTTTCGGTTCCTGGTAGATGACGTCGAAGCCAAGCTTATCTCGATAAAAGCCGACTGCGGCTGCAGTGTTGTGCACAATAAAAAGTGGTGCGATGCCGTTTATTACTGGTCGGGGCATGCCTGCTCTCCTTAAAAGCACGCTCAGCGTATAGTCCGCTCGGAATGAGGTGCGCTGATAGATTTCGCGGTTAGGGCCAATCCCCTACTTTGCCGGGTCCTGCTGATCTATCGATCATGCTCGCGTCGATCTCGAAATTCAAACGGAGACACAACCGGATTTTGACTTTGATTGCAGATTGGTGTGGAGTGACATTTGGATGGGAGGGATAAATGGCTCAGCTGCAATGCACTCATTTGGATGAGATTCGGGATGTAAAGCCTTCGGCGCCTGGGTGCGAGGAGTGTTTGAAGATAGGCGGACGGTGGGTTCATCTGCGCATGTGCAAGATCTGCGGTCATGTGGGGTGCTGCGACTCATCTCCGAATAAACATGCGACGAAGCACTTTCACAAGACGAAGCATCCGATCATGCGGTCGATTGAGCCGCGAGAGGATTGGGGCTGGTGTTATGTGGACGAGGTAGAGCTGGATTTCTCTTAACTCGGTCGTGCGCAATACCAGGGTGTCGATCTTTGTCTTGAGAGCTTCCAGATCGCTTATGGACACCGTTGCTCCGTTGCCCGTGTGACAGGATGGCAGCATGTCGTGAAGAGCAGAAATGACTCCCCGCTTCCGCAAAAGACAGAAAACATCATTGACGCTAGCTGTCGCTCGGCCACGAGTCCGACGAGTCCTTAGCTTTCTGGATGGAATTGGCTGACATCGCGCCGTTCTCGTCGAATGCTCCCTGCACATCAACTGCTTCTCCAACTTCCAGGCCCACACATAGCTCATTCTTGATGGCAACCGACGCATCGACGGTTAATAGACTCCCTGTCCTTCTCTTGACCGTGATCTGTGACCCGTTGATGTCGCTGATCGTGCCGAAAATCTCATGCTGATGCTGAGCACTATTGGATGAGACGTTCTGCACTTCTGAGGCGCTCTGCAGCTGTGCGATGCTCTGTACTGCCGGTTCGGGGATGATCGTTTTGGCGGCGGCGCCATTCAGCAGACCGAAGATGGTGAGCTGTTTGTTGCTCGCCACATATACGTGGCCGTTTGCGACTACTGGAACGATATTGGCGTTAGCTGCGATATTCGTCCATGAACCGGCTACGGCACTAAACAGGATTGGGAGCTTCCCGGCCGATGGCTGAGGATTGATTGCGTAGAGTGTCACGCCCGTGCTTGTGGCGCTCGCCGGATGAGACACCGCCCAGATGATGGCGTTGTTTGATCCGGACGACGAAATGCTGGTAAAAAATCCGGGGTCCTGGCCACTCGTGATGGTTTGCGTGCCAGCGTTGACAAGTTTGACTGAAGGCGAGGTCTGGAGATTCCAAAGAGTTACGACATGGCCACCACTGCTCACGACGTGTGGCACTCCGGACGAGAAATAGGACTCCCCGCAGAAACACACGCCAATCCCAACAGCGCCAACAATTCCGCTGTTCGTCGAGGTGAAACCTCCTAAGGAAGCCTGGTTAAGAAGGTACATATTGCCCTCTTTACCAGCCGCCACTGCCAAGTTAGGGATGGGACCGGCTTGCGAAGGCAACAATAGTACTCCGCTTGAGCTCATTTCTTTGTCGTTTTGATCTTCAAAGAATTCATCCGCAGGGGTGAAAATGCCGGTCAGGGACAAATTCGGAGTGAACTTCACTACGCTCTCCTGGATATCTGTCACGCCGTCGTATACGTTGTTGACGTTGTCCGAATTGCCGGTGACAAAATAGATGTTGCCCGAGGCATCGGCGGATAGGCCATGTCCCGACATCCATACCGAAGAAAGATAGTAGCTGCTCTTAGGGGTCGTTTGGGTGTCGATAAGCTCATTGGCGGACAGCGGCTGCAGAACTCCTAGAGTTCCTATGTGCCAGCCCAAAATCCAGCCGCGCGAGCTGTTGGGCCTAAAATCACAAAAACTGCCGAATCCTGCGTAGATGTTTCCGTTGGCTTCCAGCAATGCCGGACGCTGCCGCTGAACCGCGGCGTTGAAATTGTAGGTGCTGCCGTCGGTCAGCTTATGCGATGCGGTCACCACTATGGGCTTGCGCCCCATCCGCTCTTTCAAGCTGCCGAGATCGAGCTCATGGATCGTGTAGGTCGGGACGGCGGGCAGAAAGTTGGTATTCGGGTTTCCCATCGTATAAACGATCACATACATGCTGTTGCTTGCCACATCGATGACCGGAGTTCCATTGATCCCCACCACCGCCGAGTTGTTGTTGCAACCCAGCGGTTTGGGGACTGGTGGACCAAAATTGGGATTCAGGAGCACCACCCCTGTCGAGGCATCAATTGCATAGATGGTGTTATTTTCGGTCGCGACGTAGACCACGTTGCTGTGCCTGCCCTTGTGGGGGCCCACAGTGATAAGTTCGTTCGGGACAATGAGCGGCTGTACATCAACTTGCTCGTCCAGTGGCACTGATTGGAGCAAGCCGAACGTCGTCGGGTTCACGTTGCTCGGTGTTAGCGTCGTTTCATTCGAATTCCAGCCGGTTCGCAGGTTGTCATAATGGTGGGTTACGACCGCCTCCTGACCGAAGCTGAACGTTATGGCAGCAAAGAGGACCACAAAGCCAAATAGTTTCGTCATTGTATAACTCCCTAAAGTCGTCATACGCGTGAGAAAATCTGAGGCAAAATGGTGTGCCCTTTCCTATTGGCACAGGATTGCCATCCCTTGCCCCGCGGTGACTTGCGCAGGAGAGACGAGCAGTTTACACGCCAAACAACTTATTCATAGGAAAGACTTTGTGCATCTATCAAAGAGGTACGATGCAGGCAAGTGCAAACATAAAGGAAATGCTTTCGCTAGCCCGAATTGATAACTTGCCACGCACAGGGGGGGACGACGTGGACAACGAGTGACAACATTTTCACGGTAAATACGGTTTGCCAAGTGTCCATTACCAGCGGAAAGCAATTCCAGCTAGTACAGTGGCTTCGACACGTTCGAACATTGAGGTGGTCCGCCGCGATATGGCCGGGGTTTGCTATGCTGACCTCACCCCCTTTGAAAGAGAGTGAGTTCGAATAATGTCAGAAGAAGCAGTCAAGATTACGGTTCGCCCGAATGGTCCATTGCGTGTTGAAGGGCATATTGTCCTGAAGGATGCCGATGGCAAAGAGTGGGACCTGACGGGCAAGCCGGCGATTTCGCTTTGCCGTTGCGGACATAGCGAGAAGCGTCCGTTCTGCGATGGGTCGCATAACAAGATCGGCTTCCAGTGTGCGGCTACGCCTGCGATCCTTACCTAAACTCCGGCGACCATGGATTTCGCGGATTGATCGCGGAGTAAAGGCAAAGACATTTTGAAGGTTGCCTTATGCTCTCGATTCGCACTTCTCTGCGTTATCTGCGGTCGCTTGTTTGCTATTTTCATTTTGAGGTTTTAGAAGATGATGTTTCGCCGCTCGCTCATGTTGATGTTCTCCGGATTTGCACTGGCTTCCACCGTTGTGTCGGTGGCGCAGAACGCAGCAGCACGGCCGATTGATCCGGCTATTGTTGCGGAATCGGGGAACAAGCTGGATGAATTTGTCGGTCAGTACCGGGCGGCGGCAGAGCCGGATACGGTGGATGCTGTGTATCACGAGGGTGGTTCGCTATTTTTTGAAGGCGAGCGATGGCCCCGGACGGAGTTGAAGGCGGAATCGGCGGACCACTTTTTTGTGACAGGGTCGCCGGTACGGGTCGAGTTTGTACGCGATGCGGGAGGGAAGGTGTCTGGGCTGAAGATGAACTTTGGCTCAAGCGGCCGCGGTGCAGGCGAGCGCCAGATGGAGCGGTTCAGCAACGAGGGAGTGCGGCTGAATCACTTTCGCGACTACGTGAAGTCGGAGGCGATGGTGCCGATGCGCGATGGGGCGAAGCTGCATGTTGTGATTCTGCGGCCTGCGGGATCGGAGAATGCGGGACCGGCGCTGCCGTTTATGTTCGAGCGGACGCCGTATGGAACGGATAACAATTCATCGACGAGCGTGAATGTAAGCAAGCCGGAACTGGCGGCTAGTGGATACATCTTTGTATATGGGGACATTCGCGGGCGATATGAGTCGGAAGGAAAGTTTGTGATGAACCGGCCTGTCGTCGAGCACAAGACGAAGACGGATGTGGATGAGACGACGGATACGCGGGACACGATTGACTGGCTGCTGAAGAATGTCAGGAACAACAACGGACGCGTGGGTGTGTATGGGGTTTCGTATCCTGGATTTCTGGCGATGATGGCGGGGATCGACGCGCATCCGGCGGTGAAGGCGATTTCGCCCCAGGCTCCAATGACGAATATCTGGATGGGCGATGACTTCTTTCATAATGGAGCATTTCGCGAGACGTACGGCTTCGACTATGTGCAGCAATTGGAGGGTCAGAAGACGGATGTCCGGGTAGATGCGAAGGAAGATACGTACAACTTCTTTCTGCGGAATGGAAACTTTGCCACGGCCGCGAAAAGTGCCGGGATGGCGGAACTGCCTACGGCGAAGGCGTTTTTGGAGGAGCCGGAGTATACGTCGTTCTGGCAGGCGATGGCTGTGGAGCCGCACCTGACTAAGGTGGAGGTTCCTACGCTTGAGGTGGGTGGATGGTGGGACCAGGAAGATATGTGGGGAACGCAGGCGGAGTACGCTGCACTGGAACCGCATGATAAGAACCACGAGGTCTTCATGGTGCTGGGCCCGTGGAACCACGGTGGATGGGGACCGACGACGCGGCATCTTGGGGCGCTGGATTTTGGTGCGGCCACGGGAGATCAGTACCGGAAGACGATTGAGGCTCCGTTCTTTGAGAAGTATCTGAAGGGTCGGGCTGGATTCGATTTGAAGGACACGGCCAGCTTCAGGACTGGCGTGAATACGTGGCAGCACTATGAGGCATGGCCGCCTAAGGTTGGTTTTCACGAGGCTAAGCTTTATCTGACCAGCGGGGATGGATTGAGCTTCGATGCGCCTGCAACGGAGTCTAAGACGGCGTATGTGGCGGACCCTGCGAATCCAGTGCCTTATAGGAACCGGCCGATTCAGGCGACCTATGGGAATGGATCGAAGTGGCGGACGTGGCTGGTGGAGGATCAGAGGTTTGTCAGCGGAAGGAAGGATCTTGCGAACTTCTCGACACCGGTGCTGGATAAAGATGTGACCGTGACGGGTGATGTTGTGGCCGATATCTTTGCTGCAACGACGGGGAGCGATGCGGACTGGGTGGTGAAGCTGATCGATGTGTATCCGGATGACGCGCCTGGTGGGATGGGCGGGTATCAGTTGATGGTTGTGGATGAGATCTTTCGTGGACGGTATTGGAAGAGCTTTGAACAGCCGGAGGCGATTAAGCCGAACGAAGTTACCGAGTACAAGTGGAGTCTGCATGGCGCGGATCACACGTTTTTGAAGGGACACAAGATCATGGTGGAGGTGCAGTCGAGCTGGTTCCCGCTATATGACCGGAATCCGCAGACGTATGTGCCGAACATTATGGAGGCTCCGGCGAGTGCGTATAAGGCGCAGACGCAGACGATCTATGAGTCGGCAAAGTATCCTTCGCATCTTGAGTTTTCTGTTCCAGAATAAAAACTAATTTGGGGGCAGGCTTGACGATTAAGACGATCAGCAGCCGTGAGGTCTATCGTAACCCGTGGACGAGCGTTCGCGAGGATGTGATCGAGCGGGCGAATGGCCAGCGTGGGATTTACGGTGTGATTGATAAGGATCCAGCTTGTATTGTGATCCCGTTAGATAGGACGCCTGAAGGGGATTTTGTCTATCTGATCGAGCAGTTCCGGTATACGGTGGGTGGGCGGTTTCTGGAGTTTCCTCAGGGTGGGTGGGAGGTCGCAAAGGTTGTTCCGGAGGACCTTGCCCGGGGAGAACTGCGCGAGGAGACTGGCCTGCGAGCGGAGCGAATGACTCATCTGTCGACGCTTCAGATTGCGTATGGGGTGATGAATCAGAAACACTATGTTTTTCTGGCTGAGGGACTAACCGTCGGGGAGCCTGATCCAGATGCCGAAGAGAGTGATCTAGTGGTGCGGAGAGTGAGTGTCGCGGAGTTTGAAGCGATGATTCTCGATGAGACGATTGTGGATAACTGCACGGTCGCGGCCTGGGGGCTCTACATGTTGTGGGCGCGGCGCGGGTAGTCGGAGCGGGAATGACCGAAGAGATTTCGCGCAGACGGCTCTGGTGGATTAATGTGACAGGGTTAGTATTCGCGATCCTGCAGAGCGCTTGTACTGCGGTGTTGGCTGTGAGTGGGTTTCGGGTTTTGATTGGGCTAAGTGCACTGGCGATCGCGGCGGGAACGGACGCGCCGGCTAAGGGATTTCATGCGGATGCAATCCGAATTCCGATGATGCTGCTGGCTTTGGCTGGCGCGCTTGGGAATCTTTATGTGTTGTGGCGGGTGCGGTCGTTGCGAGCACGGCCGGCGGCACAGTGGCGAATGCAGCCGATGACGAAGGCGAAGAGAAGATCGGAATGGCTGCAGTTTGCGCTGGCGATTTTGACGCTGGTTGTGCTGGCGCTGGAGTTTGTGACGCATCCGATGATGCATCGAGGATAAGGCTTATGGCAGGGGTGGGCCTGCGAGGATGGCTTCGGTGAGGCGGGAGTGGAGACGCTCGCTATAGCCGAGTGGGAGTTCGAAGACGCGATCGTCCGCAGTGAGGATGAGGATGTTGCGCGTGGAATCGAGGATGGCAGAACAAATCTCGCAGTGGGCGAGGTGGCGCTCGACATCTGTGCGTGTGGCTTCGTCGAGTGTGTTGTCCAGATAGCCGGAGATTTGGTCCCAGACGTGACTGCAATTCAGAACCATAAGAACCTCCTTCGCTTTTCCGGCACGGCACTTTTCAACTGAGGTGCGAGGGTCTTCTGCAGCATCAGGCGTGCGCGGTGGAGGCGCATCTTAACCGATGCAGGCGTGATGCCAAGGGTGTCGGCGGTTTCCTGAACATTGCGGTCTTCCAGTTCGCGGAGGACGAATACTTCGCGGTAGGCAAGAGGGAGAGCGACGAGAGCGCGGCGGATGAGGTCGCGGATCTCCCGGCGCTCAAGAGCCTGCGAGGGGATCTCGCGCCAATCTGTGAGGAGCTTGGGTGTTACTTTGCCTTCGCGGTCGTCGTCGAGAGAGTCGGTGAGTGCAGGCTTGGTGCGGCGGAGGCGGCCGCGAGCCTCGTTGAGGACGATGCTAATGAGCCAGGTGCTGAAGCGGGCTTCAGCACGGAAGCGGCTGAGATTGCGGTAGGCCTTTAAAAACGCATCCTGCGCGGCGTCTTCTGCCTCGGCTTCGTTGTGAAGGAGGGAGAGAGCCATGAGATAGACACTGCGTTCGTGGGGTCGGATGAGTTTATGGAAGAGCTCGCGATCACCGGAGAGGATAGCCGCGATCATCGTGGACTCCTCCTCCTGGCTAACCGGTGACTGCATCAGTCTCCAGATGCTTCTTGGCGGAGGTATCGACGGGATAAAACTTCTTCTCGATGAGAGCGTCGAGCGAGAAGAGGCCGGGTCCAAAGGCTAGAAGCATGATTGCAGCGAAGAGAAAGGTGTACGGATCGGCTCCATAAAACTTACCGGGATTGCTGAAGATGGAGACGAGTGCCTCGTGATCAGCGGTCCAGAAGGCAACGAACATGGAGCCTGTGAGCAGAAACGCAATGGGACGGGTAAAGAGACCGAGGATGAGCAGGATGCCGCCGAAGAATTCCAACCCTGCGACGAAATGAGCGTTGAGGGCAGGGAAAGGAATGTTAAGAGAAGCGAAGAAATCGGTGACCTTTGCCAGCGTGTGCAACTTGCCCCAGCCGGTTTGTATAAACTGCCAACCCCAGTAGAGGCGGACCGCCAGAAGAAGAGGGGAGCATAGTTTTGCCGCGATGTTGCAGAAGGCAGCGTGCAGTTGGAGGAGAAACTTCATAAAGTCTCCGAGGTGGTGCGGGGTGCGCAGAGCCAGCACATTTGCATCCAGTGGTGGAAGGCGGATTGGATGACTGCGGGCCGCTCTGATTCGGGTACAGCGGTATCGCTAAAGGCGGTTTCGATGGCTTCGCCTAAGGTGTTGCCACGCTCCAGTGACTCAAGAAGGTGGAAGTCTTCGCGGGAGAGGCGTTTGTAGTAGACGGTATCTTCGTGACGGTGGATTGCCAGATAAATTTGCTCTTTGGTGGGGCGACGAGAGCGGGTGCGCCGGACGAGATGGATACCGACAGCGTTGCTGGCTTGTGCGCCGGAGTCGTGCGCGGAGTCGCGCACTGCGAGGAGGGCGTCGTCAACGGCGTAAGGAGCGGCGAGGAGTCGAACATACGGTTGCAAGGCGATGTGAGAGTCGGCGTTGAGATCGGCGATTTCGCCTGTTGTGAGCGGTGTGCGAGATTCGTTGTCGAAGGCTTCAATATGAGCCCACTCCAACGCGGCCATTGCTATGGCGGAGTCGGTGTAGGGCTTTGAGTATTGAGGGTTTTCCTTGAGCCAGGCAACGAGCGTCGAGCCAAGATTGCGCAGGGTAAAAGAGCGTGACGGATGGGCTTCGAGATAGGCGCGCATGAGCGTCTCGAACTTTCGACTACCCACGACGGACTTGAGGCCGGGAAAGTCTTCTTCGAAGGACGAAAAGAGGCGGAACCAGTATTGACGGTTATAGATTTCGAGGCGTTCGAAGGAGGTGAGGCGGTCGTTGGGCCGGATGAACGCGGAGGCTTCGGTGGCTACGGAGTGACAGGAGGCATCACGCTTGCGCATCTGTTCATTGCGTGTGAGGGGACGCATGACGGCTGTGGCCATACGGCGTTGAAGAAGTTGAAGGTCCGAGGGGCTCATGCGGTGACCGCCAATGGTTCAGCTTTGGTCTGAGGTTGCAGAAAACGGTTGGCCTTGAGGGCTTCGGCGTGGACCTCGTCGAAGGAGGGGATGGAGTCGTCCCACTCGAGCAAGGTAGCGGTAGGGCCGCAGCGCTCGATTGCACGGGCGTAGAGGGACCATACGGGATCGAGCACGGGATGATCGTGGGTATCGAGAATGTATTTTTCGAACCTGGAGTGACCGGCGATGTGGATCTGAGCGACGCGCTCAGCCGGTATAGCGTCGACGTATTTACGCGGATCGAAGTTGTGATTCTGGGAAGAGACGTAGATGTTATTGACGTCGAGGAGTATGCCGCAGTCGGCCTGCTCGACGACCTCGTTGAGGAACTCCCACTCGGTCATCTCGGAGACGTGAAACTCCGCGTAGCTGCTGACGTTTTCGACGGCGATGGGAATCTCAAGGAAATCCTGTGCCTGCCGGATCTTTTCGGCGGTGATGCGGGCTGCTTCGAAGGTGTAGGGCATCGGGAGCAGGTCGTGGGTGTAGGTGCCATCGACTGAGCCCCAGCAGAGGTGATCGGAGAGCCAGGGAGTTTTGGTGCGGCGGACGAGAGATTTGAGGCGGCGGAGGTGCTCACGCGAGAGGGGATCGGCTGAGCCGAAGTACATGGAGACGCCGTGCTGCACGACGCGGTATTGATCGAGGATGCTATCGAGAACAGTGAGGGGGCGTCCTGCATCGATCATGTAGTTTTCGGAGATGATTTCGAACCAGTCGACGATGGGTTTTTTCTCGAGGATATGACGATAGTGCGGAACACGGAGGCCGATACCGACTCCGTAGTTCGTGAATCCGTTGAAGCGATTTGCTGGCATGTGTGACCTCGAGAGAAAGGGGGTAGAAGAGATGCTCCGCCGCGGTTGGTGGAGTGATGCGCGGCGGAGCTGCCATGGTTACTCCGCTGGCGGCTTGGATCCGTCGGTTGCGCAGCCGCCCTTGCCCTTGCAGCTGTTCTTGCCTTTGCAACCGTTGTCGCCGGCCTTACATCCACCCTTGCCCTTGCAGCTGTTCTTGCCTTTACAGGAGTGTTTGTCTTTATCGCCAGCCAGGAACAATGCCGATGAAGAGGCAAGCTGTCCGAACTGCGCGCCGTTGTGGCTGGTGGATGCGTGAAGAAGAGGGGTTGTAGAGCCGCTGAGCAGGCCGGTAACGGCGGCGCTCAACATCATTGCCTTCATGGAAGTTTTCATGCGCGATCTCCTTGGATGTTCGATGACAGCTTGCGCTTCATCTGCCCCGTTAGATACGGGGTCGAAAAAACGGTAACAGAGATTCGATAGAAATTGTTTTTTTCGCCAATTTTGTGGAGATATTGGTGACGGTTTGCGGTGGAAGTATTCGAGTGTATCAGCAGATGGGCCTTCCATCCCGCAGAAGGAGTTCAAGAGTTTGCTGCCATGTGGCTCAAAAAATGAGAGATAAACAGGCTTCTAATTTTGTATAGGGCTTGTTCCTGCATCAAAGCTTTTAGCGAGAAATTTTGATAAGGAATCAAAAATAAACGTGGGAGCTTCAAAGCATAAGCGAGGCGTCTGGGGATGGATCGCGATCTCCTTATTGATCGGGGTAATTGTTCTAGCGACGACCGTTGAATGGGTGATGCATCGTGCGGAGCCGATTCTGAAAGGACGTGTGATTGAGACCCTGAGCACGCACTTTGACAGTAAGGTGGAGATGGATGGGTTCCATGTTTCCGTTTCGAAGGGGTTGGAAGTTTCGGGCGATGGTCTTCGGATATTTGCACCCGATGACGTGGTCGCAGCTGGAGCGACGGACCCTCTAATATCTCTTGGGCACTTCGCGTTTCATGCGAATCCTGGCGGACTATTTCTAAAACCAATGCATGTGGGTACGGTCTATGCGACCCACATGGTAATCGACATTCCGCCTAAAGAAGTACGAGCGCAAGGGGCGAAGAACGAGCGGCATCTAGGCAAGATCAAGATTGTGGTCGATGAGATTGTTTGCGACGATTCGCATCTGATTATTGGCACTGCCAAGCCGGATAAAGACCCTAAGGACTTTGAGCTGGGCCATATTGTGATGCGTAATGTTGGCCCTAATAATCCCTGGAATTATGACGCGACGCTGGTAAATGCGATTCCTCGCGGAGATATTCATGCGACGGGAACGTTTGGTCCGTGGGTGAATGAGAGTCCCGGCGATTCCTCGGTAACGGGGAAGTACACGTTTGAACATGCTGATTTGAATACGATCAAAGGGATTGCCGGGATGCTCTCGTCGGTGGGAGAGTTCAGGGGTCAGCTGAATAAGATTGAGGTGGACGGAACGACGGAGACCCCTGACTTTTCACTGGATACGGCTAATCACCCGATGCTGCTGCATACGAAATTTCACGCGATTGTGGATGGAATGAGCGGCGATACCTATCTGCAGCCTGTGGATGCAAGACTCGGTCGTTCGGACTTTACATGCACTGGCGCGATCATCAATGTGAAGGGCAAAGGCCACATTATCGATGTGGATGCGCAGGTGCCAGATGGCCGTATTCAGGATTTTCTGGAGCTGACCGTGAAGACGCAGCCGGTGGTGATGACAGGGCGGTTGGGTATGAAGACGAAGTTGCACATTCGTCCCGGCGAGGAGAGTGTCGCGCGGAGAATCGGACTGAGGGGTAGGTTCACGCTACAGCGGATTCATTTTACAAATCCCGAGGTTCAGGACAAGGTTGACATGCTGAGTCTGCGGGCGCAAGGGGATGCAAAAGATGCAAAGCCTGGCGCAGAGGATGTGCGGTCGCAGATGAACGGGCAGTTCGCGATGGAAAACAGCAGGTTGAAATTCAAAGAGCTGGATTTTGCGCTTCCGGGCGCGAGGATTCAGTTGTCAGGTGTGTATTCGCTTGATGGGGATGAGTTCGACTTCAGTGGCAAGGTGCGAACTGAAGCCAAGCTGTCACAGATGGTGGCTTCGAAATGGAAATCACTGCTGTTGAAGCCGGTGGATCCATTCTTCAGGAAAGATGGAGCTGGCGCAGAGATTCCGGTGAAGGTGACCGGAACAAAGGGTTCCCCTAAATTTGGTTTGGATCTCCATCACAAGGACAAAGCTGATGGGGCAAAGCCAAGCGGCGATTAGTTGAGGCGCGGCCCGATAAAGGGCCCCAGCCGGTCTTAGAAGGTATTGTCGTCGCTGCTCGAGTCAAAGCTGGAGCTGTCGTCAAAGTCGTTTGAATCATCTGCGAAGGTATCGGCGGTCAGAGTTGAATCGTCCCGATCCGAGGTATCGTTGCCATCGCGATAGACCGCATCGGAGAAACGAGAGTCGTCGCGTCGATCTTCAGGGTCGTTGGCTAGATGTTCGGCGCGTTCTGCATGCTCGTGGGGTGAGGAATCGCCGTAGTAGTTGTTGATGACTTCTTCTGGACGGTTCATATCTCCAAAGCTGCCGATGCTTGTGCCGTAGCCGGCTGGGTGGCCGAAGCCGTGCATAAGGCTCTCGATGCCTTGAAAGGCCAATGCGCCAGCGGCAACGCCGGCAGCGGTCTGCGCGGCTGAGCGAAGGAAGCCCCCTGACTGCGGTGCAGCGTATTGTGGGGTGCCGTAGGCGGGTACGGGGTAAGAGGGGACGGGGGTGAATTGCGGTTGAGTGGGCGGTGGCGGCGGTGGTGGCGCGGAGGGTGCATCTTCGCGACCGAGAAGACTGCCGAGGAAACTTGTGGCGTGTTTTGGCTGTTGTTGCTGTTGCCGCAGTTGATCAAGCTGAGCGCGCAGGTCGGCTAGTTGCTTCTGAGCCTGATCCAGGGCGTACTGCTGAACCAGCATGGTTTGAGCGAGGATGTAGAGCGCATCGGGATTCCGGCTGAGCGTTTTTTGGAGGAACTGTTCGGCTTCGGGATCCTTTTCTGAAAGCTGTGTGTTGTTGATGCGATCGGTCAGGTCCTGAAGCATCTGCTCTTCTTGCGTCGTCATAAAAGTCCTTTATGGTAAGGCTTGCTGTACCGAAAGTATGACGCAAATGCGTTGAGAAAGGTAGGCACACAGAAGGAGGTTGCAGGCTAAATTATTATTTTGAAATTAGTTGATCGTTTTCATGCGGCGCGACATGAAATCCATAAGGAGGTAGTTGCCGAGGGTTTGCGGCGTGGTGAAGTAGGCCTTGCCGCGGCACATGGCGCTGACCTTCTGGACGAATTGCATGAGGGTGAAGTCGTTGGCCAGCATGAAGGTGTTGATCATGATGTTGCTGCGCTTGCAGCGGCTCACCTCTTCAAGCGTCTCTTCGATAACGAGAGGGTCGAGGCCGAAGGCGTTCTTGTAGATGCGGCCGTCGGGTAGGGTGAGAGCGCTGGGCTTGCCGTCGGTGATCATGACGATCTGCTTCATGTCCTTGTTTTGTTTGGACAGAATGCGCTGGGCGAGGCGGAGGCCTTCGCGGGTGTTGGTGTAGTGGGGGCCGACCTTGACGCGGGAGAGCTGGGAGACGGGAATTTCCTCGGCGGTGTCGTGGAAGAGGACGAGGTTGAGGGTGTCGCCGGGGAATTGCGTGCGGATGAGGTGCGAGAGGGCCATGGCTACGCGCTTGGCTGGGGTGAATCGGTCTTCGCCGTAGAGGATCATGGAGTGAGAGCAGTCGAGCAGGACCACCGTTGCGCAGGAGGACTGGTAGTCGGACTGGTGGACGTGCAGGTCGGAGTACTCGATGTTGAGGGGGGTGTTTTCCTCGCCTTCGATGGCGGTGCGGATGCCCTCGCGGGCGAAGACGCTGGAGAGGGTTGAGGTGATGTCGAGGTTGAGGGAGTCGCCGAACTCGTAGAGTTTGGAGCTGCCGTTGATCTCGACGCCTGCGGCTTCGTGACGGGTATCGTGGCGCCCGAAGTTGGATTTGCCCAGGGGGCCGAGGAGCTCGCGGAGGGCTTTGTAGCCGAGGAAGTCCATGCCCTTGTCGGTTACTTCGAAGCGGGCTTGGGCGTTGCCATCGCCTAGTTCGCCTTTGCCTTGCTCGGGCATCTCGGCGTTGATGAAGTTCTGTTCCTGCATCTTCTGGATGATCTGATCGATGAGTTCTTCGACTTGTTCTTCGGAGAGGGCTTCGAATTTTTCCTGGGACTCTTCGTCGAAGAGTTCGCCGGACTCGAGGGCCTGGCGAATGGCCTCGCGGAGATTTTCGAGGGTCTGGTCGTTCATCTCCTGGAACTGGGAGTAGGGGTCGTTGAAGCCGGAGTCCAGAAAGAAGTCGCCGAGGGCCTGCATGAGGTCTTCGAGGCCGAAGCTGGAGGTGAGGTCGCCGGTGAATTTTGTATAGCGGACGCGTTTCATGAATTGGACCCCGATTTCGAGATGAAGTGTGGGGGCAAGTACCCCCTACCCCCGCCAATATTGTGCAAAGTATTCATTCGATTGGAGATAGGCTCGTACTTGCTGCGGCAACCTATTGATTCCAAAAGGAAATGTATCGATCATGACCCCGGCTTTTGCAGAGAAGGGTCGATACGAACGATTTGTATTCGAATGGCGGATTCTAACCCCTCTTAGTAGTCTTCTCGGTTGATGCAATTGCGACCGGTAATGGCATACCAAAGGCAGCGGTATGCAAGATAACCAGCACCAATTACTGATCCGCAGATCGCACCATTCATACGGTTCACGGAATGATACGGGGTGACCAATATCAGATATGAGCCGATTATGGCCCATGCGATCAGCGGCAATGCGATTATTCCCTGTACCCAACGCGAGGAAAAGTCGTCCTTGTCCCACATACGGATTTAGTAAAATACCTTTCTAGTTGAAGCCTCGGCGGGTGCGGTTGCGGGCGGATTCGTCGCGTTCGATCTCTCGTTCGCGCATTCGCTCGGCGTAGTTGGCGGCATCGGTGGTGCGTTGCTTCTTTTCGGCGGCGGTGAAGCTGCGTTCTTCGGTTCGGCTTAGGCGCTTGTGGGCGGTCATGCCTTCCAGGAGAAATTCGGCGGCGCTTACTGCGAGCTCTGGTTCGGACTTGCCGTTGATCTTGAGCGGCGAGAGTTTTTCGAAGAGACCCTGAATCTGCTGCAGTTCGGCTAATGAACCGGAGGCGGGTTGGGCGTCGTTGAGCTGGACAGTGCCCCCGAGGTTGAACCATTGCTCGATCTGCTGCGTGTTGGTTGCGGCGAAGTACTTGTCGAAGACCGTTGCTACACTCGTGCGGATGATTTCGCGGATTACGGTGTCGGCTCCGCGCATTTCGCCTTCGTACTCGAGTTCGATCTTGCCGGAGATGCCGGGGAGCGCGGCGTAGATATCGCCGACACGGGGAACGACGAGTTCTTCATCGTGGAGGAAGGCGCGGCGCTCGGCATTGGAGAGAACGAGCTCCATCGTGCTGATGGGGAGGCGCTGGGAGACACCGCTGCGCTTGTCGACCTTTTTGTCTTCGCGCGCGGAGAAAGCAATTTGCTCGATGATCTGGCGGATGTAGTGCGGGATTTCAATGTTCGACGCGTGGCGCGTGGACCAGGCTTCCTGCGCAGTGATGGCGATGCCTTCTTCGACGTCTTCAGGATAGTGAGTGCGGATCTCGGAGCCGATGCGGTCTTTGAGCGGGGTGACGATCTTGCCTCGGGCGGTGTAGTCCTCAGGATTGGCTGAGAAGACGATGGCTACGTCGAGTGGGAGGCGGACGGGGTAGCCTTTAATCTGCACGTCGCCTTCCTGCATGATGTTGAAGAGGGCGACCTGAATCTTTCCGGCAAGGTCGGGGATCTCGTTGATGGCGAAGATTCCGCGGTTGGCACGGGGCAGGAGACCGTAGTGCATGGTGAGTTCGGAGCCGAGGTCCTGATTGCTGCGGGCGGCCTTGATGGGATCGATGTCGCCTACGAGGTCGGCTACGGTGACGTCGGGGGTGGCGAGCTTTTCAACGAAGCGGTCGTCGGGGGTGAGCCAGGCGATCGGGGTTTCGTCACCGTGCTTGGCGATGAGGTCGCGGGCGAACTTGGAGATGGGGGCGTAGGGATTGTCGCGGGTTTCGGCGCCGGCTACGTAGGGGGTCTGCGGGTCGAGGAGAGACGTGAGGGCGCGAAGGATGCGGGACTTTGCCTGTCCGCGAAGACCGAGGAGGATGAAGTTGTGGCGCGAGAGGACGGCGTTGACGATCTGCGGGACGACGGTGTCCTGGTAGCCGACGATGCCGGGAAAGAGAGGCTCTTTGGCGCGGAGTTTGGCGATGAGGTTCTCGCGGAGCTCGTCTTTTACGCTGCGGGCAAGGCGGGCTGGGGTGAATTCGCTGGCACGGAGGGCACCTAGTGTTGTCGGGAGAGGGGTCGCCATGGTCTAAGTATAGATGTTTGGTGCAATAGAAGGGTTCGGATGAAACAAGAACGCAGCAGCGGATTTGTGAGGACGGCGACGGGTTGGATCGGGAGTAGCGGAGGTTTAATGAGCGAGGTCGTCGAGGAGGGCTTGCATTTCGCTGGCGGCGTGAGCGTTGTGGATGCGCTGAGCGGCGGCGATGCCTTCGTGAAGGCGGGTGAGGGCTTCTTCGTTTCGGCCTTGTTTGGCGAGGGTTTGAGCGGACATCTGGTACGCGGGGACGTAGTCGGGATTGTGTCCGATGAGAGTGGTGAATTCAGTTAATGCCGTTTCGATTTGGCCCTGGCTGAGGTGTTCCATGGCGAGGCCGTAACGTGCGAAGGCGTTTGCGGGATCGAGTTGCAGGATTTCGGAGAGGGCGGCGATCTTGTCCATGGATTGATGGTGCGGTGTTTGGGGTGGCCTTGGCAAGTTTTGCGACCGCGGATTTTCACGGATGACCGCGGATAAAAACATCAATGCTGTCGGCGATTTAGACTTGTAGGAATGAGCGATTTGATTTTGGAGCGGACGGTTGCTGAGTCGCAGTCGGAACGCAGTGAGATTATCTTTCCTGCAGACGCGAATGCGCTGGGGAATTTGTTTGGCGGACGGTTGATGCAGTACATCGATCTGGTAGGAGCGATGGCAGCTTCACGTCATGCGCGGGCCATTACCGTGACGGCGAGTATGGATCATCTGGACTTCGTCGCGCCGGTGCGTGTGGGCGATTTGCTGATTCTGAAGGCCAGTGTGAATCGCGCCTACCGGACCTCGATGGAGGTTGGCGTGAAGGCGATGGTTGAGGATGTAAGGAAGAATCGGCTGCGGCATGTTTCGTCGGCATATTTGACGTATGTGGCTGTGGATAAAGACGGACATGGATTGGTAGTGCCGCAGGTTGTGCCTGAGACAGAGCATCAGAAGAGGCGGTATGAAGATGCGGCGCGGCGGCGTGAGATGCGGGGCGATGAGACGCTGCGAAAGAAAGAGATGCGTGCGGCTCTACCGGATGGATGGCACGTTTGAGGCAGGAAATAGGGTTTAGAGAGTGCGAACCTTAGAACAAGCAACGCAAGGATAAAAACATATCCCTACGGGATGACGAACAAATAGGAGTTTGATATGGGACATATGGGAGCAGGAGCGCCGCAGGGGCCGCAGCCTTTGCCTGGAGTCGCGCATGTGGTGGCCATCGGTAGTGGCAAGGGTGGGGTAGGGAAGACGACTGTGGCCGTGAACCTGGCGGTTTCGCTGGGGAAATTGGGCTATAAGGTCGGACTGATTGATGCGGATATCTATGGGCCGAATGTGCCTATGATGCTGGGCGTGACCCGGCAGCCGAATGTGGTTGGAGAGAATCGGATAGAGCCGATTCTTTCGCATGGGGTGAAGTTTATCTCGGTGGGGTTGATCTCGCCGGGAGATAAACCCATGGTGATGCGTGGACCGATGCTGCATCAGATTATTCGGCAGTTTCTGCAGCAGGTGGAGTGGGGTGAGCTGGATTTTCTGATCATCGATCTGCCTCCGGGCACGGGCGATGTGGTGATTTCGCTGGTACAGACGGTGCCTTTGACGGGGGCTGTGGTGGTTTCGACTGGCTCTGGCGTTGCGTTGCAGGATGCGCGGAAGGCTCTGGAGATGTTCCATCAGGTGAAGGTTGAAGTGATTGGCCTGGTGGAGAATATGTCGCAGATGACTCTGCCGAATGGCGAGGTGATCGACGTGTTTGGCGCGGGTGGGACGGAGCGGACTGCGGCCCAGTTTGGGTTGGAGTTTTTGGGGGCTCTGGAGCTGAATCCGCAGATTCGCGAGGGGGGCGATAAGGGGATGCCGGTTGCGCTGGCTGGGCCGGATTCGGCGTTGGCTAAGGATTTTTACAGCGTGGCGAAGAAAGTGGCGGAGAAGGCCAAGGAGATTGCGTCTAAAAGTGAGGATGTGCTGGAGATCAGCTAGCGATTTGGCTGCTTGACTAGGGCGATAGACTTGACGCAGTTGAGGGATGGAGGTGACGGATGGCGAACGCGGAGCAAGTGACGGCGCGGCAGCGAGCCATCCTCATAGCCATTGTTGAGAGCTACATCGAGACGGGTGAGCCGGTGGGTTCGGGGACGATTGCTCGGCTGCAGCATGGTGCGGGGATGAGTTCGGCTACTGTTCGCAATGAGATGGCTGAGCTTGCGGATGAGGGATTGCTGGAGCAGCCGCATACTTCGGCGGGTCGGGTGCCCACGGCTAAAGCCTTTCGAATGTATGTGGAGCAGTTGGGTGGCGGGGCTGCGCGGCTGCCTGTGACGTCGAGGCTGCAGATTGATTCGAGCTTTGCTGGTTTGACGGGGACGCAGGCCGTGCTGGAGCGGACTTCGCATGTGCTGGCTACGCTTTCGAGCGGTGTGGGCGTGGCGATTGCATCGGTGGGGGATGGGGATGTACTGGAGCATGTGCACTTTTCGCGGCTGGCGCAGGCTCGGGTGCTGGCGGTTGTGGTGACTCGGTCGGGGGTGGTGCGGGATAGGGTGCTTGCTCTTGATAAAGACTTGAGTACGAGGGAGTTAGAGGTTGCGGCGAATTTTCTGAATGAAAATTTTCGAGGGTGGAGTGTGGAGCGCGTTCGGGTGGAGATTGCGCGGTTGGTGGAGCGGGAACGCAGTGAATATCAGCGGATGTTGAATGCTGTGCAGCAGCTTTGGGTGAAGGCGGTGCCGGAGAGTGGGGTTCCAGTGCAGACGGTTTATGTGGAGGGTGTGGCGAATCTCGTTGGGAGTCAAGAGGATAGAGAGCGGCTGCGGGAGGTGCTGGCGGCGCTGGAGACGAAGCAGCGGGTGGTGGAACTGCTGAATGCTTACATTGATGCGCGGCAGGAGAGCGTGAGGGTGGTTTTTGGGTTGGAGGAGCAGGCTCCGGAGATGGCGGGGCTGGTGCTGATTGCGGCTCCGGCGCTGGTTGCGGGGGAGAGCCGGGGGACAGTTGGGGTGATCGGGCCGAAGAGGATGGATTACGAGAATACGATGAATGCGGTGAGCTATATCTCGCAGGTTTTCGACCGGATGCTGCACTCGGCGGAGTGATTTTTTGCGATTTTTTTGTGCGCGGTGGAGAGGCGTTTTTGCTAGGGTTTTCGAGAAAAACGTGCGGTAAAAGACGGTTTTTTGTGGACAGAGCGTGGTGAATTGTGTGGTGAAGCTGGTAAGTGGACAGCCGGTTTGCGGGCCCTGTGGATTACGCAGAATTTTCAGATTTATTTGCTGATGACGGGGATGTGTTGGGATGTGAGCCATGGGGGCTCAAGTTTTCCTGTATTGGGAATAAAGGAGTTAACCAATGAGAGGAAGAGAGCGACTCGCGCGATGGCCCGGAATAGGCAACAATAGTAGAGGAACTGACATGAGGAGACACGACAAGATGCAGGACGATATGACGGTGCAGGCTGTGCAGGAGGGCGAGGTCGTATCCGCGCCAGCGACTGAGCCGGTGATCAATGAGGTGGATGCAGCGCAGGTGGAGTTAGAGCAGGTGAAGGGTGAACGGGACCAGTTGCTGGACCGGCTGGCGCGTTTGCAGGCCGAGTTTGACAATGCGCGGAAGCGTGAGGTGAGGGAGCGGGCTGATGCTCGTGACTATACGATTTCGAATACCGTGGAGCCTTTTCTGGGCGTGATGGATAACTTTCAACTGGCGTTGAAGGCGGATGGAACTGTGGAGCAGTTGCGGGGCGGTGTGGAGCTGATTCTGAAGCAGATGGAAGATGCTCTGAAGGGATTGAATGTGGTGCCGGTGGAGTCGGTTGGGGTGCAGTTTGACCCGAGAGTCCATGAGGCGCTGGGGAGCATCGAAACTAAGGAGTTTCCGGACCACCAGGTGCTGGAAGAGATTCGGCGTGGGTATAAGATTCGGGAGAAGTTGCTGAGGCCGGCGTTGGTGAGAATTGCTGTGAATGCGGATCAAGTAGCGGAGTAGGCCGGGGCTAAAGCCCCTTTCTCGATGGTTGGTTTTTCGCAGGGCTAAAGCCCTGCGCTCCCACCCAAAGACTGAATTTGGCAGGGCTCGGACGTTCGGGCCGCGGGTAAAGTTGGAATTGCAGAGAATGGGAAGATTTTAGAGATATGGCGACGGCGAACGTGACGAAATTGGATTATTACGAAGTATTGAGTGTCTCCCGGGATGCGAACGATCAGGAGTTGAAGACGGCGTATCGTAAGTTAGCGATGCAGTATCACCCGGACCGGAATCCGGATGATCCGACGGCTGAGGAGAAGTTCAAGGAGTGCGGCGAAGCCTACTCGGTCCTGAGCGATCCGGATAAGCGTGCGGCTTATGACCGGTATGGTCATGCGGCGTTCAATGGCGGTGGCGGCGGCGGCAATCCGTTTGCGGGCGGGTTCAATGGGAATGCGCAGGACCTGGGGGATATCTTCGGCGATCTGTTCGGCGAGATGTTCAACATGGGCGGCGGCAATCGCAAGGCTTCGCGGGTGCAGCGCGGGCGCGATCTGCGATATGACCTGACGCTGGAGTTTGAAGAGGCAGTCTTCGGTAAAGAGAAGGAGATCACGATTCGGCGCATGGAGACGTGCGGCGACTGTAAGGGCTCGGGAGCGGCGAAGGGCAAGGCGGCCGTGACCTGCACGCAGTGCGGCGGGCGCGGACAGCAGCGGTTTCAGCAGGGATTCTTTTCTGTGGCGCGGACTTGCTCGGTGTGCGGCGGCACGGGTACGTTGATCGTTGACCCTTGCCCGACTTGCAAGGGCGAGACGCGGGTAAATACGGAACACACGATTCTGGTGAAGGTGCCGGCAGGTGTGGAGCAGGATACTCGTATTCGCTACCAGGGCGAGGGCGAGTCCGGGAAGTTTGGCGGACCTGCGGGCGATCTTTACGTTGTTTTGAATGTGAAGGCGCACAGGTTCTTCGAGCGTGATGGAGATGATCTGCATTGCGTGATGCCGATCTCGTTTCCGCAGGCGGCGCTGGGAACGGAGTTGGAGATCCAGACGTTGGATGGACCGTCAACGATCAAGATCCCTGAGGGTACGCAGAGCGGAAGGGAGTTCAAGCTGAAGGGGAAGGGTGTACCGCATCTGAACTCGCACGGGAAGGGTGATCTGATCGTCGAAGTTCGAGTGCAGACTCCCAGCCGTTTGAATAAAGCGCAGAAAGAACTTCTGAAGCAGTTGGGCGAGACTCTGGTGGTGGAGAATACGCCTACTTCGCGTGGATTGTTTGAGAAGGTGAAGGAGATTTTTAGTTAGTGCTGTTGATGTGAGAGTGCCCGGGCTTTGGCTCGGGCATTTTTGTTTTTGGGTGGATTGAGTGGAGGCATACTCCAGGGGCTAAATGCCCCTCTCTTTTCAGGAGCTGAGAGGCCCAAGGCTGAAGCCTTGGGGTACCTGGAAGCAACGACAACGGCTAAGGCAACGGCAACTGCAACTGCAACAACAACGGCAATAGATCAGTCGTTGCGGCTTCGCCTTCACTTCGGCCTTCGGCAGAGTGGTGACCGCTTTGCGGCGGCTTTTAGACGCGGGGCTGAAGCCCCGCTCTACCTCAGTAGCAACGGCAAGAAACAACAGCAACGGCAAGAGCAACGGCAACGGCAAGAGCAACGGCAACGGCAACGGCAAGAACAACTGCAATGGCAAGAACAACAGCAAAGGGCGAATAGACAACGGCAACAGCAGGTCCCCTTCGGGATGACAAACAAAGGGACACACAACCGCAGCAGGAGCGATAGCAATAGCGACGATGGTGGGGGAAGGCGGTCGTCCTTCGGACGATGTCCCACACATCAGAATCGATGTGTGGGGCACCCGGCGGCTTTGCCCGTTTCATCCGTGTAATCTGTGGTCGATTGTTTTGTGGGTTAGGTTAGGTGGGTGGAGGCTATGGCTATGGCGGCTATGGCGGCGGTTTCGGCGCGGAGGATGCGGGGGCCGAGGGTGACGGGCTGCCAGTTGTGCTGGGTGAAGAGAGCCATCTCTTCGGGAGTCCAGCCGCCCTCGGGGCCTATGGCTAGTGCGTGGGTCGTATTGATTGGGGACGGGGTTGTATCCCCAACCTTCGCGCGGATGACGCGCTCAGGATGGGGCACCCGGGGTTCCGCGGTCCACTTTTCGAGGGCTTCGGTCAGCGTGGTGGCTTGCTCGGTCTCGCTGAGGAGGATGCGGGTGGGGCTTTGCTCTTGTTCGAGGGCTTGCTTGAGGGGGATGGGGTCGGCGATGTCGGGGATGGTGGTGCGGCGGGATTGCTTGGAGGCTTCGAGGGCGATGCGGCGCCAGCGGTCGGCTCGTTTGGCGGCGGACTGGGCGAGGTGTTTTTCGGTGCGACGGGCGAGGATGGGCGTGATGCGGGCGATGCCGAGTTCGGTGGCCTTTTCGATGGCCCACTCCATGTGGTCGAACTTGAAGACGGCGAGGAGGAGGTGGAGCGGGAGGGCGGCGTCGGATTCGAGCTCTTCGTGGAGGAGGAAGTGGACTTCGGCTTCACCACTGCCACCGGCGCTTACGGTGGTAATTTCGGCGCGGTGGAGGAAGCCGTTGGCTACGACGTCGTAGATCTGACCGGGTTCGGCGCGGAGGACTCGGGCGAGGTGGGTGGCCTGATCGCCGGTAAGGGTGGCGGTGGTGTGGGTCCAAAGGTTGGCGATGAAACGGCGGCGGGTCATTACTGTTACCGGGTGCTACTCGTCCGAGGTGGTTCGATTGATGTCGGTGAGGGCGACGGAGTGCTGGCCGGGATTTGGAATGAGTACGGAGAGTGGGCCCTGGTGGTAGAGATCGATGCTGAGTGTGGCCGATTTACGGCTGTTCCAGACGTCCTGGGTAACAGGGAAGTGGAGCAGGACCATGCCCTCGGCGGATTGGCCTGGGGCGATGAGGGTCTCGCGGAGCAGGGGAGCGGAGGCTAGTTTTTCGAGCGCCGGGAAGGTGACGAAGAGAGCAGGAATCTCCTGCTTTTCTGCGGCGCTGGTGTGGAACTCTTCGCCGTTGGCGGTGACGAGGGTGGCGGTGAAGTCTTTGAGGAAAAGGGGAAGGTTGAGGCGGTCTTCGACGCGAATTGTGGCGAGGACGTAGAGGTCGTCCTGGACGCGGTCGCTGCCGACGAGGATCGAGTCGGACTTGAAGACGGTGTGGGCCGGATAGACTGCGGTTCCGGTAATGGTTATATCGGCTGTCTTGTGGGGGGTGTAGCGGATGACGAGCGCAATAACTACTCCAAGGAGCACGAACGCGATGAGGACGGGCGCGAGGAGATTGCGGCGGGCGGGTTGGGCGAAGGTTAAATCCGACACTGGCATTAAGGGTAGCAAATCGCGATTATATCGAGAAGTTTATAAGTGCCAAAGGACTTTCTTATAGCGGCTGGCGGGAGTTAGGAGCGTCAGGCGGCTGGATGGTCAGGCGGCTGCCTGGATGGTGACGTGATTGGGGTCGGTTGATTTTTCAATCATCTTTGGAAGAGCATCGGTGATCTTCTGCTCCATGTCCAGAGTTTTTTTGCGGTTGGCTACATAAAGGGTAGGTAGGTCTTCGAATGTTGACTGAGAAAAGCTTGGTGGGGGCGGGTTTTGGATTGGGGTGCGCTGATGCCGGTGCGATAAACGGGCGGCTGTAGCGGGGTTGGAGAGAAGGAAGGAATTGTTGATGCGGCGTATACTAAGCCGACAACATCGTATTTTCAGCGGGGAAGAGAATGAGCGTAAATAGCAACGGACATGATGCAAATGGGAACAGCGCGGGGGCGAACGGCAATGGTTACAGGGTGCCGACGGGGCGGGCGGAGTGGATCGTCAAGCGGAAGGCTGAGGCGGAGCGGACGGGCGATTGGAATATGTCGCAGATGCACTTTGCGCGCAAGGGGCTGATTACCGAAGAGATGGCCTTCGTGGCTCAGAAGGAGAAGATTTCGGCGGAGCTGGTGCGGAGCGAGATCGCCAAGGGGACGATGATTATCCCGGCGAATATCAACCACCCGGAGCTGGAGCCGATGGCGATTGGGGTGGAGTCGCTGTGCAAGATCAATGCGAATATCGGGAACTCGGCGATTGTGTCGAATGTGGATGAGGAGCTGCGGAAGCTGCATACGGCTGTCCACTTCGGCGCGGATACCGTGATGGACCTCTCGACGGGTGGGGATATTCCGATGATTCGGGAGCAGATTTTGCGGCATTCGCCGGTGCCGATTGGGACGGTGCCGTTGTATGAGGCGCTCTCGCGGGTGAAGCGGGTGGAGGATCTGAATATCGATCTCTACCTTGAGGTGATTGAGGAGCAGGCGCAGCAGGGTGTGGATTACTTTACGATCCATGCGGGTGTGCTGATCCAGTATGTTCCGATGGTGGCGAAGAGGATTACGGGGATTGTGAGCCGCGGCGGCGCGATTATGGCGCAGTGGATGACGGCGCATCATAAACAGAATTTTTTGTATGACAACTTCGACCGAATTACGAAGGTGATGGCGAAGTATGACGTGAGCTACTCGCTGGGCGACGGGCTGCGGCCGGGTTGTGTGGCTGATGCGAGCGATGAGGCTCAGTTTGCGGAGTTGAAGACGCTGGGTGAGTTGACGCGGCAGGCCTGGAAGGACGATGTGCAGGTGATGATCGAGGGGCCTGGGCATGTGCCGATGGACAAGATCAAGGAGCAGGTGGACAAGGAAGTGGAGCTGTGCGATGGCGCTCCGTTCTACGTGCTGGGACCGCTGGTAACGGATATCGCTCCGGGGTATGACCACATTACGTCGGCGATTGGCGCGGCGATGATTGGATGGCATGGTGCGGCGATGCTTTGCTATGTGACGCCCAAAGAACATCTCGGGCTGCCGAATGAGAAGGATGTGAAGGACGGCATTATTGCTTACAAGATTGCTGCCCATGCGGCGGATATTGCGCGGCATCGACCGGGAGCGAGGGATCGGGATGATGCGATCTCGTATGCCCGGTACACGTTTGATTGGGATAAGCAGTTTGCGTTGTCGCTTGATCCGGATACGGCTCGCGGGATGCACGATGAGACGCTGCCGGATGACTATTACAAGGAAGCGGCGTTCTGCAGTATGTGCGGCCCGAAGTTCTGCAGCATGAACTGGTCGAGCAAGGTGGATGAGTTCAACGCTAAGGAGCATGGGCTGAAGAAGCCGGATTTGACTCAGATTGTTACGGAGCAGATGGCGCTGCGCGGGTAGGGTTTCAAGACAAGTGAAGGGCCGCATCCGGGTGGGTGCGGCCTTTATTTGTTGAGGAGGATTTTTTGTTGGCTCGCTGGTCCGAGCAAATTGCGTCGGGAACGAAGTGGGCTTCGGTGTGGGTCCCGTGATGTTAGTTCCGGGCCGGGCACGGTGGACCAGTTGGGTTGAACAGCGCTGAAGTTGAAGGCAAGTCCGGCGACGCGTCGGAGAATGCGTCTGGGTGCGGGTTGACAACAACATACCCCGGACGGTGCGAAGGCCGAGGTCGGTTTATAAAATATCTTTTTCCTCTCTGTCAGAGCGCATGGCGAGAAGTGCCGGGGCGATGATCATCACAAGAAATACCAGGGCAAGAACCAGATCGTGAACCATTGGGGAGATTCTCCTTGGGGGCGGCACCTGGCCGTCTCAAGAGCAATGATCTTGTGAGTGACCAAAAGAGAACATCCCACTTCGGCCGGGTCTAAATGCACCTTAAGTTGTATGGATTTTGAGTGCGAAAGCTTAGTGGTGAGCGATGTAGACGAAGCGGAGGAGGAAGAGGGTGGCGAGGAGGTAGAGCATCCAGTCTTTGGCTTTGGCGCGGCCGGTAAGGAGTTGGAGGGCGGCGTAGCTGGTCAGGCCGAAGCTTAGGCCGTCGGCTATGGACCAGGTGAGGGGGATGGTGGCGACGGTGAGGAAGGCTGGGATTCCGATTTCGGGGTTGTCCCATTCGATTTTGCCCAGGCCTGAGGCCATGAGGCCGCCTACGAGGATGAGCGCGGGTGAGGTGGCGAAGGCGGGGATGGCTCCTACGAGTGGTGCGACGAAGAGGGCGAGGAAGAAGAGGATGCCGGTGACGATGGCGGTGACGCCGGTGCGGCCTCCGGCGGCTACTCCGGCGGAGGATTCGACGTAGCTGGTGACGGTGCTGGTGCCGGCGAGGGAGCCGACGATGGTGGCGGTGGCGTCGGCGAAGAAGATGCGGTTGAGGCGGGGGATGGTGTGGTCGGGGGCGATGAGGTTGGCGCGCTGGGTTACGGCGACGAGGGTGCCGATGTTGTCGAAGAGGTCGACGAAGAGGAAGACGAAGATGATCTCGAAGGCTCCGATGTGGAGGGCTCCGCGGATGTCGAGTTGGAAGGCGGTGGCGGTGATGGCGGAGAGGCCGTAGTGGACGGGTTGCCAGTGGACCTGATGGAAGATTACTCCGAGGAGCATGGTTCCGAGGACGCCGATGAGCATGGAGGCTCGGACGCGGAGGACTTGCAGAATGGCGATGAAGATGAGGCCGAAGAGGGCGAGGGCAGTGGATGGGGCGCGGACGTTGCCGAGGGTGACGACGGTGGTGGCGCTGGGGACGATGATGCCGGCGTTGCGGAATCCGATGAAGGCGATGAAGAGACCGATGCCTCCGCCGACGGCGGCGTGGAGTTGGTGCGGGATGGCTCCGACGAGACGCTGGCGGAGGCCGGTGAAGGTGAGGATGAGAAAGATGACTCCGGAGAGGAAGACGGCACCGAGGGCAGATTGCCAGGGGACGCCCATGCTTTTGACGACGGTGTAGGTGAAGTAGGCGTTGAGGCCCATGCCGGGCGCGAGGGCGAGTGGGTAGTTGGCGAGGGCTCCCATGAGGATGCTGCCGAAGGCCGCGCAGAGGCAGGTGGCGGCGGTGACGGCGGCGAGGGGCATTCCCGTTTCGGAGAGGATGGCCGGGTTCACGAAGATGATGTAAGCCATCGTGATGAAGGTGGTGAGGCCAGCGAGGATCTCGGTGCGCCAGTTGGTGCGGAGGCGTGTGAAGCCGAAGTAGTGTTCTAGGCGATGGCGCATGGGCAAGGTGAGGCTCGCAGGAAACTAGAATGAAGTGGAATTGTGTACAGGATAGCGTGAGAGGGACTAAATGACTGCTGGAGATGTGAAGAGGTTGTTGGGGCTTGCGCCGCATCCGCGTGAGGGTGGGTGGTATGTGCGGACTTATGAGGCTGCGGAGATGGTGGCGGCGGAGGCTTTTGAAGAAGACCAATATTCTGGACCGCGGCGAACAAATACGGCGATTTATTACCTGCTGGAGGCAGATACGTTCAGCGAGATGCACCGGTTGCGGTCCGATGAGGTGTTTCATTTCTATATGGGTGATCCGGTGGAGATGTTGCAGCTTTCACTGGATATGAAGGGTAAGACGATCGTGCTCGGAACCGATCTGGCGAAAAGGGAGAGGCCGCAGGTGGTGGTGAAACATGGGGTGTGGCAGGGATCGCGGCTGGTGGCAGGAGGGAAGTGGGCGTTGCTGGGGTGTACCGTCAGTCCGGGATTTGAGTTTGAGGACTACGAAGATGCAAGTTACGAAGAGTTGGCGGATTTGTGGCCGGATTGGTCAGAGATGATTCGCGCGCTGACGCGGAGATAATACGGATTTAAGAACAGGCAAAGGCAAGAGCAAAGACGAAATACAGGGATCCTTCACTGCGTTCAGGATGACGACGTAAAAACCACTTCGTTCAGGTGTGGGAGACCGCATAAGATGAAACTTAGAGCCCATAAGATAGAACTCGAGTCTGCATAAAAGCAGAGCTCGACTTGAGAATGCCAAGCAGTGAGGCCGGAACTATTGCTCTGGCCTCATTTTTCGAGTGCGGGTTTCCAAGTTACGAAAGGTCTCGCGTTGTTTACATTTTTGACGATCTCAAGACAGCTATATTCGAAGACTCTACTCGGGTGACATATCCGAAACATGGCAATTGTATGGCATTACCTGATTGTCGATGAGTGACTTGGCGATTTACCACTCATCGAGAAAGTCGTAGCGAGTCAATTGGCAAAGAACACTTGTCCGCGAAGGCGGTTAATCGGCCATTTTGTATGTGAAATGGCTAAGTACCTCGTCTGGGACACGCCGCGGAATCAAGCACTGATCTTGTGATTTACCCTTGGGGCGCGCCTTGATTCCCGCCGCTTCTTCGCGGGGGGGGGCGGAGGACTTACTTGATAATCGGTACGGGTTTGTTTTCCCGTATTGACCATCCAATTATTGCGCTATAATCAAACGGCTAATTTATGAAGAACATCAGACTACCCGGATTGAGAATGATTGAGGGTTGTACTGGTCTTGCTCGCAAGGTTTCAGCCTTGGCACTCGCGATCGTCCTTGCGGGTATTACCAATTCCGCCGAAGCCTGCACACGAGCCGTCTATCTCGGCACTGATAATGTGGTGATAACCGGTCGATCGATGGACTGGTCGGAGGATGTCTACTCCAATGCGTGGCTGTTTCCACGCGGCATGACGCGCGAGGGGGCAGCGGGGCCGACCAGCATTAAGTGGACGTCGAAGTACGGCAGCCTCGCGGTATCGGGTTTCGAGGCGGGCACCGCCGATGGTATCAACGAACAGGGCCTGGTTGTCAACGTGCTTTACCTCGCGGAATCGGACTACGGCACGCCCAAGGCCGGCAAGCCAACGATCTCTATCATGGCCTGGGGACAGTACGTATTGGACAACTTCGGAAGCGTTGCGGAAACTGTGGATGCGTTGCGCGCTGAACCCTTTGCAGTCATAGCGCCTAAGCTGCCCAACGGCAAGGGTGCCGATCTGCACCTTGCGATCTCAGATCCGAGCGGCGACTCGGCAATCTTTGAATACCTCGGCGGCAAATTGGTCATTCACCACGACAGAAAGTATCAAGTGATGACCAACTCGCCTAGCTTTGATCAACAGCTCGCCATCGAGGCCTACTGGAGTGGCGTAAATCCTCTGGCTTTCCTTCCGGGTTCCATCAGTGCTGCCGATCGTTTTGTCCGCGCCTCATTCCTCATCAACGCGATTCCGAAACAGATGGACCCGCACACTATCAAAGCGGTACCCGGTGCGACCTATGAAAATCAAGCAGTCGCGGCCGTGATGGGCGTCATGCGCGCCGTCAGTACACCGTTGGGTATCACGCATCCGGACAAACCCAATCTCGCGTCGACATTATGGCGTACAACATACGACCAAAAGAACAAGGTCTTTTACTTCGACTCGGCAACTTCCCCGAATGCTTTCTGGGTTCCCCTGTCTGACCTGGATTTCACCAAGGGGGCTCCGGTGAAAAAACTCACCATGGCCGGAGGCAAGGTCTATGCGGGGAATGCGGCCAGCAAATTCGAGGCGGCAACGCCATTCAAGTTTGGTTCCGCCCACTAGAGAAGAGGACACGATTCGGATTTTAAAGCGCTAACGGGCAGAGAGCATTGGCTGGTGCACACGTTTAGGATTACCTCGCGTCGTTGAGTGCTTGGAATAGTCGTTCTGCAATGCGAGGTATCCGGGAACTCCGGGGAAGCCCAAGCGGTGGCTGAGGCTCTTTATACGCTCAGAGGGAGCTCATCTAAGGCGTTGGTAACGGGAGGTCGGCTTGTGGGAGGTGATTTAGTGGATGGTTTACGAGCAATACGAAAGTTTCAACCTCAATTGATGACTTCAGACTAATGCACTCATTGAAGTGAAGGAAATTTCATCTTATGGGTGAAAACGTGAATACAGTTTCACGTTATGGGGTCCCGCAATTTCACTTTATGCAGTACCTGACCGTGTAATTCGTTGGAAACAAGATGAGCCGAATTTCACCTTATGGGGCAATCCACATCAGGGTGACGACGTAAAACCACTACGTTCAGGATCACGACGTAAAAACGCTTGCGAGCATTTCGCGTAGGCATGTTTTTGAACAGATTCCGGGCGGAATCAGGACTTTTAAGATAAAGCTTCACATTGGGTTTGCTTAGGCATAGGATGCGTCCTGCAATTAGAGGTGGCTCGTATGTTGAAGCCTATGTTCGCCCTATTCGCGCTGTTGTCTCTCTCGTTCTTGCCGCAGCAGCCGGCGGCCGCTCCTGCACAGGCGGGTATTCCTGCTGATGCTGCGAAGATGGTGAATCCGGTGAAGCCTACTGCGGAGTCGCAGGCGCATGCTAAAAAGCAGTACGGGTACGACTGCGCCATGTGCCATGGAGAGAACGGGAATGGCAAAGGCGATCTCGTCGGTGATTTGAAGCTCACGCTGAAGGACTATACCGATCCAGCGGCGTTGAAGGACCTGACGGATGGAGAGATATTCTACATCATCAAGAATGGCAAAGGCCAGATGACTGGGGAAGGCGAGCGCGCGAAGCCGGACGATATCTGGAATCTGGTGATCTATTGCCGCTCGTTTGCCAAGAAGTAAGGCAGGCGGTGGAATCCGGGGCAAATGAGAGAAGGTCCGGGGCTAAAGCCCCGTTATTGCGAGCCTTTTTCGCAGGGCTAAAGCCCTGCGCTCCCACCCAAAAGCAACGGCAACGACTTTTCGCGCCGTCCTGAAACCTTGCTCTTAAGCGAGGCGGGTTCGCAGACTTAAAAGTCCTGCGCTTCACCCAAAAGCCACGACAAGGACTTTTCAGCACTCCTTTTATTCGTGCCCCTAGTAAAACGAGACCTCGGCAGTCCTGAAGCTAAATGGATTTGTTGCGGCTTCGTATTTATTTTGCGCGTGTAGTGTCGGCGATGCTACACTTCCGACGTTCTCGAAATGGTCTGACCACTGGAGTTGTAGAATCTCATTCCTAAACGATCGATACGACGAACGGTCGCTTGGTGGATTTGCTGTTTTCGAGTGACGCAAATTTCTGTTTTGGGAGTGGTGCATGAGGGCTGGGTTTTCGAAGGTGGGTGTGTGTGCTGCGATTTTTTGCTGTCTTTCTTGTGCTTCCGTAGTTGCGCAGGAGCAGCCGTTGAAGACGCTGCTGGTGGGTGAGGACCATCGCGCGTCGACGAGTTTGAATGGGGATTGGCACTACCTGGTGGACCCTGCGGGGCGTGGGTTGTATGACGGGTCGGGGAAGGTTCGGGATAGCGGCTATGCGCAGGATAAGCGGCCGGTGCTGGTGGGGGAACGGAATGGATTTGAGGAGTATGACTTTTCGACTGCTCCTACGCTGAAGGTGCCGGGCGATTGGAATACGCAGGAGCCGACGCTGTTTCGGTATGAAGGGATTGTCTGGTATCAGCGGGATTTTGATTATGAGCCTAAGGCGGATAAGCGGACTTTTCTGCGGGTGGGAGCGGCGAATTATCGCAGCTATGTATGGGTGAATGGGAAGAGGATCTGCGATCACGAGGGTGGGTTTACGCCGTTCGATTGTGAGGTGACGGCGGCGGTGAGGCCGGGGAAGAACTTCGTTGTGATTGCGGTGGATTCGACGCGTCTGGCGGATGGGATTCCGGGGCTGAATGTCGATTGGTACAACTATGGCGGGTTGACGCGGGATGTGTCGCTGGTGGATGTGCCGAAGGCGTTTGTGGATGACTATGACGTGCATCTGAAGCGTGGGGCTACGAATGTGCTGACGGGGTATGTCCACGTTGAGGGTGGGGCCGAGGGGACGCCGGTGACGGTGAGGGTTCCTGAGGCTGGTGTGAGCACGACGGTGAAGACGGATGCGGCGGGGCGTGCGGGTTTTGAGGTAAGCGCGAAGAAGCTTGATCTCTGGTCGCCGGAGAGTCCGAAGCTTTATAAGGTGGAGCTTGAGGCGGGGCAGGACAGGCTGACGGATGATATTGGGTTTCGCGATATTCGTGTGGATGGAACGAAGATTTTGCTGAATGGGAAACCTGTGTTTCTGCGGGGCGTGAATGCTCATGCGGAGGCTCCGTATAGGACGGGGCGGGTTTCGAATGATAAGGATGTCGCGGCGATCTTTGGGTTTCTGAAGGATCTGAATGCGAACTTTGTGCGGCTTTGCCACTATCCGCATGATGAGCGCATGACGCGGATGGCGGATCGTCAGGGTGTGATGGTGTGGTCGGAGATTCCGATTTGGCAGCACATCTCGTATGAGAAGCCGGAGGTTTATGCGAAGGCGCAGGCGATGCTGGGCGAGATGATTCGGCGGGATAGGAATAAGGCTTCGGTGATCTTGTGGTCGGTGGCGAATGAGACTCCGACGAATGCTGCACGGACGGAGTTCCTGACGAATTTGGCGGGTGAGGCGAGGAAGCTGGATGATACTCGGCTGATGACGGCGGCGTTTTTGCAGCCGCATAAGGTTGGGGATGTGCATTTGATGGATGATCCGCTGGCTGTGGGACGGGCGCTGGATGTTGTGGGGATGAATGAGTATGTCGGGTGGTATAGCTATCTTCCGGAGCAGGCGGACAATGTGAAGTTTGAGTTGCCGCAGAAGCCGATCATCATTAGTGAGTTTGGATCGGAGGCGAAGATTGGGAACCACGGCGATAAGAGCCAAAGATGGACGGAGGAGCAGCAGGTGGACTTCTACAAACACAACTTTGTGATGCTGTCGAAGATTCCGCAGGTGCGTGGGTTTGCTCCTTGGGTGCTGATGGATTTTCGGTCGCCGACGAGGAATATTCCTTTGCTGCAGGATGGGTTCAATCGGAAGGGATTGATCTCGGAGGATGGGAAGAAGAAGGAGGCGTTTTTCTTGCTGCAGAAGGTTTATAAGGAAGGGTCGGAGGGTAAGGCGGAGTAGATGGTTGGGGTGAAGCGGCCTGCTTTTGGATGGGTGCTCGGGTCGCTTCGCTCCCCTCGGAAATGCGGGGGTTCTTCGCTGCGCTCAGAATGACGAGCAAAGGCAACGGCAGAAGCAGATCCCCTTCGGGGATGACAAGCAAGAAAGGCAACGGCAACTGCAGAGGCAACGGCAAAGGCAAAATACAGGGGTCTCTCCACTGCGCGACGGACGGTAAGGCCGTCCGTCGCTTCGGTCGAGATGACGTTTTGGGGTTGGGTGAAGTGGATTCGTTAAGCTTGATTTTTGTTTGCTGCGGATTTGTTTGGCGATGCGTTCGATGGCGTGGTGGGCGGAGAGGGCTGCGCCTTCCTGCCAGCCTACGAGGTGTGAGAGGTAGTCTCCGGCGAAGTAGGTTCGGCCCTGGGGTTTGTCGAGCTGGGCGTAGGCGGACTCAGTGCCTGGGAGGAAGATGTTAGCGAAGCAGCCGATGGAGTAGGGGATCTTTGCCCAGCTGACGTAGATGGGTTTGGCGAGCAGATGCCCGCGGCCGGGGTGGAGCCTTTCGACGGCGGCGCGTGAGGCATCGAACTTGGCCTGCATGGTGGGTAGAGCACCGAAGGGGGTGGGCTTGAGGCTGGCCGCCTGGCCGCCCAAGATTGTGCTGCCGACGTCCTGACGCTCGGTTCCGAAGCCTGCGACGAGGACACCGGTGGGGGAGAAGAGCTTGTCGGTGGGATACCAGACGAGGTTGACAGTGTCGCTGTTGAGGAAGGAGATGCCGCCGTAGATATTGTTGTCGGTCTCCCAGAAGCGGGGGGACTCCCAACCGATCTTGTAGAGGGCGGTGAGAGGGATGGAGGTAAAGGCCTTCTGCGTCTCGGGGGAGAAGTTGTTCTTCGTCTGGGATAGGACGGAGATGGGCATGGTGCAAATGCAGAAGTCGGCGGTGAGGGTTTGCGGCGTGCCTGACTTCGTATAGGCAATGGTGACGCTGGAGTCGCCGGTGGTGATCTCTGTGACGGGACAGTCGTAGTGAATCATCTCCTTCGGGAGGGCGCGTGCGAAGCCGTAGGGGATGCGATCCATGCCGCCGATGGGCTGGAACATTGTCGCCTGCCAGTCGATCTGCTCCTCGTAGAACTCGCCGAAGGAGAAGTCGGCGAGGAGGAGCTCGTGGAAGCCTAGAGGTTTGTGGAGGACCTCCCTGGTGAGGCCGGCGTCGGGGCCGACGATGAAGCCGGCGCGAGTGGTGCCGGTGTACTTGCCCTTGTCGTTGAGGTCGCCAAAGCCGCTGAGGAAGTCGAGGAGGCGGGTGGTGTCTTCTTTGGAGAGCTCGTCGTCGAGGGTGTGCTTATTGATTGCCTTGGTAAGGAGTTCGGCGAGGTAGCCGCGGGTGTCGTGGACAACCTGGCGTTGCTGGACTGGCTTGCCGTCGTTGAGGACGTCGGCCTGCATGAGCGCGGAGCGGGAGGTGTTGACTTCGACCTCGAGGGGGACGCCGAGCTCGTGGCAGTAGCCGAGGAGATGGGTGTGGATAGAAGGGATGCGGGCGGGGCCGGCGTTGAGGTAGCCTCCGTTTTGCCAGTTACAGGTTTGGACGGTGCCGTCGGTGAACTCGACTTTAGTGCCGTCGCGGACGGACCAGGAACGGCCGCCGGGGCGGTTGCGGGCTTCGATGATGGTGCAGTCGAAGCCTGCTTTGCGGAGCTCGTATGCGGAGACGAGGCCGGCGATGCCTGCGCCGAGGATGACGACTTTTTTGCCTTTGCCGAAGTCGGCGGGGAGTTGCGGGAGGAGGGATGCTTCGGCTGCGGGGATGAGGCCGAGGGCCTGCATGGTGGCGAATGCTGCAGAGTAGCCGCCGATCTGGGCCATGCGCTGGATGAATGCGCGACGGGTGAGACTCATAGAGAGGGCTCCGCGTTGTGACGGATTTATGTTTTGGAAATCCTTCTCAGTGTGGGGTAGGGAAGAGCGGGAATGCAAGGGGAAAGTGATGAGTTGTGGATGGTTTGCAGGTGAGTGCTTAGACTGGGTGTCGGGATTTTGGGGAGGCAGTTATCAGCTACGAAAATGAGGTTGCGAGGCGAAGCTTTTTGAAGGGAGCTCTGGCGTTGGGGGCGGTGTCTGCTGTGCCGATGCGGGCGGCAGGGCAGGCGGCGGTGACTGATGATGATCGCGCTTATTGGATTGAGGTTGTGAAGCGGGTTTCGGAGCCTGTGCTGGAGGCGGTGAGTAAGGGGCAACTTCGGGCGAGGATGCCGGTGGAGGCTCAGCCGGGGCTTGTTGAGCAGCGGAGAATGTCGACGCATCTGGAGGCGTTTGGACGGTTGATCTCGGGGCTGGGGCCGTGGCTAGAGAATGCCGAGGTGATTGGGCCTGAGGCTGAGTTGCAGGGGCGGTATCGAGAGTGGGCGCGGGCAGGGATTCGGTATGGGACTGATCCGGCTTCGGCGGACTACATGAACTTTGGGACGACGTCGCAGTCGGTGGTGGATGCGGCGTTTCTGGTGCTGGGGATACTGCGTGCTCCGAAGGAGTTGTGGGAGCCGTTGGATAAAGCTACGAAGGAGAATGTGGTGAAGGCGCTGAAGGCTACGAGGCAGGTTCTGCCGGGGCAATCGAACTGGCTGCTGTTTTCGGCGATGGTGGAGGCTGGGCTTTGTTTCATGGGTGAGGAGTGGGATTCGATGAGGGTGGACTATGCGATCCAGATGCATAAGCAGTGGTTTCTGGGTGATGGAACGTATGGCGATGGACCACACTTCCATTGGGATTACTACAACAGCTTTGTGATTCAGCCGATGTTGTTGAAGGTGCTGGAGACGGTGCCGTCGAAGTCGGAGGCTTGGAGTGCGTTGAAGCCGGTGGAGCTAGAGAGGGCGCGGCGGCATGCGGCGATTCAGGAGAGATTGATTAGTCCGGAGGCTACGTTTCCGGCGATTGGACGATCGCTGACGTATCGGTTTGGGGCGTTTCATTTGTTGAGCGATATCAGTTTCCGCAGAGAGTTGCCGGAGGGTGTGTCGCCGGAGCAGGTGCGGTGTGCTCTGACGGCGGTGATGCGAAGGATGATTGAGATGCCGGGGACGTTCGATGCGAAGGGATGGCTGACAATTGGGTTTGCGGGGCATCAGCCTTCTATGGGCGAGGGGTATATTTCGACGGGGAGTTTGTATCTGTGTGCGGCGGCTTGGTTGCCGCTGGGGCTGCCGAAGATCGATGTGTTTTGGGCAGGGGCGGCGAAGCCGTGGACGGCGGTGAAGATTTGGGGCGGAGAAAACATGATGGCTGATCATGCGTCCTCCGCTTAAGGTTGAAGCTGTCTAAAGGCTACGAGCTTCAGCGAGAGAGATAAGAGACATAAAACAAGCAACGGCTAAATACAGGGATCCTTCACTCCGTTCAGGATGACGACGACGTAGTGTCTATGACGTCGCAAAAAAAAGACGACATCACAGACGCTACCTGACGCTGCCGTTATTCGGCTTTGCCTATGCCGTTGTTTTTGTAGGCTTTCTGGAGGACGAAGAAGGCTTGTTTTCTTTCGCCTTTTTCAGAGAGAAGACCTTTGCGGTTGAAGCCGTCCTGAATCTCGGGAAGGGAGCGGCGGGGAGAGCGGAAGTCCATGAGGATCCATGGGCTCATGCCGCGGAGTTGTGGGATGTTGTTGAGCATGATGAGCTGCTGGGTGAAGACGTTGGCCTGGAATTCTTCGGTCCAGCGTTTGTCGGTCGAACCATGAAGTCCGAATTTAGCATCGGCCCCGAACTCGCTGATGATAAGAGGCTTCTGGTAATCGATTTGCCATTTGGTTTGGGCGATGTCGGAGGGTTTGTGCTCGTACCAGCCGACGTACTCGTTGGCGCCGATGACATCGAGCTGTTTGCCGAGAGGGTCGTCGACGATCTTCGTCATGTCGTTGGTGCGGACGAGAAGAGCGGCAGTGATGAGCCGAGTGGGATCGTACTCGCGTGCGTTGTTGGCGAGCGTGGTGAGGAACCTGGTGCGCTCAGGTGTGTTGGGGGTCTCGTTGGCTACGGACCAGAGTATGACGGAGGCCTTGTTGCGGTCGCGGCGAATCATCTCGTGGAGCTGGCTTTGAGCAAGAGCGAGGGTGTTCGGGTCGTCGAAGTGGCAGGCCCAGTAGACGGGGATCTCGGACCAGATGAGGAGACCGATGCGGTCAGCGGTGCGGGTCATTCGCTGATCGTGTGGGTAATGGGCGAGACGGGCGTAGTTGCCACCTAGCTCCTTGACCCAGCCGAGGAGGGTATCGGCGTCTTCCTGGGTGTAGGCGCGGCCAGTGCGAACCGGTGCTTCGGCGTGGATGCTGACGCCGCGAAGGAAGACAGGCTTGCCGTTGAGGAGGATTTGCGTGCCGTGGACTTCGACGGTGCGGAAGCCCATCTCGTCGTCGAGTGTGTCTGCTCCTGCTTTTAGCTGGACGTTGTAGAGCTTGGGATGCTCGGGCGACCAGAGTTCGAGACCTTCTGGACGGAGCTGGATGGGAGCGCGACCATTGGCATCGACGGTGGCTTCGGTTGTGGTTGGCGTGGGAGTTGCTATGGAGACGCTGACTTTGTCTCCAGCGCTCGCTCCGAGGACGTGGACGTAGCCGTCAATTTGATTGGTGGTGCCGCGGACCAGATGGAGATCGTAGTCGTCGATGAAGTGCATGGGGACTTCGACGAGTGCGACGTCGCGGGTTAGGCCGCCGTAGTTGTACCAGTCGGTCTGGAGGGTGGGTACACCCTCTGCGAGGCGGGTGCTGTCTACGGCAATGACGACGAAGTTATCGCCGTCGTGGAGGAGGTCGGTGGCTTCGCAGTCGTATGGGGTGAAGCCGCCCTCGTGCCGGCAGGCGAATTTGCCGTTGATCCAGACGAAGCTGCGGTAGTTGGCCGCGCCGACGTGGAAGAAGGTGCGCTGGTTGGGTTTCTTCTGGTAGGTGAAGTCGCGCTGATACCAGAGGGGGCCTTCGTAGTGAAAGAGCGAGTCTTTCTGGGTGTTCCAGTCGCCGGGGACTTTGACGGTGGGAGACTTGCTGAAGTCGTACTCGGTGTTGTCCTTGTGCTCGTTGAGGAAGTAGCCGTCTTTGCGGAGCTCGTTGTGGAAGGTATAGAGGCCAGAGCCGTAGGGATCGACGATGGTATGCCAATCGCCGTCGAGGCTGATCTGCTTGCGGTGATCGACGTTGACGAGGAGGGTCTTGTAGGTTCCTTCGTCGAGCTTGGTCTGGGCTAGAGCGGGATGCTGGGTGGTTCCGATGAGGGTGGTGAGAGCGACGACAGAGAAGAGTGTATGGCTAAGGAATTTTTGAATGTTGCTGACAATGCGCATCGAGTTCCTCTGGGTCCTGTGGACAGGCCCTATCCATTGTCAATAAAAATGGATACTGTGCGCATCGATTTTGTTGCTACATGCAATTTATTGATGGCGTGAGGGTAGGTTGGCGCGAATGAGGTGGGAGAAATCCGGACTGTCGCCGGCGGCCTGGGCGGCGTTATTGATGAGTGAACGCTGACGGAGCTCGTCGAAGGGCAAGTTCGTGTCCAGGTAGCCTCGGCTGTAGAGATACCTATCCATGAGGCCGTTGAGAAGATAGCGGATATCAAATCTGGTCGGTTTGCCGACCGCCCGCGCATAACGAATGATGTTGAGTGTGCAGTTGCTGGTGAGCAGATTGTAGAACTCTGGCCTATCAGCGAGTTGATTGATTCTGTCGAGGTAAACGAGGAAGAGCGCACGTGCGCTCTCGGGGGATACGTTGAGCTTGTAGAGGAATACGTCCTCGTGACGGAAGTTTGTGCGCAGCTTTACTATGTCGCGTTCGTCACCTACGACGTAGATCAGGTCGAATTTCCGAAACATGGAGGGGACGGGAGAGAAGCTTTTGCCTACCTCCGGTCGCGCTTCGATGGAGACGCAGAGGGGAGGCGCGTTGTTGAAGTTGAAGCTCACGAAGGTGTGGGCTACTGGGCCTGGCATCCAGTAAGAGATGAAGAAATCTACTGAAGTCAGATGGGAGACTAGAACCTCGCGATCCTCGTATCGCACGGTGAAATCAGACGCGGTGCGGTATTCGAAGTTGCGGACATCTGTGATTCGAACGAGGTCTCCGTCGATGGTTACGCGCGGCATTACTGCTACATCCGTCCGCCAGTTGCGATTATGGGAGGGCTGGAGGGAGAGGAAATAAATCAGTACGACGAGAGCCAGCGCCGCAAACACAAAGTACATGCGTGATCTGCGCGTGAACCAAAAGGCCCAGATGCTGAACGCCATAAAGGCAAGAGCCAGCACCAAACGCATCCAGGACCATGGAAGTCTGGAGTAATAAATCGCCAGGGTTAGCCAGGTGATGAGTAAGACCTTGCATAGGAATACAAACCCCTTCCATAGACCACGGAGAAGTTTGAAGAGCCAGAATGATAGAGATTGTCGGGGTTGCGATTCCATAGAGGGCTCTCTCTTCTGTAAGCGCAGTTCTTATTTATCAGTGGGGGACACTGACGAAAATGATGAGATAGAACTATGCGAGATATTACTTGAAGATGGAGCCTGGAGAGATGTTCCGCAGCTACCTATTCGGGTAGTTTGAGGGATTTTTCTGGGGAACTTCCAGACTAAAGAATTTGGAGGCGCGGGTCGGGATCGAACCGACGCATAAAGGTTTTGCAGACCTCTCCCTTACCACTTGGGTACCGCGCCTCGGGTGGGCTATTCACTTGGAGCCCCTCTGAATTGTAGGTGAAGTGTACCGCAGGCAGGGGGTTTTTTGGAGCGGGAGACCGGGGTCGAACCGGCGACATCTTCCTTGGCAAGGAAGCACTCTACCACTGAGCTACTCCCGCGCTCACAAGATCAAGTATAACTGTCCGGCTGTGGATGGTCAATGCGGGGAGGTAGGGCTAAGAGAGGCGACGAGAGAAAAGCATCTTGATGCGGTCAAAAGGAGATATGTGCCAATCGGTGGCCACTGCTCTTTTCATTTGACGTTCTGCTGCAAAGTTGCATCTCACCCTAAAAAGAGAGGATTTGGAGTTGGTAGAGATCACATCACCGGTGTCGCAGGAGCAGGTTCAGCAGTGGCATGCTGTGCTGAATTCCGTGAGCGAGGGGATATGGGGTGTGGACCTGAAGGGGAAGTGTACGTTTGCAAACGCGGCGGCGGTGAAGACGTTTGGGTTTGAGAGCGATGACGAGATGGTGGGGAAGAATATGCACGCGTTGGTGCATCACCACTATCCCGACGGACGCGATTTTCCAGATGCGGAGTGTCCCATCTCCGGGGTGCTATTGAGCAATGCATCCTTGCGCCGGTTGAATGACACGATGTTTCGGAAGGATGGAAGCTCGTTTGTTGCTGAGATATCGGCGCAACCGGTTCGGGTGAGGAACAAAGTAATAGGCCTGGTGGTCACCTTTCGCGATGTGACGGCATTGCAGAAACAGCAGGAAGAGCTGCAAAAGCTGTACGATCTGGCCGAAAGGCGGACGGCTCAATTGGATGCGGTGATTGAGAGCATGCCTCATGGTGTGTATGTCGCAACGACAGGATCGGCGCCGGTACGGTGTAATCATCGCGCGCGGAACATGAGTGGAGAGGCATTCCCGGAGGAGTTGCAGACCCTGGAGCGAGCCCTGGAGGGCGAGTCGTCGACAGAGACGGCACTGGTAGGAGATCGGTGGATTCGTAGTGTGGGGGCACCGATCCTGCTGAAAGGAGAGATCCTGGGCGGCGTCGTGGTGAATACGGATGTGACGCAGATACAGAATCAGGAAGAGGCATTACGGAGATCGGAGAAGCTGGCGGCCGTGGGTCAACTGGCTTCGTCGATCGCGCATGAGATCAATAATCCGCTGGAGTCGATTACGAACCTGCTGTATCTGGTACGGCATGCCGGGTCGATGGATGACGTTCAGCAGTATGCGGAGATTGCGCAGGAAGAACTGGCAAGGGTGACCGAGATCACGCTGCAGACACTGCGCTTCCATCGACAACAGAGCAAGGCTGCAGCGATAGACATTGGAGAGCTGCTGCGCACAGTAATGTCGTTGTACACGGGACGGCTGCTGGTGAGAAACGTAAGTGTGGAGTTGAGGCTGATGGAGGTGCCGAGAGTTGTTTGCCTGGAGGGTGAGATCCGGCAGGTGGTGAACAATCTGGTTCGAAACGCGTTGGACGCTATGAGCGTGGAGGGCGGCCGTCTTTTAGTTCGGCTCCATCCTGAATGTCATCCGCATAGCCGCCGGATGGGCGTGCGTTTGACGGTGGCCGACACAGGGGAGGGCATCCGTCCGGAGATCCGAGCGCGCTTGTTTGAGCCGTTTCAAACAACTAAGGAGCAGACAGGAACAGGCCTGGGACTATGGGTGAGTAAAGGCATTGTCGAGAAGCATGGCGGACACATCCGGATGAGAAGCAGTCGGGGAGAGCAGCATGGGACGGTATTCGCGGTGTGGCTGCCGCTGGACAACGGACTCAATCTGATTGCTGGGGCTGGTTGAGCGAGATGCGTGGGCCAGCCATGATGTTGGGCCGCCGATGAATAATGCGGGGAGTGATAAGCAGGATTAGTTCGGTGGAATCACCTTCGGTGACCTTGACGGCGGTGGCGGTTTGAAAGCCGGGTAGTTCGCCGATACCTGGAAGGCCACTGACGGCGGCTGACTCGGTTCGGCTGAGTGAACTGACGAGCATGGCGGACTCTCCGTCGGCCACGGTGACTTCAGAGACGTACTGCCGGTTACCGAGAATGGGGATATTGTTTAGAGCGGTGCCGGCTAGAGCTTCAATTTTCAGATCGAGCTTTATGCTGATGCGTCCCGACCTCTGTACGGTTGGGACGGCCTTCAGGGTGAGTCCCAAATCTTCGTATTGGATCTGCGGGATCGTGACGGATGTGGCCTGGTTGAGGAGGGTGGAGGCACTGACGCCGTTGATAGTGATGCCTGCGAGCGCAGAGGAAGAGCCGGCTATGCCACTGGTGTAAGTGGATGTGGTGATGGGATAGCGGGTACCGACGCGGAAGGTTCCGGTTTGGCGGTCGCCGACACGAAGCTGGATGTAGTCGAGGGCACGGGTGTCACTGGAGTTGAGGCCGAGATTCAAGGCGACATTGGGGGTGCTGGTGACACCCATAGCGGTGATGCCGCCACCGAAGAAGCCGACGGTACTGGAAAGCAGGCTGCTCTGGACGAGGCCGGAGGCGATGAGTGCCAGAGCGATTGTGATGTTATTTGCGCCTGCAGGAATGAGGCCTTGCGCGATGGCCTGCGTGACGATGGATTGATTGGCGGCGACGAGATCGTTGGCTGCCGCAGCTACGCTGTAGACGCCGATCTGCTGGGGGAGCTGAACGCCGATGTTGCGCTGATGGGTGCGGTCGACGGCATAGAGCTTGAGATCAAGCATTACTTCGCTGCCGCCATCGATGAGGTCGGCAAGGGTGAGATTGATAGCGTTTATGATGTCCTTCGGAGCGCGGATGGCGATACTGCCCCCGGTGTTCTCGACACTGGATTGTTTGACGTCGAAGACGCTGCGAATAACGACGGCGAGTTCGCCAATCTGCTCGTTGGTCATGCCGGGAACGTAGATGGTCTCCTGGAGGAGGTGCTCGAAGCGCTCGCGGTTTTCCGTGGTGTCTTTTGCGATCAAGACGCTGGTGGAATCGAGGGGAACGGCGAAGACGCCTGCCATTTGCAACAGGACGGCTTCGGCCCGCTGGTAGGGGACGTCTTCAAGGTCGAAGCGAATGGACTGCCGTGGGACGGATTCGTCGAAGGTGGCGCGGATGCCGTAGGCGGACGTGACGCGATTAAGAATGTCTCGAACGTCTGAGTGGATGTGGAAGCTCTGAGAGCCGGGCTTAGGCAACAGCGTGATGGGGCCAGCGATGGCTGGGCCCTCTTTGATCCACGGCGCTGTCTGGGGATCGAACTGGACGTTGAAGGCGTGGGACGGAGCGGTGGCGTCTACATGCTGGGTGACGATGTCGTTTTGCGGATCGAGTTTGCGGGCTTCGGCGAGGAGTTGATCCGCCTTATCGGTCTGCCCAAGGAGGCGAGCCTTGCCGGATTGGTGGATCAATTCGGTGACGCGATGCTCGTGTGCGAGGGCGACCGCCTGGGCGTATTCGCTGTGACGGGGATTGAGTTTGAGGGCTTTTGCGAACTGGGCTTCTGCTCCGGTCAGGTCGTTGCGATCGAGAAGGCGGGCTCCGGCGAGGTAGGCGTCTTCGGCCAACTGGGTCTGATGCTTGCTGGGGGAAGGAGGGATTACGCGAGCGGCCTCGGAAGCGGCGGCGGTTTGAGGGGGAGGGGTTTCCTGCGCAGGTTGCGATTGCGCGATGGCGGTCGGAATCGCCATCGCGAGCACTGCCATGCATCGGACGATCAAGGCGGCTCGCGAATAGGTAGGGGCGGTCATGTACTACTGATTAGACGAAGCAGCAGCTTAACGGACGCTGGCGATATGTTGAATACGCGGGCGCTCGCTGCTGGGGGGACGGCGCATGCCATTGCGGATCTGAGCGGTGTCCATGTCCAGCTCGGCAAGGGTGCGGCTGAGGGTATTGCGGTGCATGCCGAGCTCTTCAGCGGCCTTGCATTGATTGCCCTTGTGGTGAGCGAGGACCTCAAGGATGTAACGCTTCTTGAACTGGCGAACGGCTTCCGTGTAGGGGATACCGGCGCTGTGCATCTGTGTAATGAGTCCATCCAGTTCGCGCTTCAAAGTTGCCTCGCTTGTCGTCCCATATTTTTGGGTTCGGATTTTAGGTTACTTCCTCATTGTGAGCCTAATTGTGCAGTTTGATCCAATCGGGTGCGTTGTGCTTGAGTTCGTTTGCGCCGTCCAGGATGAGCTGCTGCAGGTCGTGAGGTACAACGAAGGATACAGCATGCGCACCCGCAAGGAAATAGGGTGCGAGGTGAGAATTTGTGATCCAGGGGGCAGGAGGCAGGAAAGCCGCTGCTGCCATCATGATAGCGACGCCAAGCAACCAGCCTCGGGTGAAGCCGAAAAGTGCCCCGAGGAGTCGATTGAAGAAGCCCAGACCGATTGCATCGGCGGTGCGGTTCAGAATCTTACCGGCGATGGAGCAGAGGACCATGATTCCAATGGCGATCAGAAGGAAGGCTACGACGTCGGCAGTGGGGGGATTCGTGATGAGGCGGCCGAGCAGGGGGGCAAAGTTGTGGTAGTTCCAACTAGCCAGAAGGATGCCAACGATGAGCCCTCCGAGCGAGAAGAGCTCGAGCAGGAGGCCGCGCACAAAGGCCATGAAGGTGGACGCGGCGAGGATGAAGACGAGAAACCAGTCGAGGAGGTTCATGCTGATGGAGTGTTGGCGAGGTCGGTTCGGCCTGTGATGAGCCGGAAGGCTTCCAGGTATTTTTCGCGGGTACGAGCTACGACTTCGTCAGGCAGAGAGGGTGCGGGAGCCTGCTTGTTCCAGCGGATGGACTCAAGGTAGTCGCGGACGTACTGCTTGTCGAAGGAGGGCTGTGCGCCGCCGGGATTATAGGTTTCGGCAGGCCAGTAGCGGGAGGAATCGGGAGTAAGGACCTCGTCGGCGAGGGTGATTTCGCCATTGACGAGGCCGAATTCGAACTTGGTGTCGGCGAGGATGAGGCCTTTGCTGGCGGCGTGCTTACCTGCCTTCTCGTAGATGGCAAAGGTGAGGTCGCGGAGGTCTTCGGCGGGCTTTCGTCCGATAGTGCTGATCATTTGATCGAATGAAATGTTTTCGTCGTGGCCGATGTTGTTTTTAGCGGCTGGGGTGAAGATAGGCTCGGGCAGGCGGTCGGACTCGCGCAGGCCATGAGGAAGCTTGATGCCGCAGACGGCTCCGGTTTGCTGGTAGTCCTTCCAGCCGGAGCCAGAGAGATAGCCGCGGACGACGCACTCGACGGGGAACATTTCGGCCCGCTTGACGAGCATGCTGCGGCCTTCGAGTTGAACTGCGTAAGGTTGAAGCTGTAAGGGATATTCGTTCGTGCTGGCGGTGAGGAGATGGTTTTTTACGGTGTCGCGGAGAAAGTCGAACCAGAAGAGTGAGAGCTGGGTGAGGATGCGGCCCTTGTCTGGAATTCCGCTGCCAAGGACATGGTCGAAGGCGGAGATACGGTCGGTTGCGACGAAGAGAAGCTGGTCGCCGGGGAGAGCATAGATATCACGGACTTTGCCGCGCGCTGTGAGTGGAAGCGAGTCGAGGTCTGTTTGAAGGAGCGCCTTAGTCATCATGTTGACGGTATCACTATCGTGTCTGGGAAGTCAGTGGAGCGAAGTCATTGGAGTGGAAGAAGAAGGTCGATGGGGGCTGAGCCAGCCTTGCTGGGTGAGGCCGGACAGTGGAAATGAATGATTTTGCTGTCACGATCGAGGCTTGCGGACGAAGCCGACGCGTCGCACTTCATATCGTTGAAGGTTGCACGCTGGACTTTGCGGCGCAGAGGGAGGAAACGGGGCTGATAGAAGACCACCAGATCCACGCCAGAGTTCTGGTTTTCGCCCGATATATCCCAAAAGGTTTGTGAGTAGGTGTAGTGCCGGTCAATGCGAGTGACTCTAGGCGAATCCGAGGTGAGGTCCAGGAGCGGGAGGAAGATGTTGGTGGCAAAGACTGGCAGAATGAGGATGACTGCGCTGATTGTGGTGAGCCATCGTGGGCGAAGCAGAGTAAAGAGGGCGATGGCGAGCATGTATCCAGCGACTGCGCCCCAGTTGATGATGGCGTTGAGACGGTAGGATGTTGTGCTCCACTTGGAGAGGGTGAATGCGATGTGGAGGAACATCATTGCGAGGCCCGTATAGATGAGGAACGACCTTGCTTTTGCCGGGACGCGGGCCCAGAAGACGCGAAGCAGGATGATTGCAAGCAATAGTGAGGCCAGCACCACAGCCGTAAGAAGAACTCGCATAAAGAGAGCCTATTGTGTTTAGAAGGGATTTGGGCGAAAAAGAGCTGGAGCAGAATCCGGTTAAGGCTGCTCCAGCTGCGCAAAGTTTTTGTAAGCGTCAGGCGACGGCGCGGCGGTTGAGGTTGACGCTTACGATCTTCGAAACACCGGGCTCCTGCATGGTGACGCCGTAGATGACGTCGGCCTGAGCCATGGTGCGTTTGCTGTGAGTGATGACGACGAACTGCGTTGTGGCGCTCATGTCGTGGATGAGTTTGGCGAAGCGGCCTACATTGGTCTCGTCGAGCGGGGCATCGACTTCGTCGAGGATGCAGAAGGGCGCGGGCTGGAACTGGAAGATACCGACCAGCAGCGAAAGGGCGGTTAGGGCCTTCTCTCCGCCTGAGAGCAAGAGAATGTTCTGGAGCTTCTTGCCCGGGGGGGAGGCGAGGATGTCGATGCCGCTCTCGGCGGAGTTTTCCGCGTCGGTGAGCTTCATGGAGGCCTGGCCGCCGCCGAAGAGTTTAGTGAAGGTGGTGGAGAAGTTTTCGTTGATGATCTTGAAGGCCTCGTCGAACTTGAGGTGCGAGACCTCGTCGATCTCCTTGATTGAGGCTTGCGTGTTCTCGATGGAGTCGAGGAGGTCCTTGCGCTGGGTCTCGAGGAAGCTGTGGCGCGTGGTGGTTTCGTTGTACTCCTCGAGGGCCATCATGTTGACGGGACCCATGGCTTCGAGCTTTTGCTTGAGCGCCCGGGACTCTTCCTCCTCGGTGTGCAGCGCGTCGCCTTCGATGCGGGCGATGGCTGTGTCTTCGCGAAGGGTGATTGCTTCGACGGCGAGGTCGTTGAGGCAGGTGGCGTCGATGTGCTCGATGTCGGAGGCGAGGCGGGCGGCGCGAGCGGTGAGAGCTGCGCGCTGTTCGCGGAGGGCTTCGGTCTCGTGGCGCAGAGTGCGGAGGCGCTGGTCGAGTTCGGTCATGGCAGTGCGGAGTTCGGCGGCCTGCGCGGTGAGGCGAGCGCCCTCGGCTACGGCGTTGGCGCGGGTTTCGGAGAGCTCGCTGTGCTGCGTCGCGAGAGCACCTGTTTCTTCTTCGCGGCGAAGTTTTTCGGCGCTGGCGGAGCTTAGTTGCTGCTCTAGCTGCTGGATACGTTGGTTCTGACCGTTGTAGAGGCGGGTGGTTTGATCGAAGTTGGCCTGGGCATTGCGGCGGCGCTCTTCGAGCCCTGCGAGTGCGGCGGATGCCTCGGCAGCGGCCAGCTGGAGCTGCTCGCGCTGGCTGCGCAGTTCGTCGAGCTGAAGCTGCAGTTCGGCGAGCGAGGCTTCGAGTGTGGCCCGCTCATTTTCGAAGGCTGTGGCCTCTTGTTGGCGGCGGGCGATGAGGTCGGACTTCTGATTGCGAGCATCGCGGTTGCGCTCGTTGGTGAGGTTCCAATCCTGCAGGCGGCGCTCGATACGGGCGACTTCGGACTCCATCTGGCGCAGGGCAGCGCCGGAGTTCGCGGACTCGCGCTCGGCGTCGCGACGTTCGTGGGTCTTGCCTTCGATGGAGGCGTTCAGTTCGGCGATCTGATGCTGAAGCTCGGCGGTGTGCAGATCGGTCTGGGCTAGCTCCTGTTCGGCCTTCTCGACCTTCTGCTGGACTTCGGCGAGTTCGCGCTTGAGTGCAAGGGGGCCTTGGGCGCGAGGGCGTCCGCCTGTGACGGTGACGTTGTGGAAGGTTTCGCCGGATGGGGACAGGAAGAAGGCATGCGGGTTTGAGAGTGCGAGGGAGCGTGCGGTGTAAGAGTCTGGTGCGACGAAGCCCTCGCGGAGCTTGGGAAGGATGACTTCGAGCGATTTGCCGAAGCTGTCGAGGACACGGATGCACTCTTTGAGAGGGACAACGCCCTCGATGCCGTCGATGTTGGTCTGGGCAGCGCTCTTCATTCCTTCGGCGAAGGCGAAGTTGGCCTGCGCGTCGTTGGGATGGACGAGGAAGGTGGCTCGGCCGGCCACGTCGGTTTGCAGCAGATGCATGCCGGCGTCGGCTGCGTCCCAGGACTTGACGACGATGTAGTTGAGCTCGTCGCGGAGGAACTCGTCGACAACGCTCTCGTACTTGCCGTCGACTTCGAGAAAGTCGGCGAGGGTTCCAACAGCGGCCATGCCGTTGGTGTTGTGCTTGTAGGTGTCGGTTTTGAAGATGTTGCGGACGGTGTCGGTGGAGTAGCTGTGCTCGCGGATGAGGGCTTCGAGGGAGCTGCGGCGGCCGTTGAGGCTGGCAACTTCGCCGCGGAGCTGATCGCCGCGGCGCTTGGATTGAGATTCTTCGGCGCGATGGGCTTCGATCTGTGAGCGAAGGTCGGCGATTTCGGATTCCAGGCGCTTGAGGCGCTCGGTGACGGACTCGAAGGAGAGTTTGACCTGACCGCGCTGCAGGCCGAGTGTGGCCAGCTCCTGGCGGGCGATCTCGGACTCGGAGAGCAGGCGCTCGGCCTCGCGGTCGAGTCCGGCGAGGGCGGCTTCGGCCTGGGACTGCTCATTGCGCGTCTGCGAGGTGCGCTGGACGAGCTGCATGGTGGCACGGCGGTTCTGCTCAACCTGCTGCTCTGCTGAGGCGACGGCGCGGGCGGCTTCCTGAGCGCGCTGTTGCTGGCTCTGGACGGCTTCGCGCGAGTCTCCTGACTCGGCGGTGGCGGTTTCGAGGAAACTGCGGTGTTGTTCGAGTTCTCCGGCAAGGGAAGCGAGCTGGGCCTGGGCTTGTGCCAGCTCGTCGGCTCCGGTGGTCAGGCGGTTGGTGAGATCGGCGATGCGATCGGCATTGGCGGCTGTGCGGGCGGTGATGCGCTCGAGCTCGACGGCGGACTGGTTGGCCTGGGCTCCAGCCTCACGGATCTGCTGGTCGAGCGTGTAGCCGCTGCGGATGCCTTCGCTGTGCTCGGTGTCCATGGTCTCGACAGTAGCGGCCTGTGCATCGATCTGGGTGGCGAGCGCGGTGATCTTTTCGGTGGTGGCAGCTTGCTCGGCGTCGAGTTGGAACATGCGGCTGGCGAGAACGACGCGGAGACGGGTGCGCAGCTCGTCGCGGAGGGCACCGTAACGCTCGGCTTTGGCGGCCTGGCGCTTCAAGGTACCCATCTGGCGGGTCACTTCCTCGAAGATGTCGTTGACTCGGGCCAGATTCTGTTTGGCTGATTCGAGGCGAAGTTCGGCAAGACGCTTTTTGGTCTTGAAGCGGGTGATTCCGGCTGCTTCTTCAATGATGCCGCGGCGGTCGTGCGGCTTGGCCGAGAGAAGCTGGCCGATGCGTTCCTGCCCGATGATTGCGTAGGACTCGCCTCCGAGGCCGGTGCCCATGAAGATGTCCTGGATGTCACGGAGGCGGCAGATTTTGCCGTTGAGCAGGTATTCGCTGTCGCCTGAACGGAAGAGGCGGCGGGTGATGGTGAGTTCGCCGGCGCGGATGGGAGCGCGTCCGAACTTGCGGCGGCGAATCTTGAGGACGACGTTGTTTGGATTGGCGGCTTCGGCGGCGCTGGCGTCGGCGTCTGTGGCGAGGACGATCTGTGGACCCTTGGCCTCGCCTTCGATGACGGTTCCGGGCTGGGCGTCGGCAACGGCGTCCTCGGTCTCGTCGGCACGCTGCTGGCGTAGAGCGGTTTCGTCCCAGTCGGAGGGTAGGTTATCGTCGATGACGACCTCGGGTTCGTCGCCCAGGCTGGCACCGTCGTAGATCTCTGGGTCGACGAGGGTGAGGGAGACCTCGGCCATGCCGGTAGGCTTGCGGTCGCGGGTGCCGGCGAAGATGACGTCTTCCATCTTGATGCCACGGAGGGACTTTGCGGACTGCTCACCGAGGACCCAGGTGATAGCGTCGGAGATGTTGGATTTGCCGCATCCGTTGGGGCCGACGATGGCGGCGATGCCTTCGCCGGAGAGCTGGACCTCAGTGCGGTCGCAGAAGGACTTGAAGCCGAGAATCTGAACTTTCTTGAGCTTGAGCAAATTGACCTCTGCGGCGAGCACCGTTGGTTTGGGGAGGGTCTCGCCTGCCTGTTAAGACTGTTTCAACTGTAGTCGTGGAAGAACCTAGAATCAACGGAAACAACACCACAGGTTGTGGATAAGGCGTCCCTAACACTACGAATGGGCAGTTGTCCCGCCAATGAAGCTTTTTACTGCCGAAATTATTAGATGCTTGCGCGTCGGTGAGGGCTTTGAGATGCACAGACAAAGTATTGGGCAACGAATTCGGTTGATGAATAAAAGACGTGATTCGCATCTCCGATTACGTTTGGCGCGTTTTGCGTCTAACGAGTTGATGCGGGTGTGCGTAAATGAATGGAACTTGCCAGACAGCAACTCGATTTCTATAATCCGCATCATCATCCCTTAACCAACAAGCACCTTGATCATGCTTGACCGAAGGGTTAGCGCAGTCGCAGGCTCTCGGAATTGCAGGAAGAGGCACCTTGGGGTTTATGGTATATAACCAACTGACGGCGGGACTACCGGTGGCAGAATTCGAAGGAAAAGATTTACTGAGGAGTGTGGAATGAAGAAGGTAGTCGTTGCGTCTCTCCTGGCGGTTGCTAGCGTCGCACCCGCAGCACGGATGGCTGTTGCACAAACACAGGTGAATCTGGGTACCAACGCGCAGGTGGCTGGCGGGGTTCAGATGTCTCCGGCAGAATACAAGGCTTATAACGATGCGATTGCGCAGACCACGCCGCAGACGAAGGCGCCTGCGCTTGAGGCTTATCTGACGGCTTATCCGCAGTCGGCGGTAAAAGCGGCCGTACTGGAACAGCTGATGCTGGCTTACAGTAGCTTCGACCCAGTGAAGACCGTGGATGCAGCTGACCGTCTGCTGCAGGTTGATCCCAACAATCTTCGGGCTCTGACGTTCGAGGCTTACTTCCGCCAGCAGGCCGGGGATCAAGCCACCGACGCAGCAGCCAAACAGGCCGCCTACGATAAGGCCGCCGAATATGCTCAGAAAGGGCTGACGGTCACCAAGCCGGCGGAGATGAGCGATGCGGACTTCAATGCGTTGAAGTCTGCTGCTACGCCAGTCTTCTATCGTGCAATTGCGACTGCGGCTTTGGGTAAGAAAGACGCTGCGACAGCAGTCGATGCCCTCAAGAAGAGCCTGGCGAGTGTGCCTGTGGCGGACACCACCAAGCCGGGGCCGCTTCTGCAGGATACTTACACTCTCGGTTCGGCGTACTATCAGTCGACTCCGCCTGATCTGATTAACTGCGCGTGGTATGCCGCTCGCGCCGCTGCCTTCGCACCGGAGCCCTATAAGTCCCAGATGCTTCCTTTGGCAAAGTACTGCTTCAAGAAGTACCACGGTGGGGATGATGGCTTTGATGCCCTACTGGCCGCAGCGCAGCAGAATCTGGACCGTCCGGCCGATTTTACGATCAAGCCTGCTCCCAAGCCGTCGGATATTGTGGCACAGGTGATTGCGAGTACGCCTGATCTTGCGACGCTGGCTATTAGCGACAAGGAGTTCATCCTTGCTAACGGCACGCCTGAGGATGCCGCGAAGGTTTGGGACACGATCAAAGGTAAGTCGGTGCAGTTTCCAGGCGCGACTGTGATCTTGGTCTCGGATACGGAGTTGAAGGTTGCGGTTTCAGACGATGCGGTTCAGTCGAAGACGGCAGACTTTGTCTTTCAGCTGAGCCAGCCGTTGAAGACGCCTCCTGCAGTAGGCGATAAGGTTGACGTGACTGGAACCTACGCTTCGTTTACGCCCAGCCCTCTTGTCATCACGATGAGTGATGGCGCGATTGTCGAGAAGAAGGCTCCTGTGAAGAAGCCGGCACCGGCACATCGGCCATCACATCGGTAAAAGCTGGTTCACAGCTAAACAGAAAAGGCAGCCTTCGCAGGCTGCCTTTTCTGTGCCTTTGACCGTCAAGTGGTTTTCGGCATCGGGGCGGAAAGACCGATGGCAAAAATATATGCCGGCGGAGAATATGCAAAAAAATGCACTTCGTGAACGCACGATGGCCATTTTCAAGTTAACTTGAGAGTGGAGCCTCCAGGATTCCTATTGGGGAACCTCGTACGGCGATATGTGCGGTCTTACAAGATTCGACCCTGATCGCTGCTCTTCATTGCCCTCCCTGGTTACTTTATATCCCTTGGCTGTACACCTCAGCAGAGCAGGAGGAGAGTGCCGATGTCTTATTTGCAGCAGCGCAGGGAGGGGATTTGCTCGTGAGTCGAGTAAAACGTTTCCCTGAATTTCAAGTCTTTCTGCAACCGATCGTCGATCTGAAGAGAACATCAGTTTTCGCCTATGAGGCACTGTGCAGGGGTTTGGGCGGGGAAAGTTACCCGGAGTTGCTGGCGCGGATCGATCCGAAGCTGACCTCCGCGTTCGACGAACGGATCATGATAAAGGAACTTCAACTAGCGGCAGCGCTGCGGCTGGAGAGCATGGGTGCGAAGATATCGCTCAACATGGGGCCGGCAGCGGGTTTGGATCGAGGACACGTACTGCAAGAGGCAAAGCGTTTGGGAATCAAACCATCTTCGATCATGATTGAACTAACCGAAGGGGTGAGAATGGATCCGCTGAAACTGGCACGTATCATCGCGGACCATCGCTCGGCTGGAGTTGTAGTCGCACTCGATGATTTTGGCGGAGGATACGCCGGGCTGAATGTTCTGGCGACGTGTGTTCCGGATGTGTTGAAGGTCGATGGTGAACTCATTCGGAATATTCATTCGAGCCCGCTGAAGAAAACCATTGTGGGCGCATTCGCCGATGTGTGCCGGAGATTGAATGTCGAAATTATCGCGGAAGGCGTGGAGACATTAGCGGAGGTCGATGCGCTGCATGGTCTGGGCATCTACCTGATGCAGGGATACTTCTTTGCGCGCCCGCAGGCAGGGCAGATACCGGCGGTCAACTTTCCGCGAAAATATCGAAGCACAGCGTTGGCGAACGAGTGGCCGCGAATCTCGAAGTCAGATCGAGAGTGGCTGCGGCGGGCGATTCGGCAGTAGGAGCAAGGCTATTCGCTGAGCATGATGCGTTTGATTTGGTGGGCGCGGCCTGTGGCTCCATCACAGGAGATGAGGGCGGCGCACATCTTTGGGTTGCCCTTGGCGGACTCGAACTTGCCGGGCATTCCTGTGAGAAAACGCGCGAGGACGAGCTCTTTTTCAACGCCGATTACGGAGTCGTAAGGACCGGACATGCCTACGTCGGTTTGGTATGCGGTGCCGTTGGGAAGGATGCGCTCGTCGGCGGTTGGGATGTGGGTGTGGGTGCCGAGCAGGGCGGTGATGCGGCCGTCGAGGTACCAGCCGAGGGCTACTTTTTCGCTGGTGGCCTCGCCGTGGAGGTCGAGGAGGATGACCTTGGCTTTGATTTTGCTAAGGAGCTCGTCGGCCTTGCGAAAGGGGTCGTCGCAGGAGGACATGAAGACGCGGCACTGGAGATTCATGACGGCGTAGGGCTGGCCAGTGGGGAGCTCGCCCTCGTAGACGCCGAAGCCTGGTGTGCCTACGGCGTAGTTGGCTGGACGAAGGACGCGACGGCCGCGGACGTGGGAGTCGGCGGGGACGGTCATGTATTCGAAGATTTCTTTTTTGTCCCAGATATGGTTGCCGGTGGTGATGACGTGGGCGCCGAGATCGAAGAGTTCTTCTGCGATGGAGGGGGTAATGCCGAAGCCGCCAGCAGCGTTTTCGCCGTTGATGACAAGGAGATCGACGGCATTGGACTCGAGGACGTGGGGCAGATGTTCGCGCACAATATGGCGGCCGGCGGAGCCAAAGACGTCGCCGACAAAGAGGATATTCACTGTGAGATTTTACATGGTTGCGACATTCTGAAGCGACGGTGGATGCGAGTTTGCGCTGTGGTTGTGTTAGCTTTTTTGCATGGCACAGAGCGAGCGTTTTCAATTGAGTGTGCGGGTGCTGGCGGTACTGGCGAGTGAGCCGGATGCAATGCATACGTCGGCGGCGATTGCGGAGACGCTGAAGGAGAGCGCGGTGATGGTGCGGCGGACGTTTCTGCTGCTGCATAAGGCCGGGCTGATAGAGCAGCGAAAAGGGCCGCATGGCGGGGCGAAGCTGAAGGTCACGCCGAAGCAGATCGGGCTTGGGGATTTGTTTGAGGCGACGGCTGGGGACTGGCTTTCGATTGAAGACAAGGCTGTGGCTGCGCATATGAAGAAGGTGCGCGGGGACGCGATTGCGGCGATGAATGAGCACTCTCTGGCGGGGGTGGTGAAGCGGATGAAGAAGGCGAAGTAGAATTATTTTTCCAGGATTTTTTTTGGGCCCCGGAGAGATCCGGGGTTTGCTGTTTTTGAGGGGTTTTTTGAGAAAAACGACTGCAGAAGGTGGATTTTTTGTGGACAAGTTGTGGTGAAATGTGTGGCAAACGTGGATAGCGGGATGTCGTGTTTTGGGCCGATCGATTTAACGCGGTTTTTGAGATTTATTTTGCGAGGAGGGCGACGGGATGAAGAAGGCTGTTTTGCTGCTCAGGATTGCTTCGGTACTGGCGTTGATCCATGGGGTGATGCACACGATCGGTGGATTGTTCGGATCGGTTTCGCCGGGGCCGATGCAGACGGCTGCGACGGCGATGCAGGTGAACCGGTTTGAGGCGATGGGGGCTAGCCGAACCTATTGGGACTTCCTGACGGGGTATGGGTGGCTGACGACCGTGAAGTTTCTTGTAGAGACGGTGGTGTTCTGGCAGCTTGCTTCGCTGGTGAAGTCGTACGGGCTACAGATACGACCGATCCTGATCGCTTTCAGTGTGGGGTATGTCGTGGATGCGTTTTTTGCGTGGAGGTATTTCTTTGCAGGGCCTGCGGTGTTTGAGATTGTGATTGCCGGATGTTTGTTCTGGGCGTGGTGGCTGGCCGGCCGGACGGCGCCGCGGGCGGTTTAGGCGTTGGAAGAGCGGATCGCGCTTTGCGCGATGGCCCACTCATGCGATGAGGCCGCATGAATGGGGCACTCGGCACTCGGCACCCGGCACCCGGCACCCGGCACCCGGCACCCGGCACCCGGCACCCGGCACCCGGCGCATCGAGCGAAACACGATTAAGATGTAGTGCAGGGTTGGAAGCAGGCAATATGACAGTTGCTAAAGAGCGAGTGAATTCGTATGAGTGGGAAGACGCCGCTAGAAACTTCCTTAGTGACCTGCGTTTTGCTGCCCGCCAGTTGCTGAAACATCCGGTATTCACTGCGACAGCGGCGTTGACGCTGGCTTTGGGGATCGGCATAAACGCCGCGATCTTTACTGCAGTCCAGTCGATTCTGCTGACGCCACTTCCGTACCAAAATGCAGATAGGCTCGCAGCTCTGGACACCCACTGGAGCAATAATGGGCGTACCTCGCCGCGCGTTACAGGGCCGGATGTGGTGGACATACGCGACCAGGCGCGAAGTTTCGAAGCCGTGAGTTTTTACTCGGGCGGCAGCCTGGGCGTGCAGTTGCACGATCATTCGGTTTACACCGTGTTGGCTTTAGTAGATGAGAACTTTGCGCGTGTCTTTCGTCTGCAACCGGTGGCGGGGCACCTGTTTACAGATGCCGATGCGCATCATGCCGCGCTGGTGAGCGAGCAGTTTGCCCGAGATAACTTCGGCAGCTCAAAGGCTGCCCTGGGGCAAATACTGCACGTGGAGAATGAGCCGGTGGAGATTACAGGCGTATTGCCGTCGGGCTTCGATTTCCCTGGCAAGACACAGGTGTGGGAGGCGTCGCCACTGCGGCCAGAGTCAGAGTCGCGGACCGCATTCAATTACAGGGCCGTGGGGCGGCTGCGTCCTGCCGTGAACTTTCAGGTGGCGCAGGCAGAGCTGGATGGAATCTCGCGGCGGCTGGAAGCTGCTTATCCCGATGCGAACCGAAACAAGCAGATAGTAGGGGTGCCGCTCCAGAAGGCGCTGACGGGAGACGCGCGGCCGACGATTCTGCTTTTGTGGACTATGGTCGGATTCATCCTGTTGATTGCGTGTGTGAACGTGACGCATCTTCAACTGGTGCGCGATGGAGCGCCAGCGTGAGATCGCGATTCGCAAGGCGCTCGGATCGTCGGCATGGCAGGTGATGCGGCCGGTGATTCTTGAGAGTTTGCTGGTTTCGTTGATTGGCGGAATGGCTGGCGTGGTGCTGGCGTTTCCGGCGGTACGCGTACTGGTGTCGATGGCTCCCAAGGAACTGCCGCGCGCGGATGAGATCCACTTGAATGGCTGGGTGTTGGCGTTTACGCTTGGCGTGGCGGTGTTGACGGCTCTTGTGTCGTCCGTGCTTCCGGCGCTGAGAGCGGCGAAGGTGGATCCAGCAGAGGCGCTGAAGCACGACGCATCGCGCGGTATGAGCCGACATGGGGCAGGGGCGCTTCGCGATGGACTGGTGATTGCGGAGGTGGCGGCAACGTTTGTACTGGCGATGGGCGCGGGGTTGCTGCTTCACACCATGATGACTCTGATGGCACGCGACATGGGGTACCAGACGCGTCAGTTACTCGTGGTGGATGCAGATGCACCGGCACACTCGGAACAGGATGCGAAGCGGGTGGTGCAGCAGTTCCAGGAGATGTTTGTCCAACTCGCGACAGTGCCAGGCGTGGAGCGCGTGGCCGGGATCATGGGGCTGCCTACGGGGAACTATGGGTCCAATGGTTACTACAACACAAGAGGAGGATTGCCTGTCGATCCGGGACATGAAGCATCGTCCATATTTAGCGTTGCCAGCCCAGGGTACTTTCAGGCTATGGGGATTCCGATCAGACATGGGCGCGATTTCAATGCGCAGGATACTTTTGAGAGCCCATTTGTGGCGGTGATCAGCGAGTCGTTGGCGAAGCAAAGCTTCGGGGATGCCGATCCGGTGGGGAAACAGATCCAGTGCGGACTTGATTCAGACAAATGGATGACGATTGTGGGTGTGGTGGGGGACGTGAGGCAGGAGTTGCCTGCGGAGAATCCTGGGCCTGCGCTCTATATGCCGATGACGCAGCATCCGTTTTATGGCAACCAGATTCACATTGTGCTGCGGACAAATGTGAAGCCACTGACACTGATGAATGTGGTGCAGGAAAAGATCGCGGAGGTAAATCCTTTCACTGCATTGCGGTTTACGACGATGGACGCGATGGTCAACGAATCGGTTGCCGTCGAGCGTTTTCGGGCGGCGCTGATTTCTTCGTTTGCCGGAGTGGGGCTGCTGTTGGCGATGCTGGGTGTCTACGGGACGATGGCGTATTCCGTGACGCAACAGACGTTCGAGATAGGTATACGCATGGCGTTCGGAGCGGAGAAAACAGCGATTCTGCGTGCGGTGCTGGAGCATGCGGCGAAGTTGGCCTGCTGCGGCATTGCGGTGGGGCTGGTTCTGAGCGTGATACTTGCGCGGTTAGTGACGAGCATGCTGGTGGGTGTGCGGCCGCTGGATCCGGTCAGCCTCGGATTGGCATCGTTGGCGTTGTTTTTGACGGCATTGGCGGCGGCGCTTGGGCCGGGGTGGAAGGCGACCCATGTCGATCCGATGGTGGCATTGAGGGCCGAGTAGTACCATCAAGCTAATTGAACCTGGCCTGTAGGCTGTTTTCCGATTTTTTCCCGCATAAGAAAGTCGAAGGGTGTGTTGCAGCAGGTCCGGCAATCTACTAAACCGACGATTTCGTTTTATCAACACAACCGTCTACACCACTGAGAGTTACTCTGGGCTAAGATGACACACCGGTTCGCATTACTTACATGGCTTCTACTGACTTCATACTGCGCGCTTTCTCAGGGACCGGTTATCAGCTTGCCTGCAGGGACACCACTGCCGGTTCAGACGGAAGATCATCTGTCCATGCAGGTCGGGCAGCCCATCCGCGCCCAACTCATCTACCCGGTCTATGCGGACAACACTCTTGTCCTCCCTAGCAAAACTATCGTCATCGGCACCGTCACCGAGTTGCGCTCCGACCACTCCCGTCGCGTGAATGCCCGTGTCAATGGCGATTTCACTCCCTACCATATCCCCGTAGTGCGGTTCACACAGATCATGCTTGCGGATGGCTCTGTGCTTCCCATTGCCACTGGCCCCGCGACCGATGGAGCACCGCTCCTACGACTGACCGCACCAAAGCCCGCCAAGGGCGGCCTCATCCACAAGGAGTGGGACTACGGGATGCAGGTGCTCCACGACCAGGCCGATGTCTTTATCGCTCCCGGAAAAGTCGACCGCTTCGTACAGTTCATCTATCACCAGCTGCCTTACCACCCCGAGCGGATCGAAAAGGGCACCGCCTGGACTGTGGAGACTGTCGAACCCATCTCGGTCCCGCCACAGCCCGATCCAGACCCGACGCCGAAGCCTGCAGCGGACAAACCCGAGGCCGCTGCGGTAGCGGACGCCAACGGCCGACCTGCCTGGATCATCCAGGCCTACCTTCGTGACGAACTCTCCTCTGCCGTCGCCAAAACAGGCCAGCCTATCCGCGCTACCGTCGCCGAACCCATCTATAACGCCGACCACACCATCGCGGTGCCCCAGGGAGCCACCATCATTGGTGCTATCACAAAAGCCAAACCCGCCCGCTCGTTTGCGCGTGCTGGCAGCCTCGGCTTCGACTTCAAAGAAATTGTTCTCCCCGACGGCCACGTCCAGAACGTTCAGACAGCGCTTACAGGGGCAGATGCTGCTGCCAATGCCAACCTCGCCATGAACTCCGAGGGCAAGGTTAATCCCAAGCCGCAGGACAAGATCGTCGTTCCGCTCATCCTGGCCTTTCTCGCCACCCGCCCTCTTGACGAAGATCGCGACGCCCAAGGCGCGAGGAATACCGTCGGCGCCAACGGCTTTGGCTTCGCCGGCAATATCATTGGCCTTGCTGGGGGCTCGGCGAAGATATCAGCCGGCATCGGAGCGTACGGCACTGCTGTTTCGCTCTATCGCCGTTGGTTCGCACGCGGCCGCGAGGTCACTTTTGCCCGCGACACCCGCCTCGTGCTTCAGACTACGCCCCGTTATTCAACGCTTCTGCACACTGATCCCACGCCTCAACATAACTAAGGCTTTGGTTTCCGCTTAGGGCGTTTGTGGTGCTACTCGGCGGACTCGCCGTGGGGTTGGTTTTGCCTGGCTGCGACTTGCTCAGTGCTCTTTTGGACGGGGCGCATGAGGGGGAAGAGGATTACGTCGCGGATGGAGCGGGAGTTGGTGAGGAGCATGGTGAGGCGGTCGATGCCTATGCCTTCGCCTGCGGTGGGCGGGAGGCCGTAGCCGAGGGCTCGGACGTAGTCTTCGTCCATCTGGTGGGCTTCGTCGTCGCCCTTTTCTTTCTGGTCGAGCTGGTCGAGGAAGCGCTGGCGCTGGTCTTCGGGGTCGTTGAGCTCGGAGAAGGCGTTGCCTACCTCGAAGCCTCCAATGTAGAACTCGAAACGCTCGACCCAGTCGGGCTCGTCGGGCTTTTTCTTGGAGAGGGGACTGACGGCGAGAGGGAAGTCGTAGATGATAGTGGGCTGGATGAGGTGGGGTTCGGCTACGGTCTCAAAGATGGTGGCGATGGTTTTGCCCAAGGGCTCGGAGGGGGCGTACTCGATGCTGATGTTTGCGGCGCGGAGCTGATGGACGAGAGCGACGGTGGCGTCCTTGTCGGCGAAGACGGAGAGGGCTGGCTTTTCGCCTACGTTCTCGGGCCAGAAGTGGAGGATGGCTTCACGCATGGAAAGCTTGGTCCATTTGGCGAGGTCGATCTCGTGGCCGTTGAAGTGGGTGATGGTGGATTTGTTGACCTGGCAGGCGACGTCGATGATGAGCTCTTCGGTGAGGCGCATGAGGTCGTGATAGTTGGCGTAGGCCTGATAGAACTCGAGCATGGTGAACTCGGGGTTGTGGCGGGTGCTGACGCCCTCGTTGCGGAAGTTGCGGTTGATCTCGTAGACGCGGTCTAGGCCTCCGACTACGAGGCGCTTCAAGTACAGTTCGGGGGCTATGCGGAGGTAGAGCTCGAGGTCTAGCTCGTTGTGGTGGGTGGTGAAGGGGCGGGCTGCGGCTCCGCCGGCGATCTGCTGCATCATGGGGGTTTCGACTTCGAGGTAGCCGCGGTGGTCGAAGAAGTAACGGATGGCGCGGAGGATGGCGGCGCGCTTGACGAAGACCTCGCGGACGTTGCGAGAGGATTCTTCTTCGGTGGGTTCGGTGGGGGGCTCGATGACGGCTGCTTCGGCTGCTTCTGTTCCGGCCGATGCTGCGGGCGCGGGTGGCTTGAGGGCGCCGGTGTTCATGAAGAGGTCGACGTAGCGTTGGCGGTAGCGGAGCTCGGTGTCGGCCAGGCCGTGATACTTGTCGGGCAGGGCGAGGAGGGCTTTGCTGAGGAAGGTGAGCTTGGAGACGTGGACGGTGAGCTCGCCGGTGCGGGTGCGGAAGAGGTGGCCGATTACGCCGATGTGGTCGCCGAGGTCGAGGAGCTTGTAGAGGGCGAAGGCGTTTTCGCCGACGTCGTCTTTGCGGACGTAGATCTGCATGCGCTGGCCGCCCTGCTGGAGCTGGGCGAATCCGGCCTTGCCCTGGACGCGGATGGCCATGATGCGTCCGGCGATGCGGACGGTGATGGGAGTGGGGGCGGCCTCGAGCTCTTCGGCGATGAGGGAGTCGAAGGCGGCGCGGAGCTCGGGGATAGTGTGGCTGGTGGAGTAGCAGTTGGGGTAGGTGGCCTGGGCCTCGGATAAGCCGGCTTCCTGTCCGAGGGCGGCGATCTGCTTCAGCTTGTCGCGGCGGAGGGCGTAGAGGTTTTGCTCAAACTCGGACTCGAACACGGGTTTTTCCTTTTGGCTGATGTGATTGAGGTTCCAGTATAGCGGGGCGGGGCGACCGCGGATAAGCGCGGAGGGACGCGGATGAAATGCAACTGTGGAACGCCGATTTCACCGATTGATTCTTCGGACATCTGGTATTGGATGCTGTGGGGTTGTCTTTATCCGTTTTTGATCTGTGTGATCCGTGGTCGGACCGTCGTGATGTAATAGAGGGCTATGGACGATGATGGGGCGGGGAACAAGAAGAGCGGGGCGCTGGGCGAGCTGGTGAAGGCTGAGTCGATGATTCAGCTTGCGATTGCGCTGCCGGCGGGGTGCGTGATCGGGTGGCTGATTGGGTCTTGGCTGGATAGACATTTTCATGAGGATTGGATGGGGATTGTGGGGATTTTGTTGGGGGCGGTGGCGGGTTTTATGCAGATATTTGTGACGGCTTCGCGGTTTTTGAAGAGGGATCGTTGATGCGGGCGATGGAGAGCTTCAGCGACGAGGATTTCAAGCGGACGATCTGGCGGGCGCTGCGTCTGCTGGTGGTTGTGACGGTGATTGTGGCTCCGGTGTTGTGGTGGAAGCTGGGATGGCAGAGTGCGTTGCTGCTGCTGGTTGGGTCGGCGATTTCGGGGTCGGGGCTGTATGAATGGCTGCGGTTGATGACCGCGGTGATGGTTCGGATGGACGGTGGGGCGAAGGCGAGGCCGATGGGGATGGTTTTGCTCGGATTCTTCGTGCGTCTGGGGCTTACGGTTGTGCTGCTTTATGTTAGCCTTAAGGTACTGAACGGATCGGTCTATGCGCTGGCTGGAGGCCTTGCGCTGGGAGTGTTTGCACTCTCGGTGGAGGGGCTGAGGTTAATGAAGGCGTGGACTGTCTAGACCGACGTTCGGGCCAGATTCGACTGAAATTTATATGCCGACACAGACTTTGTTTACCCAATTTTTGAACGCCCACTTTGCTGCGCCCGTGACGGCGCTGCTGCGGGCTGTGCATGTGCAGCCGAAGTTTCCTGAGGCTCCGATTTCGAACGCATTTGCGATGGAACTGCTGGTGGTTGGCTTCCTGCTGGCCTACTTCATTGTGGTGCGGCTGACGCTTAGCGTTGAGAAGCCGAATGGCGTGCAGCATCTGGCGGAGATGACGAACGAATTTGTGTCCGATCAGAGCGAGCAGATCATCGGGCATGGATCAGCGCGGTTTGTCAGCTATCTGACTGCGCTGTTTCTGTTCATCCTGCTGAGCAATCTGCTGGGACTTGTGCCGGGACTCGAGTCGCCTACGGCGAATCCGGTGGTGCCACTGGGTTTTGCGCTGGTTACGTTTATCTACTACCACTACCATGGCGTTCGCTCGAATGGTGCAGGTTACATCAAGCAGTTCCTTGGGCCGGTGTGGTGGCTGTATCCGCTGCTGTTTCCGATTGAGATCATCTCGCACTGCGCGCGTGTGCTTTCGCTGACGGTTCGACTTTACGCGAATATGTTTGCTGGCGACTTGTTGACGCTGGCGTTCTTCTCGCTGGTTCCGATCGGAATTCCGCTGGTGTTCCTGGGGCTGCACCTTGGTGTGGCTGTGATTCAGGCTTATGTGTTTCTGCTGCTGGCGGCGATTTACCTGTCACTGGCTGTGGCGCACGATCATTAGAGATTTGCTGGGGTAGGAAGGCATACCCCAGGGCTAAAGGCCGATTTGGTGGCGGATGAGAATGCCTGCGCTAAAGCCCAGGCCTACCTCAGAAGCAAAAGCAACCACCAAGACAACAGCAAAGGCTAAGCAACAACGAAGGCCGATCTGTTTGAGGTGTTGGGAAGAGTTTCAGAGATTGAGTTTGCCGCTTAGGGGCTCCCTCTTTGCGGTAGCAACAACGTCGTACAGCGTGAGGGTGCCAGCACGGTGAGCATCAACCACCCACTGGCGGCGTATCTGACGGGAGACGGAGTATTACATGAAGAAGCTGCAATATCTGTTTATGTCGTTGGCCGCGATGCTGCTTGCAACGCCGGCTTTTGCGCAGGGCGCTGGTAACTACTCGCCCGCATCGCAGTGGGTTCCACTGGCTGCCGGTTTGGGCATGGCTCTGGCCGCTGGTCTTTGCGGTCTGGGTCAGGGTAAGGCAACGGCCTCGGCAACTGAGGCTCTGGCGCGTAACCCGGGTGCTCGTCCTGGAATCTTTATCTTCCTGATTCTCGGTCTGGCGTTCATCGAGTCGCTCGCGCTGTTTACGTTCGTCATCATCTTCCTTAAGGTGCAGGCGTAAGCTTCAGGTTTTTGAGTGTGGAAGGGCCTCCGCTTCGGCGGGGGCCTTTCTGTTTAGAAGGTTTGAGCGTCTCGTCCAGCTAAAAGAAAATGAGCTGAAGAAGCGGCGCTCCAGCACAGCTGTATCTTGCCTGCGACATAGCGAGAAATGTTGCCACACTGGCCCGAAGTTTCAATGAGGGAGATGAGTGAATCTGCAGTACGTGCGATCCCCGATGGTTTCGTGGATGCGAAACAAGGATTAGAATTGACGACCATTATTTGAGCCTGTCGGCTGGCCGGCCAGGACGAACAACAATGACGGCTCATCTTTTTGATGAGCCGAACCGAGTGCTTTTGCAATTGTTGCGGTCTATACATTCAGGCGTAGGAATCTATTCTGGTAACCAGTTGCTGATTCTTCGCGATCTATAATCAGTACTGATTTTTCTCTGTTGGTATTTACTGTCTGCCCTGGCGCTCGTCACCTTACCCGAAAGTGGTATTAACCTCGACTGCACCCGCCGCCTAATATCGCTGCAAGTGCCGCAGGTTTATCGCTCAAGGTAACAAAAAACAGGGACATATTTTTCATGTGGCAGCAGGGTACGATCCGCAATATTCGCAATAAGGCATTTGGAATCACTCTGTTTCTTGTGACGGCCGCTGTAGTCTTCCCCAATAGGGGAAGGTCCGAGCAAGCTGCAGCGATGCCAAACGTAGCAGAGCAGTATCTCCTTGACGCTGCCAATCAAGAGCGCGCTGCACGTGGTATTCCACCGCTCCGCAGAGATCCTGTTCTCGCCCGGGCGGCTCTGTACCATGCCAATCAGATGGCGGCACACGCTGAAATATCCCACCAGTTTCCCGGCGAACCAGAGCTCTCGGCCCGCGGAGCGCATGCCGGGGCGCGCTTCAGCCTCATTACGGAAAATGTAGCGGAAGCAGGGAACTCGGCCGTCATCCACGATCTTTGGATGCACTCTAAAGGTCACCGTGAAAATCTTCTGGACCCCAACGTCGACTCCGTAGGCATCTCTGTTGTAGTTCGCAATCATGAGTTTTTTGCGGTCGAAGATTTTGCCAGCACCGTTAAAGATATAAGTTTCAATGAGCAAGAGCTGAAAGTTGCTGCTCTTCTTAAAGAGTCGGGAGTACAAATAGGCGCCAAAGGAATCAGTGTCGAAGACGCTCGCCGGACCTGCAGTATGTCGACTGGGTACGCCGGCCGTCGCCAACCCTGGTTTGTCATGCGGTACACCGCAGGAAGATTGTCTGAATTGCCAAGCCAGCTTCAGGCTCGGTTGAACTCAGGGAAATACCATGAGGCGGTCGTTGGGGCCTGCATCTCCACCGACTCAGGCCCCTTTACCGCTTACAACATAGCGGTTCTTCTTTACCCTTAGCAGGACGATCTAGACAGATGCCGGAACCACGCCTGCCAAAGCCAGCTCTTCTGCGCTGGCCGGCTGCGTTGGCTCCATCTCCAACAGGTCGTTGAAGCGGTTGAAGTAATTGAACAACCCTATCGCCGCCATGAGTTCCACAACTTCACCTTCCGTGTAAAAGCTCCGAAGCCGTGCAAATTCGGCTTCGGAATACGAGTGCGCATCGAGCGTCATTACTTCGGCTAAGTGGATAGCCACTTTTTCCCGCTCGGTGAACTCAGCGCTTCCGGCCGCATCGTGCAGAGCCTCAAGCTGCACATCGCTCCACCCAAGTTTGCGGCAGATAGTTGTGTGCGAGGCCAGACAGTATGGCGTGCGATTCAACTGCGAGGTTCGCACGATTACCAACTCTTTGAGCGCTTTCGGCAGTGTACCGGTATTCAAAACCGCTTCCATGTGCGCAATGATTGTCTGAAAAATCTCCGGTCTGTGAGCCATGGTTCGAAACATGTTTGGCACATTGCCGCGGTCGCGCAGATATCGGTCATATATTGTTATTGCAGCGGCTGGAACCTCGTCGCGAGTTAAGCGGGAGATGCGTGGGGGCATAGCAGGCTTCCTTTCAGATACTCTCTCGAATCATAACGCCGCAGCATTCGCCCGTCATCCTGTTCGACCCTTTGACCCATCGTGCCGCTTTTGTTATAACTGTGTTAGCGCAAATGCGAGAGACTGTCGCGTTCCAGCACACTCCTGAGTAGCTCAATGGCAGAGCATTCGGCTGTTAACCGAAGGGTTGTAGGTTCGAGTCCTACCTCAGGAGCCATTCAAAATCAACAACTTACAAAAACTCAAAAGTCAGCAAAATCTCCTAATTTCCCAAATTGTGGTGGATTTTGTGTCGTAGCTCCTTCATAACGAGGGTAGCGCGGGTAGCAACGTAGCTCTTTTGAGCACTGTAATCGGTTCTCCTCAGACCCGACTCTAATCCCATCTCTCTTCGGTTTCTCTCCCTCGATCTGGCACCTCTTGCCGGTTCAAACACAACCACGCTTCGGCCCAGCAAGAACTCTGACAGCTCCATTTGCTCGAGTTTTCGATCTGGGGCAGACTTTATCCCGCTGCACCAGGATGGTGGCCTCAAGGAGCGCCGGCGACCCCCGGGCGAAGCGTTGACCAGACTAAGAGAGGAAGGACCGCCGTGACGCTAGTCAAACGAGGAGAGATTTGGTGGTACGACTTTCAATTCGGAAATCAGCGAATACGGGAGTCCACTAAATCGTCATCGAAGATCGTGGCCAAAGCCGCTGAGCAGCAACGGCGGCGCGAGCTCGAACAGGGCTTTCACAACATTACTGAGATACGCGAAAACCGCATACGGGTCTTACGGGATGTTGCGGCCAAATACTTGGATGATTACCGGCTGCGCTTCCGCGGCGTGACGTTTGCTGAATACGCTATCGGTCACGTGACCAGGCATCTTGGAGATAAACTGCTGGTCGATATTGATGAAGCCGCCGTTCTGAGCTACCAGAGCTCGCGCCTCAAAGAGCTCGCTGCCCCTAAATCTGTCAATGAAGAGGTACGATTTCTTCTGACGATGATGGAGCAGCAGGGCGACGTGATTCGTGCCAGTCTTCGCAAGAAGAAAAAACTCAAGCTCCCGACCCGCAGAAAAATTGGTAAAGCGTATGACGCCGACGAAACGCATAGGATGGGGCAGCTATCGAGAAAGTCCCGTTCTCCCCATATCTACCTTGCGCTAACCATGGCGCTCAACGCAGGTATGCGCGATGCCGAAACGAAATCTCTCCAGTGGGGACGGGTACACCTCGATAAGAGATACCTGCAGGTAGGAAAGAGCAAGACTAATGCGGGAGACGGTCGCACTATCCCCATTAACTCGATACTGTATCAAGCTATCCTTGACTACTCAGTATGGTATCGCGAGAAGTTCAAAGACATTCGCCCGGAGTGGTATGTCTTTCCGTTTGGGAGTCCGCGCCCTCACGACCCTACGAAACCAGTGACCCCGACTGGCGACGTCGCTTCGTTCATCTGGCCATGCGTCGCGACCGCCGCATCGCCAAGGTGGCGATGGCACGCAGGCTAGCCATCAGCCTCTACTGGATGTGGAGGAAGGGATATGACTATCAACAGAGTTTGAAGTTCGGTTCGCACGCGGGAGAGCCTGGTTACAGACATGGTGTGAAGTAAATCACCGCCCACTTGATTGGGCATCCCGCTCCCTCACCAGGGAGTTCGAAGTAGTAATCATGGTCGAACGTGCGATCGGAGAGATGTTTGGGTCGGACCGAGTTCCGCCCGACAGATTACATGCGAGCCTTCGTCATCGATGATGAATTCTTCAACCAAAGCGCAATCGAAGCAACTCCTGGGAGTTCGTGCCGTCCCGGCGGACAGCAGCCTGGGCTGCCTCCACCAGTAGAAAGCGCAACAGAGAACTTCCTTGTTTGGTGATGTGCCCCAGTCGCTGACGGTTGGCGCTGGAGTCTTCACACGGGATGAGACCGAGATAGCTCCCGATCTGCTTGCCGCAGGCGAAGCGATCGGGAGACCCGATGACCAGCACGAAGGCCAGTGCTGTAATCGGTCCGACACCGGGATGGGTCATCAACCGCAGGACCTCGGGCCGTTTGTTTGCCTCCTGCTCGATGGCGGTGGTTAGCTCAGCAATGGTCCCGTTCAATCGATCCACCAGTTCCAGCGGGTCCTGGCGGCGGCGGGCCGCCCATGGAGCCAGCAGCAATGACTCCAGTTGCTGACGTCCGGACTTGCTCCACAGCGCCTTCTTGCGTCGTACACCCTCGTTCATGGCCGTGGCCTGGATCTGGTTCATGGCCCGCGTGCGCATCTGCACCAGGCGATGCCGATGCCAGATCAACTGGCGTAGATCACGGTTCTCCGGACTCGGGACCCAGAGGCGCGGAAAGCGATCCTCCACCAGCAGCTTGACCAACAACAGGGCGTCCTGTCGATCCGTCTTCTGCTTGCGTACCCGGGCCGCCTTGATCTCGGCCGCGTTTCCAATCCATAGCTCGAACTTCAACTCCGCCAGTAACCGCTCAAACCAGCGTGCATGTCCGGTAGCCTCGATCCCTACCCGCACCCTGATCTGTCTTCGTTCAAGAGCGCGATAGAAATGCTCTGCCTCTCCATCGCTGTGGTTCAATCGCCGTTCACAAGTCTCGCCTGTCTCCGTATCGACATACGCTATCTGCTGAACGCTTGGGTGATAATCCACTCCTATGATGATCATGTTCGGCTCCTTCTCCCGAGCCTTCGGTCGTCGATGCTCCAGAGTCTAACCGGCTCAATGGAGCAGACAGTGTTATGAAATCAAGTGCCCTGCGCTTATTTGTCGGTGAGTGACTCGGGGATTTGTCGCAAATCCAGAATCGCACCTGGCCACATGGGCATCTCTCGGTACTAATATTCCTGGCGATAGACACGAGATGTCTAAATCTCCGGTGACCGAATGCCACAGCAGAACCGTGTCCTCGGTGACTACTTTGTTTATGCGGCCAAGGTCGGCAAGCTTCCTGACATTTGTTGCTGAAGGGCAAGGTACTGATGGACGAAACACACGCTTGATCGAGTAGTCCTTTCACATAAGTCTAATGGCACAAAGCTTCGGGCTAGCCACGGAAGTATCTGGCGAACTTTTCCACGGGATGCATGTAGGAACGGATCGTGTACGGAGAGTAGTTACGGCGCTGGAGCACATTCTGCACCCTCTGGCAGACCAGGTTCGCTCCGCTACGGCTTGGATAAGCATACAATCGCAAATTTAAATATTGACATGCTGTAGCAATCGGTTCACAATCCCTCATGCACATACTTCAAGCTGACCCAGCAAGAAGAGGGCTTTTGCTCCCGCAGAAGCGGCAGTACCTCGTTGTAATTCGCCCGATGCACTAAATATCAAGCCATCCTTATTTGTTGCCAGGCCCGACCTCTTCGGGCCATGTCGCCTCTACGGTGACGTGTGCCCGTTCCGTTCTACACGTGTCGCTGACAAAAATTTCTGCCGAGGATGAACAGATGAAGTTTGCCCCATTCAGTGTGCGGTTTCTTTGTATTTGCCTGGGAATGCTTTTTGCGGCCTCTGCTCTTGCGCAATCCTCTCGTCCTTCTTCCCGAATTGTTCATGCGATTGACGAAACTTCCCGCATACGAGTGACGGGAACCACTCCGAAATCAATTAAGGCCGCGCAGGATCTAGGCGCGGTTGAGGGCACTCGTTCTTTAAATAGGATGATTCTTGTATTGGCGCCGAGCTCTGCCCAACAAGCATCTCTGAACCGCCTGGTGGTAAACCAGCACAGCCAGAACTCCCCCGATTACCACAAATGGCTGACGCCGGAGCAATTCGCCGCAAACTTCGGGCCCTCGGATGACGATCTTACAAAGGTGAAACAGTGGTTGCAGTCGCGGGGATTGAATCCAACTGGGGTTAGCAGGGGGCGGCAGTGGATCGAGTTCTCCGGCAACGCACAGCAGGTAAACAGCGCATTCGCGACATCGATGCATCAGTTCCAGTTGAATGGGAAAACGCATATTGCGAATTCGTCCGACATTTCGATCCCAGAGGCGCTCGCTCCAGTTGTAGCTGGAGTGCTCTCGTTGAATAATTTCCGAAAACACCCTTTGCACTCGAAGGCAATTACCGTGAAGCGCAACGGCGCAGGCAAGCTCGTCCCAGCGAATCCCGATTTAACGACCGTAGACGGCAACGGCAACTACAATTACATGTTGGCCCCCGCCGATATCCAGGCGATTTACAACCTGTCGCCTCTGCTAAAAAGCGGAGTTGATGGCAAGGGAATCTCGATCGCGATCCCCGGACGGAGCAATATCTTTCTGACGGATGTGCAGTCGTTTCGGCAGGTGTTTGGATTACCTCAAAACGATCCCAACATTATCCTTAACGGCGTAGACCCACAAAACCCTTATTCCGACCCGCTGGGGCCTTCCTTCGACGACATGGGGGAGTCTACCCTCGATGTGGAGTTGGCGGGCGCAGCGGCTCCCGGGGCCACAATCAACTTCGTTACGAGCGCCAGCTCCGACACGACCGATGGCATCGATCTTTCTTCTGCTTACATCGTGGACAATGCACTCTCTCCCATCGTGAGCCTGAGCTATGGCTCGTGTGAGGAGCTTATGGGGCCGCCTGGGAACGAATTTTACTACGGACTTTGGCAGCAGGGCGCCGCGGAAGGTATGACGATCTTTGTCTCTACAGGAGATGGTGGGGCCGCTGAATGCGATAGCGATCTGCAGCGCAACTATTTGGAACCGCAAGGTCCTGCACTCTACGGACCATCCGTCAACGGGATTGCTTCGACTCCATTCAATGTTGCGGTGGGAGGGACTCAGTTTAATGAGGCGAACAACTATCCGACCTACTGGTCCCCGAACAACAATGGCGTGTCCGAGTCGGCATTAGGGTACATCCCCGAACAAGCTTGGAATCAGAGTTGCGATCCAACTCTGCCACAGACGGGCACAAACTGCGCCTACGGCCAGACGTCCTACAGCCTCGCAGGTGGAGGCGGAGGGCCGAGTAACTGCAGCCTGGTGTCGGTCGACAGTCAACAAAATTTGACGTGCCTCGGAGGATATCCGAAACCCTCCTGGCAGACCGGTATTGGGGTTCCCGACGACGCAGCACGCGACACCCCCGACCTTTCTCTAAACGCGTCTCCATACGACGACACATATCTCTTCTGTTTCTTCGGCAGCTGTCAAACAACCACATTAAACGGCCAGACTGTGCTGACGAATGCGTCGACCGTCGGCGGCACGTCGGCTGCGGCGCCAACAATGGCGGGAATCATGGCGCTGGTGGAACAAAAAAACGGCGCCTTTCAGGGGCAAGCCAACTATGTCTTTTACAAATTGGCTGCCATGGATAAAAGGTCGTCTTGTGATTCTTCGACGATGACGAATCCCACACTGCCGAGTTCGTGCATCTTCAACGACATCACCATGGGAAGTAACAGCGACCCCGGCCTGCCTGGATATGGAACCTCGACCACGGAATGGGCTGCCGGCACTGGTTACGATATGGCGACCGGACTTGGCACAGTCAACGCAGCGAACATGGTGGCAAACTGGGACAAAGTCTCTTTCGCTGGCTCGGCCACGACGCTCACCGCGAGCGGCAGCACTCTGACCCACGGTCAGCCGTTCACGATTAAAGTCAGCGTAAAATCGACCGGCGGTAGTAGCTCGATACCTACTGGCGATGTGGTTCTAGCAACAGATAAATACGGTGATGGCGCGCATGTCACCCTGGATGCATCCGGCAACTATTCCGGACCGGTGAATAGCCTGCCCGGAGGAACCTATAACCTCACTGCGCGCTATGGTGGCGATGGGACCTTCGCTGGCAGTGTTTCGTCCCCGATATCGCTGACTGGCGCTCCGGAGGCGAGTGCGATATCGGTCGATCTCAGTGCGTCTGATCCGAATAGCGGCAAATTAGGTCCTTATGCGGTGCCGTTGCCATACACCTCCCCGCTCTTCATTGATGTCACGGTCGCAGGCAAATCGGGACAAGGGCTTCCTACCGGCACGGTCAACGTTCTCAATGGAAAGAGCGTGGTCCTAAGTGCGCCTCTAACTTCTAGCGGCACAGCCCATATCTCCACCGGCCAGTGGGCACCCTACACGTTCCCGGTTGGCACAAGCACAGTATCGGTGCAGTATCTCGGGGACAATAGCTTCAACTCCAGCACTTCTTCGTCTCAGCAGGTAACCTTCCAAAAACTGCAACCCTCAACGAACGTAAATATTGGCACCTACGGTCAAGCTTACGCCGGACAGCCGATATCCATGACCGGACAAATTCCACCCCAAGGCAACAACACAGTTCCAACCGGCACTCTCCAGTTTTACGATAATGGGCAGCCATTGGGCAATCCCATCGCAATTGTGGACGATGGTGTTGGGTACGCTCACGTATCCTATACGGCCACACTCACTACGGTAGGTATGCACTCTATTACCGTCGGGTACAGCGGCGACGCTAACTTTAAGGCTGTGTCTGGAACCGATCCGAACCTGGCGTGGTCAAACTCTTTCATGATTGTGCCTTCGAGCGGCGCTGCTACAGTAACGACCCTCGTGCAAACCCCAACCACCGTGGTTTACGGACAGTCCTTCAGCTACATAGTCACAGTAACTCCGGCCAAGAAGGGCGGACCTGTGCCGACCGGGCAGGTTTTGATCGTTGGTAATAACGCCAGTGTCTTCGGGAGTGTCATCCTGGTAAATGGACAGGGCAATATGACTACGCAGTCGGACGCCATGACTGCTCAAGTGGTTGCAGAATACCAAGGCGACTCCAACTATGCCCCTTCGACCAGCCCTGCCATCACGACCAAGATTGCAAGGATGACACCTCCGGTGAGTCTCACTTCCACAGCCTCGTACGTGCTGCCGGGACAACAGACGAGCCTGAACATGGTCGTTGTGGGTTACAATTTCGGCCAAACCGGTTATTACAGGCCGACGGGCACGGTGCAGTTTTTCACCGCAGTCAATGGTGGACCGCCGCAAGCGATCACTCCTCCCACAGACCTTCTATTTGGCGTGGTGCAACCCCCATGGAACGCAGGCGCCAGCGTTCGCGTCACCTTGCCGACAGGAACGAATGTTGTGACCGCGACCTATTCCGGCGAACCAAACTTCAATCCTGCAACGACTGCGCCGGTCACCATCGTTGTATCGAACCCGGACTTCACCGTTAGCTCGACGCCATCAACACTGCCAATCTCCGCTGGAGGGAGCACAACCGACGCTCTCACCGTGACGCCGATTCTCGGATTCGCCGGCACGGTTTCACTCAGTTGTGCCGGCGGATTGCCGGCTGGCACGACTTGTAACTTCTCTCCATCGGCCCTTCCAGGCAGCGGAGGACAATCGGGCTTGACGATCACAATGCAGGGGCCATTCTCGGCTCAGGCAAGCAACAAGAGACCGGAATGGATGACTGTCACCGAAATGTGCGGACTAGTCGGTCTGTGCTTCCTGGGATTTTCCGGTCGCAGAAGGAAAACATTGGCGATGATTCTTACCGTCGTGGCAGTGTTCGGCTTCTTGTCCGGATGCGGCAGCCATGCTGTTCCGTCGTCTACCGCCGTGGCGGCAGAGTCCAACTCCTTGTCCGGATGCGGCAGCCATGCTGTTCCGTCGTCTACCGCCGTGGCGGCAGAGTCCGGCTCCTTGCCCGGATGCGGCGGCCATGACGCTCCGTGGTCTACCGTGGTGGTTCTCGAGAGTTCACAGTCGAAGGTTGCCTCTGGAACTGCGGTCACCTTCACCGCCCAGGTCTCAGGCGGTGACACATCTCCCCGTGGCAGCGTTACCTTCTACGACGGAAAGACGGCGCTCGGCAATGACGTGGATCTCAGACATGGGCAAGCCAGCCTTACGGTCAGTAAGCTACTTGTCGGGACTCATCCGATCACGGTGAGATACAGTGGAGATTCAAGTCACACGGGATCGGTATCACAAGCATTCTATGAAGCCGTAACGGGCGTCACAACATTGCAAGTTGTGGCGACCTCTGGCGGTTTGAGCCACACACTCGATATCAACTTAGCTGTGCAATAGTAACTCTATGAAGGGCCTGAAAAAGCTGTACCAAGTTGAAGGTTAGTTTTCAGCTGGTTTGAGTTGCAGCCAGATCGCGGCAACCCGCGATCTGGCTGCCAAACGGCGTCGTCGCGGCCGGGAGCTGAATGCCAAGGTCCTGCAACCGATGCTCTGGACTATCCCAGTGCTGATTTGGAGGGTAGGCGCCGATGACGAGGACGTATTCATTCGCCGCGACTCTGCAATGACCTGTACCCGCAGGAAGGTCACCTTCAGCTTTATCAAATCCAGCAAAAGACGGCCTTCCATGTCTCTGGGTCCCGTTGAAACAAACCTGAGACGTTCGGGGAAGGACTCACAGCCTTCTGTTCGGTTCGGCCGCAGGAGCAATCGCGTATGTCGTCGGGCCGTATTTGCCAGCCTTGGCGGAGAAAGCTTCTTTCGGCAGGAACTAGAAATTTGCAAGAGATTTGCAAGAGCGTTCGAGCATCTTTATGGCGAGAAATGTAATGCTCCTGTGTTCTGGATATAGCCAGGCCAACACGGTCATCGGTGCAAAGGCGCAAATGCATGTCACCAAAACGAGACTTCGGGTAGTCGTCCAACGAACAGAATGAAAAAGTTGGCTCCGGCAACGTTCCCTCTGTCTCTGCGAGAGGTGGCCATGTACTGGATTCAAATCTCCTGACGTCCACGGTGACAATCGTAAAGTTTCACGCGCCGTTCTCAGCGCAGCCGATAGACGCCGTAAGACCATACCGCCTACCACCTCCAGACGTCTTGGCGTTCTAAGCCTCTTGCTGGGCTGCATGCTCGTTACGAACCGCATTCCGGCTCAGCGAAACGATACCATACCGCTGATGCATGTTACCCCGATTGAGCTCTCCCAGGTGCGCGGGTTCATTGCTTTCGTCCTTGGTATTCCTCGTGTTCTGGGCCAAGCTCCGTAGGGAGGAGGAGTGGATGCGTTCCCAATTTGGGGAGACGTATGCCACCTATGGCCATCAGACTGCCGCCTTAGTGCCGTACCTTTTCTGATCGCTATCTCACGATCCCCCCTCAGGCGCATTTCACCGAGACAGTCCAGTTCTTATCAGCAGCCGCGCGGGCAGCAGAGTACGATCCAGTTCGATAGATAATGTGAGACAAGGTTCGCGTCATGATTGAGCGTTCCGGCCGGATCACTGGCAACCCAGAAGTGTCAACCTTAGTTGTTGCCTTCAGGGCGATGCGCTCATTGACCTATCGAGATCGAACCGTGTCTTCGGCAAGTTTGCCGAGAAACCGGCTTGGCGGAGAAGTGTCTCCAACATCGCTCATCGACTGGGCAATCTCCGAGAAGGCGACTATACGGCCAAGTGGATAAGTTTCGGTTAGCCGACATCCATGTAAGTCACCTGTCAAGCGGAGGCACGGGTATTCGGGGCGCGCTCGGGAGAGCGTGCAAGTCAACAGTTCCAGGATGTTCAACGCGCAAGGTATGCCTCTCGGCAGCGGTTCCTGCACTCGGCAGAACCAGACATCC
>Ga0210409_10000228_pt1 | contig 111326 bp, 108 predicted proteins | sample IncBWH17MmetaG_FD_161649 | JGI IMG/M metagenome (GOLD analysis project Ga0210409, IMG submission 161649) | Forest soil microbial communities from Barre Woods Harvard Forest LTER site, Petersham, Massachusetts, United States - Inc-BW-H-17-M | ecosystem: Environmental > Terrestrial > Soil >...
AACTTGCCGGCCAGCAGTTTGCGCAAGGTGTCGCCCTGCGCGATGTCGGCGGCGATTTTGCCGACGGCCGCCGAGGTTTCAAGCCGATCCAATTGCGATTGCGAACGGTCGACCACGGTAACCGAGAAATCGCCCGAACTACCCAGCAGTTCCGCAATCATTGAGCCGATTTTGCCCGCACCGACCAGAACGATGTTTTTCATGCCGCCTCCAAGGGACCCGCATTGTTGTCCGCCGGCACTGCAAAAGGTAGGGTCGATTTAGACGTTTTTAAGGTATATTTACGTTATTACGCAGGTCACACACGGCGAATTGCCATGGATGCCATCGATGAGAAGTTACTGCTGGCGCTGCGCGAAGACGGCCGTGCCTCGACCGCGCAGCTCGCACGACTGGTCGGTCGCTCGCGCACCAGCGTGCAAAGCCGGATCGAAAGGCTTCACAGGGAGGGGATCATTGTGGGGTTCGGCGTTCGCTTAGGGTCGGAGCACGGCCTTTCCGCCGTGCGCGCGCACGTGATGATCAAAGTGGGTCCGAAAGAGGCGCGAGCGGTCAGCGCGGCGCTGCGCGCGATCGCCCAGGTGCGGGTCCTGCACTCGGTGAGCGGCGATGTGGACTTGATTGCGGTGGCCGCGACCGCATCGGTTTCCGAGATGGACCAGGTCATCGATCGTATCGGCGCGCTCGACGGTGTGGAACGCACCACCTCATCGATCATTCTGTCGACGAAGTTCGAACGATGAATGTATTGCTGCCGACCCTGGGCAGTGCCGGCGATGTGCACCCCTTCATCGCGCTCGGCGCGGCGCTCGAGGCCCGCGGTCATCGGGCGACGATCATCACCACGCCGCTATTTCAACCGCTGATCGAAGCGCAAGGCTTGAGATATCTGCCGGTGGGAACCCTGGAGCAGGTGCGCGCGGTGATCGCGCATCCCGACCTCTGGCATCTGCGCAAGGGCTTTGAAGTGCTTGCGCAGGTGTTCATACCGGCCATCGAGATCATTTACCGCGTGATCGAGAAGCACGCCGATGCGGATACCGTCGTGGCATTTTCGACCGGGGCGTTCGGCGCCCGCCTGGCGCAGGAGAAGCTCGGCATTCCAAGCGCCTCGATACATCTGCAGCCCACCGTCATTCGTTCCTTTGCCGACCAGGGCATGTTTGGCAACATCAGGCTATCGGCATCGCACCCTCAGTGGTTCAAGCACGGTCTTTTTCGCCTGGTGGATTGGCTGGTCATTGATCGCTTCATGAAGCGCCCGCTGAATGAATTTCGTGCGAGGTTGGGGCTTGCGCCCGTGGGCCGCGTGATGCATCGCTGGATGCATTCGCCGCAACTGGTCATCGCGTTTTTCCCCGAATGGTTCGCCGCCGTTCAGCCCGATTGGCCGGCAAATACCCATGCCGTGGGATTTCCATTGTGGGACAAGGCCTTGGAGCCGGCGCCGCTGCAGGAGGCCGAAGCCTTCTTGAGCGCGGGCGCGGCACCCATAATCTTCACGCCCGGATCGGCAGGGGCGACGATGCATCGTTTCTTTCGCGAGTCGATCGAAGCCGCGCAACAACTTGGGCTGCGCGCCATGCTGGTGACCAACTATCCGGAGCAAATTCCCGCCAACCTTCCGCCGGGAATCGGTGTTTTCGGCTATCTGCCTTTCAGCCAGGTACTGCCGCGGGCCACGTTGCTGGTGTATCACGGCGGCATCGGCACATTGGCGCAGGGAATCAAGGCCGGCATTGCGCACCTCGTCGTGCCGAACGGCTACGATCAGTTCGACAGCGGCTGGCGCGTTGAACAAATGGGATTGGGAGGCAGTGTGCCGCAGACCCGCTATCGCGCGCCGCGGGTGGCGCGAATGATTCGCGCGATTCTGGCGGATGGCACGGCGGCGGAGCGCCGCAGGGACTATGCATCGCGTATCGACGCAGACCACGCCGTTACCCGGGCTTGCGATTTGATCGAAGGATTGGGCCGGAAATGAAAAACGGCGGGGGCCCTTAAGGCCCACGCCGCGAAGGATTCGCACCAGCGGGGGAGTTGGCTGGTTTGCCGGCGCGAGATTCTCCTAAACCTTCGATCCATCCTGCCAAATTCGGCCGTGATGAGAAACGTACACTTTATCTCCAACGGTTAAATTTTTTTCGCTTGACAGGAGCGAAGTATTGCGCCGGCCGCACCCGGGCAGGCGAGTCCGCCCGCGGGGGCGGGTTAGACGACGCGCGCCGGCGCGGCCCGCGGCTGGCGCAGGCGCCGCACGATCAGACACGCCGTCACCGCCACGGCCAAGGTGATGCAGCTGAAATTGAAATCCCGCTGCTGCCCGGGCGTGAACGCCATGGCGATGAGCACCGCAGCCATGCCCGCAATTGCCGCGTAGCTCAAGAAAGGGAACAACCACATGACGATGGCCGGGTTGGCCTCGCCGTTGCGTTCGCGGCGCCGGCGCAATGCGATCTGCGCGACGGCAATGCTCATGTAGATGAACACGCTGAGCGCGCCGGATGAGCTGACCAGAAAATCGAAAACCGCCTGCGGCGCCTCGGTGGCGGCAATGATCCCGAGGAATCCCGCCACCGCTCCGATCAACACCGATACCACCGGCACGCGCCGCGCATTCAACTTGATCAGGGACTGGGGCGCATCGCCGCGGGCGGCGAGAATGAACAGCACGCGGGAGCTTACGTAGAACGCCGAATTCAAGCAGGACAGCACCGCGGTGAGAATGATCGCACTCATGATGGTTCCAGCCCACTTCACATGCATGGTGTTCAGAGCCAGCGTGAATGGCGACTCTCCGGAGCGCACCGTGTTCCACGGAACCACCGACACGATCAAAAACACCGAGACCACGTAGAAAATCAGAATCCGCCAGATCACGGTGCTGGTCATTCTGGCGACCGCACGGCCCGGCTGCGCCGATTCCGCCGCCGCAATGGTCGTGATCTCGGCACCCGTCATCGCGAAGTACACCGTCGGCACGGCCGCCAGCACCGCGATCCAGCTGCGCGGCGCGAAGCCGTCGTGAGCCACGAGATTGCCGAAAGTCGCGCCGTGCGGCGCGGTCCAGCCGAATGCATAGGAGGCCGCAATCGCGACGAATACCAGTATGGCTGCCACCTTGATCGAGGCAAACCAGAATTCGAACTCGGCATAGGAGCGCGCCGACATGAGATTGACGGCAGTCATGATGGTCATCAAACCAAGGCCGATCTGCAGCGGCGATAGCGGAATCCAGGTCTGCAGAATCTTTGCGCCGGCGATGGCTTCCACCGGCACCACCAGCACCCAGAAGTACCAATACAGCCAGCCAACCACAAAGCCGGCGCCGTCGCCCAAACCGGCGCGCGCGAACTCCGTGAACGAGCGTACCTCGGGCAGCGCCGTGGCCATTTCTCCCAACATGCGCATCACCAGCAAAATCAGCAGGCCGGTTATCGCATAGCTGATGAAGACGGCGGGTCCGGCGGCAATGATGGCGGTGCTGCTGCCGACGAACAGGCCCGCGCCGATGATGCCGCCGATGGAAATCATCGTTAGATGCCGCCCCTGCAGCGAGCGGCTGAGCTGATTCACGGGTGGCGGCTGATCGGGCAGGTTGGGCTGGTTCACTCGTTGCCTACAGCGCCCGCAGGAAATCGATCATCGCCTTGTTGACTTCATTCGGCCGCTCTTGCTGCGTCCAGTGGCCGCACCCCGGCAGCATGATGGTGTCCTTGAGCTGCGGTATGTAGCGCGGCAGATCCGCGATGACCTCTTTCATGCGCGGGAATGCCACGACGAGATCGAGATCGCCCGCCATATAGAGCGCCGGCACGTTCACGGAAGCGCCGCTGTAGGCTGCCATCAATTCCCAATTCCGATCGATGTTGCGGTACCAATTGAGGCCGCCGCGAAATCCGGAGCGCTGGAATTGCTGAACGTAGGTGTCGATGTCCGATTCGGCGAGCCACGCGGGCAGCGATTCCGGATTCGGCATGCGGGTGAGAAAACCGCCGCTGCGCGGGACCATTCCCACGGGGCCCGCGGCGGCAGCGCCGGGAGGGTTGCGCCGCGGCACATCGCCCGACCCGGAGAACAATATCTTGCGCACCGACACGCGCACATCGGTCTCGAGTTCCTTTTCGGCCACTCCGGGGGTCTGAAAATACAGCTGATAGAAGCTCGCCTCGTCGGTCTGCGGCATCACCGTGGTCGGCGCGATGCTGCCGCGCGGCCGATACGGAACGCTGAGGCCGATGACCGCTCGAAAACGATCCGGCCGCAGCAATGCGGCATGCCATGCAACCGGTGCGCCCCAGTCGTGGCCCGCAATTACGGCGGTCTTCTCGCCCAAGGCGTCGAGCACTCCCACCATGTCGCCGACCAGGTGCAGCAGCGTATAGCGCTCGATTTCGGCGGGGCGCCCGGTATCGCCGTAGCCGCGCATGTCGGGCGCCACGGCGTGAAAACCGGCGAGCGCCAGCGCCTGCAATTGATGACGCCATGAATACCAAGACTCCGGAAATCCATGGCACAGGAGCACCATCGGCCCGCTGCCTTGCTCGGCGATGTGGATGCGTATGCCGTTGGCTTCGATGGTACGGTGGGTCAATTCATTCATGCAGATAGAATATCAGGGCTGGGGGCTCATCGATGCGAGTTTTGCTTCCAATTCGGCGCCAAAGTACGCCTGGGGCAGCGACGCATCGACGTGTTCGCTGCGCTCGCGCGCAGCGATGGCCGCGCGGGCCGCGTCGAACGCGGTCCGCAGGCTGTGGCTGCCGGGAAGCGCATCCCGGTAAAATGCCTCGCCGAAGTAAGTCAAATCACGGTCGTTCGAACAGCCAAAAGAGGTGCGATCGGCCGCCGCCGCCGCGATCACGACGGTTTGCGGATTCTTCAACGAATCGATGAACGCGCCGGCGTAGCAAGCCGAGATGATGATCACCCGCCACTTGATTCCCGACTCGGCCAGGGCCCCGGCAAGCTCCTCGTCGGTCAATTCATCGAGCGGCAGCCGCGAGTTTGAAACGGCGATGGCCGGTTCGGCTGCACCATGCGAGGAGATCGACAAAAACAGCACGTCGCGGTCGATATTCATGCGCGCGGCCAGCCCGCGAAGCGCGTACCTTAAATTCGATACGCTGGCCAGCGGCGCGCCGTCCAGGTCGCGCTGATCATTGACGAGCAGCAGCCTGCGGCCGTCAATCCGGTAGCGCCGTGCGAGCACCCGCGATGCCAAGCCGATTTCCTCGGCGAACACGCTCTGCTCGCCGACGCCGGCAAAGCCGAGAAAAAAAGCCTTGGGTGCGGCGGATTCATCGCGGCCGATGGCCTCCAGTGCCCGATCAATTCGGGCTGCCTGATCGAACAACAGGCTCTCCGCGTGGGGGAGACCCTCATCGCTCGCTGCAGCCTGCGCTTCGCGCGGCGCCCACACATCGGGAACGACATCGAGCGCGTCGCTGAGCCACATGAATGCCGCGACGCAGACGACACCGGCAACCGCGGCCAGGCGCTGCGATTGGCCCGTGAAGGCACGCAAGCCGCGCGCGAGATACAGCAGCGAGTAGACGGCCGCGACGATGTTCAAACCCAGGAGCCAGGTTGAATTCAAATAGTCCGCGGCGATGGTGGCGAGCAGCATGGGCACCGGCACCAGGCCGGTTGCGAGCGCGAGCACCGCGCCATATGGCGGCGTCGGCTTCGAGCGCCAGCGCAGCAGCGCCGCCAATCCCAACACCGCCAGCACATACCAGGCGAGCAATGGTGCGCCGTCAACGAGAAACTGCGGCGCGGGTTGTGCGTCCCACCAATCGATGGCAAGCCACAGCAACAGCCACAGAACGCCGCAGCCGGCGACGATCGGGGCTGCCCGGCCGGAAGGCAGCGACGCCACCCTTCTCAATGTCCACAGGCGCAGCAGGCTCGCAAGATATGACAACGGCGATTCCGCCGGCGCGTGTTCGTTCATAGATGAGCACGATGATAGCAGCCACGCTTCCGGGTGTTGCATAGCGCATGGCCGCGGCGGGATGATGTACGCATGGCTGTCTATCGACTTGGGGATGTCTCACCGAGCGTGGCCGCGACTTGTTATATCGCGCCGAATGCCGTGGTTCTCGGGCGGGTGGTTCTCGCGGAGAATTCCAGTGTCTGGTTTGGCGCGACCTTGCGGGGCGACAACGACACCATCAGCATAGGCGCCGGCAGCAACGTTCAAGACGGCGCGGTGCTGCACACCGATCCGGGATTTCCGCTGTCGGTCGGTACGCAGGTGTCCATCGGGCATCAGGCCATGCTGCACGGCTGTACCGTCGGCGACGGCGCGCTGATCGGCATACAGTCGGTGGTTCTCAACGGTGCGGTGATCGGCAAATGCTGCCTGGTCGGCGCCGGCGCGGTGATCACGGAGCGCAAGGTATTTGCCGACGGCAGCCTCATCATCGGCGTGCCCGCCAAGGTGGTGCGGGAACTGAGCGCCGCGGAACGCGAGAATCTCATCAAGGTGGCGGAAAACTATGCGTCCCGCGGTGCCTACTACCGGACACATCTGCAGGCGATGGCCGCCAAGTAGTATCCTTCTCGGACCAACCTTAAGGCCAATTGAATGGAGAGGCGAATGGCGCAAGAAAAATATCCAGAATTGAACCGGCGTAGTTTCGTGCAGGGCGCAGTTTCCGGCGTGGCGCTTGCGGCGGTCCCCGCCGCGGTGTTTGCCGCGCCGGCGAAGGACGCGGACAAAGCCGCGGTGCTGGCGCAAATTCCGCAGATGCACGCGGCCAACATCAAGCGCCTCCAGGACTGGATCGCGCTGCCGTCGATCGCTGCGGAGAACAGAAACTTCCCGCAAGGACCCGAGTACATGGCGAAGCTGGCGCAGGATGCCGGCTTCAGCGGCGTGAAACTGATACCGACATCGGGCAAGTCAGGCGTGTTCGGCAAGCTGGATTCGGGCGCAAGCACCACGATGGCGCTGTACTTCATGTACGACGTGAAGCAATTCGTGCCCGAGGAGTGGAGTTCGCCGCCGCTCGAGGCGCGCCTGGTACAGAAGCCGGGTTTGGGAACCGTGTGCATGGGGCGCGGCGCGGTGAATCAAAAGGGCCCGCAGAATTCCCTGCTGAGCGCATTGATGGCCTTCAAGGCGGCGGGCAAGAAATTGCCGGTGAATATCGTGTTGGTGTGCGAAGGTGAGGAAGAGATCGCCTCTCCGCATTTTCAGGAAGTGATCCAGAATCCCGAGGTCATGGCGGAGCTGAAGAAATGCGTCGGCGTATTCATGCCGGAAGCCGCTCAGGATCGCGATGGCGGCGTCGAGGTGTCCCTGGGCGCCAAGGGCGTGGTGGAGCTGGAGTTGATTTCAAGCGGCGAGAAGTGGGGCCGCGGACCGGCGAAGGATGTGCATTCGAGCCTCGAGGCGCAGGTCGACTCTCCGACCTGGCACCTGGTGCAGGCATTGAATACGCTGGTGGAAAAAGACGGCCACACACCGGCGGTGGAAGGATTCTTCGACAAGGCGAAACCGCTGGCTGATTGGCAGGTGCAGCTGATCCGCGAACACGCCGCGAAGACTTCGGAAACCACCATCAAGCAGCAGCTCGGCGTGCAGCACTGGGTGCATGATAAGAACTGGGTGGATTCCCTGATCCTGCTGGAGTCGAAGCCGACCATCAATATTGAGGGACTGGTGGCGGGATACACCGGCCCGGGCGGCAAGACGGTGCTGCCGCACAAGGCGGTGGCAAAAATCGACATGCGGCTGGTACCGGACATGACGGCCGCGGACACGCTCGCCAAGCTGAAAGCACATCTGGCAAAGCATGGCTTCGCCGACATCGAAGTGAACATGAGCGGCGGCTACAACCCGAACACGACCGACAAGGACAGCAAGCTGATTCAAACGCAGCTCGCGACCTATCGAAAACTCGGGGTCGAGCCGCAGCTATGGCCGCGCTCCGCGGGATCATGGCCCGGATACGTGTTCACCGACCCGCCCTTGAGCCTGCCGGCGGGGCACTTCGGACTGGGCCACGGCACCGGCGCGCACGCTCCCGACGAATACTACTTGATTGAATCGACCAATCCGAAAGTCCAGGGATTGGACGGGGCGGTCGCTTCGTTCGTCGAGTATTTGTACGCGATGGCGTGATCAGCTAATGCGACGGCGGTGCCGAGGACGGCGCCGCATCGGGTTTTGGCGCCGGTTTTGCGGCCTGGTCGCCGTGCACCGCGGTTTTTACTTTCTCGGCGCCGCGCTTTGCGGTTGCCGCGACCTCGTGAGCGCCTTCCTTGCTGGCGGCAGCCACTTCATGCGCGACGTGTTTGGCCGCCGCAGCCACATGTTGCGCGCCGTCCTTGGTGGCGTCGGCGACGACCTTGGCGTCATGCTTGACGGCCTCAGTCACGGATTTGGCTGGCGGATCATCGGCGGCCCGCATCCTTGCGGCGGGCGACAACAGCAGGGTCACGACGACGGCAAAATAGACGAGTTTCATGGTATCCAGGTCCTGTTAATCGAAGACATTACCGTACTTTTCCCTGAGGGCCGCCTTCTGCACCTTGCCGGTGCCGCCCAGCGGCAGCGACTCGAGGAAAATGACTTCGTCCGGCACCCACCAGCGGGCGAGGCGCTCGGCGAGAAATGCGAGGATGTCGTCCGCCTGAAGATCGTGTCCCGGCTTGCGCACCACGAAAAGCAGGGGGCGCTCCTGCCACTTCGGATGCTTCACGCCGATGACAGCCGCCGCCGCCACCGCCGGATGCGCGATCGCGGTGTTTTCCAGGTCGATCGAACTGATCCATTCGCCGCCGGTCTTGATGAGATCCTTGACGCGGTCGCGGATCTGCATCAAGCCGCTTGAGTCGATGGTTGCGATGTCGCCGGTCGGAAACCAGCCGTCCACGAGCGGCGAAATGTCGCTTTTATAATAGCCGTTCACGACCCACTGCCCGCGGACCAACAGCTCGCCCTGCGATTTTCCATCACGCGGCAGGGTCTCGCCGTCCGCATTCACGATCTTGATCTCGATGCCGAACAGCGATTTGCCGCCTCTCGCGACGGCCGCATGCCGCCCCGCCGCCGGCCACTGCAACTGTTCGCAATTGAGACACCCCATGGTGGCGGCGGCGACCGTTTCGGTCATTCCCCAACCCTGCCTTAATTCGACGCCGAAGCGCTCGTCAAATTTCGCAATCAGAGCGCTCGGCACCGCCGAGCCGCCGGATACGACGCGCTGCAGGCTTGAAAAACTCAGCTCGTGCTGCTCGGCGTATTGCAGCAGCTGCAGCCAAACCGTGGGCACGCCCGCGCTCATGGTCACGCGTTCGGATTCCATCAGCTCGTAAAGAGCCGCGCCGTCCAGGCGCGGTCCGGGCAGCACGAGCTTGGCGCCGGCGATCAGGCTTCCGTAGGGTATGCACCAGCCATTGATGTGGAACATGGGCACGACCGGCAGCACGGCGTCGCGGGGAGAAATACCCAGCACCCCGGGCATGCAAATCGTCATGGCGTTCAATACGATCGAGCGATGCGAATACAGTGCGCCCTTGGGGTTCCCGGTCGTGCCGGAGGTGTAGCACAGGGCGGCTGCTGCATGTTCATCGAACTGCGGCCATGAGTACTCCGCACTCTGCGCAGCGATCAAGTCGTCATAACAAAAAACGTTGCTGACGCCCTCGAGAGCCGGCATGTGCTCATCATCGGCCATGCAGATCCACGCGCCGACGTTCGGGCATCTCTCGGCCAGCCCGGCGACCAGCGCGGCAAAGGTCGCGTCAAAAAAAAGCACGCGGTCTTCGGCGTGATTGACGATGTAAGCCAGCTGATCCGGGTGCAGGCGTGGATTGCAGGTGTGGATGATTCTGCCGCTGCCCGACACTCCGTAGTAGATCTCGACGTGGCGATGATTGTTCCAAGCCAGGGTTCCCACCGCGCAACCGTCCGGCAATCCCATGTCGGCGAGGGCGTTGGCGAGCTTCCTGGCCCGCGCGGCGCAATCGGCGAAGCTATAGCGAAACACTCCTCCATGCGTGTCGCGCGAAACGATCTCGGTTGCGCCGTGCTGCGCTTCGGCATGCTCGATGATCGCGGAAATCAGCAATGGCCGATCCATCATGAGCCCAGGCTGCAGCAGCATCGAATTCCCCCTCCGCACACGTGTTGCCGCAAACTATAGGTGTTCTACAGGGACTTATCGAGCAATTCGTAGCCGCAGCGCGCCAGGAAGCCGTGCCTTGAATAGAATGTGCGGCCGCGGTGGTTTTCGATTCCGAGCTGCAGCTGCAAGCGGCGCAATCCACGCGCCGCCATGTCGCGCTCCGCGGCCGCGAGCAGCAGCGCGCCAGCTCTCGCCGAGCGCATCTCCGGCAGCACGAATAGCTCGTCGATCTCGGCCATCAGTCCGCCATGCTCCAGGCTGAACATGAATACCGCCAGCAAGTATCCGGACAGCCCCGCGGCGGTCTCGGCCACCCAGATGGCGCCGCGATCGGGAGTCGCCAGCAGCTCATCCAGCAGCGCTTCGATGCGCGGCAATTGGAAGCCCGCGATTCCTTCGAATTCCCAGTAGCGCGCAACCAGCGGGGCGATGCCCCTGACATCGGCGGGTGTTGCGAGCCGGATCACCTTACTGATGCGCAGCCGCGCTCTGCTGCTGCCGATAAGCAATCCAGCTCTGTTCGATCAAGTACGCGTGGACCTCGTCGGCATCCTTGTCGCTCAGCAGGTCACTGAAGCGTTCCATCCCCGCCGGCGCCAGCAACCCCTTCATCACGATGTCCTTGAACGCAACGTGCAAGCCATCATTGAGCCTGCGCAAGTCCGGGGTACTGCTCGGGCCCAGCTGGTGACAGCGGCTGCATTGCTCGATGAACTTGATCTCTCCGGCGTCGATCTGCGCCTGGGTGGCGGTTTGCTTCGGGGGCGCGAGCAGCGGCGGTTCCTCGCGCGGCGGCGGCATTGGAACCGCGCCGCCGCCCAATTTGAAGGCAATGATGCGGTTGGTGTTCCGGTACTTGAGCGCGGCGCTGCTGGGCGGGATGGGCCCCACCGTGATCGAACTGCCGCCGTAGCCGGCCTGGACCGCGACATACTGCTCGCCGTTGATCGCGTAGGTCATCGGCGCCGCCATGATGTGACTGCCCGTTTTGATGACTTTCAATACCTTGCCGCTATCGGCCGCGTAAACCCAGAGTTCGCCGCTGCCGCGGCCTTGAAACACCAGGTTCCCGCCGCTCGACATCACACCGCCGTCGTAGCCGCGGATCCCCGTCGAGGTCTCGTGCTCCCACACAGCCTTCTGCGCGACGGGATCCCAGGCGCGGATCAGTTCGCGCACCGGTTTGACATGACGCATGGCCTTGATCGCATCCGGACCCGGCACCGGGCCGAACAGCCGCTTCGCATCACTCGCATCAAACGTCTCGTCGGGGATGATGCCTTGGGCCGTAAAAAATCCTTCGATATATTTTATCTTGCTGCCGTTGTGCAGCAGGTCGACCCAGATGGTCGGCACGTCGATGACCGGAATGTAGACCAGGCGCGTCTGTGCGCTGTACGACATGGGATTCCAGGTGTGCGCGCCGAACCAGGAGGGATAGATGAGCTTCGCCGTGTCGTGCCATTCGGCGGCTTGGGTGATCACCGGCCGTCCGGTTTTCATGTCCACATGAGTGGCCCAGTTAAGATAGGAAAAATTCCGGGCTGACAGCAGCTTTCCGGATTTGCGGTCCAACACATAGAAGAAGGCGTTCTTCGAGGCTTGCATGATGACCGGGCGCGGCGCGCCGTCGATCATGATGTCGGCCAGGATCAACTTCTGTACCGCATCGTAGTCCCAGCTGTCGTGCGGCGTCTCCTGGTAGTACCACGCCATGCGACCGGTGCTGGCATCGATGGCAATGATGCAAGTGGCGTAGAGGCTGTCGAGTTTTTCGCTGCCCAGCTGCCTGAGATCATAGGGAGCGGCATTCGCCGTGCCGAAGTACACCAGGTTCAACTTCGCATCGTAGGCGAATCCATCCCATACCGTCGCGCCGCCCTTGAACTCCGGTTTGCGGTGCGGATCCCAGGTCTTGTCCGCCGCGGCCAGTTCCGGATTTTCGTAGGGTTGACCGGCCGCGGGTGGAACCGTGAAGAAGCGCCATTTGAGCGCGCCGTTTTCCAGGTCGTACGCCGATACGTAACCGCGCACGGCGCCATGTCCCATATCGGCGCCGCTGTTGCCGATAACCACGACGCCGCCCGCGATCTGCGGCGCGCCGGTGCTGGAGTAGGGCAGCTTGCGATCGATGATGGTGTCGGCTTCCCAAAGTTTCACGCCGGTCGCTGCGCTGAGCGCATGCAGCCGGCCATCGACGGAGGCAACGTAAACCCGGCCCTTCCAGACGGCGACGCCGCGGTTGACCAGGTCGCAGCAGGGATTCCTGCCCATGAAATAATCGGCCTTGGGGTCATAGCGCCAGATCTCCTTGCCGCTCGCGGCGTCGACTGCGTACACGTAGCCCCAGGTTCCCGATGTGTACATGACTCCATCGATCACGATCGGCGTCGCTTCCTGGCCGCGCATCGGATCGCCGAGATCGTAGCTCCAGGCAAAACCCAGCTGCCCGACATTGCTGGCGTCGATCTTTGCCAATGGCGAAAAGTAGGTGCCGTCCTGGTCGCGGCCGCCGGTAAACCAGTTCTGCGGTTCCAAGTCCGCAGCCTGCAGTCGAGCGGCATCCACATTGCCCGCGCCATTGGACGCGGCCGCGGGCCAACTCGCGGTCGGACTCATGATCAGGGCGAGCGCGACCGTGCAGCAGAAGCGGCCGCTACGCGTGCAATCATCGCCGTCGAATATTTGATTGGCTGGCAATTCAAGTCTCCTGTACGGAACCGAAAGCTTAGCGAATATTGAACCTAAGGCGACGGGTTTTTCCCAGCCGATATAGTATCGTGTGCACTTCACAGGCCGCGAATGGCATCCTCATGATCCTGAGCGTCGAAGATCTCCGCCAGCTCGCGAAACGCCGTATTCCACGCGCCATCTTCGACTATGCCGACGGCGGTGCCTATGAGGAGCGGACCATGCGCCGCAACAGCGCAGATCTCGACGCCATGAGCTTTCGGCAACGGGTCATGGTCGACGTGTCGAACATTTCGCTGGCCACAAGTTTTGTGGGTTGCGCGGCGTCCATGCCGCTGGCCATTGGCCCGACGGGACTGGCGGGTTTGTTCCACGCCGATGGGGAAATTCTCGGCGCCAGCGCGGCGCTTGCATGCGGTATACCTTTTTGTCTCAGCACCATGTCGATTTGCTCGATCGAAGATGTGAGGGCGGCGACCCAGCAGCCGTTCTGGTTCCAGCAATACCTCATGAAGGACCGCGGCTTCAATCAGGAGCTCATCGACCGGGCGGCGGCCGCGCAATGCTCGGCCCTGATGTTGACGCTCGACCTGCAGGTGATCGGCGAGCGGCGCAGAGATCCGCGCAACGGGCTGACCATACCGCCGCGCCTGACGCTGCGAAACTCCATCGATGTGGCGCTGCGGCCCAGCTGGGCGCTGCGGGTGCTGTTCGGCAAGCGGCGCACTTTCGGCAATCTGGTTGGACGCATCGGCGGCACCAGCGGCATTCGCACCCTGGCCGAATGGACCGCCACGCAATTCGATGCATCGGCCAACTGGCGCGATGTCGATTGGGTACGCAGCCGCTGGCCGGGAAAACTGATCCTCAAAGGCGTGCTCGATGCCGAGGACGCGCGCTTGGGAGTGGCCGCGGGCGCGGACGCAATCGTCGTCTCCAATCACGGCGGCCGCCAGTTGGACGGCGCGCCCTCGACGATCTCGGTGTTGCAGGAGATCGTGGACGCCGTCGGCGGCCGCTGCGAGGTGCTGTTCGACGGCGGCATCCGTTCAGGGCAGGACATCGCCAAGGCGCTGGCGCTGGGCGCACGCGGCGCGCTGATCGGAAAGTCGTTTCTGTTTGCGCTGGCGGCCGCGGGGGAGGCGGGCGTCCGCAAGGCGATCGAGATCATGCGCAACGAACTGCGCGTCACGTTGGCGTTGACCGGAACAGCGAATGTCGCCGCGGCGGGCCCGCAGATCTTACGCCGTCCATAGCCGCCTTAGGTAGCGTAGGCAACGGCACGAAACAGGCGCACAATCGTCTGCGAGCAGGGAGGTCTCAAACGCTATGACGGCCGCGCCTGATGAACACCGAAGATTCGGGGTTCAACACGAGTTCAAGGATCTAGGAGTCGCGCAGCGCGCCGGCTTGTTGGCTGCCCTCGTGTTGCTCTATTTGCTGCTCGTGCTGATGGGCTTGAGTCTGCGCGAGAAAACCGAAAATCTGACCATCGTTTGGCCCGCCGCGGGCTTGTTGTTCATGGTGCTCTGGCGTTCGCCGCGGCGTCTTTGGATCTGGATTGTGGCGAGCCAGGTGATCGTCGAGTTGACGGTGAGCGCGGTGCATTCCGATAAGTTCACCATCATGGAATATGCGCCGTTTGCGCTGGCCAATTCCATCGACGGTATGGTCGGTGCGTTTGTTGCGTCGCGGCTCATGCCCGGACCGGTAACTCCCGGGATACGCATTGTGCTGAGGTTCATTGCGGCGGTGGCCATCGGCGCCGCGGCAAGCGCGGTCCTGGGCGCCTTTGCCTCGACCCATACCTTGGGAGGCGCCCATTATCTCCGTGAATGGCAGTTATGGTGGGCGGGGAATTGGCTGGGTTCCCTGTGCATCGCGCCGGTATTGATGGGCTGGATCATCCGTTTTCGCGCGCGCGAGCTTTCGGCGCCACCGGCGCCAGTGGTTGAAGTCATACTGGTGGGCGGTGCATTGCTCGCCATGACGGTCTGGGTGTTTTCAGCGCCGCCCAGCCGCATCACAACCATCCTCGACATGCCGTTCTCGATATTGGCTCTGATCGTGGTTGCGGCCTTCAGGTTTCCGCCGCGCTGGTCGACATTGCTTGCTGCCGCGGTGGCGTTATTGGCTTCATATTATGCCAGCCGCAACCTGGGGCCTTTCGCCGGCGACCCCAGCGCTTTTGCACGGGTCGGCGCGGCGCAGCTGAACATCGCGGCCATCGTCGTGATCAATTTCATGCTCTCTGTCGTGCTGCTCGAGATGCGCAATGCGTTCTCGCAACTGCGCACCAGCGAGGAACGCTATCGCCACTTCATCGAACAGAGTTCCGAGGCCGTGTGGCGCATCGAATTGACCGAGCCGATGGATCCGGATCTTCCCGTGGCCGATCAAATCGCCTGGCTAAAAGCGCAGGCGTTCGTCGCGGAAAGCAACCTGAGCTATCTGCGTTTGAATCGCCAGCTCGGCCTGCCGGAAGGGGATGCGCGCCAGTGGCGCGCCGACGTGCCATGGTCCGCGACCTTCATCGAGCATCTGGGCGCGGCGTCGCATCGCGGCTACTCGATGGACGGCCTGCAATTCAGCGTCTCCTCCGGTTCCCGACAGATCTCCTACATCACGGGATTTCGCGGCGTCATCGTGGCCGGCAAGTTGGTGCGTGTCTGGGGTGTGGCAAGAGACGTCACGGAACTCGTTGAACTCAATGACCGTCTGCGCCAGCAGCAGGATCGATTGCGCCAATACGCGCGCGAACTGGTCGGCGCGGAAGAGCGCGCCCGACGCGCAACCGCCGTCGACCTGCACGATGGCATCGGCCAGCAGCTGGTGGGACTGGCGATGACCCTCGATGCGGTGGCGTCGCGCTCGACGCCCGAGGTTCGGCTGTTGCTCGGCGAAGCCACGCATACCGTACGCGAGGTGCAGTCGATCGCGCAGCGGGTGATAGCCGACTTGAGTCCGCCCGGACTGTACGAACTCGGATTGGAGCCTGCGCTCAAATGGCTCATGGTCTACATGCGCAGCCGCGACAATTTTCAGGTGGAGTTGTCCGTGCCGGCCGATGATGCGGCGATCGATCTCGATCTACGGGTGCTGGTGTTCAAAGTCATCAGAGAACTGCTGCGCAATGTCGTCAAGCACTCCGGCGTGAAATCGGCAAAGGTTACGGTGACGCACACACCCAAGGAATTGCGCGTGATGGTGGAGGATCAGGGCGTCGGCTTCGAGTGGCAGCTCAGCCTCTTCGAACCGCGCGCGCATGGTTTCGGCCTGTGGAGCGTCGCGGATCGGGTGCGCGAAGCCGCCGGCGAGATGAGCGTTGACACCGGCCCGGGCCGGGGCTGCCGCGTAACCGTGGTATTCCCCATCGGCGAGGCCAAGGTCGCAACCCGGCGACCCGAGTCGCAGGCGGCGGCCGGCGCAGGGCGCGGCCGGTTCGGCACGCTTTAAACTAAGCCAGGTTTCAGATCTTTGCCAGGCGCCGCGACATGCGCAGCGCGGCTTCGCGGCCCTGATAGTAGCCCTGGATGATGCCCAGCTCGGCGAAGCCCAATCTTTCGTAAAAGACTCGCGCCGCCTCGTTGTGAGTGCGCAATTCGAGATTGACGCGAAACACCCCGGCTTCGATGGCGGTCGTGGTCAGCCATTGCATGAGGCGCCGCCCGAGGCCCTGGCGCCGGTGTTCCGGCGCCACGGCGAGCAGATTCAGGTGCGCCACGTCGTCGCCGAAATGCATGATTGCAAATGCGGCAATGCGCTGTTCGCGTCGCGCCACCACCACCGAGGACTCGGCGCCGGAGATGAAGTGCTGTACCCGCGCCGGTGTCCACGACCAGGTCAGACCATGCTCGATGAGATCCCGCGACATCTCGGCGATTTCGCGCGCATCGCCGGCGCGCGCCAATCCTATGTGCGCGAGCTCCGACACCTAGGGTGCCCCGGATTTGACCGGCGCCGCCGGCCGCCGCGGCAGGCCGCCGGGTGTCGCGGCTAGAAGTTTCATCAATTCCAAAACTCCGCGCTCCAATTGAGGATCCTGGCCCTGCAAAACCGCCAGCGGATTTTGTTCGACCACGATGTCGGGATCCACACCGTGACCCTCGATGATCCAGTTGCCGTTCTCATCCGCGGTACCGAACTCTGGCACAAATACCTTGCCGCCGTCGAGCAGGGGTCCGTGGTCCGTGATGCCGACCACGCCGCCCCAGGTGCGCTTGCCGATCAACGGTCCGATTTTCCACTGCCTGAATTCGTAGGAGAAAATGTCGCCGTCCGAGGCGGTGTCCTCGTTGATCAATGCCACTTTGGGTCCGGGCTGTACGACGCTGGGGTAGGTGCCGGGGGCCTCATGATTGCGCGCAAACCGGGTTTCGCGCAGGGCTCCGGCCAGCCTTTCGATCAGCATTTGCGAGATGTTGCCGCCGCCGTTGTCGCGCACGTCGACCACCAGGCCTTCCTTGCGGACCTGCGGATACCACCACTTGATGAATTCTCGGATGCCCGCCTCGCCCATGTCGGGTATGTGAATGTATCCCAAGCGCCCCTGGCTCATGCGATCGACGCGCGCCCGATTCGCCGCGACCCAGGAGAGATACAGCAGTGCGGTTTCGCTGCGCAGCGGCCGGTAGCGGATGGTGCGCGCCGCTTTGCCCGCGGCGTCCGCCGCCACACGCCACTCCACCGGCTGATCCGCCGGCGCCTGCAGCAATTCGTAAGGATCGGTGCCGGCCTTGAGTTCGCGCCCATTGATGGACAGCACGTAGTCGCCCACATGCGCATCGACGCCCACCTCGGTGAGCGGCGAGCGGTAGTGCTCCTCCTCGTTCTCGCCGGCGAATATCCGGGCAATTCGATAGCGGCCGGACTTTGCATCCAGTTCAAACCGCGCACCCGGTAAAGCCACGAAAGGCCGCTGCGGCAGTCCGAAATCGCCGCCCTCGATATAGGCATGCTGCACGGTCAGCTCGGCGATCATCTCCCCGATCACGTAGTTGAGATCGGCGCGATGGCCGACGTAGGCGAGCAGCGGTTGGTATTTCCTGCGCAATTCATTCCAGTCGAAGCCGTGCATGTTGTCGACGTAGAAGTAATCCCGGTAGCGGCGCCACACCTCGGCGAAAATCTGGCGCCACTCATCGGCGGGAATGCGCGTGGTCAATAGGCCCGCCAATGAAACCACCTTGGCATCATCGGACTTGCCCACCGCGAAGTACTTGACTTCCTTGGATGACATGCGCGCGAGCACGTGCTTGCCGTTTGCGGTAGCCGACCACTCGGTCACATCCTCGGCGACCGCCTTGGCCTCGCGATCCTTGATCGAGTAGGCCATCACGGTGGGTTTCACGGCGGGCTCGCGTCCGTAGTAAGCCGGACCGCTGCGCAGGTACAGCAGCTCCTCATCGCCCGCCAGCAATCCGCTCAGGTTGTCGGCTTCCACGGGCACGCGGATCGCGCGTTGCTCGATCCCGGCGAAATCGATTTTTACCGTGACTTTGACCTTGGTTTTGGCTTTTTCCGCCGGCTTGTCCTGGTCCTTTTCGGCAGCGGCATTTTTCTCATCGCCGGGCTCATCATCCCGAATCCCAAACGGATTCTTGACGTCCTTGCGCAACGCCAGCGCGAAGATTCCGGTCTGCCGATCGGTGGCGAAATCGAACTCAATGGTGCTGACGATGGGCTGATACTCGCGGTTGCTCAGGAAGTACAGCAACTCGCCGTTTGGCGACCATGCCGGCGATTGCGAGTTGAACGATTGCGGCGTGACGCGGTGCGAGGTCCCGTCAGCGACCGACCAGACGAAAACGCTGGAGAAGTTGTTGGCATCGTTCAAGGTGTATGCCAGGAATTGGCCATCCGGCGACCAACGATAGTCGAGTGCGATGTTGCTCGGATCCTCCGCGATCAGGGTGCGCTTCTTGCGTGCCAGCTCCACGACATTGATGCGATTTCGATTGTCGGCAAATGCAATGCGCTGGTCGTCGCCCGACCAGACAGGGGCGTAATAACGCGCCATCGAACCCAGCGTCGCGGCGACGGCCGGGCTGTTGCCGTCCTGGGCCTGCACGTAAATCTCCTCTTCGCCGCTGCGGTCCGATACATAGGCCAGTTGTTTGCCGTCGCTCGACCAGGCGGCTTCGCGATCGTGCGAATTCGACGACTGCGTCAGATTTCGCGTCACGCCGTGTTCGATCGGGACGCTGAAGAGATCGCCGCGAGCCACGATCGCCACGCGCTCGCCGCCCGGACTCAAGGCCGAGCCTTCGATGAAATCCGCGGCGTTGACGGGATGCGGCCGCGTGGTCGTGATGTCGGCAGGCACCAGAATCGAGAGCGCGCGATCCTGGTTGCTGCGCGTATCGTAGATATGCAGTTCCCCGGCCGATTCGTAGACGATCTGGCCCTGCGCGTCGGCGCTGGGCCAGCGCACATCCCAATCCTTGTAGTGGGTGAGTTGCCGGGTTTGCTTGGTCGCGATCTCGTACCGGTACAGATTGAACGTTCCGCTGCGATCCGAATTGAAGTAGATGGCATCGCCCATCCACATCGGGTCGCGGTCGGTACGCGGATCGTTGGTGATCTGTTCGAGCGACGGATTCGTCAAGTCGAATATGTACAGATCGTTGGCCCAACCGCCCTGGTAGCGTTTTTCACTGCGAAAATCGCGCCACAGCGGCGAGTAGACGATTTTTTTGCCGTCCGGCGAAAAGCAGCCGGCGCCGGATGCGGGCATGGGCAGCGGCATTGCGGCTCCGCCCGTCACCGGAACCGTGTACAGCTTCGAGTCCGTCAGGATGTAGCCGTCGCGGGCCGACCTGAACAGCACGCCAGCGCCGTCCGGCGTCCAACCAAAGACCTGATTGTCGTATCCCCAGCGCTCGGCCAGGGGCCCCGGCGCCGGATAAAAGGTCAATTGCTTTGGCGCGCCGCCGCCCGCGGGCATCACGTAAACCTGTTCGTCTCCGCCGTATTGCGCGGTGAATGCGATCTGCTGTCCGTCGGGAGAGAATTTGCCGAACAGTTTCAGGCCGGGGCCGGCGGTGAGCCGCACGGCCGTGCCGCCCTCCGTGCCCACCGTCCACAAATCGCCCGCGTAGCTGAATACGATCCTTTCATGCCACACACTCGGGAAACGCAGCAGTTTGCTGCCGGCGGCGTGCGCGGCAAGCGGCAGGACCAGCACGGCCGCCAGCAGTACCGCCGAAACCGAATATCGCGTCCGGATCCTGCGCGGCTCAGCGGCTACGGTATCGATCGGTCGCAAGCACGAGCTCGTGAGTATTGCCGGGCTCGAATGCCGAATGTCCGGCGTCGGCAACGATGCGCAGGTCCGCTTCCGGCCAGGCACGGTGCAAATCCCAGGCGCTGGTTGCGGGGCAGACGATGTCGTAGCGGCCTTGAACGATGGTCGCGGGAATATGCCGGATGCGCGGCACATCGTCGATCAATTGGCTCTCGCTGCGCAGGAAGCCGCGATTCACGAAGTAATGGCACTCGATGCGCGCCACCGCCAGCGCAAACTGATCCTCGCCCCATTTCCTGATGTTCTCGACATTGCTCAGCAAGAAGCTGACCGAAGCCTCCCACATCGACCAAGCCCGCGCCGCCGCCAACGCGGCGCGCTGATCGGAGCCGGTCAGGCGCTTGTAGTAGGCGCTCAGAAAATCGTCGCGCTCGTCGGGCGGAATTGCGTCGCGATAGGCCTCCCAGGAATCCGGAAATATTTCCGACGCGCCATGCTGATAAAACCAGCGTATTTCCGCATAGCGCAGCAGGAATATCCCGCGCAGCACGATTTCGCTGACCCGATCAGGATTGGCCTCCGCGTATGCCAGCGCCAGCGTGCTGCCCCACGATCCGCCGAATACCAACCAGCGTTCGATGCCGAGATGTTTGCGCAAACGCTCGATGTCGGCGACCAGGTGCCAGGTCGTGTTCTCCACCAAACTCGCGCTTGGCCGGCTGCGCCCGCAGCCGCGCTGATCGAACACCACGATGCGGTAGTGCCGCGGATCAAAGAACTGCCGCGCGCGCTTGTCGGAGCCCGCGCCCGGGCCGCCGTGCAGGAACACCGCGGGCTTGCCGGCGGGGTTGCCGCTTTCCTCGTAATAAATCTCGTGGACATCCGAAACCCGCAGATGGCCGTGCCGGTACGGTTCGAGCGCGGGATACAGTTCGCGGCGCGGAGCACTGCGCGCCGCGGGGCGCACGCTCTCGCGAGCCTTGACCGTTCGCGTCGCGGATTTTGCGGCGTAACCTACCGGCTTCGCGGGCCGGCGCCGCGGTGCGGCGCGTGATTTGACCTGCACGGCCTTTTTCTTCTTCATTTCCTATCCTCTTTATTTTCTCGTCAGGCTCGCGCCACCATCGGCCCAAGGGGTCGCCCGCCCAGAAGATGCACGTGCAAGTGATACACCTCCTGGCCGCCATGCGCATTGCAATTGATGATCAAGCGATAGCCACTATCGGCAATGCCTTGCTGGCGCGCGAGATCGCGCGCAACGATGAACATGTGGCCAATCAGCGATTCATCCTCGTCGGCAATATCATTTGCGGTGGGAATCGGCTTGTTAGGTACGATCAGTATATGCACCGGGGCAGCCGGTCGGATGTCCAAAAAGGCAATCACTCGCGGATCGCGGTAGAGCACTGTCGCGGGCAGGTCGCCGGCGATTATTTTCTCAAAAAGCGTAGGCATTTCATACGCCTCCGAATCCAAAGGGAGCATTAAGACTATCAGGAACTGCCCGCCGCTTTAGGATCTCTCGCAGTCCCCGGGGTCCCACAGCCGGAATTGTGACCCGGTAATAGTAATGGGAACGATTCTCATATAGAATTGCGTTCATGTTGAACCATGGTCCCGTCCTTGCTGCATCTGCGATAGACGCCGATATCCCGCTTTTGGAGCTGGCGCCCGGGGCCTCGGCGCGCGTGGTTTCGGTGTCGGCCGTGGATTCCCGGGCGCCCGCCGAATTGGGCCGGCGCTTGGCGGAATTGGGGTTTCTACCCGGCGAGGCCGTGCGTATCGTGGCGCGGGGCCTGTTATCGCGTGCGCCGATTGCGGTACGCATTGGCACCGCCACATTCGCGCTGCGTCTTTTTGAGGCCGCCTGTATCCGCGTGTGTCCGGAGCAGCCGCAGCTCCCCTGATTCCATGGATGCCGCGGTCAGCGCTCCGATTCCCCTGATCGCCCTGGTTGGTAATCCCAACTGCGGCAAAACAGCCCTTTTCAATATGCTCACTGGCAGCCGCCAGAAAGTCGCCAATTACGCGGGCGTGACCGTTGAACGCAAGGAGGGATCGCTGTCCACCCCGTCAGGGCTGCGAATTCGCATCCTGGACCTTCCCGGTGCATACAGCCTCGATCCCCTGACTCCCGACGAACAGGTCACCGCCGACGTACTGCTGGGAAAGCGGGCGGGCGAACCTAAGCCGGATTACGTCGTCTGCGTGACCGACGCCACCAATCTGCGCCAGAACCTGCGATTGGTCTTGAGCCTGAAACGCCTGGGGGTGCCCATGGTGGTGGCGCTCAACATGAGCGATATCGCGCGCCGCAAAGGCATCGTGATCGATGCCAATCGCTTAGGTTCCGAATTGGGCGTGCCGGTGGTGGAAACCGTCGGCGTCAAGACCGACGGCGTCAGATCGTTGATCAACGTACTGAATTCCACTGTCGGTGCGGTGCGCGGAAACAATGCCGCCGCGTGGCTGCCGTTGAGCGCCGCCGATATCGAGCATGATCAGGCTGAGGTGCGCAGGATCTTAGGATTGGTCGGCGGCGACGCCCTCGAGGGCGTGACCTTGAGCGATCGGGTCGATGCAGTGGTGCTGCATCCGCTGCTGGGGCCCGTGATACTCGCGGTGATTTTGTTCCTGGTATTTCAAGCGGTGTTTGCGTGGGCGCAGGTGCCCATGGATGCGATCAAAACCGGCGTCGCCGCCGTCGGCGCCTGGTTGGGCGGGGTGCTGCCCGCAAGCCTGCTCAGGGATTTGTTGATCAACGGCATATTGGCCGGCGCCGGCAGCGTTCTCGTGTTTCTGCCGCAAATCATCATCCTGTTCTTCTTCATCTTGATACTCGAGGACTCCGGATACCTGCCGCGCGCCGCGTTTTTGCTCGACCGTGTGATGGGCAGCGTCGGCCTGTCGGGCCGCGCCTTCATTCCGCTGTTGTCGAGCTTCGCCTGCGCAATCCCCGGGATCATGGCGACGCGCACCATCCAGAACCCGCGCGACCGCCTGGCGACGATCATGATTGCGCCGCTGATGACCTGTTCTGCCCGGCTGCCGGTGTACGCCCTGATCATCGGCGCCTTCATTCCACCGCGCACCGTATGGGGCGGCCTGGAAATGCAGGGCGTCGTGTTATTCGCCCTGTATGTGGCCGGCGTTGCCAGCGCGATGGCGGTGGCATTTGTGCTGAAGCGCACCGGCAAAGCCACGCATTTTCAGGCCCTGATGCTCGAACTGCCCGGATATCACTGGCCGAACCTGCGAAACTTAAGTATTGGCCTGTGGCAGCGAATTGAAATATTCATGACGCGCGTCGGCACGATCATCCTTTCGTTGATGGTCATTCTGTGGGCGTTGAGTTCATTTCCCGCGCCGCCGCCGGGCGCCGCCGGGCCGGCCATTCAATACAGCATCGCCGGGCACCTGGGCGCATGGCTCGCCGTGCTGTTCAAGCCCATCGGATTCAACTGGCAGATATCCATTGCATTGGTGCCGGGACTTGCGGCGCGGGAAGTTGCCGTCGGCGCGTTGGGCACGGTGTATGCGCTGTCCGCCACGGCCGATAACATGAGCCAAGCACTGACCCCGTTGATCACGCAGTCATGGAGTCTGCCCACGGCCCTGTCGCTGCTGGCGTGGTATGTCTTCGCTCCGCAATGCCTGTCCACGCTTGCCACCGTCAGGCGCGAAACCAATTCCTGGCGCTACCCGATCATCATGGCGGGCTATTTGTTCGCGTTGGCCTACTTGGGATCTTGGATCACCTTCCGCATTGCGACGGCGCTGACGAGCTGACGGACTTTGCATGAGCACGGTTCTCGATAATTTTCTGGTGGGCCTGGCGCTGCTGGTCAGTGTGGGTTATGCCGTGTCATCGCTGGGTCCTAGACCACTGAGGAATCGTTTGCTGGCGGCGTTGAGCCGCCTGATGGCGCGAGCGCCGGCGTTCATCGGACTCAAGGGAGTTGCGCGGAGACTCTCGGCGGCATCGCGGCCTGTGCCCGGTGCGGCCGGGGCGTGCGGCGGCTGCGATAATTGCGGTACGGCGCAAACCGAGGCGCCGCATTCCGCTTCCGCCGAGGTCAAAGTACCGGTCGCCAACATCGGCCGTCGCGAGATCGAAACTCCTGCCGCCGCTACCCGCCGCTGAAATTCGGCGCGCGTTTGCTGCGAAACGCAGCCACACCTTCCGCGAAATCCCGGGTATCGCCGAGTGCGGCCTGATGCTCCGCTTCGAGCGCCAATTGTTCCGCCAGCGTGTTGGGCGGTTCGACGTTGAACACGGTTTTGATGCGTTGATAGGCCTGGGTGGGGCCGCAGGCGAGGCGCTGCGCGATGGACTGCGCGCGCTCTTGCAAATCGGCGTCCTCGACACAGGCCCAGATGAGACCCCACTCGGCCGCCTCCGCGGCCGACAAGGCGTCGCCCAGCAGGGTCAAGCCCTTGGCGCGCGCGGTTCCGACCAATCGCGGCAGATAGTAGGTGCTGCCGAGATCCGGCATGAGACCGAGCTTGGGTGCGAAGAGCTCAATGAATTTGGCGGATTTAGCCGCCAACACGATGTCTCCCTGGAGTGCCAGACTCACGCCGGCGCCCGCCGCGACGCCATTGACGGCGACCACCACCGGCACGCGCAAGTGATACCAGGCGTCGATCATGGGATTGAAATGTTTCTGCATCGATGCGCGAATGCGTTCGCCGGTGCTCGGGCGCTCTGCAGAATCATCCAGAGTGTTATCGCCCGAGAGATCCGCGCCGGCGCAAAAAGCGCGGCCGGCGCCGCTCAGCAAGACCGCGCGAATATCCGGATTGGACTCGATGGCGAGCGCGGCCCGGCGCAAATCCTCGACCATGGGATCGCTCAGCGCATTCAATCGGTCCGGCCGGTTGAGCGTGACGTGCGCAATGCGCTCGCGAGTCTCGAAGATGAGGGTGTCAAATTGCATCGCGACCGCCATAATGCCAGAAGTTGCGTCGTAACCTTAAGTTGCCGAGTCCCCTAGATGCCCATCCCCGAGATTTTACGCGGTCGCCTGCGACTACCCGTCATCGGCGCGCCGCAGTTCATCGTGTCGACCCCGCGGCTGGTGCTGGCCCAATGCAAAGCCGGCATCGTCGGCGCGTTCCCGGCGCTGAATGCGCGGCCGGCCTCGCAGCTGAACGATTGGCTGGCGGAGATTACCGAGGAACTTAAGGTTCATCAGCGCGCGAATCCGCAGGCGCAGGTGGCGCCGTATGCGGTGAATCAGATCGTGCACAGCAGCAACAATCGTCTGGAGGAGGATGTTGCACTGTGCGTCAAACACAAGGTTCCCATCATCATCACCAGTCTGCGGCCGCCGGCGGAGGTGGTTGCGGCCGTGCATGGCTACGGCGGCGTGGTGTTCCATGATGTGATCAATCTGCGCCATGCCGAGAAGGCGGCGGCGCAAGGCGTCGACGGCATCATCGCGGTGTGCGCGGGCGCCGGCGGCCACGCCGGTATGCTGAGCCCATTTGCCCTGGTTAAGCAGATTCGCGAGGTGTATGCCGGCACCATCATTTTGTCCGGCGCCATGAGCACCGGCGCGGATGTGCTGGCAGCGCGCGCCTTGGGCGCGGATCTCGCCTACCTGGGTACGCGCTTCATAGCCACGGAGGAGGGCAATGCATCTCCCGAGTACAAGCAGATGCTCATCGACAGCGCTGCGGAGGATATCGTTTACACCTCGCTGTTCAGCGGGGTCAATGGCAACTATTTACGCGGCAGCATCGCGCGCGCGGGCCTGGATCCCGACCAGCTTCCCGAAGCCGACAAATCCAAAATGAATTTCGGCACCGGCGGCAACACGGCGGCCAAAGCATGGCGCGACATCTGGAGCGCCGGTCAGAGCGTCAGCGGCATTCATGAGATCGAGACGGTCGAGGCGCTGGTTTCCCGCATGCAGCGCGAGTATGTGGCCGCGCTCGCGAGCATTTGATTGCGCTTGAGCGCCGAACAATTGCCGGCCGCGTTGACGCGGGGGTTGGCGGCCAGCTACCTCGTCTCGGGCGACGAACCGCTGCTGGTCGGCGAAGCCGGGGACGCGATTCGCGCCGCGGCGCGCGCGGCCGGATACGCGGATCGCCGCGTGTTTTTCATCGACCGCGGTTTCAGTTGGGATGAGCTGTACCACGCCAGCCGCGCCCTGTCGCTGTTCGCCGAGCGGCGTCTGTTTGAATTGCGCATGCCGAACGGCAAACCCGACAAGGGCGCAGCGCAGTTGACCGAGCTCGTCTCCGATCCGCCGCCGGATGTGATCTGCCTCGTGGTCACCGGCAAGCTCGACAAGAAGGCCAGCGATGCGCCCTGGGTGCGCGCCGTCGAGAAGCAAGGTGTATGGGTGCCGGTGTGGCCCGTGGACGCCAAGGCGCTGCCCGCATGGCTGCGTGCGCGGGCGAAAATCCTGCAGGTGAATCTGGACCCCGAAGCCGCGCAATTGATCGCCGGCCGGGTCGAGGGGAATCTTCTGGCCGCGAAGCAAGAGCTCGAGAAATTGAGCCTGCTGGCCGATGGCGGCACGATCAGCGCCGACTTGGTGCTGCGCATCGTCGGCGACAGCGCACGCTACGATGTGTTCCAGCTCGCGCAAGCCGCCGCCGCGGGCGACGCCGCGCGCGCCTTTCATGTGTTGCTGGGTCTCAAGAGCGAGGGCGTGGAACCCACGCTGATCCTGTGGGCGCTGCTGCGCGAATTGCGCGGGCTGTGGCAGGCGTTCGAGCGCGACCGGCTGCACTCCTCTCATCGCGGCAGCGGCTGGAATCTCGCGGCCGCTCCGTCGCCGCGCGCGCTGTCGAGGCTGCAAAAGATGCCTCTGTCAAAACTGCTGCTGCAGGCCGGCTTGGCTGACAGGGTCATCAAGGGATTGTCGGCAGGCGATGCATGGGACGCCATCACCGGCTTGACCGGTGCGATGGCCGGCGCTTTGCAAGCGACCCCGGATTCAGGCAGGGTAACCCAATGAACCCGATGGGCATTTTTGGCGGTACCTTCGACCCGATTCACTACGCGCACCTGCGCACCGCGTTCGAGTTGCAGCAGGCGCTGCGCTTGAAGGAGATACGCTTTCTGCCCGCCGGCAATCCTCCGCACCGCGACCGGCCGTTTGCCGACCCGCAGCTGCGCCTGCAAATGGTGCAGCTGGCCTGCGCAGGGCAGCCGGGATTCGTGGTCGACGATCGCGAGGTGCGCAAGGAGGGTCCCTCCTATTCGGTCGAAACCCTGGCGGAATTGCGCCACGAGTATCCGGACCGCAGCCTCTGCCTCATCGTCGGCATGGATGCATTCTTGAGCTTGCCGAAGTGGCACCAGTGGCAGGACCTGCTGCAGCTGGCGCATCTCGTGGTGGCGCATCGGCCGGGTTGGCGTGCGCCCGGCATGGGGCCGCTGGGCGAGCTCTTGGTGGATCGGGGTACGGGACGTATCGGTGATTTGCATGAACAGCGTGCCGGCTGCATTTATATCCACGCCGTGACCCAACTGGAAATTTCCTCCACCGAGGTCAGGCAGTTGATCGGCATGGGCCGCGATCCGCGCTTCCTCATGCCGGATTCAGTGCGTAAACTCATCCTGGACACGAATTGTTATTCCAAACAACGGACCACTTAGTGCCAGTAAAACGAAAGATCCCGAACCGCAAGACATCAGCCGCCCAAAAAACGGCCGCCGCTCTCAGGCCCAAGCGCAACGGCAAGCAGGTACTGCGGGGCAAACTCAGCAGTGCGATCCCATCCCTCAAGACCGTGATTGCCGGCGCCCTGGCGGACATGAAGGCCTTGGAGGTCAGAATTTTGGATGTCCGCGGCCTCACGGATATCGCGGATTTCATGGTGATCGCGAGCGGTACCTCCGACCGGCACGTGCGCTCGGTGGCGCAGCGCGTGGTTGAGAAGGTCAAAGAGGCGGGATACCGGCCGCTCGGCGTCGAGGGGCAGCAGGATGGCGATTGGGTGCTCATCGATTTGAGCGAGGTGATCGTGCACGTCATGCTGCCGCGCGTCCGCGAGTTCTACGGACTCGAGAAACTATGGGACACCGGTACTGCCAAGCGGGCCGCCGCCGCGCGGGCCTGAGCCCAGCATGAAATGCCGGTTGATCGCCGCCGGTACCCGCCTGCCCGACTGGGTCAATGCCGGATTCGCCGATTATCAGAGGCGCTTGCGCACGCCTCTGGTATTGGAACTTCACGAGATTTCCGTGGCCACGCGCCGGGCCGGCGAGAGTCCGGAGCGCGCGGTGCAGCGCGAAGGCGTGAACATGCTCGCCGCCATCGGCAAGGATGATTATGTCGTCGCGCTCGAGGTTGCGGGTACCTCGATGAGTACCGAACAGCTGAGCCTGTGGCTTAAGCAGCGCCTGCAGGAAGGGCGGCCCCTGGCGTTGCTGATCGGCGGCCCGGACGGACTTGCGGTGCCATGCCAGACGCGGGCGGATCAAAGCTGGTCGCTGTCGCCGTTGACGCTGCCGCATGCGCTGGCGAGAGTGGTGGTTGCAGAACAGATTTATCGGGCCATGAGTTTGCTCGCCGGCCACCCCTATCACCGCGCGTGAGCATTCAGCAGGAAAACTCGCCCTTCGGTATCCTGAGGGCCATGAATTCAAAGTTCGTCTACCTCGCCTCCGGCTCGCCACGGCGACGCGAATTGCTGCAGCAAATCGGCGTCGCGTTCCGCGTCATCGAAGCCGCGGTGGATGAGACGGCACTCAAGGACGAGGCGCCTTTGGACTACGTTACGCGCCTCGCCGCGGCCAAGGCCAACGCGGGATGGCAACGCAGCCGCGCGCCTGCCGACGCCCCGGTACTGGCTGCGGACACCGCGGTGGTTCTCGACGGCAGCATCCTGGGGAAGCCCCGCGACCGGGACGACGCGATGAGCATGTTGCGGAGATTATCCGGTCGCAGCCACGAGGTATTCACCGCGGTTGCATTGCGCGTCGGCACCGGGCTTAACACCATGGTCAGCCGCAGCGTGGTTACCTTTCGGTCGATAGATGCCGCCGAGGCCGGCGCATACTGGGAGACCGGCGAACCGCAGGATAAAGCGGGTGCCTACGCCATACAGGGCCGCGCCGCCACTTTCATCTCGGAGCTGCGCGGCAGCTACTCCGGTGTCATGGGATTGCCGTTGTTCGAAACCGCGGAGTTGCTTCGATCAGCCGATGGACCCGGGCAAACGTCGCGCGCATAAACCATGAGCACTGAAATTCTGATCAACGCAAGCACGCATGAAGCGCGCGCCGCGGTAGTCGAAAGCGGCGTGCTGCAGGAAGTGTTCCTGGAACGCAGCAGCCGCCGTGGCCTGATCAGCAACATTTACAAGGGCCGGGTTTCGCGGGTGTTGCCGGGCATGCAGGCGGCGTTCATCGACATCGGCATGGAGCGCACGGCTTTCCTGCATGCCTCCGACATATTCGATCCGCGCCACGCAGATACCGGCATAGAGCCGCCGCACACCGAGAACATTCGCTCGCTGCTCGCCGAAGGCAATGAGATCCTGGTGCAGGTGGTGAAGGATCCATTGGGAACCAAGGGCGCCCGGCTTACCACCTACATCACCCTGCCGTCCCGATATCTCGTGTATATGCCGAAAGGCCGTGGGGTCGGCGTGTCGGCGCGCATCGAGGACGAGTCCGAGCGCGAGCGGCTGCGTGCCGCGGTGTACGCCGGCGTCGACGCGCAGGAGAGCGCGGGATTCATCGTGCGCACCGCCGCCGAGGATTGCACGCCCGAAGCTTTGCGTGCCGACATGATGTACCTGCGCAAGTTGTGGGAGTTCGTGCGCGAGAAGGGCCTGCGTACGCAGCCGGGCAACCTGGTGCACGCCGACCTGCCGCTGCATCTTCGTGTGCTGCGGGATTTGTTGCGGCCCGATGTCGACAAAGTGTTGATCGATCAGGCCAGCGCGCATCGGGAGATGCAGGAATTCGCCGCCACGTTCATGCCGGGTGCGCTGCCGCGAATCGATTTGTACGGCGAGCCGCGGCCGTTGTTCGAGTTGCACCATGTCGAGGAGGAAATCCAAAAAGCCCTGGAGCGCAAGGTTTCATTGAAATCCGGGGGCCATTTGATCATCGATCAAACCGAGGCGATGACCACCATCGACGTCAATACGGGTGCCTTCGTGGGCCATCGCAATCTCGAGGAAACCATATTCCGCACCAATCTCGAGGCGGCCGTGACCATCGCGAGGCAACTGCGCCTGCGCAATCTGGGCGGTATCATCATCATTGATTTCATCGACATGGAGGAATCAGAGCATCGCCGCCAGGTCATCCAAGCCCTTGAAAAATCCCTCGGCGACGATCACGTCAAGACCAACATCTCGTCGGTGTCGCCGTTGGGATTGGTTGAAATGACCCGCAAGAGAACGCGCGAAAGCCTGGAACATCTCTTGTGCCAATCTTGTCCCACCTGCGAAGGGCGGGGATTTGTCAAAACGGCGGAAACGGTGTGTTACGAGGTGTTTCGTGAGATTGTTCGGCAAGCGCGCCAATTCGAGTGCCAACAGTTGATGGTGTTGGCGCATCAGGACGTCATCGAGAGGCTTCTCGACGAAGAGTCTTCCGCGTTGGGCGAGCTGGAGCTGGTCACCGGCAAGCCGATACGGCTGCAGACGGAGACCTTGTACACCGTCGACCAATACGACGTAGTCCTGATGTAAATGAGCGCCGCCAAGATAGGAAAAATCCTGCTGTACTGCCTGGCGGGATTCGTCGTTTTAGTGCTTCTGGCAATGCTCGGGGTGAAGCTCGCGCTCGATCGCGCGCCGCAATACCAGGCTGAGATCAAGGAATGGGTTCATGCGCAAACCGGTTATCACATCGGCTTCGCGCACGTCTCGCCGGCATTTCGCTGGTACGGACCGGAGCTTTATTTCGATCATCCGGAATTGCGTTCGAAGGACGATCAGCGCGTGCTGGCACGGGCCGCCGGAGGTCGAATCGCGGCCGACATCTGGCAGCTGCTCCGCAGCGGCAAGTTGCTGGCGGGACGTATCGAGATCGACGCACCCGACATCGTCATCGAGCGCCTCGGACCGTCGCGGTTTGCCGTGGCGGGGGAAATTGAATTGGGGGGCGACAACTCCTCCCAGGCGCTGCAGCTGAATGACCTGCCTGCCGGCAAGCTGGTGATCCACCGCGCGGTGCTGACTCTGCAAAACTGGAACGCCGCACTGCCAAAGCTGATTTTGCCGGACGTCGAATTGAACCTGGAGCGCGAGACTCAAGACCTCGCGCTCAGCGTCGACGCGCGCCTGCCGCCGGCGCTTGGCGGAACGGCGAACTTCAGGGGCAGTGCGCACGGGCGCGGCGACTGGCAGACGCTCTCCTGGAATTCGCGGGCCAGCGCCCAGGATATCTCGTTCCCGGGGTGGAGCCGGTTGCTGCCCGAATATCTCGGCAACCTGGACGCGGGAGTGGGCGCTTTCATCATCACCGCAAGCGGCGCGGCAAGGACGCTGACGCGCGCGGACCTTGATTTCACCGCCACCGGCGTTGCCACGCAACTGCCCGATGGCCCGGTCGCAAAGTTCGATCAAATGAGCGGCGCATTATCCCTGGTTCACTCCGACGATCGCTGGACCTTGAGCGGCAAGCACGTGCGCGTTGCACGGAGCGATCCGGAGTCCGCGTTCGACGTCAGTTGGCGCGGCAGCGATGCCGGCTTGTTGGAGCTCAAGGCTCGGGCCACCTATCTTCGCGTTGAGACATTGCTGCCGCTCACCGGATTCCTGCCGCAAAAAGACGTCCGCAAGCGTCTGCGCGAGCTGGCACTGACGGGCGAGTGGACCGATACGGTGTTCGCATTGGCGCGCAATACGCTCGCCGACCCCTGGCAGTTGCAGGTGCAGGCGAAATTTCAGCGCGCGGGATTTGCGCCGGCGGAGGGCGCGCCGGGACTTCGCGGTCTTACCGGTTCGATCGCCGGCACCGAGAGCGGCGGCCATGTATACATTGAAACGAGCACGGCGGTCTTCCATTGGCCAACGCAGTTTCCGCAGCCCGTGGAGCTCGAGGTATTGAAGGCCACCATATATTGGAAGCGCACGACCGAGGAATTGCTGGTGGCGACGCCGGTCTGGGAGGTGAAAACCCGCGATGGCGACATCCACGGGCAACTGTCCTGGCAGCAACCCGCCGACGGTACTTCCCCGCTGCTGACGCTGGTGGGCAGAATACAGAACGGCAATGTGGCCAGTGCGCGCAATTATCTGCCGCGGGGACAGATCGCGCCATCGGTGCTCGAGTGGCTGAATCGCGCCCTGGTCGCCGGCCGGATGCCGCAGGCCACCTTTCTGTTCAAGGGGCCGGTGCGCAATTTTCCGTTTCGCGACGGCAGCGGCCTGTTTCTCGCGCGCTGCGCTATCGACGGCCTGACGCTGGATTACTCGGAAGGCTGGCCGCCGGCGGAGAATCTCAACATCACGGCCGAATTTCGCAATGAAGGAATGAGCGCGCGCATGTCGGGCGGCCGCGCCGGCAGTGCGATCCTGGAATCCGGTGACGCGCATTTCCCCGACTTCAGCAACGGCGAATTGAAAATCCACGCCGCCGCACGCGGCGACGCGGCCGGCGCGCTGGCATACCTCCGCGCCACTCCCCTCGACGAGATCGCGGAGCATGCTTTCTCGGACGCCGAAGCCGCGGGGCCGCTGCAGCTCACGCTGGATCTATTCTTGCCGCTCGCCGACTTCGAGCGCCGGCAGGTGTTGGTTCATGGGCGGCTCGACGGCGCCACGGTGACCCGGACCGGCTGGACCACCAAGGCCACGGAAGTGACGGGCGATTTCGATATCGACAACGGGCACGTGGCCCGCGCCGACGTACACGGTCAGGTGTTGGGCGGTGCCTTTCAAATGCAGGCGCGGTCGGCGCGCAACCGGCCGGTGACCCGCACGCAGCTCGACTTCCGCGGCACGGCCAGCGCGGAAGCGGTGCGCACGGCCCTGTCGATTCCAAAGGGGGTGTCGATCAGCGGTCAAACGGATTGGCGCGCCGTCCTCAAAATCGTACCCGAGCCCACTCGCGAGCGCAGCTTACGCATCAGCAGCACCCTGGTGGGGTTCGAGATGAGGCTGCCGGCCCCGCTGTACAAGGCGGCGAATACTCCGCTGCCCTCGTGGTTCGAGATCCAGTGGCCAGCCGTCGGCGGCCCGAAAGGGGCTGTTTCGCTGGGAACGCTGGTGAGCAGTACCTACGCTCTCGAGTCCGATCCCGAAGGCGTGCGGCTCGCGCATGCCTCGATGACGTTTGGAACCGGAGAATCCACCGCCGCGGATGCGCAAATATTCAACGTCGGCGGCGTCGTTGAGCGCCTGGATCTCGCGGGCTGGCTTAGCTTAAGCACGCCCGATAAGAACGCCAAACCCCTGTCTTATTACATGCGCACCGCCAGACTGGATGTGTCCGAACTGGACTATCTGGGCCTCTCGTTCCGCGATGTGTCGTTGAATCTTGCGGTGACCGAGGGCAGCTGGCGCATCAGCGTCGGCGGTCCCAATGTCATCGGCACCATCACCATCCCAAGTGCCCCGGATTCCACTGACCCGTGGAATCTGCAATTCGATCGTTTGCGCTTCGATGTGGCGGACAACGCGCCGACGGACGCTGCGGGCCCGGCGGGCGACGCAGCGGCGGCGCCCGTGGCGAACGGTCTGGCCGATCCGCGCAGCGTACCCGCGATGAAATTCCACGCGACCGAATTCATCTGGGGCGAACGCCGGTTCGGCGATGTGACGGCGACCCTGACGAAATTGGACGACGGCATTGCTCTCAAACAGCTGACAGTAGTGAGTCCGAACATGAATGTCGGCGCGCATGGCGAGTGGCGCGGCAAGGACGAGGGCACCAGCCGCATCCAGGGAACGCTCACCAGCAGCGATGTGGAGAGCACCATGAAGGACATGGGCTATGCCGAGGTCATTCAGGCCAAGACCGGAAAGCTCGACTTCGATCTCAATTGGCCCGGAGCCCCGACCACCGAGGTGCTGGCCAAAGTGGCCGGGCGCGTGCAGTTGTCGCTGGACAAGGGTCAAGTCACCGGACTCAAACCCGGCGCCGGCCGGGTGCTCGGCCTGGCAAGCATTGCCGCGCTGCCGCGACGACTGGCGCTCGATTTCAGCGACCTTACCGACAAGGGCCTGGCCTTCGATACCATTCGCGGCGACTTCGATTTGCGCGATGGCAATGCCTATACGGAAAACGTGCTGCTGAAAGGCCCGGCCGGGGAAATCGGCCTTATCGGCCGGGTAGGCTTGAAAAACAAGGATTACGACCAAACTGCAGTGGTAACCGGCAATGTGGGAAACTCCCTCTCGATCCCGGTCGCCAGCGCCCTGGTGGGCGGCCCGGTGGTGGGTGCCGCGGTGCTGCTGTTCACGCAGGTGTTCAAACAGCCGCTGAAAGGGCTGACACGAGGGTATTATCGCATTACCGGCAGTTGGGATAATCCGACGGTCGAACGTATCAAGAGCGCAGACGCTGCCGCAGCAGCCGCGGAGGCACCGAAATAATGGGCAAAATAGCCGCTATTCAAATGACGTCGAGCCATCTCGTCGCGGAGAACCTGGCCGTGGCGGGCGAGTTCCTGCGCCAAGCCAAGGATCTTGGGGCTGACATTGCCTGCCTGCCGGAGAATTTCTCCTTCCTTGGCCTCAAGGACTCGGACAAGGTGCAGGTGGCCGAGACCGATGGCGAGGGAGTGGTGCAGGCGTTTTTGAGCAACACGGCCCGCAAACTTAAGATGTGGATCCTGGGCGGCAGCATCAACATCAAGGGCGATTCACCGAAACGTGTCGCCAATGCTTCGCTGCTGATCGATGCGGACGGCAGGCGGGTTGCGCGCTACGATAAAATGCACCTGTTCGACGTCACCATTCCCGGCCGCAACGAACAGTATTGGGAATCGAGCCACGTCGTTCCGGGCCGCGAAGTGGTGGTTGCGGACACGCCGGTGGGGAGGCTCGGGCTCTCGGTTTGTTACGACATGCGATTTCCGGAGCTGTACCGCGAGTTGGTGACGCGGGGCGCCGAGTGGCTGGCGATGCCGGCCGCCTTCACCGTGCCGACCGGACAGGCGCACTGGGAGACGCTGCTGCGGGCGCGAGCCATCGAAAATCTTTGCTATGTGGTTGCGCCGGCGCAATTTGGCCTGCACAGCAACGCTCGCGAGACCTACGGCGATTCGCTGATCGTCGATTATTGGGGCCAGGTATTGTGTCGTTTGCCCAAAGGCACCGGAGTGATTGCGGCCGACATCGATCTTAAAGCCCAAGCCGAATCGCGCCGCCGCTTCCCGGCGCTCGATAACCGTCAGCTGGGCCTGCCCAAAGCGGCTGCGGTGCGCTCGGCGAACACCGCCACGGTTCTGGCATGAACGCGCGCAGCGCCGAATTGGTCCCGCCCACCTTCGAGGTCGCCGAGAAAATGATTCTGGCGCCCTCGGGCCTCGATGAGAGGCACCTGAGCCAGGTGCTCGACACCATCATGAGCCGCGGCGTCGAATATGCCGATTTGTATTTTCAGCTGTCGCGGGAGGAATCCTGGTCGCTTGAAGACGGCATCGTCAAGGAAGGTTCGCACAGCATCGAACAGGGGGTCGGCGTGCGCGCGATCAGCGGCGAGAAGACCGGCTTTGCGTACACCGACGAGGTGTTGTTGCCGGCGCTCATCGAGGCTTCCGACGCGGCTCGGGCGATCGCCCGAAGCGGCGGCAAGAATGCGGTGAAAGCCTGGCGGCGGCCTCTCACCCACCGGCTGTATCTGCCGGTTGATCCCTTGGATGCGATCAACGACGAGGACAAGGTGGCGTGGCTGATGCGTATCGATGCCGATACCCGCCGCATCGACCCACGGGTCAAGCAAGTGATGGCTTCATTGGCGGCCGTGCATGAGATCGTGCTGATCGCATCGAGCGACGGCACGATCGCCGCGGATGTGCGGCCGTTGGTGCGCATGAACGTGTCGGTGATCGTCGAGCAGAACGGCCGCCGCGAACAGGGCTACAGCGGCGGCGGCGGCCGCTTCGGTCTTGATGAATTACTGCACGGCGACGCACCATTCGCACATGGGCGCGAGGCCGTACGGCAGGCGCTGGTCAATCTCGAGGCGGTGGCCGCGCCGGCCGGTTCGATGACCGTGGTCTTAGGTCCGGGCTGGCCGGGCATCCTGCTGCACGAGGCCATTGGTCATGGCTTGGAGGGCGATTTCAATCGCAAGGGCACCTCCGCGTTTTCCAACCGCATCGGGCAGAAGGTCGGGACTGAGGAGATCACGGTGGTCGATGACGGCACGCTGAATCGCCGGCGTGGGTCCTTGAACATCGATGATGAGGGCACGCCGACCCAGTGCACCACGCTGATCGAGAACGGCGTGTTGCGCGGCTACATCCAGGACAAGATGAACGCCAAACTGATGGGCATGGCCCCCACCGGCAACGGCCGGCGCGAGTCCTTCGCGCACATGACGCTGCCGCGCATGACCAATACCTACATGCGTGCGGGTTCGCGCGCTACGCAGGAAATCATCGCTTCGGTGGAAAAGGGCTTGTATGCCGTCAATTTCGGCGGCGGCCAGGTCGACATTACTTCCGGCAAGTTCGTGTTTTCGGCGAGCGAAGCCTATTTGATCGAGAACGGAAAAATTGGCGCGCCCGTGAAGGGCGCCACCCTGATCGGCAATGGGCCGGATGTGCTCACGCGCGTCAGCATGGTGGGTAATGATCTCAAGCTGGACAGCGGCGTGGGCACTTGCGGCAAGGAAGGCCAATCGGTTCCGGTCGGTGTCGGTCAACCCACATTACGCATCGATGCACTGACCGTGGGCGGCACGGGCTAGCCCCGCCTATTCTCGACGATTCGGCTGCAAATGCCGGTTCTGCGCAAGCTGCCTGCATGGAAGAATGATGCTGCGGACTTCCATGGAGGAGACCCCGGGACTTCGAAGGGGATCGCAGGACTCGAGCCGCGCGCGGGCGGGACGACAGGCCGGTCGTCTTGCCCGCGCCTCATCGTGGGGCAGATGGAAACCCAAGCAACTGTTTGTAATAAATACTCTGTCATAAGCGGGTTTTCGGTGATTGCGTCACTTCCTGGCGACATGTGCGATCGGGTGAGTTCGGTGAGACGATCGTAGCGTGCACCAGGTCGCATTCGCCCAGGCGACGGACTCGGTAGGCTGCTCACCACTTACACCTGACGGAGTTTCCATGGCTGACAACACAATGACCGGCACGTTTCAGATCAACCTGCCGAAGGATCTCTTGTCCGAAGCAAAGCGCGCTTCCAAGCCGAAGAGCGATCAGCTGCACGTCGAAGGCTGGCGCACTTCCTGGCTGTCGCGGCTTGCGGAGTTGTTGGTCGGCAAGGACTAGTCCGAAGGGTGAGCGAGCAGAGCCCCACCGAAAGGCCGGCCGCGATTTCTGGCATTTTAAGTTAAATTTACGGATACCAGCGCGGCAACGGGCCTAAAATAGCGCCTGAGGGGAACTCATGCGCTTGGCCCGACCGGTCTATGAAAGCCTGCCGCTGATTTACGTGGTGATCGGCGCATTGGCCATATTTCTCTTTTACATCAATCCGCCGGGATTTGCCGGCAAGGCCGCGTTCCTGATCGGCTGCATTTGCCTCACCGCCGCCGCGACCTTGTTCTTGCGGCGCAAGGATTACCGCGCGTTGAGCCGTGAATATAACGGCGAGACGATCGACCTGCCTTCCAATCTCAACGGTTAAGCGGTCTTCGGACTTTCCGTTAATTCGCCCGCCGAGGTTTCCAGCGAATTTCTCACCCTTGGTGCGCGTTCATCGATGTACATGATCTCGTGCTGGCCGATTTGCACGACGTCGCCGTCATTCAAGTTATAGCGGCGCACGCGTTTGGACTGCACGTATATGCCATTGGTGCTGTTGAGATCTTCGATCAAGCAGGAATCCGCCTGCGTGACAATGTGGCAGTGATGCCGGCTGATGAATTTGCTGTCGATCTGCAGGTCATTGTCGGGAGTGCGGCCGATCACGAGACGGCCCGGCTTTAATTCGCGCTCGCCCACGGTCCTGCCCTCGGTCGCCAGGAGAATGCGACCGACCGTTTGGCTGGACTCGCCGCTGGGTGCTGGAATGTGCTCCATGTTGGCAATTCGCAGGCGGTTGGTGCCGGAGCCAAATTCCACCCACTGCAGTTCGCGGATCGCGGCATCGAGCTCCGCTGCCGTCACCACATCCTTGTCCTGCCCGAATGCGGCCATGAGACAGGTGTCGCACAGGGTGTTGATCAGGCGCGGTACGCCGCCGGTGTACCTGTAAATCGTGGCGTAGGTGTCTTCGGCAAATATGCGCCGCCCCTGGGATCCGGCCACTTCCAGGCGATGATCGATGTACGCGCTGGTCTCGGCCTTGGTGAGCGCGGTGAGATGAAATCTCAGGCGCACGCGTTGCGTGAGCGAGTGCAGTTCCGGCGAGTTGAGTTTGTCGTTCAATTCGGGCTGGCCGACCAGAATGATGCGCAGCACCTTCTCCTTGGTGGTCTCCACCCCGGACAGCAGGCGCACTTCCTCGAGCACGCGCAGGCTCAAATTTTGCGCTTCGTCGATTATCAGCAGCACCCGTCGGCCGTTGACATGCTGCTCCACCAGGAATTGGTTGAGCGTTGACAGCACTTCCGGCTTCTTCATCTCGAAGGGCGAGAACCCGAACTGCACGAGTACGGTTTGCAGAAATGCCGTCGGCGACAGCTGGGTTTGGTTGATCTGCGCGATCACCACATCGGATTGCAGTTCGCGAAGGAAGGTTTCGATGAGGGTGGTCTTGCCGGCGCCGATTTCACCGGTGATCACCACAAAACCGTCGGTAAACCAGATCGTCGACTCCATGTACGCCTTGGCGCGCGCATGCTGTTTGCTCAAGTACAGGAACTGCGGGTCCGGGCTCACGCGGAACGGCAACTCGTGGAGTTTGAAGAGTTCTAGGTACATCGCGAAGCAGTTTAAGGGATTGCCATCAAAGGGCGAAATGACGGCCCTTAAGTCCACTCGATCAAGTTCAGGGCTGCCGCAAGGGCCTCATCCCGGTCCTTGGCGTGCTTCCTGAGGATGGTGCAATGGCCCAACTTGCGTCCTGGACGGGGCTGTTTGCCATAGTCATGAAACGCCAGCCCGTCGATCGCGAGCAGTTGGCTCCGATCGGGCATTTTGCCGAGAAAATTGATCATCGCCGTGTGGCCAAGCGCGCGCGTGCTGCCGAGCGGCATGTCGCAGATGGCGCGAAGATGGTTTTCGAACTGGCTGGTGACGCAGCCTTCGATGCTCCAATGTCCCGAGTTGTGAACTCGAGGCGCCATTTCATTGGCGATCAACCGTCCTTTCACCACGAAGAATTCAATGGCGAGGACGCCGACATAGTCGAGGGCCTTCATGACCCGTTCAAGATATTTCCTCGCCGAACGCTCGAGCTTGCCATTCGTCAGTGGCGCAATTCCATAGCGCAAAATGCCGCCTTCATGGGTGTTGGCGGACAGTGGATAGAATACCGTCCGCCCGGCGGCCGAGCGCGCGCCAACGATGGAGACCTCGCGCGAGAACGCCTGAAACTTTTCGTATATCAGGCCCGTTCCCCCAATCGCCGCCCACGCGGCATCGATGTGCGCCGCGTCGTGCAGTACATATTGCCCCTTGCCGTCGTAGCCCAAACGCCGGGTCTTCAGCACACCGGGAAGCCCGATTCTTTGGGCTGCCTTGATCAGCTGCTCCTTGCCGTCGATCGCAGCGTGCGCCGCCACAGGAATTTTGAGCTTCGAAAACAGGGCCTTCTCGGCCACGCGATCCTGCGATGCTTCGAGCGCTGCTCGTGGCGGCCGGACCCGGGTCATCCTCTCCAGAGGCTTGAGCGCGCTGCCGGGAATGTTTTCCCAGTCGAAGGTCACGACATCGCTGCGCGCCGCCAATTCCTCGAGCCGCTTGGGGTCGGTAAGATCGCCGACCAGGATGGGCGCAACCTGGGCGCCCGGCGCGTCGGCGCTGCGATCGAGAAACAGGCATTGCACGCCCAGGGGATACCCGGACAGCGCGAGCATGCGCCCCAATTGACCGGCACCCACGATGCCAACGCGCAACGACTTCAAGAGGCGCGAGGATCCGGCTTGGCGAGCACCGCCGCGGTCTGCGTGGCGCGAAATGCGTCCAGGGCCGCGAGAATGTCGGGGTGATCGTTGGCGAGAATCGAGGCGGCGAACAATGCCGCATTCTTCGCGCCGGCGTCGCCGATGGCGAATGTGGCGACGGGCACGCCGCTGGGCATTTGCGCGATCGATAACAAGGAATCGATGCCGTTCAACACCAGGGATGGGATCGGAACGCCGAGCACTGGAAGCGAGGTCTTCGCCGCGGTCATGCCCGGCAAATGCGCCGCGCCACCCGCGCCCGCGATGATGACCTTGAGGCCCCGCGCGCGTGCCGAAGCCGCGTATTCGAATAGCAGGTCCGGTGTTCGATGCGCCGAGACCACGCGCACTTCGTGCGCTATACCCAGGGAGGTCAGGGTATCGGCGGCAGCCTGCATCGTTTTCCAGTCGGAAGACGACCCCATAATGACTCCGACCAAGGCTTTCATCGCGCCAAGTTTACCAATCTATGCGAGCAACTGGCGCAGAAACGCGAAAAGCTCCCGTGCTCCAACCGGGGAGCGCTGTTCCACGCGCTCTTTCTCGGCCTTTTCGAGCAGTTTTGCCAACACCGCGCGGTCGGCGTTCGGATACTCCTTCAGCAACTCCTCAAGGGCCGCCTTGGGCTCCGACAACAGCCGGTCGCGCCAACGCTCGATCTCTTGAAACTGCCGAATTTCGAGGTCATGGCGCTGTTTGCGCTCCGCCAGCTTGGCAAGCACCGGCTCCGGATCGATGTTGCGCATCAACTTGCCGATATACTGCCGTTGCCGGATCTGCGCGCCATGGGAGGGCAGCCGGCGCAGGTCGCGCAGCGCGACAAACAGATTGTCCGGCAAATCCAGCGCCTTGATCTCCTGATCGGGCAGGGCGGACAGTTTTACGCCCAGTTCCTGCAAGGAAGCCGCCTCGCGCTTGCGGGCGCTTTTGCTCAACCGCTGCTCCTCGGTTTCACCGGTTTCACCGGCTTCATTCTCGCGCGTCATATTCCCCATGCTATCACTCGGGCCGGTAGAATCACCCCTCGGATTCCTCGTAGCTGTTCGTCGGAGATGTCGATGGCCGTGACAAATGCCCCCGTACGCCTTGCCCAAGCTGATCTTCAGTCCATCATCGAACGGGCTCTGGAAGAAGCCCGCGCCCGAGGCGCCTCGCAGGCCGAAGCCGCGGTCAGCCAGGATACTGGTCTTTCGGTCGGCGTGCGACTCGGCGAAGTGGAGACCCTGGAGCACCAAAGGGACCGCAGCATGGGTATCACCGTGTATTTCGGCCAACGCAAGGGTTCGGCCAGCACCGCGGATTTCTCGCTGGATGCGGTCAGCGCCACGGTTGCCAAGGCATGCAGCATCGCCCGATTCACGGCGGAAGACTCGAGCGCGGGCCTTGCGGATGCCGCCCTGATGGCGCGCGCGCCGCAGAGCCTGGATCTTTCCCATCCGTGGAATGTCACCGCGGACCGCGCCATTGAGATCGCCAAATCCTGCGAGGCCGCTGCGCTCTCATTCGACTCCCGCATCAACAACTCCGAGGGCGCGTCGCTCGGCACTCATCAGGGGCTGCACGTGTACGGCAATACCCACGGCTTCATCGGCGGCTATCCGACCACGTCGCACACTGTCAGCTGCGTGGTTCTCGCCGGAACCGGCGAGGATATGCAGCGCGATTATTGGTACACCAGTTCGCGCGATTGGCGCGACCTGCAGGATTCCGAGGCCGTCGGACGCGAAAGCGCGCGCCGCACAATCGCACGGCTTGGACCGCGCAAGATCACCACACGCCGCGCGCCGGTGCTGTTCGCGCCGGAGCTGGCCCGCGGCCTCATCGGCCATTTTGTCGCCGCCATCCGCGGCAGCAGCCAATACCGCCAGGCCTCGTTCCTGCTCAATTCAGCGGGTCAGCAGGTGTTTCCGACGGGATTCAACATCTCCGAGCGGCCGCATATTCCGAAGGCCATGGGCAGTGCGCCGTTCGACGACGAAGGCGTTGCAACGCATGATCGCGAGCTAGTCGCCGACGGCGTACTCACGGGATACATTCTTTCCAGCTACTCGGCGCGCAAACTCGGGTTGCAGAGCACCGGCAATGCCGGGGGCGCGCACAACCTCATCGTGGCGCCGACGCAGGCCGGCGGTCTACAGGCGATGTTGCAGCGCCTCGGCACCGGTCTGCTGCTGACCGAATTGATGGGCCAGGGGGTCAACACCGTGACCGGCGACTATTCGCGCGGCGCCGCCGGCTTCTGGGTCGAGGGCGGCGAAATTCAATTCCCGGTGGCGGAGATCACGATTGCCGGCAATCTGCGGGCGATGTTTGCCGGTATGGCCGCCGTGGGCGATGACCTCGACATTCGCGGCGGTACCCGGGTGGGCTCGATACTGCTGCAGGAAATGACCATCGCCGGAGATTGAAGGTTCAAGCGCCCCCGCCCAAAAGATCCTTGAGCGATCGGCTCCTCAAGGAATCACGCACGGCGGACTCGATCTCGGTCAGCAGCGCGGCCGGCTCCTTCAGGTGGTGCAAAGCAATCGGCAATCGACCGCCATGCAGCGCGCGAACCGCAGCGAAAATCTCAGCCAGTTGAATTCTCTCCGGGTCGCGGCCGGGAACGAATTGCCGTTGTTCGGTGGTCAGGAGCAAACCGGCTTGCTGCAAACAATTCAGAATGGGTGCAATGACCATGCTGGGGATGTCGAGTTCCGCGGCAACGGCACGCGCCGTCGGGTGGGTCCTGCCGGCGGCAAAGTCGCGGCCAACGATGTACATGATCGACAGTGCCGCGAGCTCGCGGTCCCGCACGGACAATTCGATTGAGTCCTGGCCGTGGCGCAGGTACTGGGGAAACTGCAGGTAAAACGCGAGCTGCGCGCCAATCAGCAATATGAGCCAGCTCAGGTAGACCCAGATCAGCGTCGTCAGCACGATGGCAAAGCCGGTGTACACCGCCACCAAGGTCGAGGAATACACGAGGAACGCCGTGAACGCCTTGCCGACGAGCGCCCATATGATGCCGGATACGATGCCGCCGATGAGCGCGCACCGGAACTGCACCTTGGTGTTGGGTATGAACGCGTACATGATCGTGAAGACAAGGGTGACGATCACGTAGGGCAGCACCTGCCGCGCGGCGCTGAAGGTCCATGCGAGCGGCGCGATCGCATCGATCCACTGGGCAAACGGGCTGTTCTGGGCGCTCGCCAGCAGCCCCAATGCGACGGCAAGCAGTATGGGACCGAGGATCATGACGCTTAAATATTCGATGAAGCGGCGCGCGAAATTTCTCGGGTGCTCCACGCGCCACACGAAATTGAAGCTGGTTTCGACCTTCTGAACGGTGCTGATCACCGTGTAGACGAGAAACAAGAGACCAATGGAGCCGAGCAGCACGCCGCGCATGTTCGTGACGAACTGCAGGATGCTCTCGGTCAACTGCGAGGCTGCGCCGCCCAGGGGGCGGAAGAACTCGTCCAGTACGAAGCGCAGATCTCCGCGCGCGCCCACGCCTTTCAAGATTGAAAAGCTGAATACCATCAGCGGTACGATCGACAGCAGAGTCGTGTAGGCCAGACTCATTGCGCGGACGCTGATTTCGCCGTGCAACCAGTCGCGAATCAGAGCCACCGGATAACGCGCCACGCGCAAAGCCGCGCCCCACCGCGGACTTAAGGTCCGGGAGCCGGTAAATAACGTGTCCTCCAGGGATTCGACCCATTTGAGCATGGGGCGCCTGTTCGCCCTAGGCCGCCGTCAACAGCTTGAGCGCCTCGCGGTAATTCTCGCTGGTGCGCGTCAGGATCTCCGGCGGCAGATGGGGCGCGGGGGGCTTTTTGTTCCAGTGCAGAGATTCCAGATAGTCGCGCACGAATTGCTTGTCGAAACTCGGCGGACTGATGCCCGGTTTGTACGACGCCACCGGCCAGAAGCGCGACGAATCCGGCGTCAGCGCCTCGTCGATGAGGTACAGGCGTCCGGCCTTGTCGGTGCCGAATTCGAACTTGGTGTCGGCGATGATGATGTTGCGCGCGCGGGCGTGTTCCGACGCGAATCGATAGATGTCGAGGGCGATGCGCCGCATGCTCGTCGCGCATTCGAGGCCGACCAATTTCACGATTGCGTCGAAGTCGATGTTTTGATCGTGAGAACCCGCCGGCGCTTTTGACGCCGGTGTAAATATGGGCTGCGGCAGGCGCTCGGCCATCTGCAGCCCGCGCGGCAATTCGATGCCGCACACGGAACCGTGCTGTTGATAGTCCTTGTAGCCGGAGCCGATCAGATAGCCGCGCACCACCGCCTCGACCGGCAACGCGGTCAGCTTTTTCACGATCATGGCACGCCCGGCGAGTTGCGCGCGCTCCTGCGAATCGGCGACGACGTCCTCGACGCGTAGATCGGTGAGATGATTTGCCGTCATGTGCCTGGTTTTCGCAAACCAGAACAGCGAGATTTGCGTCAGTACCTGACCCTTGAAGGGAATCGGGTCGGGCAGGACCACATCGAACGCCGACAGGCGATCGGTGGCGACGATCAGCAGATGCTCGGCATCCACATCGTAGATATCACGCACCTTTCCCTGATGGATCTTCTTGAGGGAGCGTAGTTGCGATTCAAAAAGCGTTGCCGACTGCGAGAACTGTTCCATGCGTGTGCGGCCTGCGGACTGCTAACATTGAAGGTCGGCGATTGTGGCGGGACAGGGCGCATAGGTCAACGCGAATGGCGTGGAAAGGCATTTTTTTTGGGGCTTTGATCGGCCTACTGATCACCAGGAGCGTCTGGGGAGCCGCCGTGGGCGCCATCGTCGGGCAAATGCTCGATCCAGGTGCAGGGGTCAGGCTGGGCGCAGCCGGCCCCACCTCGATTTCCGGAGAATTTTTTCGCACCACGTTCGAGATCATGGGTTATGTGGCCAAATCCGATGGACGGGTATCGGAGGCCGAGATCGACGCCGCCCGCAAACTCATGCAGGAACTGAACCTGGGCGCCGCGGACATCAGCGCGGCAATTGCATGTTTCAGGACCGGAAAGTCGCCGCATTATGATGCTGAACTGGGCATCGAGCGGCTGCGCGAAGCCTGCGGGCTGCGTTACGACTTATTGCGGGCATTTGTAGAGCTGCAACTGCGTGCCGCGCTCGCCGGCAATGGCATATCGCCGCCGGCCAGGGCCATCCTGACCAGGATCGCCGAGCGTTTGGGACTGTCGGGCCTCGAATTCGCGCAGCTCGAGGCGTCGGTGCGCGCCAGGCAGGCGCGGGGTGGATCCGGCACTCTGGCAGAATGCTATGCGGAACTCGAAGTGGACGCTAGTATCAGCGATCAAGAAGTAACCAAGGCCTATCGCCGCCAAATGAGCCGGCATCACCCTGATAAACTCGTGGCCAACGGCCTGCCGGAGTCGATGGCGCAAATGGCGAAAGAGAAAACTCAGCGCATTCAAGAAGCCTATGAAGGTATTCGCGCGGCGCGTGGAATGCGCTGACCCATGAGCGTGATCATCGCCCCATCGATTCTGTCGGCGGATTTTGCGCGTTTGGGCGAAGAAGTGAACGCCGTGATTGGCGCCGGCGCCGACTGGATTCACTTCGACGTCATGGACAATCACTACGTCCCCAACCTCACCATCGGGCCGCTCGTATGCGAGGCGTTGCGCAAGGCCGGCATAAAGGCGCCGATCGACGTGCATTTGATGGTCTCGCCGGTCGACTCCTTGGTCGCCGACTTCGCCAAGGCCGGCGCCAGCAACATCAGCTTTCATCCCGAGGCCACGCAACACGTGGACCGCACCATTCAACTCATCCGTCATTCCGGCTGCAGACCGGGGTTGGTCTTCAACCCGGCGACCTCACTGAACTGGCTGGACTATGTGATCGACAAGATCGACATCATCTTGTTGATGTCGGTCAATCCGGGGTTTGGCGGGCAGGAGTTCATCCCCGAGGTGTTGCCGAAACTCGGCGAGGCGCGGGCGCGGATCCAAGCCGCGAAGCGCGACATACGCCTCGAGATCGACGGCGGCGTCAAGGTTGAGAATGCGGCAAAAATCGCGCAGGCGGGCGCTGACACCTTCGTCTCCGGCTCGGCTATCTTCGGCAGCGCCGATTATGCGCGAACCATCAAGGCCATGCGTGCGCAAATAGCAATCGGTGCCGGCGCCCGCTAGGACTTGGGGTAGGGCGTGCCATCCTCCACTTCCGCTTCGAAACCAAAGGCCGAATAGCATATGGGTCTCTACGAAGATCGCATTCTGCCGCATGTCATCAATCTTGCAATGCGTAATCGCGAACTTTTGCCATATCGCGAACGAGTGCTGTCTTCTGCGCGCGGGCGCGTCCTTGAGATTGGCATCGGCTCCGGTCTGAACCTGCCTTTCTACGGACCACAAGTGGAGGAGATTCTTGGCTTGGATCCCGTCCCAAGACTCATCGCCATGGCGCAGGTTGCCGCAGGACGCTCCAAGACCCGAGTGACATTCATTACTGGCTCGGCGGAAGCCATCCCGATCGATGAGCACAGCCTCGATACGGTCGTTACAACATGGACGCTATGCTCGATTCCAAACGCCGTCGGGGCGCTGCGCGAGATGCGTCGCGTGCTCAAACCCGGCGGTCAATTGCTGTTCGTCGAACACGGACTTGCGCCGGAGGAAAACATTCAGAAGTGGCAAAATCGGCTGACGCCGCTTTGGAAGAGGATTGGGGGAGGTTGCCACCTGAATCGACCGATTGGCGCGCTTATCGAAAGCGCGGGATTCGCCATCAGGCGACTCGACACGGGCTACATGAAGGGTCCCCGGGCTATGACCTTTCTGTATGAGGGGTGTGCAGCGCCGCGGTGCTCCTCGCCGCAACCGAACTCGACGGTATCCCCGACTCCCACCGCTCGGGCACGCCCGTAGCTAGGCGCCTCAACTCCTTCAGGCAGCCTTGAGCACTTGCCAAGCAAAGACGAGCATGACGATCCAAGCGGCGAAGTAGATCATCGGGCGCAGCGGCAAGCGCGCCAGGCCGGAGATCATGATCTGGCGGCCGAGCAAACTGCTGCTCCATGCCTGGAAAATCCGTAATGTTGACTCCAATGATGAATGGAATCCAAAGTGAGCCGGCCAGCAAAGCGGTGTACATGAGCCATTTGAGTTCCGGTGTCATGGGAGAAACCCCTCGTAGGTTCGCAGTCAGAACGAGCAAGCCTCTAAACTACAACAAGACATCGCCGACCGAGTAGACAAAGGCGGGGGTGCGCTCTAACGTGCGAGCCGGCCGATAAACGCCGCGATTTTGTGCCAAGTTTCGCCGGCTACGATCAGCTCGCACTCCTCGACCTCGATCGTCTTGAAATCCAGAGTTGCCGCAGTTCCATTCACGATCACAGTAAGTCTGGCAATGCCGGGCGGAGTTTGGATGCTTCCGGAACTGCATCGGATCGATTGAGCTGCAATACCAGCGCGATCTAGTTCCTCCCGAACGTGACCAACGATCTTAAGCTTGCCTAACTCGAATGAAGTAAGTGCCATTCGAATTGCTCCACGTGCCGCAGTCGATGCTAAGCATATCGGTTTATCTTATGAATTGAATGATCGCTCTGAGGTGTTGATTCCCGCCATCAAGAACTGAAGTTCGCCGGTCAGCGACCGTCGCAGGATAAATAATCTTTCAAACCCTTCAACGAATGCCAACCCGGGTTAGCGCAAGCTCCGAGCAAAGGACCACTACTTCGCGAAAATCTCTTGGAGCGTATCCAAAGTGAGCGAGAGCGTCTTGGCCGAAACGCTCCCCGCTTTCTTGGCTAAGCGCACCTTGTCTACGGCCCGTATCTGATCGAGAAGAATCAAACCCTTTCTGCCCCCATGCGAGAGGGGAATGCGAAACGGCGCCGGGCGGCTTTTCGTAGTCATCGGCGCAACAATCACCGTGCGCAGATATTCGTGCATCTCCGGCGGGGACACCACCAAGCATGGCCTGGACTTCCTGATCTCACTGCCAACCGTTGGATCCAGTGAGACCAGCCAAATGTCACCGCGCGCTACCATTGATGGTCTGCATCATCCTCGTTGCCAAACTCACCCATGACCAACGCGTCGTCATTTTGATCCGCGATCTTTTGCGCCGCCGCCGCCCATCCCGCACGAGCGGCCTTGGCGGGCCTGCGAAGTACCAGCGCGTCCCGCTCAATGCTCAGATCGGCACGATCTTCCAGCCCCACTTGGGCAAGCAGCGGCTTCGGGATTAGGATCCCCTGAGAATTTCCGATCCGCCGAATGGCGATCTGGGTTCGCTTCATAGTTATAACAATGTAGCACCGTACATATTGGATTGCAAGCCGCGAAGCTCCCAACGGTTCACCGCAAGCACGACTTTGAGATACATCCCTGTGGCAATTCGCTACTTCGCCGCCGCGATCTCCGCATCCACCACCACCGGAAAATCTTTCGGGACGGAACACCCGAGGCCTTCCACCCGCCATGAAGAGCTCCATCACTTAGGATCCGGCGATTGCGCTACGCCGAGGCGCAGTTGCGAAACTTATCGCCGTGTTGTGCGGCGAATCTCCCCCAGGTACGAAAGCCCGAATATTTTCTCGGCAACGACGCGGCTATCTCCGCGCCTGCCTCGTTTAGCAGGCGCTCTTATTTGTCCGGCGGTTGCGCAACACCGCCAAGCCACCCATCAACAGCGTAAGAGCGCTCATTGTCGACGCTGGGTCGATCTCGGGTGCAGCAACGGTGGGCGAACTAACGGTAACGAAGCCGGTCTTTGTGAGGTCGCTAATGACGTTAATACTTGAATTCAGCAACGTCTCGTTCTGAATTGCCAGAGTGCTGGTGCCCGCACCGATCGCGTCAAAAGTAAAGACGGCAAGTTCGCCCGAGCCATTCACGCCGGAGACCGCGGTGAGTAGCGTATTAGCGGTCGCGAATACGGTGCCGCCCAGGTTGTCATTGGTCCCGGGAATAAAAAACGTGCTTCCACCCGTTGCGAGAAACGGTCCCTCCGACGAGGACACGGCCTGCAGAATACTTGGATTAAATGCGAGATCGAATTGATACCCGTAAAGATCGCTCACATTCGATATGCCGACGTCGACCGTTACGACGTTTCCGGTCGAAGCCGTTTGGGTCGTTGGATCGATGCTGATAACGGCTTGGGCATTCGCCAGTGAGCCGACAAAGACGGACGCGGCGGCGCAAACTGCTAGTCGAAGAAGCTTTGACATGATTCTCTCCAAATCCTTACCAATATGTAATGCAAGAAGACTAGTTGCATACGGTGCCGGCGGGCATCAGCCGAGCCTCTGTGCTGAGATCGATAATATTCACGACGCCATCACCGTTCACGTCAGCGCGCGGATCGAAGCCTGCCTGCCCCACTTTCTTTCCGAAGGACGCCTTGATGATTGCAAGGTCGGCGCAGTTGACGACGCCATCGCCATTGAGATCACCTTGCAAGGCTCCGCTGCTGATCACGAGGTTGACGGGAGAGCCCGCGGCAACACTCGTACCTGCCGTCGGGCTTTCGCTGATGACAGTGCCGATTGGGACCGAGCTACTCGGCTGATTCGTGACCGTGCCGAGCGCGAGACCCACTCCGGTGATGGCGCTGGTCGCTGCGGCCTGCAACTTCCCGACGACATTTGGTACCGCCACCGGCGCGGGGCCGGACGAGATGACAAGGCTCACTGCTGCACCATCCGCCACGCTGGCGCCGGCAGCAGGGCTTTGGCTGATCACATTTCCGGCTGGTACCGAACTGCTGGATTGCGAGGTGAGGGTGCCGACCGTCAAGCCGGTCGAAACAAGCGCAGTCGTGGCGGCGAGTTGACTTAGGCCCACCACGTCCGGCACCACCACCGTGCTTGGCGGTGTCAGATACGCATTGATGGCACCGGTGTCGTCCCGGTAAGCAGCACCCGGCGTGAGAGGGTCAATGTAGACCAGAAGTTTCGCGTTTACGCTCGAATCGCCGTTCTGTACGAACACCGTGGAGGCACCATTGAACACCAAATAGGGGTACCCTGCGAAGGCCTGGGCTATTGCACGGAGTTCTGTGCCGAGAGAAAAGCTCTCGCCCGCCAGAATCGTAACGACACCCGTCGTGGTGCTTTGGACTCCGAGGCATACGCTGGAATAGATCCCGAGGCCGGGCGCGCCGGGCAAGTCTGGATCGAAGGTGTTGATGGTCCCAGAACCAGAACCATTGTCGTCAAAGAAAACATCGGCCCGAATAACGGCATCAGTCAAACCTGAAACACACTCGCTGGAAGTTGGCGTGCCGGTCACAACCATGGTCAATTGAAATTGCAACAGTCCGGTACCAAGGGCAACGAACTGATCGAACCAAGAACTTTCGCCTACCGGTTGCGCCGCGGAAATCAAGGGATTGTTGATTTGCGCGCCATTGCCGTTGACGGAATACTCATAAAACGCCGGGGAATTCGACGCGGATGCCACAGCTGAGGCCTGCAGTACGAGTCCAGAACTGCTCGCCGTTGCACTATTGGAATAGCCGATGGTAAAGATCGCCGGAAACGAGCCACCGTCGTCCTCCACAATGATGGTCTTAGAGCCCCCGAACTGGCCGGAATCGCTGTTGCTGCATGGCGCGGGACCGTTGGTCGTCGCATAAGCGCCATTGCTTGCCGACGAAGTGCAGCCGTGATTTATTTGCGCAAAAGCTGTCGATGCACCTAAAACCCATACCGCAAGCACGCAGATCGATCGAGATAGGAAGGACAAGCGGTTAAGTCCAGCGCCCCGTGTGGCGACGCGGGCAAGCCATTCGTGTCGTTCAGTCGTATTCATGCACCATCGCCTTCTCGTTAGTTATTCAATGCTTGCGCGAATTTTTTCTACAGTGCGGCCATTCGCGTCATCCGGTTGGCTTTGGACTGCTCCCCGTTCATTCCCGACTGGAGAATTGACGGCCGACTTAACTTAAAGCGCATTCCGCATTCGATTCGTGCTCCCCGACTCGGGATAATTTCGGAGCTCTTATAGAGGAGTACGAAATAAATGAACCAAACAGGACACGCGCCCGCGACGGCACCCACGGGAGGCCGATTTCTCTTTCAGTCGGGGTTTGTCGAAAGCAGCGGAGAGCTGCGCGGGTGCGCTTGAATATCGTGCGGCCGAGTTCCTATCACTCCAACGCGGCGCGCAGCAGCAGCCGCGCCTTCTGCCAGTCGCGACGTACAGTGCGCTCGGTCAATTCCAGCACCTCGGCGATCTCGCTCTCGCTCAAGCCGCCGAAGTAGCGCATATCGACGACCTGGACGAGTCGTGGATCGGCTTGGGCGAGCTCTTCGAGCGCCTCATTGACCCGGATGATCTGCTCTTCGGAGGCATATAACTCATCCGCCACATTCGTGTTGAGCGTGACGTGCAGTGCGCCGCCGCCGTGCCGCTCGGCCCGATGTTTGCGCGCGAAGTCCACGATGATCGAGCGCATGACGCGTGCAGCATAGGCGAGAAAGTGCGCCCGATCGGTGACCCGCAGCCGACCCGCGGAGAGAAACCGTAGGTACGACTCATGCACTAGTCCCGTGGTTTCGAGCGAAGAATCGCGCTCCGAGGCCTTCAGGCGCCGGTGTGCCAGCTGATGCAACTCGTCGTACATGAGCGCCAGCAGCCGATCGATGGCATCACGATCCCCGCCGCTGACCGCATCAAAAAGCTGCGTGAGCTCGCTCAACGAGGGCACTCCATTCGTGCGCTTCGGCGACATCGAACGTGGGTCATTATTCCTATCCCTTTGGCACGGAACTGCGATATCAGCATACCGTGCTCTTGAGGCATCTTGCGATTCGCAAGTGATTAGCAATTATGTCTCATGCGCCAGGGTCCGCCGGTGCCCGCTCGCACCCTGCAGTCGCCTCGCTTAGTATGAGGTTTGAGAGGGAGCGCTACGTGCAATTGTCGAAGGATCAGTTCGCGGTTTTGTCGGAACTGCTGGATGAGGGGCTGGATCTCCCTGAGGCGAGCCGTGGGTCGTGGGTTGCGGGCCTAAGCGAGCCCTTTGCGGGCGCCAAGGCGATACTGCGCAAGATGCTCGCTTATGAGGCGGGCGGCGAAGCGCAGGATTTTCTCAACACCCTGCCGAAGTTCCCGGCGCCGGGTGACGCCGCGCCGGATCCGCACGAGACGGGGCTTCAACCCGGTGCCCGAATCGGGGTCTATATTCTGATCCGCGAGATTGGCCAGGGCGGCATGAGCACGGTGTGGCTCGCCCGGCGCACCGATGAACTCGTCAAGCGCCCAGTCGCCCTGAAGCTGCCCCATCTGCACCTGCAAAGTGCGCGCTTCGCCGAGCGCTTTGCGCGCGAGCGGGACATTCTTGCCAATCTCACCCACCCGCACATCGCTCACCTGTATGACGCCGGCATTACCTCAGAGGGTCAGCCGTTTCTGGCGATGGAGTTCGTGGCGGGCGAACCTCTCACACAGTATTGCACGGCGCACCAGTTGGGCATTGTCGAGCGCCTGCAATTGTTCCTGCAGGTCTTGGAGGCCGTCGACTACGCGCATGCGCAGGGGGTCATCCATCGGGACTTGAAGCCCTCGAATATTCTGGTGCGCGAGGGCGGTGAGGTGGTGTTGCTGGACTTCGGCATCGCCAAGCTACTTGTCGACGGACAATCAGAGCAGACCGAACTGACCCTGCACGCGGGTGCAGCACTCACACCGCACTACGCCTCACCAGAACAGATTCGAGGCGATTCGCTGGGGCCGGCGACAGATGTTTACTCGCTGGGTGTTCTGCTCTATGAACTCTTAAGCGGGCAGCGGCCCTACGAACTGACGGGCTCGACCCGACGCGCGCTCGAAGAAGCCATCCTCTCCACCGACCCGCGTCGACCGAGCGAGGTGGCGACCCAACGGTCTCGGACGGGAGAGACCGCCCCCCGCGAGTTAGTGCGCAATCGCTTGCGGGGCGATCTCGATATCATCGTGCTCAAGGCATTGAAGAAACCCTCCGCCGAGCGCTACCTCACCGCGGCCGCATTCGCGGAGGATCTGCGCCGCTACCTACGCGGCGACACCGTCAGCGCACGGCCCGACACCTTCTGGTATCGACTCACGAAAAGGGCCCGCCGGCACAGGCCGGCGTTGCAAGGCGCCGCTGTGGCAGGACTCGCGATCGCTGCTGTAGCAGCGGCGGTCATTAGCGCCCTCGAGGGTGGCTGGATGTCCAATCGGCACGCGTCTGCGGTCACGGCGAGACCGGTCGGCGCAGAGCCCGCCTCGCTCACCACAACGATCAATCCCAGGTCGATCGCAGTGCTCCCATTTCTCGATTTGAGCGAGAACAAGGACCAGGAGTATTTTTCCGATGGCATGACCGAACAGTTGATTAACGAGCTAGCACAACTGTCCAGTCTTCGAGTGTCGGCCCGCACATCATCGTTTTATTTCAAAGGCAAGCAGTCGACCGTCGCGGAGATTTCCAAGCTGCTGCACGTTACGGCAGTCGTGGAAGGCAGTGTGCGCCGGGTTGGCAACCAAGTACGCATCACGGTGCAACTCGTCGACGCCGGTAGCGGCTTTCACGTCTGGTCTCATGTTTACGATCGCGGCCTCAAGGATATCCTCGAAGTCCAGTCGAGCGTAGCCACCTCAATCGCGCAAGCCTTAAATGTGACGCTGACCCCCGATGACTGGGCCAAGTTCGCGTTGGGTGGCACCCAAAATCCCGCGGCATTCGATATGTATCTACGCGCAGAACAGCAACTTAGGACCGGTATTGATAGCGAAGCGGGCACTCGCGCAGCGCTGGCACTATTCGATCAAGCCATTGCGCTCGATCCTAACTACGCCTACGCCTATACCGGCCGCGCTCGCTCGCTCGATGTGCTCGCTGTCTTTCACGTTGATGCGGCTACCCGCGACGACGTGCGCCGCCAGGCGCTCGCAGCCGGCGAACGCGCGGTCGCGCTGGCGCCGCAGCTCGGTGAGGCGCATGCAACGCTGGCCATCACTCGCGCATACGGACTTCTCGACTTCGCCGGCGCCGCGCCTGACTTTGATCGAGCCATAGCACTCTCCCCGGGAAATGCGCGTGTCCAGCGGCTGTACGCGGAATTTTCCTCCGCCTTAGGCCATCGCGAAAAGGCCATCGCAGCGGCCAAGCGTGCCGTCAGCCTTGACCCGCAAAATCTGCTATCCCACGTAACACTGGGCCGAGCGCTCTTACACTCCCGCAACTACCGCGATGCGTTGCTGGCGTTTCACGATGCGGAAGCGCTCAAGTCCGACTCAAATTACCTCCAGGGCAACATCGTGGCCGCCTTGGTTACTTCCGGACAAGTGGAACAGGCACGCCAGCGCTGCGAATCCAAAACCATATCACTCAATGATGACAATCGGCACTACTGTCTCGCGCTTGCCTATCATTTACTCGGGAATCAACCGACGGCAGAGCGCGAGCTGGCACAGCTCAAGGCTCTTGCTGGCGACGAAGCGGCATTCGGATACGCCGCAATCTACGCGCAATGGGGCGACGCCAATACCGCATTGGCGTGGCTCGCCAAGGCTGAACAGCGGCGTGACCCGAGCCTCCAGAGCTTGAGAGTCGCCCCGCTACTCGACCCGTTGCGCAAATACCCCGAGTTCCATGCGATTGAGGAACGACTCAAATTGCCGCCGTAGCTGGATTAGCGCCTGCTGCATTTAGGTAGCGAAGAGCCGCACGCTCAGGGTCCTCCGCGCCCAAAGGAGGTAGGAGTATTGGCTTTGCCCGCTAGCCTTCCACCGCCGCAAATGCCCGCACGGGAAAGGTCCCAAAGCCCTTGACCTTGACCGGCACGGCAAAAAACTTAGCGCCTTGTTGCGGCACGGCGGCGAGCCCGCACAGATGCTCGACGATCGGAATATCCGCACGCAGCAGTGTCGAGTGAACCGGGCGCTCGCCGCCATCGGTGCAATCGATGTTGTGCGAGTCAATGCCGACCAAGGCGACACCGGCGTCTAACAACCACTGCGCCAGTCGTCCCGAAAGATACGGAAACCCCTCGAAATACTGATCGGTTCGCCAGTGCCGATCCCAAGAGGTCTGCACGAGTACCGCCTTGCCGCGGAGATCGCTTGGCTTGAACGGCAAACTGTCGATCGCTCTCATTGCGGAGGGCTCCACGCGAGCGACGACGCACTTTAAGTTAGCGAGCGATTCCAACGGCAACGACGACAGATCCTTGCCGTCGCTGTAGCGATGGAAGGGACTATCGACGTAGGTACCCGTGTTGGCCACCATACCGATGCGGCCGATCTGAAATTCCGTCCCCGCCGCGTACAATTTGCGCGACGCCTCCCGCGACAGATAGTCGCAGATGACGGGCGCCGGCAGACCCTTGTAGGTCAACATTCCCGATTCCACGGTATGACTGACATCGATGAGTGGCATGTGCGAGTTCCTAAAGTTATGCCTAGATAATCAACTGCCGCTCCCCGCGATACAAACGGCAAATGACCTTGCCGATCAATGCCCACCTTGGCGAATTGACAATCACTGACCCGCAGCTCGGCAGCTCAACCTATCGTATTCCAAAGCAAGACGAGGGATGTGCCACAATCCTTAGCCATGCAAAGACGTTACGTCACAGTCGATGTATTCACAAATCGCGCCTTCGGCGGCAACCCCCTGGCAGTTGTTCTGGATGCAGAGGGCTTAAGCGCGATTCAAATGCAGGCGATCGCGACGGAATTCAACTATGCCGAAACCACGTTCGTGTTACCGCCATGGGCTAGGGCTCACACCGCCCATGTCCGGATATTCACGCCGCGAAGCGAAATTCCCTTCGCCGGGCACCCCAACGTCGGGACCGCCGTCGTGCTTGCCCGTGAGTTGGAAGCGAACGGAGGCACGCCGCTTGACCGGCTCGTGTTCGAGGAAGCCGCCGGACTGGTGCCGATCCGTATCCTGCGTGATGGCCACACCGTCGCCGGCGCGGAACTCACCGCGCCTGAATCTTTGACCATCGGACCATCGGCGTCCGTGACCGACATCGCCGCGTGTTTATCGCTCGATGCGACCGATATCAAGCTTAATAACCACCCACCCCAGGTACTCTCGGTCGGATTGCCCTTTCTGGTGGCCGAGCTCACATCCAAGGACGCGCTGCGACGCGCGAAACCCAATGCGCTGACTCACGAACATATTCTGCCGCCAATCGGTACGGACGCCATATTCGCGTATGCCTTAGGGGCGAACCCAGAAGAACTGCATGCCCGCATGTTCTCGCCGCTCGATGGCATATCAGAGGACCCGGCGATCGGCAGCGCCGCCGCGGCGACGATCGCACTTCTCGCCACCTTTCGAAGCGAGCGCGACGGTGAGATTGCCTGGCGCATTCAGCAAGGCGTTGAAATGGGCCGGCCGAGTCTGATTTTTGGGCGGACCGAGAAACGCGATGGCGCAGTCACGAACGTTTATATCGCAGGCCACGCCGTGCAAGTCATGTCCGGGTTTATTGATTTGCCCGCTGCCTAGTTAGACCGTTGGAACCTCCGACACCGCCCCACTCGAGCGCGGCATCAAAAACGCCAGCACAGCGGCCACGACTAGCAGCGCCGCCACGCATCGATGCCTAGCCATTGTTTGGCCACTATCTGGCAAATGGCCCGCGGCGCTTTGGCGTTCGCGCTGAGGCATACTCAGCGGGGTTGAATGCCCGTCTCTGGCTCAGCAGCGGATCGCCATCGATGCGCGCAGCGAGGCTCTCGAGATCCGAGTTCGTGACTCCGCACCCCGCGAAGTGCTCACGCCATCCGTCAACCACCCTAATCACACGAACAACTTGCTCAGCCGCCTGAATTGGCGTGTAGCCGAAGAGTTCACACTGCGACATGGCGTTGGAAAGTGTTGAATCTCGCTGATCAACGCCAACAATGAACTCCTGAAAGCCAAAACCTGAGTTCGTGCTCAGAATGTCATAGGCAGGCGCCAACCGGTACCGCCCCTGCCGCGTCGGCGCGACTACTTGTAGCGCGTGATTTTTCTCATGATCGTCGGTGTTGTCGATGAGAATGTTGAAGACCATGCGGCGAAAGAGTTCACGCATATCGTATAGGTTCTGATCTTGATCCGTCACACCGGTGCGGCGCAGCAGCTGGGCCAGGCTCGGATAGCCCAGGTCCGGTTCCTGTCCGGCCAGGGCTTGCGCGCGCAGGGCGGTTCCAGCTGAAATGCAATGAATTCGCTGGGCGCCGTCACGATCGTACCGGCGCACCGCCAGCGCATGCTCGCCGATAAGCGGAACCACCTGTGTTTCGGCCACTGTGATGTCAGCCATCTTGGCGAGTGTCATCGAGGCGTGCTCAACCAGCGGTACGTCAATAGGCTCATTGTCGAAGAACTTGATGACCCATTGCACCCCACCAATGTCGATGAGTGCTTTCGGCTTTGCCCCGCCGAAACTGCCGCCGGCGTTGAGCATTTGTCGTTCGACTCTGCTGACCGGTGCCGTGGCGCTGACTTTGTGAACAACTTCGCTGAGCTCCTGCGCTTGCTGCAAACGCGGCAGCGGGCTCTTGGGACGTGGAGTGTAAGCGTCATTGGATGTTGATACGCCGAGCGCACCAAAGCGGTCATCGCCCGCATAGTACAAGTACTCCATGAGGGAGAGGCGGGCAGGCTTATCGAGGTACTGAATGACACGCTCGCCCCAGCGGTCCGGGCGAGCATCGTCTACGGCGCCGACCGCCATACCCTTCCAGCGCGGCAGATGTTCGATGTCGGTGAGCACCAGGTCTTCGCTAAGCGGGAAGCCGCTCGCCAGCCATTCGCTCCCATACTGCAGGGAAACCCCCTTGCCGGCCTCGACGAGTCGCAACTGGCCTACGTAGCGCGGCGCACTCGGATCGGCCAAGAACCACAAATATAGATTGTCGTATCTCACGTTCTCTTACCAACTCGAAAGGCGTTAGCTTTTTTGATCACGTTTTGCGCTCGCTCTTTTCAACCTCGCTTGCGCCGTTGCCTCAACGCGTTCCCTGCCCAGCGTCTCTGCTTGGCGCACGTCCAGCTCCAGTGCCCCGCGGTCTTCCTTGGGAGTGGCCAGTGCGCCTAGCGCGGTGTCCCGCCCAATCAGCCAGAGCGCGGTTGCGAGCACACCAAGGCTGACGTTGGGTTCACCGGCTTCGAGTCGCAGCAACGTCGGGACGCTTACCCCGAGACGCTTCGCCCAAGTCTTGAGCGACTCTTTGCGACGAAGGCGGGCAACCGCAAGGTCTGCACCCAGCTGGGACAGCGCCGCGAGAGTCGAGGGCGGCATCTGACTAAGTACCGGAGACGCTTTACTCATAATATATATTTTACTGTCACACGGGTAAACAATCAAGTATATGTACCAATGAGCTGACGCGTCGCAGCATTTATGCAGCAAGGACAGCGACCCGGCGTCCGCGCAATTCGCTATGGTGAAATCAACACGCTGAGCACGCAAGCGACGCCGTTGAAGGTGGCGTGCATAACGAAAGAGGGTCGAAGGGATCGATAGCGGATGGCGAACATCGATGAGACCAGTCCTAAGGCCATTCGAACTCCGAATGCCAATGCGCCAATGGCTCCCAGCTTGAAGCCGTTTTATGCAACAGAGCAAATAACACGCTCAAGATCAACGCTGCCGCCCACACGTTGATCTTTTGCTTAAGCCAGTCGAGAAGAAGCCCGCGAAAAATCAGTTCTTCGGCCAGTGGTCCTATGATGACAATCAAACCCAGCGCGAAGATGAGTTGACTTGCGTTACGGGGCAATATTTCAGGCGACGGCAGCGGCACCACGTCGATGCCAAGCCAGCGGAGCAAGCTGCCCACCGCGGATACAAATACTATCAAGCCAATAGCGCTGGCAGCCGCAGCCAGCAGAATCTTTGGCCGGATCCTCGGGAAGCGGGCTTGCAAGTTATCCCAGCCCCTGGTTTCCGCGAGCCGCTTATAGCCGACGAGCCAGGAGCCATACACTGCGGACCCGAATATGGTCCCCTCCACAAATTTTGAGTGGGTAATGAATCGGGCTAATGCGACAGCGATCACTCCCAGGACTGCGCCGACGATTAGGCCGACTACAAGCAAGAGCGCGATGTCGCGCAAGCGAGCCGGCTGCACGGGCCGAATCGCATACGGATTGATTGGGATGTTCTGGGGAGTATCGGCCATCGCTGCGGGATTTCGCCGTGTCGGGTTGCACGGCCGCAATCGAATCTATCCCACGTCCTTGTAGACCGCCTCTCGTTCGCCATGCGTCAGTATCTTAGGCGCGACAATGGGGACGCCGGTGTCCGCAAAGAAAAAAGGCGTGCGCTTATAGGCGCCGTTCAAGCGTGCTCGCAAGACCATGGCGATGAGCCTCAAGATTCCCGGAACCATCCCGAAAGGACTTGCGTTGACCTTGGGTTTCGCATTCTTGGTAAAGCTCCACATGCGCACGGGGCCGAATGAATCATTCAATGACGCAGGCGCGGTTTCCAGGCAGTTGTGGATGAGGCCAACGAACGAGACGCGATAATTGGCGGCGGTATTTCCAATGGGCGTATTGCAGCAATTGGCGTACCAGCGTACGAGGCCTTTCTCGCTGAGGCGCATGCAGGCGAGTGCTTCTCGTCCTTGTGTGAAGGTGACTTTGGCGGGGAGGGTTTGAATGACATCTGTGCCTCCGTTACCGTCCAGGATCTCGCTGGGCCGTCCCAGGAAGTGTGCGAAGGCTTGGCAATCCTTGCAGTAGCAAACAGCGCGATTTACCGGGTTACTGGTCTCGACGTAGCCCTTGAGAGATCCGCAGCGGCATTGCAGGACGTGGTTCACGGGTAGGATTGTAATCCCAACCCGGCCACTCACGACTAGCGGCCTGCCATTTTGAGATGAAACCACGCGTGCACCCGGTGAACAGCGACGGGTCGTTCACCGGTAATTCCTGATCATTCGCCGAATATCGCGTGAGCGCCTGCGGGATCTCCCGCAGAATTTCCGCATTGACAACGCGGCTGAGAATTTTCCCACGGAGCCCCCGTCTAACTAAAGGAGATAGTCATGAACAACGTGATCAAAACTCAATCTGGATTGGCGAAATTCATGGTGGTCGCCAGCTTCTTCGCTCTCGGCTGCACGGCAATCGGCGGAACAGCGCTGGCGCAACAGCCGGCCGTCGAAGCATCACCGGCGAGCAGCCAGTCCGTTGCACAGTGGTCGGTGTCGTACCCGGTACGATATGCGGACCTTGATGTTTCCAAGTTGAAAGGAGCAAAGACACTCTATCTGCGCATTCGCTACGCAGCGGAAACGCTGTGCGAGAGCGCCGCCACTTGGGGTAAGAAAGAGGGAGAGGCCTGCGTCAACAAGGCGGTAAATGACGCCGTTGTCCGCGTCGATGCCCCACTGCTGACACAATACAGCCAGTTGCGCAGCAAGGGTGACAAAGTGGGACTCGTGCAGTTGGCAAAAGCGAATTGATTTTAGTTCGTCAAGCGCAATGCCGCGCAGCGGGGCACTCCTGCGCGGCATTGCCGGCCCGATCCCACCAACCCTACGGCGCCCAAGTCGAATCGATGAGATGCTCGTCCATGGCTTTGCCCGGGGCGCATTCTTTCGAATAATATGCGCCCTGCAGTCCTCCTATTTCCCCGCGCTGCTGGTAGACAACGTTGTAATACTGAAGCGCGTTACTTTTAGCGGTGCCATCGGCAACGCCCAGCAGCATGGCCGCACGATAGTTTCGCTGCACAGCCTCACATTCGGTGATGGCCTCGTTGAGTTCGCCACGCACATGCATGCTCTCATGAGTGAACATGTCGAGACTCGCAAGTTCCTCATCGCTCGCGCGATTAGGATGGCGCAGGTACGCCATCAAGGTGCCGCACCACGGTTTTTGGATGACGATTTTCCCGGTTCTCGGATTGGCGTGCCCGGCGGCCAGCATTTCAGGGTCGATCATCGTGTCGAAGGTGGAATTGCAATGAACTTTGGCGCGATGACCGTCCGCCAGCTCCGTGGCTTTTCTGGCAAGGAGGCCTTCGAAATACCAGGTATGAACGGGTGGCCAGGCCAATAGCACCGCTAAGGTCAGAACAATCGCGAGGTAGGGTTTCGATACCGGCGTCGGGACATCAAAACCCGGCGCAGGGACGATGCTCCTGCGCACCTCGCGGAACGCACACCAGAAGAAAAATAACGACGCGAGAATCCAAAGCACTGTGGTTCGTTAAATTCCCTTGTCCCAAACTGCAACTGTCGTCTGATATTCGCGTTTCAGCTTGCCAGGCTTGGCCCTGGAATGCTATCAAGCCGGCAACCGCTGGAATCGCAGCCAACTATGTCCCCAAACGAAGTCGAAGCGCTATTTTTTGATGTCTTCGGCACGCTCGTTGACTGGCGGACCGGAGTGGCACGTGAAGCAAAATCCATATTGAAGCCACTCGGCTATTCCCTCGATTGGATCGCTTTCGCGGATGCGTGGCGCGATCAATATCAGCCAGGTATGGAAGAAGTCCGCTCCGGCCGTATCCCTTATACGAAGCTTGATGTGATTCACCGGCAAATGCTACAGAAGATCCTTCCGCAATTCGGACTCGATAAACTTCAGGAATCGGAATTGAACCAGCTGACGCTGGCGTGGCATCGCCTGGATGCCTGGAAGGATGTTCCGTCGGGTCTTTCCAGGTTGCGAAAGCGTTTTCTCATCGCCCCGGTGTCCAACGGCAACATCGCAATCATGTCGGACCTCGCGCGACGAAATGACTTTCCCTGGGATGCGATACTGGGTGCCGATCTGGCCAGGGACTATAAGCTGAAAGCGGTGGTGTACCTCACGGCAGTTGAGGCATTTAATCTCAAACCGAGCGAATGCATGATGTGTGCCGCTCACAGCGAGGACCTCAGAGCAGCCGCTGCCCATGGGCTGCGAACGGCGTTTATTGCACGGCCACAAGAACGCCCCGGCGTCAGCGAGAGCGCACCAAAATACTCTGTGGATGTGTTGTCTACTTCAGCCTTGGATCTTGCGAATCAATTGGGCGCGTGATCCGCTTGTTACAAGGGTCGGTAGTCGCCGCGCGGCCCTGGCGTAATGTGAATGAGTTGCGCCGGTTCCACCATCATGACGCGGTGCCACTCGCCCTTGCGCACGATGCAGGCATCTCCGGGCCCCAAGTCAATCACCTTGCTCGGCGCGGATTCGCCAATGACGCGCAACCTTCCGGAAATCACATACAAGATTTCATCACCGTCCGGGTGAACTTCGCCTTTGTGAGGCGCGTCGCTTGTCACCGAAACGAAGCCAATGGTCACGCCATCGATCCGCTGCGGTGGCCCGGGCTTGGTGGCTCTGGGCGTAATGGAAAAATCGCGGTGCAGATCCAAGGCAAAATGAGTGACATCGACTGGCACGATTTGGTCCATATGCGCCCTCAGCTGTGAAAATTGCCTGGTTGCGTTGCGCTAGCGTGTTGTTGGATCGAACGGCACAAAACTCTGCTCCATCTTCGGATTCCCTGTCCCGGCATAACGAGCCATCACAGGGTACGGGTAAACTGGACGGGTGCGTTCAACGACCCCGTCCTCCACGCGCGCGGCGATCAGTTTGACAGGTGCTTGTCCTTTCTCCACCCAGTCTTCCAGTGCGCTGAACGAATCGAATTCAGTGAGTCCGGGGCCGCCGCCACCATGATGAACTCCCGGGACAAGAAACAGCCGAAAGAAGTCTTCGGTGTGACCGCGGCCACCCATAAACTTGCGCACGCCCTCATAGTAGCCAATCGATGAGGTCGCCATAATCGCGCCGTCCGCCCAGCCGTGCCACATGAGAATTTTACCGCCGTGCGCCTTGAAAGCGTGCAGATCAAAACTGGTCGCGTCGTAAATACGGCGCGACCGGGAAAACGTCGCCGGGTCGCGGTCGAAGTCGAATGAAAGCGCATCGATATTGTGTCTGACTTTTTCGTCCGCCAAATACCCGGCGTGTTGCGCCGGCAGATCCAAGTTGGCGATCCGCGGTGGCAACCGGGGACTCGGTTTGCCATAGTAGTTCCAGCCGACCCACTGCGTTTCCGCCCCTGGAATGTAGGGATACGCGTAGAGGACCACACCCTTCGAATTGGTCGCCGGGGTCATCAGTCGTTTGACCGCCTCAGCTTGCCGCGGTGCCAGGCAGTCTGAATCGCCGCTGTCCGCGGGACACGCGATCATCTCTGGTTGCCACTTGCAGGAAGGAGGATCAGTGACCAGTCCCTCGTCCACGCCTGCCTGAGCGCCGCAGTGCTGCAGCACTGACTTATGGACGATCCGGGCTGCCCGATCGTCGAGGACTGAGCCGCCGTGACCGTCGCTGAACGCCTGCGCAAACCAGGCCGCTGCGATCGTATTCCGGCCGGTGTAGTCGTAGACCGGGGCGCTGGGCATCAAACCATCGAAGTCTTCCGGGAAGCGCTGCGCCTCCATCAGCACCGCCTGACCGCCCTTTGAGTTTCCCGCCATATAGGAAAACCGAATAGGCTGTCCGTAATAATGTGCCGTGATCGCTTTTGTGATGAGCGTGACAACGTGATTGCTGCGCCAGCCGAAATCTTCCTGCAGTTCAGGTGCGTTCGCTGCCCAGACTCCGTCGAAACCCAAGGCGCTGTCGTGACCGCCGTTTCCCGTGGCGGAGGCATAGCCACGCTCCAGTCCGAAATTTGCTGCATCTCGCACGATCGAGCCACAAAAGCCGCCACAAGCATAAAAATAAAACTTATGATTCCAATCAGCCGCCAGCGGCAGTTTTAGTTCGAACTTGTTCTGTGGAGCCGCATAGCCCGTCACGTCGCAGTAGCGACGGATCGGACTTGAACCGCGCGCAGTAGGGCCTGCATAGCCACTTTGGCTGAATCGCTCCAAGCCGCTTGGGGGAACATCGACGAGCTGCGCCGACACGATGACCGCCGGACCCCCGGCGACTGCTTGGAGATTGAATCCGCTCAGCGCCAAACAGTTCTGCTCGTCTTGCGTAGTTGTCGTCGAGGCCGTGTCCGGGGCGGCGCCAGCAAATTTACAAAGACTGCAGAGGATCAACAGTGCGCTGCACATCACGCCCGGAGACGTGTCACGGCACCGCTGCTCTACACCTTTCATTGGCGGCTCCTGAGAAATTGCTCCAAGGTCGTCCGTCAACATCGTGCGCCTGCAAACGAACCCGGCCATTATGCATTTTGAATCCTGTGCCGGGGCCTGTGAAGCCTCTGGCGGATGCTGTGGCGACGCCCGACGCAGGGGGGTAGAATCGCCCCGACGCTGGCGAAGCATCGAAAACCCCGGGAATAACGCTCATATATCTCCACTAGGACGGTTAGGAGGTCATCATGATCCGGATCCGGCACGCCCCACGGATGGCAATTCTTGTCGGCACCTTTGCAGGTCTCGCGGCTTGCCACTACCACCAGAAATTTGCGGTCACGACATACCACTATGACAATCTTCGGACCGGCTGGAATTCCCACGAAGAGAAATTGACTCCCGCCACGGTCCAGAGCTCGCACTTCGGCGTCTTGTACACGACGATTCTCGATGAGGTCGTCAATACCCAGCCGCTCGTCGTCCCGGACCAGACGATTACCGGGGGTTCGCACCCGGGCAAGTACGACGTCGTTTACGTTGCTACCGAAAACAACACGGTGTACGCGATCGATGCAGGGAGCGGCACCGTGCTTCTGACGCAACCCTTGGGAGCGCCGATTCCGGTCTGGGGTGCCCCAATCGGAATCGACGGCACTCCGGTGATAGACCGCGGCAGTAACACGATGTACGTGTTGGCCTACACGATGGTGAGCGGTGTGCCTGCGTACCAAGTCCATGCGCTCGATTTAAGTACGCTGGCCGATAAGATCTCTCCGCCGACGGTATCCGCTTCGCACGCGCTCACCGATGGCTCAGGTTTTTCGTTCATCGCGGGTTGGCAACGGCAGCGCCCAGCGCTGCTGCTCGCGAACGGCAACCTCTACGCCGCGTTCGGGAGCTTCGGGGATGGGGGAGGGTCCAACTCGCGTGGCTGGGTGCTGGGCTGGAGCACGCCGTCGTTGGCAGCCCTGCCCAATAATCAGCTGAATAACCGCCTTGTCACGACCCCGGACTCCCTATTTCTTACCTCGGTTTGGATGTCGGGCTACGGCATCGCTGCCGATCCCGCCGGCAACCTGTACTTCGTCACTGGGAATTCCGACGTCCAATTCACTCCGTGCTGCACGAATGTCGGGCAGTACCAGACCACGTACCAGGGCGCGCCGACGTTCGGAAATATTCAAAACAGTGTGGTGAGCGTGCCCCCTGATCTCAGCGGGGTTCGAGATCTCTTTACGCCGTGGGCACAGACGGGGCTCGACCAGGTCGACGCCGACTACGGCTCCGGTGGAGCGATGCTATTGCCCGATGTGCACGGTCCCGTGCCGCACCTCGTTGCCGCCGCCGGCAAAGACGGGAAGATGTACATTTTGAATCGGGATAATCTCGGTGGCTACAATCCCCCGCAATTCGGCTCCGGCGCCATCGACACTGTTGTTGCCGAAGTCAATATCGGCGCCTGCTGGTGTGGGCCATCTTACTTTGACTCGGACGGGCCCTACATCGTCAGTAGCGGTGGGGCGAACGCGCACGTCTGGAAGGTCCATACCTCTGAATCCGTATCGCTGATCCATGAAGGCGTGTCGCCGCCTCTCGATACCCATGGGGACGGGGGGTTCGACGCGGGGTTCATGACCAGCGTCTCCTCCGACGGTCAGAGGCACGCAATCATCTGGGCCGTTTCCCGCCCTGACTCAACTGGGCAAGTTTGGCTCTTCGCGTTCGAAGCGAAACCGCCGCATGGCAGCGGCACGCTGAAGCTCCTGTACAACCAGGCGATCGGAGTCTGGAAAGGTGGAAATTCCAACGTAGTACCGGTGGTCGCGAACGGCAAGGTATACGTGGCGACCTATCAGAAGCTGACCATCTTCGGACTGCACTGACCGTAAAGACAAGGAGACCGGCATGCCAGCATCTCACGTATGCGTCCTGACCATCGTTCTCGTGTGCCTATCGAGCCACCCGACGGCGGCGCGTGCGGACAACGTACAGACCTCTCAACCAGCACTCGAGCAAACGGCCGCATTCTCATGGGAGCATCGGTTGAGCGGCAAAGTTGTCAGCCTGAAAGGCACCATGCTCGAGATCGAGACTCGGGACAAACGCACCGTGGCAGTGGACGCCGCGCCGGCGATCGATAGCCACCGTGCCTATGTTCTTGCGGTCGGCGCGCTGATCACGGCTTTCGGATCGTACGATCAAAAGGGCGTGCTGCACGCGAAAGGCGTTACCCGTGCCAAGCGCCTCCCAGCCGCTTGGCCGGAAGACCGCTGATCTGCCTGACACTGTGAGAGCCGGCGCCCATAGACGCGCGAGGCATTGCAAACACCTCTGACGGACCTAAAGGGGGCTCGGCCCACTGCGGGCGGTGGCATATTCGATTTCCGTCTACAAGCTGTCGAAACTGACCCCGTTCGTTCGTTTAGGGGCTGAAACCCACTTGTCGCCGAGGTAGAGGAGTTGACCATGAAACAGTACTTACTGAGTGTCTGTTACCCCGCCACTGGCAGTCAGCCTCCACCGGCTGAACTGAACAAGATCCTGAGCGACGTCATAGCCTTGCAAAGGGAAATGCAGTCCGCCGGCGTGTGGGTCTTCAGTGGCGGACTCCACGCCTCGAATTCCGCAACGGTTCTCCGCCACCAAAACGGCGACGTCGTGCTGACCGACGGACCGTTCATTGAGAGTAAGGAGCAAATCGGAGGTATCACCATTGTGCGGGCACCGGACCTCGACGCGGCGCTGTTATGGGCTCGAAAACTCGCACGCGCCACGACCACACCCGTTGAAGTGCGCCCGTTTATGGAGCATCCAAGCTGAACGCCGGGATCGAAGCAATCTTTCGGCGCGAATACGGACGGAGCGTGGCCGTGCTCACCCGCTTCCTCGGCGATATTTCGCTCGCCGAGGAAGCGGTGCAGGAAGCCTTCGCAATCGCGCTTGCCAAGTGGCCGAGTAACGGCATTCCGCCGTCTCCGGTGGGCTGGCTCATTACGACTGCGCGCAACAAGGCATTGGACCGTCTGCGCAAAGAAGCCTCTCGATCTGAGCGTCAGCATGCCGCGCACTTGCTGAACGACGTGGAGCGGGCTGAGGAGCATGATGTGCACGACGATCACTTGCGATTGATTTTCACCTGTTGCCACCCGGCGCTGGCACCCGAGGCGCAAGTCGCATTGACGCTGCGATTGATTGGCGGACTGAGCACCGAAGAAATTGCTCACGCGTTTCTTTTGCAACCCACTACGCTGGCACAGCGCCTATCCCGCGCCAAGGCCAAAGTGCGCGACGCCAATATCCCGTATCGCGTTCCGGACGCGGCCGAACTACCGGCCCGCCTGCGCGCAGTTTTGGCGGTTGTCTATCTGATTTTCAACGAAGGCTACAGCGCGTCCTCCGGCGATGAAGTGCTTCGTACCGCACTGTGCGACGAGGCCATTCGGCTCGCTCGATTGCTGGTGACGCTCATTCCTCAGGAACCCGAAGTACTCGGCCTGCTTGCGCTGATGCTGCTGATCGATGCCCGGCGCGACGCACGAGTGGCGGGCGGAGACTTGGTGCTGCTTTCCGAGCAGGACCGAAACCTATGGGATGAGTCCAAAATGGATGAGGGCCGCGCGCTGATGCGAATCTGCCTTTCACGAAATCGTCCGGGCACCTATCAGCTGCAGGCCGCCATCAATGCGGTGCATAGTGACGCACCCTCAGCTGCCCGCACGGATTGGCGGCAAATTCTCCAGCTCTACGATCAGCTCATGTGCATTGCGCCGAGTGCGGTTGTTGCACTGAATCGCGCGGTTGCCGTAGCGGAAGTACACGGCGTTGTGCGCGCGCTTCAACTGGTTGATGCGATTGAGCTTCCGAAATATCATTTGTACCATGCGGTTCGTGCTGATCTATTGCGGCGGATCGGGCGCACAGCCGATGCGGCGTCCGCCTATCGCCTGGCATTGGACAATTGCGAGAGCAAGAGGGAGCGCGACTTCCTCATGCGCCAATGCCAATCACTGGCGAGTCATTGAAACACCGCTTAGCGGCATGATGGGAATCACTATGGCACTTACGTGGAAGCGGATTGCAGTTCTCTGGACCAGCGGCATCTGTGCGGCCATGGCGGCGCACGCCACCACGGAGACTGAAGGCCTGCAGCGATTTCGAGCGGTTTATAAGGAACTCGTGGAAACCAACACCACCCTTTCCGCCGGGGATTGCACGCTGGCTGCCCAGCGCATGGCTGCTCGACTTAAATCCGCCGGCTACCCGGATGCTGATCTCCAAGTATTTGTTCCCGAGGGACATCCAAAGGAGGGTGGACTCCTGGCGGTCCTTCACGGTTCCGACCCTAAGGCCAAGGCGATTCTGATGCTCGCACATGTCGATGTCGTGGAGGCGAAGCGCGAGGACTGGACACGTGATCCGTTCACGTTGATCGAAGAGGACGGGTATTTCTACGGTCGTGGCACCAGCGACATGAAGGCCCAGGCGGCAATCTGGGTCGACAATTTGATCCGCTTCCGGGAACAAGGTTACAAGCCGCGGCGGTCAATAAAATTGGCACTTACCTGTGGTGAGGAGACGAACGCGGCGCTGAACGGCGCCGGCTGGCTCACCAGGAATGCCCGCGACGCCATCGATGCGGATTTGGCGATTACCGAAGGTGTCGATGGTGATCTCGACGCGAAAGGCCGGCGTATCGCGCTTGAAATACTCGCGGCGGAGAAGACCTCGCAGAACTATGTGTTGGAGGCGACCAACGCGGGCGGCCATAGCTCCCGCCCGGTACCCGACAACGCCATCTACCACCTGGTGCGTGCGGTCGATCGGGTGAGTCACTTCGAATTCCCTGTGGAATTGGACGATGCGAACCGCGCGTATTTCACCGGAATGTCGAAAATCGTTGGCGGCGAGGCCGGCTCGGCCATGGCCGCCGTCGTTAAGAATCCGCAGGATGCCACGGCGGTGGCCATCCTCGATAGGAATCAGAACTGGCACGCCATGCTGCGCACGACCTGTGTGGCGACCACGCTGTGTGCAGGCCACGCGACCAACGCCCTACCACAACGGGCCAGGGCCAATATCAATTGCCGCATCTTTCCGGGCGACACGCGCGATGCCGTGCTGTCGCAACTGGTTGCGGTCATCGACGATCCCAAGGTCTCTGTGACAATCCCCGAGGTCCGGGGCCCGATCGCCGCTCCAGCGCCGCTGACACCGCACGTATTGAAGCCAATCCAAAAAGTAGCGCAGGAAATGTGGCCGGGGATTCCGGTGATTCCAGCCCTTGAGCCCGGCGCGTCGGACGCGCAGTTCTTAAATCCCGCGGGCATACCCACATATGGGGTCACCGGCATCTTCACGGACCCTGATGGCGGGGGCATCCATGGACTGAACGAGCGCGTTCGCGTGCGGTCGGTTTATGAGGGCCGGACGTTTTTGTACCGGCTGATCAAACTCTACGCCGACCAGTAGCACCCACCCGGGAGCTGGCGTTCAGGCCGCGGATTGTGAGTGTCAGGCGGCGGCAGCCGGATCGGCGGAGAGCTCCACCGGCTGCGAACTTGCATCGAGGGTTTTGAGCAGCACCGGTCGGCGCCACACGCTTTTCACGTATTGCAATACCTTGCCGGCGCGCTCCACATCCAGACCGCGGCCGTCGAGCTTCGTATCGTGCTCGAGGATCAGCGTGCCGTCACTGCGCATCTCGACCACCGACACGCGCGGTGCGCCGAAATTGTATTTGTCCGACAGCAGGCCTTCGCGCAGCGCCTCGATCTCGCCGCCGACGACCTTGACCTGGCCGTTCTGCTGCTTCTGGTAGCTGAACAGGCCCATGTCGGTCGCAATTTCACGCGTCAGATGGTTGCGCAAGAAGCTGAAATCATCGTCTTCGCGCCTGATCCGTAGCGCCTCATCTATACCTGCGCGCTTGACGATTTCCTCCCAGAGCGTGAAGCCCAAATGGTAGGGATTGACGGCCAGCGCGCTTTTTTCGCCGGCGGCAATCGGCCGCACCACATCGGAGTGGCACTTGATGGCATCGACATACGCCTCCTGCGGGATGAAATCCGACTCGCGCAGCAGGCGCGCATGCCAGTAGGACGCCCAACCCTCGTTCATGATCTGTGTCGCAAACACCGGGTAAAAATAAAATGATTCCTCGCGCACGGCGAGAAAAATGTCGCGCTCCCAGCTCTCCAATTCGGGCGCATAGGTTGCGATGAACCAGAGCAGATCGCGCTCTGGATGCGCCGGCACCGGCGCGCGCTTCTTGTGCGCTTGAGGCGCGGCGCCAACGCCGACATCCAGCGCCGCGAAGCGCGAGTGAAACTCATCGTCCACCCGCAGCTTCGGGGTGGCGACGAATTCCGGATAGCGTTCACGGCGCAGCGGCTGGTCGAGATCGATGTATTGTTCGAGGGACAATGCGGCGTCCAGCACCCGCTCCACCGCGGCCTGGCCGTAGGCTTCGATATGCCGCTCGATCTGGCGTGCGTGGTTGGCGGCGTGCTCGACGATGTGATCGCTGATCTGCTCCTGGCAGCGGCGAAACAGCATATTGTTCTTTGAAAAATCGGCGTGACCCAGCACGTGGGCGGTCACCAATATGTTGTCCGCCAGCCCGTTGCTCGCGGCAAGATAGGCGTGACCGGGATTGCCGGGAAACACCACCTCGAACAGACGAGAGAACCCCATGTGCCGCTGCACCAATTGATAGATGTAGCGCGCGCCAAACGACCAATGCGGCATGCGGACCGGCAGGCCATACACCGCAATTTCCGTCATGAAGCTGTCGGGAACCGCCTCGAAGATGACAGGCGACCAGTCGAGCCCGAGCGTGCGCGCCAGATCCTCCAATCGGGGTACATGTCCACGCCAGGTCTCGGTCATGGCGCAGCCCTCTGCGCGTCGATCTGCGCGGCTTGCGACTCGGCGGCGAAGAAATGGCGCACCGCCGCCGCGATGTCATCAGGGCCCGTGATCACGAATCGCCCGGTCGGCGCGCCGGTTGCGGCGATTTCGTCGAACATCTGGAACGTTTCGGTGGCCGTGCTGCGCGCCGTGGCGGGGGAAACTTCGGCGTAACCGCTGTAGCGCGCCAGTTTGGCGATGGCTTCGAGTTCGCCGCGGGCCTGGGCCCGATCGTCCGCCGCATTGTCGCCATCCGAGGCATAGAACAAATACACATTGCAGCTCGCGGGATTGAAGCGCGTTTCCATGATCTCGCGTACCTTGGCGAATCCCACCGAAGCCACGGTCCCGCCGCTGCCCGTGACTTTGAAGAAATCCGCTTCGCTGAATTCCCATGCCTCGGTGGTGTGGGCGACGAACACGATATCGAGGGCCTGATACTCGCGCCGCAGGCCCGCGGCCGTCCAAAAGAAAAACGTCTTGGCCAGCTGGCGATCCCGGTCGGTCATGCTCGCCGACACGTCGATCAGAAAGAACACCGCTGCCCGTACCGACGGCTGGGGACGGCGCGTAAGCTGGCGGTAGCGCAGGTCTTCATCGGTGAAGGTGGGCGATGCCGCATCGAGCGAGCGGCGTTTGATGGATTCCTTCATGGAGCGGCGCCGATCGAGTCGCGAACGCGCGCCGCGCCGGTCCAGGCCCTCGCGCTTCCATTCCAACTCCTCCGATTTGCCCACCCGAGGCTGCAGATTGGGCAGCTGCAGGTCCTCCCACAGCCAATCGATGACTTCATCGACCTTGAATTCGAGCAACAGTTCGGTGCCGCCGCGTTCGCGGCCGCCGCTGCCCTTCTCGCCGGGTCCGCCGTCGGAGTTGGCTTGACCGAGCACATCGCCCGGCTTGGCCTTTCCCTGCCCGACGCCGGTCTGCTCGCCGTTGTCGCGCAGCTGGAATCGGTAGTGCTCGAGCATGCGTACCGGCACGCGCACGGTGTGCGCGCCGCCCTTGATGATGTCCGAACCCGCCACGATTTGCGGCAGGTGCTCGCGCACTGCCGCCCGGATCTTCTCGCTGTGCCGCAGCCAGTCGCGGGCACCGCGCGAGAATAGCTTGTACCAGCCGTTGATGAACGGACGGTCCGGCCCGGTGGAGTCAGCGTTCATGGTCGCAACATCTGGGTTGGCGCCATGGCTGCGGCCTACTCTTGTGACAAAAGCGTGGTGACGTAACTCAGCGCCTCCTTGGCACTGTGCTCGTCATAGCCATATTCCTTGACGAGCCTCTCCTGGACGACGGATATTTTTTGCCGGGCTTCATCGTCGGGCCGGGACGTCGAGGTCACCAAACGCAGCACGTCGCGGCGCTCTTCGAAGAGATATTGCTCGATTGCCTCGCGCACGCGCGCGTGGCTGCCGAGGTGGAATTTCTCGCCGGCCTTGAAGGCCACCATGGCCTTGCGGATGACTTCCTGGCGGAAGGATTGCTTCCCCGATTCGGAAATCTTGATTTTCTCCTCGACCGAGCGCAGGAATCTCTCGTCCGGGGCGCGATTCTCGCCGGTCATGGGATCGGTGACCTGGCGTTGATCGAGCGAGGCCTCGACCTCGTCCAGGTACTTCTCCAGGAGCTGCTGGGCCTCGTCCTGAAAGGATGCGAACAAGGCGCGATGCACATCCTCCTTGACCCAGCGGTTGTAGAACTCCTTGCGGGCGGTAACCAGGTGATCGAACCAAAGCTTCTTCTGCTTGGCGTCCATGCGCGCGTCGCTTTCGATCGCGTCCTTGAGCGCCAGCAGCAGCTCCATGCTGGTGAGGCTGTGCGCGTTGCCGCGGGTGATCGCATTCGACAGGGCGTTGATCACGAACCGCGGGCTGACTCCGGTGAGGCCCTCGTCGGGCGACTCTGACTTGAGGCGCACGACCTCGGTCTCGGAGAACCCCTCGACCGCCTCGCCCGCGAACAGCCGCACTTTTTTCGGCAGATCCAGCCCTTCGCGTTCCGGCTTGGTGTGGCGCGTGAGAATTGCAAATACAGCCGCGAGATGCAGCACGTGCGGATCGAGGTGCGTATTGCGAAATGCCGGGGCGCCATAAATGAGCTTCTTGTAGATGCGCGACTCGTCCCGGTATGACAGCGCATAGGGGACCTTGATGATCACCATGCGGTCGAGAAGCGCCTCGTTTTCCTTCTCCTGGAGAAAGTTGTTGAATTCGGCGAGATTGGTGTGCGCGAGAATCGTCTCATCGAGATGGATCAGGGGAAAGCGCGCGACCTTGACGTTCTTCTCCTGGGTCATCGTCAGCAACAGATACAGAAACTCGCGTTTCACCTTGAGGATTTCGATCATCTCGAGCATGCCGCGGCTCGCGGCGTAGACCGCCCCCGACCAGGACCAGGCGCGCGGGTCGCCCTCATCGCCAACCTGCGCGACCTTGGAAAGATCGACGGATCCGACCAGATCGGCGATATCGGCGGTCGAGGGGTCGTGCGGCGCGTAGGTGCCGATGCCGCAGCGGGCCGCTTCGGACAGGAACACCCGCTCGACGGGTACGTTCAGGTAGTCGCCTTCGCATTTGCGATCCACGTAGTCGCGTGCCCAGGGACTCATCTCGCCGTTGATTTCAACCCCGTAGGTTTCGCGAAATCCGGCACGCAAGCTGACGGGGATGAGATTCAACGGCGACTCGCGCAGCGGCGAGCCTTTGACTGCGTACAGCGCTCCTTCATCCGTGCGGCTGTACTCCTCGAGCCCGCGCTTCAAGAGTATTGCCATCGTCGATTTGCCACCCGACGGAGGGCCCAGCAGCAACAGCAACCGGCGTCCGACATCGGAACCGGCCGCGGCGGCCTTGAAATAGTCCACCACTCGTCCCAGCGGCTCATCCACGCCGAAAAGTTCGCGTTTGAACAATTCGCAGGCTTTTTGAGTTTCGGTGCCCTGGGCCTCCCGACCATGCCACAGGAGCATGTCCCATATGTATTCGTGGCTCGAGCGCGCACATGCTGCTGGGTTGGGCGGCAATATTTGCGTCAGGAAGTCTCCGAAACTACCTTCCCAGCGCTGCGCGCGATGCTGCTTGCTATACGCGCTTAGCGAATCGAGAAAGTTATCGGGGTTGGAGTCTGCTCTAAGCGTCGATGCTCGCATGTCGATCCTCCGCTCTTAAGTTCACCCGGCTCATTCCGTCAAATCGGCAACCTTCGGCTTAAGTTAAGAACAAGTTGCCTGAGCAAAGCGTGATCGTGTTCAAGACTTGACGCCGCTTCATGTTGAGATCGGTCACGGCTCCAGATTGTTCTTTCCAGTAGACGAGGGAAAACCCTAGCGGCGTGCCGGGAAGCGTTGCAACGGTGACCTGGAGATTTGTTGCAGCGGTGATCTCGATGCGTCGCAGCAACGGCGTGCGGCGCGCGAAGTCGCGCGAGCTTAAGTATCGTGGGGGAGTTGCGGCGCGCCAACTTCGGCGCAAGTCGCAGGGGGAGCGCGATCGGGAGGCTTAAAGGTGAAAGCCGGCTCCCGCCCGCGATGGGGTGGCCCTATTCGTCGTCCTCGTCATCCTCATCGTCATCATCGTTTTGTTCCGTGCGCGCGTTCTTGGCCGCCCCGGTGTTCGCGCCGGCCTTCACCGGCACGATCAGAGGACGCGTCTTGACCTTGGGCCGCGCGTTGAACACCACGATGGTTTTCCCGGTCGCGCGCAGCAGGCCTTGTTCCTCCAGCACCTTGAGGACTCGTCCCGCCATCTCGCGCGAACAGCCGACCAAGCGCGACAGTTCCTGCCGGCTCACCTTGATCTGCATGCCTTCGGGGTGCGTCATCGCATCCGGTTCACCGCACAGATCCATGATGGCGTGAGCCACGCGGCCGGTGACGTCGACGAAAGCGAGGTCGCCAAGCTTGCGGTTGGTGCGGTCCAGGCGGGTTGCCAACTGAGTCGCCAGTTCGAAAATCAACCCGGGACTCTCGGCCGCTATCTGGCGAAACCGCGGGTAAGTCATTTCGGCAAGCTCGGACTGCTGGCGGGTTCGGACCCAGGCGCTACGCGTGGGCTGTTCATAGAACAAACCCATTTCGCCGAAAAACTGCCCCTTGTTGAGATACGCCAGCACCATTTCGTTGCCATCCTCGTCCTCGATCATGACTTCGACCGATCCGGAGATGATGTAGTACAAAATGTCCGGCAGATCACCGGCGTGAATGATCACGGTCTTGGAAGGGACTGTCCGGATTCGGCAGTAGCTCAAGAAACGATTGATCGCTGGGATATCGCTTAAGGCTTTTGCCGCTTCTTCCATGTTCACTCCCGCTGGTTTTGTCGTCTGATAAACGGCTGTGCTGGCGCACGTTTTATTACATAAGTCCCGGAATCGCAAGCATTAGGGGTCTTTACCTAGATCCAATACGATCCACGAGTCATCAGCCGGGACGTCGCGCGCATCGCCGCCACCACCGGAAACGGCAATGGCTTGCCGCCCATCGAAGCGGCTTTCGCACCGTGCCGCATCTCATCCAGAGTCATCTGTTCGAGGATGGCGCGACTGCGCGAATCGTTGGGGCTGAGGCGCCTAAGGTGATCGCGCAAATGGGATTCAACTTGTTTTTCGGTCTCGGCGATGAACCCAAGACTGTTGTGATCGCCCAGGGCGCCCGCGACGGCGCCCAGGGCGAAGGAGCCCAGGTACCATAGTGGGTTCAAGAGGCTGGTTCGTCCCCGCAATTCCCGCAGGCGCTGCTCGCACCAAGCCAGATGATCGACTTCCTCCGCGGCGGCTTCGCGCATGGCTGCCCGCACGTTCTGGTCGCGCGCGGTGAGCCCCTGGCCCTGATACAAGGCCTGGGCGGCCACTTCGCCGGAATGGTTGACCCGCATCAAGCGCACCGAGGATTCGCGGTCGGCTTCGGGCAACGTGGTCGCGGGGACCCCTTCGGGAATCCCGCGCCGCGAACGTGCTGGTACGCTTAAGATCTTGATTATATTATCTATTTCACCGATCAGGCGATCGGCAAGGTCGAATCTGCGGGTGGCCATCAACACATTATATTATAGGTGCTTAAGGCTAAGGACTTAAGACTGGCATCTGCACCCGCTGTTCTGTACACTTTCGCGCCTTTCGTCAAGACCCGAAATCACTTGAGCACTCCATGTATACCGTATTCTCGAAGCCTGAAGAAACTCGCGGCGACTGGTTCCTAGTCGACGCGGCGGGCAAGACGCTGGGCCGCCTGGCATCTGAAATCGCGCATCGCTTGAAGGGCAAGCACAAGCCGAATTACGCCCCGCATCAGGACCTTGGCGATCACATCGTCGTCATCAATGCCGGCACCGTACGCGTCACCGGCGCCAAGCTCACGGACAAGTTCTACCACCAGCACACGGGATACGTCGGCAACTTGAAGAGCATTTCGCTTGGCAAGCTGCTGAAAGAGCACCCGGAACGCGCAATTGAATTTGCCGTCAAGGGCATGCTGCCGAAGGGCCCGCTGGGCCGGCGCATGTACAAGAAGCTGCATGTGTTCGGCGGCAAAGATCATCCCCATCAAGCACAGCAGCCGAAAGCGCTGGAAATCTAAAGTTCCTCAGGACCATCAATGGCAAACGCAGCCAGCAATTCCTTTTACGGCACCGGCCGACGCAAGACCTCCAGCGCCCGGGTATACCTCACGACGGGCACCGGCAAGGTATCGATCAACGGCCGCACTCTGGAAGAATTCTTCGGCCGCGAAACCGGCCGGATGATCGTTCAGCAGCCCTTCGGCGCCGTGCAGCTCAACGACAAATTCGATGTCGAAGCGCATGTCGAGGGCGGCGGAATCACCGGTCAAGCGGGTGCGATCCGCCATGGAATTACCCGCGCGCTGATGGCGTTCGACGAAACGCTGCGTTCGCCGCTGCGCAAGGCGGGTTTCGTCACCCGCGATGCGCGCGAAGTCGAACGCAAGAAGGTCGGGCGCCGCAAAGCTCGCCGCGGCACGCAGTTCTCCAAACGCTAGTACAAGAGAACGCCTTCCGCCTTCCGGTACACGATTCAGTCGGTTTTGGGGGATCGTCTAGCGGTAGGACAACGGTCTCTGACACCGTTTACCTAGGTTCGAATCCTAGTCCCCCAGCCAAACAGGGCTCACTTTTGTGGGCCCTTTTCTTGCAGGGTGGCGGATAACGATGTCGGGCGAACGCAACGGGAACGGACGGCTTGCGCCATTGGCGCTTGGGGCCCTCGGCGTTGTGTTCGGCGACATCGGCACCAGCCCGCTTTACACCGTATCGGCCTGCTTCACCGGTCCGGGAATCGCCGTTACGCCGGAGCATGTTCTGGGCGTGCTGTCGCTGATCTTCTGGTCCCTGGTTCTCGTCATCCTTCTCAAGTACGTCACCGTGGTGCTCAACGCCGACAACAAGGGCGAGGGCGGTGTGCTGGCGTTGACCGCGCTGGTGATCAACACCGCGCGTGAGAGTCCGCGGCGCAAGCTCTACGGCACCCTCGGCATTCTCGGCGCCTCATTGTTCTTTGCGGATGGCGCCATCACGCCTGCGATATCGGTGTTGAGCGCCGTCGAAGGTCTGCACGTGGCCGCGCCCGATGCTCAGATACCGGTGTTGCCGATCACGCTGGTGGTGTTGATCGGGCTGTTCGTCATTCAGCGCCATGGCACCGGCTCGGTCGGGAACGTGTTCGGGCCGGTGATGCTCGGCTGGTTCGCGGTTTTGGCGGCGATGGGTTTGCGCTGGATCGTGCGCGAGCCCAGCGTCCTGTGGGCGCTTGATCCCACACGGGCGCTCGGCCTGCTGGCTCAACATCAAATCAGTTCACTCGCCGTCCTCGCCGGCGTTTTCTTGTGCGTTACCGGCGGCGAGGCCCTGTATGCGGATATGGGCCATTTTGGCAAAACTCCGATACGCCTCGGCTGGATATGCGTCGTCATGCCGGCGCTGGTCACCAATTATTTCGGACAAGGAGCCATGTTGATCGAGAACCCGGCGGCGATCAGCAATCCCTTCTACCTGATGGCACCCGCATGGTCATTGTGGCCGTTGGTCTTGCTCGCCACCGCCGCCACCGTGATCGCATCCCAGGCGGTCATCTCCGGGGTCTTCTCGGTAACCACGCAGGCCGTGAGCCTGGGATTGCTGCCGCGCCTGCGTGTCGAGCATTCCTCGGCGGAACACGCGGGACAGATTTATGTGCCGACCATGAATTGGATTCTCATGCTTGCTGCATTGGCATTGGTGGTGGGTTTCGGCAGTTCGGCGGCGCTGGGCGGTGCCTACGGCCTGGCGGTCTCGGGCGCCATGACCATCGTCACGCCGCTGACCTTGAGCCTCATCAAATCGCGGACCGGTAAGGAAAGCCGGGCGCTGCGCACCGGCCTGTCCCTGTTGTTCATCGTGGATATAGGCTTTCTTCTTGCAAACCTGACCAAACTCGAGGAGGGCGGGTGGCTGCCGCTGGTGTCCGGTTTCATTATTTTCTGGCTCATGCAAACCTGGCAGCGCGGGCGCGCCTCGGTGATGGCGCGGCTGCTGCGCGAACAAAAGGCAGTGCGGGAATTTCTCGAGGACCTGAAGCGAGAACCCCCGGTACGCGTGGCCGGTACATCGATTTTCCTGGACGCCAAGGCCACCGGCATACCGCGCGCCCTGCTCAACAACATCAAATTCAATCGGGTCATGCACGAGCGGGTGGTGCTGCTGACGGTGGTGACCCGCGATGAACCGCGCATCGGTCCCTCCGCGCGTTTGACCGTGACCCCGGTATGCGAGGGCATCGTCCGGCTCGTGGCCCAGGTCGGGTTCATGGAGAAGCCCGAGATCACGGCGATCTTGAGGGAGGCTGAGAGCCACGGCGTGCCGTATGAACCCGAGCGCACCACCTACTTCTTGAGCCGCGAAGAACTGCTTCCAGGCAGGCGCTCCGATCTGCCGCCGCTGCGCCGCACCGCATTCATGCAGATGGCGCGCAGCGCGCAGATCATCGCCGACTATTACGGCCTGCCGCCGAATCGCGTGGTTGAGATAGGCACCCGCCTGGAAATCTAGGCGGCAATCCAGCGCGCCGGCATTCTCAAACCGCCGCGCACTCGTAGGTTCTCACGCCCTCGTCCCCGGCGACGATGAGCACGTCGGCGCGGCGCCACGCGAACAAGCCGACCGTCACGACGCCTGCGATTTGATTCACGGTTGATTCGAAGGCCTTGGGGTCATCGAGCCGCAGATCATGGACATCCAATATCACGTTGCCGTTGTCCGTGGTGACGCCTGCGCGCCAGACCGGCCGTCCGCCGAGTTTGACGAGCTGGCGCGCGACATAGACCCTGGCCATGGGTATGACCTCGACCGGCAACGGGAAGGCGCCCAGCACCCGGACCAGCTTGGAGTCGTCGATGATGCAGACGAACCGCGAGGAGGCCGCGGCGACCACCTTTTCGCGCGTGAGGGCGGCGCCCCCGCCCTTGATCAGGCTGCCGTCGGCGGTGGCCTCATCGGCGCCGTCGATGTACAGGGCAAGGTCGCCCGCTGCATTGAGATCGAGCTCCGGAATTTTAGCGTCGCGCAATTTTTCGGAGGTCTGCCGCGAACTCGAGACTGCGCCGGAGAGCTGTATTTTACGGTCTATCAGCGCTTCTATGAGCTGGTTGACGGTGGAGCCGGTGCCGATGCCCAACACCATGCCGGCTTCGATGTAGCGAAGCGCTGCTTCGGCGGCCAGGCGTTTCTTTTCCACTGACACTTTGTTGAACCCCAGAAACAACTGTGCCCGCTTACGCGGGCACAGTTGATTACTTTCGAAGGCTTACTTTTTCTTAGCGGCCTTTTTCTTAGCTACCTTCTTCTTCGCCTTCTTTGCTTTCGCTGCCATGATAGAAACTCCGTTGTCGGGTTAGTCCGGGGACCGAGTATATACACGAATAATTAATTTACAAGCAATACGTCGCGCTTACCGCTCGACTTGTGGTAGCGATGTGAGCGACATCACTCGAGGCCGAGAACGAAATCCCAATCCTTCTTCGACACCGGCATGACCGAAAGCCGATTCCCACGGCGCAGCAAAACGAAATCCTTCAGCTTCTTGTCGGCGTAGTTGCGCAACTCGTCGAGCGTGATAACGCGCTTGAGCTTGCGATCAAGCTTCAGGTCCACGGCGAACCAGCGCGGTGCGTCCTTGTTCGAATCGGCATCGTAATGATGATGCTTGGGATCGAATGCGGTGACATCCGGGTGACCCTCTCGGACGACGCTGACGATGCCCGCAATGCCGGGAACGTCGCAGCTGGAATGATAGAAAAACGCCAAATCACCCTTTTTCATGGAGTCGCGAAGCATGTTGCGCGCCTGGAAATTACGCACTCCATCCCACACGGTGGTTTGTTTCGGCGCCTTGCCGAGGTGATCGATGCTGAAGCTGTCCGGTTCCGATTTGAGCAGCCAGTAGTTCATGATGAGTGTTCCAAGAATTGTTGGAGGCCGGATTCCGTCGCCAGGGAATTCAATCGTACATCCCAGGGGTCGGCAAACTCCAGGTCCGACCGCTGGCAGTCAAAGGCGTATCCGACCACATGAGGGCCCTTCCAGAATCGCCGCCGCCGGCGAAACGCCAACGCCCTATCATAGTATCCACCTCCCATGCCCAATCGCCGGCCGCCACGGTCGACTCCAACCAAGGGTGCGACGATGAGATTCAACCATTGCGGCGCGATGGGGTGAGTCATGCGGCGCGGCACCGCGATGCCGAACACCCCGGGGGCGGTCGCGCCCTCCAATGGGTAGAAGCGCAAGCGGCCATGACGCTTGTCGCTGATGACGGGGACGAAAATGCGCACGCCGCGCGCCCTGGCCGCGGCAATCAACCCGGCGGTTTCGGTTTCCCGGTCGAAGGGTAAGTACAGCGCGACCCGTTTACCGGCTGCGAACATCGGCAACCGCATGACCGCCCGGGCCGCCAGGTCCGATCGCAAGCAGTGATCGCCGGCGCTCATTGCGCGGCGCGCCGCGCGCAATCGTTTACGTAAGGTTGCTTTCATCGAGCGGAGATGGCGCCACCCGCATGTGCCGGTTTGGACCGTTGCTCCCGACCTGAGCAACAGGTGGGGCTAACTGCGGCACTTAAGGCTTTCCGCTCGAGGCGGACTTGCACAATGTTGCCAGCAAGCAATGGCCCCTGGGGTTTCAAACTTAGGGTCGAGAGGTAACCCGATCCGCATCGAACACCGCAGGCGGCGCCAAATTTAATCGCTTTGAAGGATCCGCTACGCGTCCGGCGGCAACTTCCGTTGCACGGCCGCGATCTCAAAGCTCGAGCTGTTGACCCTTCTCCAAGGCCGACTCTACGCGCTCGCGCAGGATACGCAAGCGTCCGCCGACATCAGAATCGAGATTGGTGTCACGGTTGCGGAATCGAATCAGCTCGTTCGCCATGTTGAGCGCGGCGATCACCGCGATGCGATCCAAGCCGACCACCTTGCCGCTGTCGCGGATCTCGCGCATCTTGAGGTTCAAGAATTCCGCGGAATCCAGCAAGTCCGAGCGTTCCTCGTTCGGACAGGTTATGTGATACTCCTTTTCGAGTATCCGAACGCTCACCCGCGCTTGATTGTCGCTCACACCTGCTCCATGGACTTCAGCCGGCCGATCATTGCTTCGACCCGGGCGCGCACCTGCTCGTTCTTCTGCAGGAGGGTGGCGCGTTCGGAGGTCAGGGTGTCCTGACGCTGACGCAATGCGCGATTTTCCTCCTTGATGTGGCTGACGGTCACGATCAGGTCTTCCAGGCGCTTTTCCAAGCGCTTCAGCTCGAGTTCGACGGCTGATTTCGGGTTGGCTTCGGTCATAGGCTGCCAATATAGAGCGGCGATAAGCGCAATGCAAAGGGCGGCGGTTTATGCCCCCACTGCGGTATTATTCGGTCAAATATGTTGTCCGATATTCGCTTCAAGGACTTCGAAGACGTGCTGGCTGCCGCCGGCGGCCTCGCGGACGCCGCCGAGGCTCATGGTTCCCTGTGCGGAGCGCTGTGCTCGATATCGCCCTACAAGATGCAGGACTGGATCAACGAAATCCTTCCCGACGGTGCGGCTGTCTCGGAAGAATCGGCGGCAATGATTGAAAAGGTCTTTGCCGCGACCGCGACATCCTTTGGCGAGCAAGGCATGGAATTCGAGCCCCTGCTGCCCGATGACGAACAGCCGCTCAACGGCCGCGCCAATGCGCTTGCATTATGGTGCACGGGTTTTCTTTATGGGTTGGGTGCCGGCCATATATCGGATCTTGAAGCCCTGGGCGGCGACGTCGGGGAGATCGTGCGCGATTTCACGGAAATATCGCGCGCGACCGGCGATGAGGCGGATTCGGACGAGTCCAACGAGCAGGCGTACGCGGAGTTGGTCGAGTTCATCAGGGTCGCGGCCCAGGTGGTTTTCGAGGAATTGCTGCCGCTTCGCAGGCAGGTCTATCCGGCGCAGCAGCGGCTGCATTGAGCATCAACATGGATCGCAAGGAGTTCGCGCGGCGCCGGCGCCAATTCATGCGCATGATCGGCAAGGACGCGATCGCGATCCTGCCGGCCGCTCCCGTGCGACATCGCAACGGCGATATCGAGTACGCCTATCGCCAGGACAGCCATTTCTACTATTTGAGCGGGTTTGCGGAACCGGACGCCGTTGCGGTGCTGGTTCCCGGCCGTTCGCAGGCGGAGTATCTCCTGTTCGTGCGTGAGCACGATACGGTGCGCGAATCGTGGGACGGAGCGCGCGCCGGAACCGAGGGTGCGGTCGAGCGTTACCAGGCTGACGATGCCTTTCCCATCGAGGATATCGATGAGATCCTGCCGGGGTTGCTGGAACAGCGCTCGCAAATCTACTACTCCATGGGCGCCCATCCCGAATTCGATCCGCGCCTCTTAAGCTGGGTGAACGCGCTGCGGGCCCGATCACGGCAGGGCGCCATGCAGGAATTTGTGGCACTGACCCACGTACTCGACGACATGCGTCTTTACAAAAGCCGTCCCGAGCAGGCCAGCCTGCGCCGCGCAGCGCAGATCGCCATGGGCGCGCATCGGCGGGCAATGCGTTTCGCGCGTCCCGGGCGCATGGAGTACGAAGTCATGGCGGAGTTGCTGCATGAATTTCGCTCGCACAATGCGGACATTTCCTACCACCCCATCGTCGGCGGCGGAGCCAATGCCTGCGTCATGCACTATCGCAACAACGACCAGCCGTTGCGCGACGGCGACCTGCTGCTGCTTGACGCCGGATGCGAACACGATTATTACGCTTCGGATATCACGCGCACCTTTCCGGTCGGCGGCCGCTTCAGCGTCGCGCAGCGTGCCGTCTATGATGTGGTGCTGGAGGCGCAATTGGCCGCCATCGACAAGGTGCGGCCGGGCAATCACTGGAATCAGCCGCACGAAGCGGCCGTGCGGGTGGTGACCCAGGGACTCATCAAGCTGGGGTTGCTCAAAGGTCCGGTCTTGAAGTTGATCAAGGAACAGGCCTACTTGCCGTTTTTCAACCATCGAACCGGCCACTGGCTCGGACTCGATGTGCATGACGTGGGCGACTACAAGGTTGGCGGCGAATGGCGTGTATTGGAGCCGGGCATGGCGCTCACCGTGGAGCCGGGCATCTACATTCGACCATCGCCGCGGATTCCGAAGGAATTCTGGAACATTGGCGTGCGCATCGAGGATGAAGTGCTGGTCACCGCCGGCGCTCCCGAGGTGCTGACGGGCGAGCTCGAGAAAGCCCCGGACGCCATCGAGTCGCTGCGATGATCGAGGATAAGGCTGCGACTCAATCCTTTGATATTGCCATCGTCGGCGGAGGCATGGTGGGCGCCGCCTTGGGCGTGGCGTTGGCGCCACTCGGCCTGCGCATCGCGCTCATCGAAACCATCCCGCAAACGTCAGCAGCGCAGCCGAGCTTCGATGAGCGCACCACGGCATTGTCGAACGGCAGCCGGCGGATTCTCGAGACCTTGGGCGTGTGGCAGGAGATCAGTTCGGTTGCCACCCCCATACGCAAGATTCACGTCTCGGATCAGGGGCATTTCGGCTTTGCGCGTATCGACGCGGCCGAACAGGGGCTTGCTGCGATGGGATACGTGGTGCCCAATCGGGTGCTGGGGAACACCCTCTGGCCGCGGCTTCTGCAAAGCGCCGGCCTGCGGACATTCTGTCCCGCAGAGGTGGGGGAGATCAGCGCAGGGGAAGCCGCGGTCGCGCTGACCGTCGTTGCGGCCGGGGTTGAAATCAAAATCGATGCCAAGCTCATCGTGGCAGCCGACGGTGTCCAATCCGTGGTGCGCAGCGCCTTCGGCGTCGCGGCCCAAGTGCACGACTATGAGCAAACGGCAATCATCACGACGGTGCTGCCGCAGCGCTTCCACGACAATGTCGCGTATGAGCGCTTCACGGCCAGCGGGCCTCTCGCGCTGCTGCCGCTGGAGAATGGCCGGTGCGCCTTGGTCTTGACGCTGGCGCCTGACATGGCGCAGGCGGCGATGGCCTGGTCGGATCATGAATTTCTTGCAGAGGTGCAGCGCCGCTTCGGATTTCGACTCGGGCGATTTCTCAAAGTGGGACGCCGCGTACCGTATCCCTTGTCCTTGAGCCGTGCGAAGCAGACCAGCAAGGGACGGTGCGTCATCATCGGCAACGCGGCGCAAAGCCTGCATCCGGTGGCCGGCATGGGCTTCAATCTGGGTCTGCGCGACGTGGCCAGCCTTGCCGAGCTGATTGCCGAACGCGGCGCAAGCGCAGACAGCGATCCTGGAAGCCCGCGGCTGCTCGCCGAGTACGATGCGTGGCGTGCCGCGGATCGAGGTGGCGTCATTGCTTTCACCGACGGACTGGTCCGACTGTTTGCAAATCCGCTCAAGGGAGTGCAGCGGCTGCGGAATCTCGGACTCCTGGCGTTCGATTTGTTGCCGCCCGCGAAGGCGGCATTGTCGCGCTTGAGCACCGGCGCGAACGGTCGCGTGCCGAAACTCGCGCGCGGCGTGCCGCTGCGATGACCAGCCCAAGATCCCCCGACTTCGACGTGATCATCGTCGGTGCCGGCGTCATCGGCGCGGCGATGGCGTGCCTTCTGTTGGCGCGCAAATTGAGCGCGCCGGGCAGGGTTGCGATCGTAGCCGATCAATATCCCCCGGATCCTCCCGGGGCGGCCGATTGGGACCTGCGGGTATTCGCCTTGAGCCGCGCGTCCGAGCGCCTGCTCAAGATCTGCGATGTCTGGCGCTTGCTGCCGGCGGACCGGGTATTCGCGTACGAGCGCATGTGCGTCTGGGATGCCAGCGGCGCGCCGCGGGGCGAGGGGTCATTGACGTTCGACTGCGCGCAAATCGGCGAGCCTAACTTGGGATACATAGTCGACGGGCGGGCGCTGCAATCGCAGTGTCTGCATGCCGCGCGGGCTGCAGGCGCGGTCCTCATTGAGGCCGCGGTTGGATCAACGATGGTTAGCGAGGCGCATGTCCAGCTGCGCTTGGCTGACGGCCGCGAACTGCGCAGCAAGCTGCTGGTTGCCGCCGATGGACAGGAGTCCAGGACCCGGCAGCTGCTCGGCATCCAAACCGCAGGTCATCTCTATCATCAGGATGCGCTGGTGGCTCACGTGCAAACCGCCAAGCCGCATGAGAACACAGCCTGGCAGCGCTTCCTCGCCACCGGCCCCCTCGCATTCCTGCCGCTCAATGACGGCCGCTGCTCGATCGTGTGGAGCCTCGCGCGCTCCCAGGCGGACACTGTGAGCGCCCTGGACCCGAGGGGCATAGGCTGCGCCCTCGACAAGGCCAGCGGCGAGGCGCTGGGCGGGTGCACGCTCACGACCAAGCTGGCGAGGTTTCCGCTCAAACTGCAGTACGCGTTGCAATACACGAGTTCTCGCGCGGTCCTGCTCGGCGATGCCGCACACGTGGTGCACCCGCTCGCCGGGCAGGGGTTGAATCTGGGGTTGCTGGACTGTGCCGCGCTTGCGCAGGTGCTGGGCAGTGCCGGAGGTGCCGGCAATTTCGGCGACGCACGGCTGCTGCGGGAATACGAGCGCTGGCGCCGCAGCGAGAATCTGCTCGCGGCTGCCGCGCTGGATGGAATGGAGCGGCTGTTTTCCCGTACCGATGCGCTCAGCGCCGGGCTGCGCACCGCGGCTTTGAGCGCCGTCGGCAGGATGCCCTTCGTAAAGCGCCGCGTTGCGCAGCGCGCCCTGGGGTTGATTGGCGACGTGCCGGACTTTCTCAAGACCTAAGCTGCGTCGCCCGCTATAGCCGATCCATCTTGGCGGCGCATATGAAATCATTGACGGATAGTCCGCCAATCGAATGCGTCGTGAAGGTGACGTCGCAGTAGTTATAGCCAACCCTCAAGTCCGGGTGGTGGTCCTCGGTGTTCGCCACGTGCGCGAGCGCATTGACGAAGCTCATGGTGCGATAGAAATCCTTGAATTTCACGGAACGCTGCAGACTCCTCGAGTCCTTCGCGATCCGCCAATCCTTGTGCAGTCGCTTTGCGAATCGCTTCGCCTGAGTTGCGGTCAACGGGGCGGCACCTCCCTCGCAGGGCACGCACTTCTTCTCGGACAGCGCCGTCAAGATGAGATCCTGGCGTAAGTGCGCTCGATGTAGCGCTCGACCAGATCCTGGAATTCTTCGGCGATTCGATCGCCCTTGAGGGTCACCGTCTTCGCGCCGTCTTCATACACCGGCGCGACCGGATGTTCGCCGGTGCCCGGCAGGCTGATGCCGATGTTCGCGTGCTTGCTCTCGCCGGGACCGTTCACCACGCAGCCCATGACCGCGACCGTCATCTCCTCAACTCCCTCGCGCTGTTTGCGCCATTCCGGCATGCGGTGACGAATGTGGCCTTGAATCTTCTGCGCCAGTTCTTGAAAGTAGGTGCTGGTGGTTCGGCCGCAGCCGGGGCAGGCGATCACCATCGGGGTGAAGGCGCGCAATCCCATGGTCTGCAGGATTTCCTGGGCGACGATCACCTCCTGGGTGCGATCGCCGTTGGGCTCGGGCGTCAACGAGACCCGGATGGTATCGCCGATGCCCTCCTGCAACAGTACGCTCATGGCCGCCGTGGAGGCGACGATGCCCTTGCTGCCCATGCCGGCTTCGGTCAACCCCAGGTGCAACGGGTAGGTGCAGCGGGCCGCGAGATTGCGATATACCGCGATCAGGTCCTGCACACCGCTGACCTTGGCGCTGATCACGATCATGTCGGAGCCCAAGCCCAGCGCTTCGGCGCGTTTTGCGCTGTCCAATGCCGATACCACGATGGCCTCGCGCATGACCTCGAGCGCCGCCAAGGGTTCCTCGAGTTTCGAGTTCTCATCCATCATGCGGGTCAGAAGGTCCTGATCCAGGCTGCCCCAATTCACGCCGATGCGCACCGGCCTGCGGTACCTGACGGCGGTTTCGATCATTTCGGCAAATTGCGGGTCACGCTTCGAACCGCGGCCGACGTTGCCCGGATTGATGCGCAATTTCCCAAGTGCTTCCGCGCACGCGGGGTGAGCTTTGAGCAGCTTGTGGCCGTTGAAGTGAAAGTCGCCAACCAGGGGCGTGGCAATGCCAGCGCGGTCGAGCCGCTCTCGGATATGAGGCACGGCGGCAGCGGATTCATCGTTGTTGACCGTGACGCGAACCAATTCCGACCCGGCACGCGCCAACGCGCGCACTTGCGCCACCGTGGCTGCAACATCCGCCGTGTCGGTGTTGGTCATGGATTGAACGATGATGGGCGAGGCGCCGCCGATGGAGACACCACCCACTTTGACAGGCACGGAAATTCGACGCGATTTCATGCGGGCATTATACAAGGGAGCACCGATGCGGGGCAGTTGGCGTTTCGGACATGAGTCTCGGATAGTAAAGTCGTGTAATTTGCCGACTTGGGGACAACGTGGCCTCCACCAGGATCATCTACTCGACCGGCATTGGCAGCCTGTGCCCGAACTGCCGCCGCCCGGTGCGCGAATGCGTGTGTCCCAAAGGCGCTCCAGGGGCTGCCAAGCCATCTTCCATCAGAGTAGGCCGCGAGACACAGGGCAGGGCCGGCAAGGGCGTGACGACCGTCACCGGCCTGCCGTTGTCGGTCGCCGATATCGAGGCGCTGGCGACAAAGCTCAAGAAGCGCTGTGGATCCGGCGGCACCGTGCGCAACGGCATCATTGAAATTCAGGGCGATCATCGCGATGCGATCGTCGCAGAACTCATCAAAATGGGATGGCAGGCGAAACGGTCCGGCGGTTAGCGCTTTGCGGCTGCATTCTGTATCATGCTTAATATCGCGATAAGAGCTGTCTGGAGAGAGTCCTTTCGTAGGACCGCCGAAGGCGCAACCGCCCGGAAACGCTCAGGCACATGAACGGCAGACTCTCGCGATCTCTGGAGAGCGATCGCAGCGGGCGATCCACCGAAGGGGAGCAGCGCACAAGCGCGCAATCTCTCAGGTCTTAAGGACAGAGGGGCCAAGCACGAGGGTGCTCGCGTCTCTGTATTCTTTCGCAGCGAGGTTGCGATGGGCCTTAAGACTCCTCTCTTTGATGTGCATGTCCTGCAAGGCGCGAAAATCGTCGACTTCGGCGGCTGGGACATGCCGCTGCATTACGGTTCGCAGATCGAAGAGCATCACGCGGTGCGCCGCGACGCGGGCATGTTCGACGTGTCGCACATGGCCGTCGTCGATCTTCGCGGCGCGCGAGTCCGGGAATTCCTGAGGTTTCTGCTCGCCAACGATGTTGCCCGCCTCGCATCCTTGGGCAAGGCCCTGTATTCCTGCATGCTGCTGCCGAACGGCGGTGTGATTGATGACCTGATCGTCTACTTCATGTCGGACAGCTGGTATCGCCTGGTCGTGAACGCCGGGACCCGCAACAAGGATCTGGCGTGGATTCGTTCGCGTGCCGCCGCATACTCCGTGTCGGTCGCCGAACGAGAGGATCTCGCGATGATCGCCGTGCAAGGTCCAAATGCGCGGCACAAGGCGGCAGCATTGCTGGCGCCGCGGCAATCCGCCGCGCTCGACCTGAAACCATTCTTCGGCACCGAGTTCGGCAACTGGTTCGTGGCGCGTACCGGATACACCGGTGAGGATGGCTTCGAGATCGTGCTTCCGGCCGGGGATGCCGCCGCTGCATGGAACAAGCTGCATGCGCTGGGCGTCAAGCCCGCCGGCCTCGGCGCGAGGGACACGCTGCGTCTGGAGGCCGGTATGAACCTGTACGGCAATGACATGGACGAGAATCATCATCCCTTGGAGTCCGGCCTCGCCTGGACGGTGGCGTTCGAGCCGCAGTCGCGCGAATTCATCGGGCGCCCGGCGCTGGAGGAGGCGCGGCGCGCCGGCGGCCCCGAACTCGTAGGGCTCATTCTCGAAGACCGCGGCGTGCTGCGCAGCCATCAAAAGGTGTTGGCAGGCGTAAGTTCGGACGCGCCATCGGGCGAAGTCACGAGCGGTACTTTTTCGCCTACCATGAATCGTTCCATCGCGCTGGCACGCGTGCCCTTTCACCCGCACTCCGGCGTCCGGGTGGAGATTCGCGGCAAATTGCATGCGGCGCGCGTCGTCAAGCCGCCGTTCGTGCGTCACGGCAAGCCGTTGATCGAGATTTAATAGGGAGTTTTCGATGAGCAACATACCGGCCGATTTGAAGTACACAAAAAGTCACGAATGGGTTCGCCAGGCGCAAAACGGCGCGGTGGAAGTCGGCATCACCGACCACGCGCAAAGCGCCCTCGGGGACCTGGTGTTCGTCGAGGTGCCCGAAGTCGGCCGCGCACTGCGTGCCGGCGATGCCTGCGCCGTGGTCGAGTCGGTCAAGGCGGCATCCGACGTCTACAGTCCGGTGGGGGGCAGGGTAACGGCCAGCAACGCGGTGTTGGCGAGCCAACCCGAACTGCTCAACCAAGATCCCTATGGCGCAGGCTGGTTGTTTCGCCTCGAGACCAGCGATTCGGCCGGTGCTGCGGCGCTCATGAGCGCCGCAGCCTATGAGAGTTTCCTGGCCGACGAATCCAAGTAAGGGAACCACACCACCATGGCATTTATTCCCCACACTGCCGAAGACGTCGCCCGCATGCTGGAAGTGATCGGCGTGCCGTCGATCGAAGCGCTGTTCGACGAAATTCCCAAGGAGCTTCGCGCGGGAGTTCTGGCGCTGCCGCCGGCCATGTCGGAGATGGAGGTTGCCAGGCTGTTGACGCAGCGCGCCGCGCTCGACGGCCGGCCCTTGAATTTCATCGGTGCCGGCGCCTACGAACACCATATCCCGGCTCCCGTGTGGGCGATCACCACGCGCGGCGAATTCTATTCCGCGTATACGCCTTACCAGGCGGAAGCAAGCCAGGGCACATTGCAATTGATTTATGAATACCAGTCCATGATGTGCGCGCTGACCGGCATGGAGGTATCGAACGCATCGCTGTACGACGGCGCCTCGGCGCTCGCCGAAGCGTGCCTGATGGCGGTACGCGCCAATCGCGGCTCGACTTCGCGGCGCATCCTGCTGCCGCGGACGGTGAATCCGACCTACGCACAGGTGGCGCGGGCCATCGCCGGCAATCAGGACATCACATTCGAGACCGTCGACTTCGACAGGTCTGCCGGCCGCACGCTGCTGAGTGCGCTGCAACCCTGCAGCGGCCAGGACTTCACGGCGCTCATCATTCAGCAGCCGAATTTTTTCGGCAGCTTCGAGGAGGTGGACCAGCTCACCGATTGGGCGCACGAGAACCGGCTGCTGGTGATCGCTGTGGTCAACCCGACTTCGCTGGCGCTGCTCAAGCCTCCGGGGCAGTGGGGTGCTGCGCGTGACGGTCATCGCGGCGCCGACATCGTTTGTGGTGAAGGGCAGCCGCTTGGCGTGCCCCTCGCGTCCGGCGGACCCTACTTCGGCTTCATGGCGACCCGCATGCAGTACGTGCGGCAAATGCCCGGACGCATCGTCGGGCGCACCGTCGATGCGGACGGCCGGCCGGGCTTCAGTCTCACACTGCAGGCGCGCGAGCAGCACATCCGGCGCAGCAAAGCGACCTCGAACATTTGCACCAATCAGGGACTGCTGGTTACGGCGGCGACCATCTACATGAGTCTGCTCGGGGCGCGGGGCCTGGAAGCGGTCGCGCAGGCGAGCATGCAGCGCACCGCCGATCTGGTCGCGGCGTTGAGCAAGGTCGCGGGGGTGAAGCGGGCGTTCAGTGCCGCGCATTTTCACGAAGCCGTGCTGCTGCTGGATCGTCCGCCGGTGCCGCTGCTCGCGGCGCTGGCGCGGCGCGGAATCCTCGGCGGGCTCGATCTCAGCGAGCGCTACCCCGAGTTGGGGCACGCGCTGTTGGTGTGTGCGACCGAAACCAAACTGGGAGTCGACATTGACTCGTATGCCGCCGCGCTCACCGATGTGATGAGCGCGCCGCGCGCCGCGGCCTAGGGAGTTGCACATGCCTGAATTGCAATCGCGAGAACCGCTGATATTCGAGTTGAGCAAGCCGGGCCGGCAGGCCGGCACGCAATTCCCGCCCCCGGTCGCGGGCAGCGCCGAGGTTCCGGCGCAGCTGCGCAGAGCGTCGCCGGCGGCGTTGCCGGAAGTGTCGGAACTGCAGGCGGTGCGCCACTACACGCGTCTGTCGCAGATGAATTTTTCGATCGACACGCATTTCTATCCCTTGGGCTCCTGCACCATGAAGTACAACCCCAAGGCCTGCAACAGCTACGCGATGCTGCCGGAATTCTTGAGCAGACATCCGCTGGCGCCGGAGCCGCAGGGCTTCATGGCCTGCATGCACGAGCTCCAGGAGATGCTGCAGGAGATCACCGGCATGCAGGCTGTCAGTCTCACGCCGATGGCCGGAGCGCAGGGCGAATTCGCCGGCGTCGCCATGATTCGCGCCTACCATCGCGCGCGCAATGATGCCGGGCGTACCGAGATCATCGTGCCGCAGGCCGCACACGGCACCAATCCCGCCACCGCGACGATGTGCGGTTTCACCGTCAAGGAAATTCCCTGCGATGCGAATGGCGACGTCGATATCGAAGCGCTGAATGCTGCGGTGAGCCCGGCAACCGCGGGCATCATGCTCACCAACCCATCCACGCTGGGCGTCTTCGAGCACAAAATCGTTGCGGTCGCGAAAATCGTTCACGATGCCGGCGGTCTGCTCTACTACGACGGCGCAAACCTGAATGCCATTCTCGGCAAGGTGCGCCCCGGCGACATGGGCTTTGATGTCATCCACATGAATCTGCACAAGACTTTTTCCACGCCGCACGGCGGCGGCGGACCTGGTTCGGGGGCGGTGGGGGTGGGTGCGCGATTGCGGCCGTTTCTGCCGCTGCCGATCGTAGGCTTGGACGGCGCGCGCTATCGCTGGCTCGCGGAACGCGATCTGCCGCAGTCCATCGGCCGGCTGTCGGGATTCATGGGCAATGCCGGCGTGAACCTGCGCGCCTACATCTACATGCGGCTGCTGGGCCGCGAGGGGATGGTTCGAGTGGCGGAATTCGCCGCGCTCAACGCCAACTACATGATGAAGCGGTTGCAGGCCCTGGGGTTTGAAGCGGCGTATCCCAAGCGCCGCGCCAGCCATGAATTCATCATCACGCTCAAGCAGGAAAACAAGGCCTACCATGTTACGGCGATGGATGTGGCGAAGCGGCTGCTGGATTACGGCTTTCATGCCCCGACCACTTACTTCCCCCTGCTGGTGCCGGAATGCCTGCTGATCGAGCCCACGGAGACGGAAGCCAAGGAAGATCTCGACCGCTTTTGTGACGCAATGGCCGCAATCCGCGAAGAAATGGCACATGATCCCGAGAAACTCGCCTCGGCCCCACATACAATGCCGGTTCGACGGTTGGACGATGTGCGTGCCGCAAAGCAGCTTGACCTGGCTTGGAATCGCAGTTGAAGAATGGATTGACGAAAACCGGCTGGGAATACCGCTTGTCAGGAACGTCCGGCTCGTGATCTTGTCCGACCACGGGCACTCATCGAAATTTAACCCCTTAGGATCGGCATGTCCCGCATCTCCCTGCTCCTGTCCCTTTTTGCTCTGTCCCTGACGCAAGCTGCATACGCCGCGCCGCCTGACTCCGCGGTGTCCGAGGTTGCGCTGCCCAAAGCTGCACACCTGCCGGTTGCCGTTCCGGCTCCCGGCATTCCCAGCAGTCCTGCCAATTGGGCACAGACCCTGGAAAGAATCGCAACCGGCGTGGTCACGATTCAAATCGACAGCACGCGCGCTTTCGACACGGAATGGAATACCACTGCCCAAGCCACCGGCTTCGTCATCGACGCGAAGCGCGGCTACATCCTGACGAATCGGCACGTCGTCACGCCCGGGCCGGTGACCGCGCAGGCCATCTTCCTGAATCGCGAGGAAGTGCAGCTATATCCGATCTACCGCGATCCCATCCACGACTTCGGCATCTATCACTACGACCCGGCGAAATTGCGATTCATTCAGCCGGCCGAATTGCCGCTGTATCCCCAAGGCGCGCTCATCGGTCGCGAGATTCGCGTGGTCGGCAATGATGCCGGCGAACAATTGTCGATTCTGGCCGGCACACTGGCGCGACTGGATCGCGAGGCGCCGGAATACGGCTACGGCAAATACAACGATTTCAATACGTTTTATTACCAGGCGGCCTCCAGCACTTCCGGCGGCTCGTCCGGCTCGCCGGTCATCGACATCGAAGGCCAGGTGGTGGCGCTGAATGCGGGCGGGGCCACCGGCGCCGCCTCGAGTTTCTATTTGCCGCTGCCGGCCGTGGTTCGGGCGCTGAAATACATCGAGGCAGGCAAGCCCGTGCCGCGCGGCACGCTGGAAACCGTGTTCAAGTACACGCCCTACGACGAACTCAAGCGGCTCGGCCTCGATGCCGCGACGGAAGCCAGGATGCGGCGGGCGTATCCGAAGCTGACCGGCATGCTGGTTGTCGACGACGTGCAGCCGGGATCGAGCGCCGATGGGATATTGTCGCCCGGCGACATTCTGGTTGGCATCGACGGCAAACCCATCCCGGAGTTCTTCGCACTCGAGGATGTGCTCGACGGCCACGTCGGCAAAAAGGTGACGGTGGAGGTGCAGCGCGGCAAGGAAACGCTGCGCCACGAGCTCGACGTTCTGTCGTTGAGCTCCATCACGCCCGACGAGTACATTGAATTCGGCGAGGCCGTGGTCCATACCTTGTCGTATCAGCAGGCGCGGCATTTCAACAAGCCGATCAAAGGCGTGTACGTCGCGAACCCGGGTTATGTGTTCGCCAGCGCCGGCATCCCGCACGCTGCCTTGATCAGCTCGTTCAACGGCAGAAAAGTCGACAATCTCGGCGATTTTTCCGCGGCGCTCGCCGAGCTTGGCGATAGATCCCGGGTGCCGGTTCGCTACACCACGCTCGAGGATCCTCGCGCCCAGCAGCTCAAGGTCATTCGCATGGACAGGCGCTGGTTTCCGGCGCGGGAATGCAAGCGCGACGACGCTTTGGGGACCTGGCCGTGCCTCAGCATCACGCCCGGGCCCGCGCCTTCGCCCGTCAAGTCCGCCGCGACGCGATTCGCCAAGACCGGCGATGCGCGCATCGATCGACTGGCGCCATCACTGGTGATGGTGAATTTTGACATGCCGTATTCGGTTTCCGGAGTCACCGAAAAAAATTACCACGGTACCGGCGTCATCGTGGATGCGCAGCGCGGTCTGGTGGCGCTGGACCGCAATACCGTGCCGGTCGCGATGGGCGACGTGCGCATCACCTTCGCCGGCACCGTCGAGGTGCCGGGCAAAGTCGTCTTCATACATCCTTTGCACAATCTCGCCGTCGTCTCCTACGATCCGAAGTCGATCGGTGATACGCCGGTGCGCGCCGCGACCTTGGTGAGCCGGCCTCTGAATCCGGGCGAGGATGTGTGGGTGGTGGGCCAGCGCGGCGATTCGAAGCTGCTGTCGCAGAAAACGCAGATCTCGAGCGTCGATGTGGTTTCATTCCCGCTGTCGCGAACGCTGCGCTTCCGCGACAGCAACCTGGAGGCGGTGACTCTGATCAACCCGCCGGGCGATTACGACGGCGTGCTGACCGATGAGAAGGGGGATGTGCTGGCGCTGTGGTCGAGCTTTGCGTTCGAATCGCAGCGCGAACTCGAACAGATCAACCGCGGCATACCCGCCGACTTGGTTTCCGAAATGATCGGCGTGGTCGCCGACGGCCGGCCGCTCTATTCGTTCGAGGCTGAATTCAACGTGCAGTCCCTGGCCGGAGCGCGCGAACTGGGTCTGCCGGATGAATGGGTGCGGCGCCTGGAAGATCACAATCCGCAGCATCGGCAAGTGCTCGGCATCGATCGCCTGGTCGCCGGTTCGCCCGCCGCCTCGCTGCTGGAGCCGGGCGATCTGTTGCTCGCCATCGATGGCAAGGTGGTGAATCGATTCCGCGAGGTTGAGCGCGCGGTGCAGAATCCTCGCGTCGCGGTAACGGTTTGGCGCGATGGCGCCGAGAAAACCCTGCAGCTGCAGACCGTGGCGCTGAACGGCCGCGACCTCGACCGGGTGCTGATCTGGGCGGGCGCAACTCTGCAAGCGCCGCATCGCGCGATGGCGGCGCAGCGCGGGATTGCTCCCTATGGCGTATTCGTGTCGTTTTTCTTTTACGGCTCGCCGTCGACGCATTACGGCTTGTACGCCGGCCGCCGCATCACGGAAGTGAACGGCCAGCCGACGCCCGATCTCGACGCTTTCATCAAGGCGGTGAGCGACAAGCCCGACCGCGCGTCGCTGCGCCTGAAGACCATCAGCTGGAACGGGCAGACCGACGTGATCACGCTGAAACTCGACAAGCATTACTGGCCGGCTTACGAACTGACCCGCCAGGAAGATGGCAGCTGGATGCGCACGGCGCTCGATCCGCCGGACGTCACGGCCGCTGTGCGGCCAGGATCGGGGGCCGCGAAGAACTCCCGTTAAGCGGCCTTAGGCGGGTTCCAGATAGGGTTCCCAGGCATCCACCGAGACGGTGGATCGCTGCACGGTATCATCGCCCCAGAGTTCGCGCTCCTCGAACGCAATCGTATACAACCATTGCGGGCATTCACCCAGACCTCTGGAGTTTGCATCGGGAAACACGTGTGCGCCGTGCACGCGCGTCACGACGCCGGCTTTGCCGCGTGCGTAGCCGGGCAAGCGCGTGTGATGTGCCGGCACATCCTGGCGCGTGCGCACCCTGTCACCCACCGCAAATCGAGCAGCCCGTGCCGGCGCGCGTGCACACGGGCTACCGCGTGCCAGCGTGGCGGCGACCTGCGCGGCGCGCAGCACCCGCGGCGCCGCGGCTGCGGGCTCTTTCAGAACGCCGCTGTCCGACAGCAGCTTCTCCAGCGCCGCGAACCAGATTTCGTAATAACTCAAGGTGCGGTAATCGACCAGCGATTCGCGCGCCGCGCGGCTCATGTCGAGATTCCACAGACCCGTCGCGTTCATGGCCAGCGTGAGCACCAGCACCCGCGGCTCCCATGGCGCATGAAACACCTCGCCCTCGGGCTCCCTGATGATGGCGCCGCGCTCGTCGGCGCCGCCGAGATCGGCGTTCGAGCGATAACTCACGCCGGCGCCCGCGGCAAGCCGGTTCCGATCATCGAGTCCCGGGTCACGAGGGCCGCAAGCTCGCTTTCGCTCAAATGCCGCGTTCCTTCAGGACGCCGCGGTATCACGAGGTAGCGCACCTCGGCGGTCGAATCCCAAATGCGGATTCGAGTCGATTCCGGCAATTGCATCCCGAATTCGCGCAGCACACCGCGCGGATCCCGCACCGCGCGGGCACGATAGGGCGCGCTTTTGTACCAGGTCGGCGGCAATCCGAGCACCGGCCAGGGATAGCAGCTGCACAGCGTGCATACCACCAGATTGTGAATCTCCCCGGTGTTCTCCACCGCGACCATATGCTCGCCCTGCCGTCCCGAGAAACCCAGGGAGCCGATGGCGGCGGTTGCGTCCTCAAGCAGCCAGCGGCGAAACTCTGGATCGCTCCAGGACCGCGCCACCACCCGCGCGCCGTTGCGAGGGCCGATCTTGCACTGATAGGCGTCGATCAGCGCGTCGAGCGCCTTGGGATCGACAAAACCCTTCTGAGTGAGCACGGTTTCCAAGGCGCGCACGCGCAGTTCCAGCGGACCGATGGTGCTGCCCTCGTGCCCCGAATCGTGTTCATGATCGCCGTCGCGCATTGGTCTAGTATATGAGAATCAAGGAGGAATCCTCGCATGCGCGACGCAAAATCGAAGCCGCGAAGGGCGCCGATGGCGTTCCTGATCGCGAGCCTGTGGCTGATCGCAGCGCCCGGTGCGGCTGCGGCCGCCGAGCTCAAGCTCTATGTACTCGATTGCGGACATGCAAGCTTCAAGGACATGGGCGGGTTTTCCGACACGGGTGAATACGACGGCATGCCGGGGGAGATCGCGGTGCCGTGCTTCCTGATCCAGCATTCGAAGGGCAACCTGTTGTGGGATGCCGGGCTTGGCGACCGCTTCGCGGCGAACAAGGATGGCAGCGACGTCGCGCCGGGTGTGCACGTGACCGTGCCCGTGACGCTGCTTGCGCAGCTGCAATCGCTAGGTCTCACACCGAAGGAAATAACGTTCCTCGCTTTCTCACATCTGCATTGGGATCACACCGGCAACGCCAACGAGTTTTCCGACTCGGTGTGGATCATGAATTCGGCCGAACTCGCGGCGGGGCTCACGCTTCCGCCCCCGGGTGGGGTGCTGCCGGAAACCTGGAATGCCTACAAGAACGCGAAGAATGAAACCATCGACGGTGACTTCGACGTGTTCGGCGATGGCACGGTGATGATTTTGCGGGCGCCGGGACATACACCCGGCCATCAGGTGCTGAAGCTCAAGCTGCAAAAGAGCGGCACGGTGATTTTGTCGGGCGATCTCTATCATTTGCGCGCCAATCAGATGTTCAAGCGCGTGCCGGTCTACAACACGAATCGGGCGGACACCCTGGCCTCCATGAGCCGCGTCGAAACCATCATCAAGAACTTGGGCGGTCGCCTGATCGTGCAGCACGATCCCAAGGACTACGAGGCGCTGCCAAAACCTCCTGCTTTTCTCGATTGATATGCACACGATCGACAATGCCACCCGCCATGATCTTCCGGAAATTCTGGCGATTTACAACGAGGTGATCCGCAACTCCACCGCCGTGTACACGGAAGTCGAATTGACTCAGGAACGCGGCCATGCTTGGTTTGACGCCAAGGTCGGGAACGGCTTTCCCTTCATAGTCGCGCGGGACGCGTCGGGCGTCTTGGGCTTCGGAACTTTCGGCGAATTTCGCGCGCCGCCATGCTATCAGCACAGCGTCGAGCACAGCGTCCATGTGAGATCCGATCGTCGCGGCCAGGGCGTCGGCCGGGCGCTGGTGGTCGAGCTTCTGGCGCGGGCCGCCGCCATGCGCAAACACATCATGATCGCGGGCATCGACGCCGACAATGCCGTGTCGATCGGCATGCATCTAAGCCTTGGATTCAGGAACGTAGGACACTTTCATGAGGTGGGATTCAAATTCGGGCGCTGGCTCGATTTGGTTTTCCTGCAATGTAGCATTCCGGCGACAGCGGCCTCCTCCGCGTCATCGCCAGACGTCGCGCCCAAGCCTTAGTTTGCCGAACAATGCGCCGGCGAGCTTTACGCATCTCAGTCTTGATATCATGAGCCCGTGGTACGAGCTACACAGACTGAAATCGAAGCAGCCGTCGAAGCGTTGCGCTCCGGCGACTTGGTGGTGTTCCCGACCGAGACCGTCTACGGGCTTGGCGCGAACGCGTCCAATCCGGTTGCCGTACGCAAGATCTTCGAGGTCAAGGGCCGCCCGCCCGACCATCCCGTCATCGTTCACCTGGACGATCCGCGATATCTGCATCGCTGGGTTTCCGAGGTGCCGCCGGTTGCCGAGCAATTGGCCGACAAATTCTGGCCCGGCCCACTGACCTTGATCCTGCCGAAGGCTGACAACGTCAACGACATCGTCACCGGCGGCCAGGACAGCATCGGCATCCGGGTGCCCTCGCACCCGATGGCGCAGCAGCTGCTGAACGCCTTCGGCGGCGGTATCGCGGCGCCGTCCGCCAACCGCTACGGGCGCTTGAGCCCGACCAAGCCGGAACATGTGCGCGACGAGCTCGGTGACGCGGTGCGCGTCATTCTTGACGGCGGCGACTCGCCGATCGGATTGGAATCGACCATCGTATCCTGCCTCGACAATCAGGCCCGCCTGCTGCGGCCGGGTTCCATCACCCGCTCGCAGCTCGAGCAGGTGGTCGGAGCGCTGGCGGCCGGCGGACCCGCGCCCCGGGCTCCGGGCGACCGTGCGGTGCACTATGCGCCGTCGACGCCGCTTGAAATCGTCGCCTCCGACGACCTGGAGCGGCGCGCCGGCGAGTACGTGGCGCGCGATGAAAAGGTGGCGGTGCTGGCCATGCGGCCGCCGCTGCACACCCAGCGGCACATGACCTGGATCAATGCGGGCAAGAAGCCCGACGCCTATGCGCACAATTTGTACGCCCACCTACGCACCCTCGATCGCATCGGCTGCGAGCGGATATTCGTACAAAGCCTGCCCGGCGACGAGAGGTGGGCGGCGATCCTCGATCGTCTGCAGCGCGCCAGCGGAATGGGCACCGATTCTTTGGAGCTGAGTGTCAGCTAGCGCATGGAGCTCAAACCGACGCAAGATCCCTTTTCACGGGAGGCTATTGAACACCTGGTGGCTCGCTACGGCTCGCCTCTGATGGTGATCGATGCCGAGCGCGTGCGGGCGCAGTACCGGCGCCTGGTGGCGGCGCTGCCGGGCGTTGATCTCTATTACGCGCTGAAGCCGCTGCCGCACGCCGCGGTGATCATCACCCTGAACGCGGAGGGCGCATTCTTCGACCTGGCGACCAACGGCGAGATCGAACTGGTGCGGCGCCTGGGTGTGCCGCCGGAGCGCTGTATCCACACTCATCCGATCAAGCGCGACAGCGATATCCGCACCGCGCTCACCTATGGCGTGAGTCGCTTCGTCGTCGATAACCCCGATGAATTGCGCAAATTCGTCAAATTTCGCAATCGCGCATCGCTGCTGCTGCGGGTGTCGTTTCGCAGTCCCGGCGTGCAATGCGACTTATCCCGCAAATTCGGCTGCGACCCGGAAGCGGTCGCCGAACTCCTGCAATTGGCCGCCGAGCTGCGCATCAAAATCGACGGTCTGTCTTTTCATGTGGGATCACAGGCAATCAACTCGGCCAAGATCGTCGAGGCCATCGGGGTCTGCCGCGAGCTGCTGCAAAGCGCGGTGCGTGCCGGATTCTCGCCGCACATCCTGGACATCGGCGGCGGGTATCCCGTGGATTATCAGACGCCGAGCGTTTCCATCGAGGAATTTTGCGCGCCAATCGTCAAGGCTCTCAAGGAGCTGCCGCCGACGGTGCGCGTGATCGCCGAACCGGGACGCTACATCACCGCTCCCGCGGCGGTTTGTGTGGCGTCCGTCATGGGTCGGGCGCTGCGCGACGGCCGCTGGTGGTACTACCTCGACGACGGACTGTACGGCAGCTACAGCGGCCAGGTGTATGATCACGCCGTGTATCCGGTGGCGGCGCTATTGCCTGGTGCCGCGACCTACCCCTCGGTGCTTGCCGGCCCGACCTGCGACAGCATTGACGTCATCAGCGAAAAACTGCAGCTGCCCAAACTCGACATGGGCGACCTGATCATCGGCCGGATGATGGGGGCGTACACCTGGGCCTCGGCATCAGAATTCAATTTTTTCCCCCGCGCCACCGTGCTGGCCCTCGATCAGGGCCGGCTGCTGGCGGACGGTGAGCGCGCGTGAACATCAATCGGCGGCGAATCCTTCGCTTCAGCGGGCTGCTCGCCGGCATGCCGGCGGTCGCGCTCTGGCCGCGCACCTCCGGGGCGGCTACGGAGCGCGCGCCGAGACGAATTGCGCTGCTCAATCTGCATACCGATGAACGTCTGGAGATCGTGTATTGCCGCGATGGCGTCTATGTGCCCGAGGCGTTCGCGGCGCTCGCTCGCTTGCTGAGAGATTTTCGCACCGGCGATTCGCATCCGATTGACCCGAAGCTGATGGATTACCTGGTCGAGGTCGCGGACAGCGCCGGCGTGCCGCCCGAGTTCAGCGTGATCTCGGGCTACCGCTCGCCACAGACCAACGGGCGCTTACGCGCGCGAAGCTTAGGCGTTGCGAAGAACAGTCTGCACATGCAGGGACGCGCAATCGATGTGCGGCTGGGGAGCATCGGCTGCAGTGATCTGGCGGCGCGCGCGCTGGATCTGGCAAGGGGCGGCGTGGGCTATTACCGCGCAGAGGATTTCGTGCACCTGGATACCGGCGGCTATCGGAGTTGGCGCGGTTGAGCGTGAAATTGCGGCGCCTGCTGGCGCTGACCTTGCTGACCGGAATATTGGCCGCGGCCTGCTCCCAGCAGCCCGGCGGAGCGAGGCGAGGCGGAGAGATGGAAGATCGCGGCGCACAAATTTATCTGCAAAACTGCGTGCCCTGCCATAAGGAAAACGGCGCGGGAGTGCGCAAAGTGTATCCCAGTCTGGCCGGGTCGCCGGCCGTGCTCGGCGATGCCGGCGAGCTGGCCCGCTGGATCTTGAGTCAAAAACGGCCGGACTCGATTCCGGCCGGACGCTACCCTACACAGATGCTGCCGTTCGGGTGGATGAAGGATGCGGATGTGGCGGCCCTGCTCACCTATATTCGTTCGAGCTTCGGCAACGCAGCGCCGCCGGTGGATGCCGCAACAATTGCGCAGGCTCGGTAGGCCGATGCAAAACACCGCCATACATGTGTTGGTCGAACGCTGTCGAGCGGGGGAGTGCGATTCCGCCGTTGGCAGAATTCCCTCCGGCTGGGTGATCATGGGTGAGCGCCAGGTGCTCCCGGGATACTGCCTGTTGTTGCCGGATCCCGTCGTGCCGCATTTGAATTCGCTCGAGCCTCAATTGCGCGGGCAGTTCATGTCCGACATGGCGCTGATTGGCGATGCCCTGCTGGCGGTGACCGGTGCCGTGCGCATCAACTACGCGATCTTCGGCAACGTCGAGCCCGCGCTGCACGCGCACATATTTCCACGCGACAGCGCCGAGCCTGCCGCGATACGCACCGCGCAGCCGTGGGCGCTGGATTGGGCGGCCGCGCCGCTGTACTCCGAATCCCTGTTCGGCGATTTCAAACGGCGCCTCAGCGTCGAGCTCACGCGTCAGCGGGCGCAGAAGTAGTTCTCGCCAATTCGCCGGCGACTTGCTTGAGGTCGCGCAGCGGCGCCGAGCAGGTCATGCCGGTGCAAAGATACGCCGCCGTGCCGTCCAACGCGTCTTTTGCCGCGAGCGCGGGCGGCAACCCCGCCTCGCCGCTGGGAATGGCGAAGATCATGCGGGTGGGAGCGTACAGAACCGCAAACTCGCGCGCCCAATCGCGTGCGCTGCCAGCCTCGCCCCGGACAATGAGGATTTGCATCGGGGCCAGGAAATCCTCCAGGGCGCTGATCAGGCTCATGTGCGCCTGGGGATAATCGCGAATTCCGCTCCACGCGGCCTTTAGCGCGCGTTCCGCGGCGTCCACGTACGGCAGCTCGCCGAGCAGGAGTCCCAGCCGGCACAGCGCCGCGGCGGCCACGCCGTTCCCCGCCGGCAGAGACTCGTCGCTGTAGGTCTTGCTGCGATGAATCAGCTGCTCGTGATCCGCAGCCGTAAAGAAAAATCCGCCGGCTTGCGCGTCCTCGAATTGCGACAGCAACACCTCGCCGAGCAGTCGCGCAAAGGCAAGATCGCTGCTGCGCCAACGGGTCTGCAGCAGCTCGAGCAGCGCATCGGCTAGAAAGGCATAGTCATCGAGATAAGCGGGTAGATGTGCGCGGCCGTCCTTGTAAGTCGCCAGCAGGCGGCCGTCGCGCCACAATTTCTCCCGAACGAAGTCAACGGCGGCGCCCGCTGCATCGGCCAGGTCGGGCCGCTCGAGCACCCTTGCTGCTATTGCGAGCGCCTTGATCATGAGTGCGTTCCAGGCCGTGAGAATTTTCTCATCGCGCGCCGGCCAAACGCGCAGGTCGCGCTGCTTCTTCAGCTTGCGGCGTGAGGATTCAAGCAGTGCCTCGACGGTCGCCGGGGATTCATGCAGCGCCGCGGCAATCTCGTCCACCGAGGCCACGATGCGCAAATGCCACGCGCCTTCGAAATTCGGCTCGCGGTCCAAACCGCAGCGACGCGCGAATGCCGGGTATTCCTCCGCGGTCAGCAGCGTTTCCACCTCGGCCGGGTTCCAGACGTAAAATCGCCCTTCGTGACCTGCGGAATCCGCATCGAGGCTGGAGTAAAAACCGCCTTCGGGCGAGCGCATGTCGCGCAGCACCCAATCGGCCGTTTCCGCGGCAATCCGCGCGAACAATGGCTCGCCGGTCGCAAGGCTGGCGCGCGAATATTCGCAAAGCAGTTGCGCATTGTCATACAGCATTTTTTCGAAGTGCGGAATCGTCCACGATCCATCGACGGAATAACGCGCGAAGCCGCCCCCGAGTTGATCGTAGATGCCGCCTTGCGCCATTCGAGTCAGCGTAAGGGCGGCCATGTGCAGGGCCTCAAGGTCGGGATTCGCACCGGCTGCAGCCGCGCGCCAGTGACGCAGGCAGCGCTCGATGCTGCTGGGGTGCGGAAATTTCGGCGCCTGGGTAAAGCCGCCGAATTTGGCGTCAAACGATATGCCAAGCGCCTCGCGCGCGCGCCGCAAAGGCGATTCTTCGAGAACGGCGCCGGGCGCCGGCGGCGGCGAGAGTGTGGTGAATGCCGCCTTGAGATGCTCGGTTTGCGCCAGGATCTCGGCGCCATGGTCGCGATAGTATTCGGCCACGCGCTTCAGGATTTCGCTGAACGCCGGCATTCCGTAGCGGGGTTCCTTGGGAAAGTAGGTGCCGCCGAAGAAGGGCTGCTGATCCTTGGGCGACAAGAACATGGTCAGCGGCCAGCCACCTGAACCCTGGGTGATCATCTGTTGCGCGACCTGATAGATCTTGTCCAGGTCGGGCCGCTCCTCGCGATCGACCTTGATGTTGATGAACAACTCATTCATGAGACCGGCAGTGCCTGAGTCTTCGAATGATTCGTGGGCCATGACATGGCACCAATGGCAGGCCGAGTAGCCGATCGACAGGAGAATGGGTTTGTTGTCGCGCTTGGCACGCGACAGCGCCATCTCGCCCCAAGGATACCAATCCACGGGATTGTCCGCGTGTTGCAGCAGGTACGGGCTGGTCTCCTCGGCGAGGCGATTGCGCAGCATGCACGAGTCCGCAGTCGGTTAGAATTGCCGCCCACTATAACTTAAGTACCTGAAATGTCTGATTCCAATATCGCGGCGCAACTGCCGGTCCTGCGCCTGAAGCGCAACGAGGATCGCCGGCTGCATGCGGGACATCTCTGGATTTTCAGCAACGAGGTTGATGTAGAGCAGTCGCCACTGGTCAAGTTCAAGGCCGGTGAGTTGGTGCGGGTGATGGCGCACAACGACCGCGCATTGGGATTGGCCTATGTCAATCCAAGGTCCCTGATTTGCGCGCGCCTGCTGCAAACCTGGAAGATCCCGGACGCAGCCTGGCTCGAGGCGCGCATGCGCGCGGCGCTGCGCCTGCGCGACCGTTTGTATCCGCAGCCCTACTATCGCCTGGTATACGGCGAGTCCGACGGTTTGCCGGGCTTGGTGGTTGACCGCTATGGCCCTGTCTGCGTGGTGCAGATCGGAACAGCCGGCATGGAGTTGCTCAAACCCGAGATTCAGAAGGCGCTGCGGCAGCTTTTGCAATGCGAGGCCGTGTTTTTCAAAAACGACGGCTCCGCTCGGGAGCTGGAAGGCCTGCCCAGTTATACGGAAACCGCGATGGGCAGGATCGACGATCCGGCGGTGGTGGTGGAGGATGGGCTTGAATTCCTGGCGCCGCTGGCGTCGGGCCAGAAGACCGGGTGGTTCTTCGATCAGGCCGGCAACCGGCGCTCGCTGTCCAAGTACGTGCGCCCAGGTGCGCGCGTACTGGATGTGTTCAGCTATGTGGGCGCCTGGGGCGTGCGCGCGGCCAAGAGCGGAGCGCGCGAGGTCACCTGCATCGACAGCTCCGCGGCGGCGCTCGAACTGGCCGCTGCGAACGCCGCGCGCAACGGCGTCAAGATTCTCACCCGCCGGGGCGATGCCTTCGAAGCGCTCGAGGATCTGGTGAGTGAGGGTGCAGGATTCGACGTGGTCGTCATCGATCCGCCGGCGTTCGCCAAGCGCAAGAAAGATCTGCCCAAGGCGCTGGCCGCGTACAAACGCTTGAACCAGCTGGCCATTTCCGCCCTGGCGAACGATGGCATCCTGGTTTCGTGCTCCTGCTCCGCGCACGTCAGTGCCGAGGATTTACAGGAGGCCATTGCCAAGGCGGCGCGCGGCGCGGACAAGCAACTGCAAATCATGGAAATGGGCGGCCAGGCGCCGGACCACCCGGTGCATCCCGCGATTCCTGAAACGCGATATCTTAAAGCCTATTTCTGTCGGGTCGGCGACAGTTTAAAGTAGCGTGCATGCTGACCTATCCGCACATCAACCCCATCGCCGTGTCCATCGGACCATTTTTTGGCATCGGACCCTTGCGCGTGCATTGGTACGGGATCATGTACCTCATCGGATTCATGGCGGCTTGGTGGCTGGCGAGATATCGCGCGAGGCGCGCCGGATCAACCTGGGGTGCGCTCGATGTGGATGACCTCATTTTCTACTCCGCCATCGGCGTCATTGCGGGCGGCCGCATAGGCTGGTGTATTTTTTACGGACATGACGTGATCGCCGAAAATTGGCTGAACGTGTTCCATATCTGGGATGGAGGGATGTCGTTTCACGGCGGCATGCTCGGCGTACTGGCGGCCGCCATCGTTTTCGGCCGCGTGAAGCACAAGCGGTTGGCCGACGTATTGGATTTTCTCGCGCCGCTGCCGGGGTTCGGCCTCATGGCGGGCCGGATCGGCAATTTCATCAACGGTGAACTCTGGGGCAGGCCAACCAATTTGCCGTGGGGATTTGGCGTGCCCGATACCCAGGGCGTGCTGATTGCGCGGCATCCATCACAGCTCTACGAAGCCGGTCTCGAGGGGCTGCTGCTGTCGGTGATTCTGATCTGGTTCACCCACAAGCCGCGGCCGCGCCTGGCGCCCATCGGTTTGTTTCTGCTGGTCTACGGCTGCTGCCGGTTCTTGGTGGAATGGGTGCGCCTGCCGGATGCGAATATCGGCTACCTGGCGGGCGATTGGCTGACCATGGGCATGCTGCTGACGACGCCCATGATTTTGGCCGGCGCCGCGACCTTAGGTTATGCCTATCGGCACAGCATTCCGTCCGGCAACATTCTTCAGGCGAACGCATAAAGTGCGCCAGTATCTCGACTTCCTGCGCCACATTCGCGAGCGCGGCCAGCCCAAGGGCGATCGGACCGGGACCGGCACCCTGAGTGTTTTTGGTTACCAGATGCGTTTCGATCTGAACGACGGATTCCCGCTCGTGACGACCAAAAAAATGCACCTGCGTTCCATCATCTACGAGCTGCTGTGGTTCCTGACCGGCGATACCAACATCAAGTATTTGCACGATCACGGCGTCAGCATTTGGGATGAATGGGCGGATGCGCACGGGGAATTGGGCCCGGTGTACGGCAAGCAATGGCGCAGCTGGCCGACGGCGGACGGGCGCCATATCGACCAGCTTGCGCAAGTGGTCGAACAACTGCGCAGCAATCCTGACTCGCGCCGCATATTGGTCAGCGCCTGGAATGTGGGCGAGCTGGAGCGCATGGCGCTGCTGCCGTGCCACGCCCTGTTTCAATTCTATGTGGCCGACGGCCGATTATCCTGCCAGCTCTATCAGCGCAGTGCCGACGCGATGCTGGGCGTGCCCTTCAACATCGCCTCCTATGCGCTGCTGACGCACATGCTCGCGCAGCAGTGCCGCCTTGAAGTCGGCGATTTCGTGTGGACCGGCGGAGATTGTCATTTGTACTTGAATCACCTGACGCAGACCGATCTGCAGATCTCGCGCACGCCATACCCCTTGCCGAGGCTCAAGCTGCGGCGCGCGCCGAGTCTGTTCGATTATGCGTTCGAGGATTTCGAGGTTCTTGGCTATAGCTGCCACGATGCGATCAAAGCGCCCATTGCGGTATGAAGGGCGCGCGACGCGCGCGCACTGCGCTGATTGAAGTGCGCTATTCAGCGATTCACGGCTACGGCGTATTTGCGCGGCGCCAGATCCGCAAGGGCACGACCATCCTCGAGTATCTGGGCGATCGCTTGACCCACAGCCAGGCGGATGCGCGCTACGAGCAGAAGGAATCCAGGGACAATCATACTTTTTTGTTCACCGTCGATTCGAACACGGTGATCGACGCAGGCGTCAACGGCAACGAAGCGCGCTACGTGAACCACGGCTGCGACCCCAATTGCGAAAGCGTCAAGCGGGGCAAGAGGATTTTCATCGAGGCGATACGCACGATCCGGCCCGGCGAGGAGCTTGCCTACGACTATCAAATCCAGCGCGACGCCGATGACCCCCACGACATCGACGAAATTTTTTCCTGCCGCTGCGGAGCGCCAGGGTGCCGCGGCAGCATGCTGGTGGAGCGCGAAGTGAAGCCGCGGCCGACGCGCGCGAAGCGGCCGCAGCGCCCCGCAAACGGCCGCGGTGGCCGAAGGGGCTGAAGGCCTTGAGCGCGGGCGCGGACTTGAGTACAGCGGGGATCTCGATCCGGGATCAATTCATCGCACCGCGGCAGATCCGCTCGCTGGTTGAATGCGCGCAGGCGCGTTGTGCGCAGGGCGAGTTCGCCGCGGCCCGGGTCGGAAACGATGCGGGCCGGCGGCGCCGCGCGGATATTCGCGGCGATTTCACTTGTTGGCTGCGCGAGCCGCTGTACCCGGCGGAGCGCCTGCTGCTTGAAGAGCTGGAGCAGCTGCGCCTGGAGTTGAATCGCGAGGCATACCTGGGGCTGTTCGAGCTGGAGCTGCACTACGCCTGGTATCCGCCGGGCGCGGCTTATGCGCGCCATCTGGACCAGCCGCGGGGCGCCGCGCAGCGCAAGGTGTCGCTGGCCTTGTATCTCAATACCGAATGGGAGCCGCCTGCCGGAGGCGCGCTGCGGATCTTCGACGCGGACGCGGGATTTCGCGACGTCGAGCCCATTGCCGGCAGGCTGGTCTGCTTCCTGACGGAGGGGCGCGAGCACGCCGTGCTGCCGGCCCGCCGCGACCGATGGAGCATCAGCGGCTGGTTCCGCGCGCGCGCTTGATTTGCTTGAGCGCGCTACTATCGTGCGATGTTGAGCCGCCGCCGCACGCGAACCAGGCATGCAGCGGGCGCTTGAATTGCGCAACACCTGATAATTTAAGGCATTTGAGTGACAGGCACGAATGTTGCTCTGACTGGATGGTATACTGATAGGTCCTCGCCATGCGCTTGCCGTCGTTGAAATTTTTGAAGACCTTCCAGGTCGCGGCCAGGCTGCAAAGCTTCAAGGCGGCGGCCGAGGAGCTGTTCGTCACCCCATCCGCCATCAGTCATCAGATCAAGTCGCTGGAGCAGCAGCTCGGCGTGAGCTTGTTCCAGCGCGGCGTGCGCACGCTGACGCTCACCGACGCCGGCGCGCACTATCTCGAGCACATCAACGACATTTTCTCGAAGCTCGAATCGGTCACCGAGCAGTTGCAGGTGCGCTACGGGCGCAGCATCATCCGCCTGAACGTGCCGCCGTTCTTCGCGAACGAAATGCTGCTGCCGCGGCTGGCATCGTTTTCCCAGGTCCGCGAAGAAACCGACATCCGCATCGAAACCACCTTTTCCGCGCCCAAGACCCACCCGCCGGACGCAGATCTCTCGATCGTCGTGGGCGCCGGTCCCTGGGAAGGGTTGACGGTGCACGAGCTGTTCGCGCAGAGCTTCATCGCCGCGTGTTCGCCGGCGTTTCTGCTCGAGAATCCAATCGATTCCTATGCCGATCTGAACGGCAAGACCTTGCTGCTGCATGAAGAGCGCCGCGAGGCGTGGGAACGGTGGGCGCAGGGATTGGGAATCGAACCGATCAAGCCCAACCGGCTGGTGCGGCTGGACACCATGTCGGCGGTGGTGCGAGCCGCCGAACAGGGCGTCGGCGTCGCCCTGGTTCCCGCGCGTTTGAGCGCCGATCGCTTCATTGGCGGCGGCCTGGTGAAACTCTTCGATGCGGAATTGACCACCAACGAAAGCTACGTGCTCCTGCATAGACCCGAGGATCACGCACGCGAGGATCTGCAGGAACTGACCGAGTGGATCTTGAGCGAATGCCGGGTGGCGTGAGGCAGAGCCGCGGCCGGGCAGGTCGCGGCCGCGTACACATGAGAGAAATACGCGCGGCGGAGAATTTTTCTCGTTTGCCGGAAGGTTGAGCGCTGCCTATGGTGTGGCTGGGGTGTTGGTATTTTGAGCATCAAGGAATACCACCATGCACATCCGCAATCTGACTCTCGCGGCCGCGGCATTCGCGGCAATCTCCCCGGCGATTTGCAACGCGAATCCCGAAACTGTCGCGCTGCAGGCCTGTGCGCGCGCCTTCGCCTCGAGCATTGCAGCGCCGGGATCCGCCGCGCCGTCGTACACGGTGGACTATCGCAGCGGCGAATCGCACGGTGTGCCGGCAGGCTACTATGACCGCGCATACACCTTCTATCTGCGCGCCCACAGCCCGAAGAGCGACCGGACGATTGCGCGTGCGACCTGTGCCGCGGACCTGAACGGCACGATCGTGTCTTTGAAGTCCGAACCCGCAGCGAGGTCGAGCCCGGCGCTGGCCGCTCAATTCTAGGTTTTTCTGGCGGGTTGCCCGGCGCGAGCGTATAAGTCCGTTTTCTTTCGGGATTGAAACGGATGAAGTACGCGGCGGTGGAGCTGGTGGTCGCGGCGGCGGAAAATGACGTCATCGGCCGCGACAACCGTCTGCCGTGGCACCTGCCTGCGGACTTCCGGCATTTCCGGGCGCTGACGCTCGGCCGGCAGGTACTCATGGGACGCAAAACCTATGAGTCGATCGGCAAGGCGCTGCCGGATCGGACCAATCTGGTGTTGAGCCGCTGCGCGCAATTCGCACCGGCCGATTGCAAGGTCGTGACGACACTGGATGATGCGCGGGCGGCTGCCGGCGAGGATCCGCCGTTGATGGTGATCGGCGGCGCAGAGATCTACAGGATCTGCATGCCGTTCGCGAGCCGCATCCATCTCACCCTGGTGCATGCGCAAATAGACGGCGACACTTTTTTCCCGGACTGGCGCAGTGCCGAGTGGCGCGATTCCGGCCGCGAGCGCCACGAAGCGGACGGCAGGAATGCCTACGCCTACAGCTTCATCACGCTGGATCGCGCCGCCTGAAGCCCCGTAGCGCCGCATCGGCCTAGACCGGCGACAGCCGGGCGCTGATCGCCGACTCGGCGCGCTCGAAGTCGACCTCGGCCAGCGACGCGACCGTGCCCGCGGTCAGGTCGGCCAAAATGGCCGCCTGCGTGGCGCCGCGCTGCTGCGCCGCGCGATAGGGAATTTCATGGTGGAACATCACCATCGAGTAGCGCGGAATGAATTGCCGCGGGAAGCGCCGCTCGAGCTCCAGGGACAATGCCTGCTGCAGCTGAAATTTGGGGTCCGCAACCCGCTCGCGCATTTCCAGATAATTTTCCAGGGCCATCGCGGCGATGGCATCGGTATCCGGTTTGCGGGCCGCGCCGAACTCCGCGAACACCGCTTCCCACGACGAATGCCGGGCAACACAGGCATCGAATTCGACGCAGTCCTCGAAACAGCAATTCATCCCCTGACCGTGAAAGGGCACCATGGCGTGCGCTGAATCGCCGATCAGGGCCGCCAGTCCGTGAGCGTGCCATGGGGTCGCGGCTACGGTGCCCAGGAAGCCGACCGGGTGTGCCTTGAATTCCTCGACGCAGTCCGGCATCAGTGCGCGCGCGTCGGGAAATTCCCGGGAGATGAACCGGTCGATGGCCGCGCAGTCGCGCAATGATTCGAAGCTGACC
>Ga0210409_10000229_pt1 | contig 110955 bp, 71 predicted proteins | sample IncBWH17MmetaG_FD_161649 | JGI IMG/M metagenome (GOLD analysis project Ga0210409, IMG submission 161649) | Forest soil microbial communities from Barre Woods Harvard Forest LTER site, Petersham, Massachusetts, United States - Inc-BW-H-17-M | ecosystem: Environmental > Terrestrial > Soil >...
AAATCGCCAATGACACCGAATTCGGCCTCATCGCCTACGTAAGCTCGGCGGACCCGGAAAGGGCCACCCGTGTGGCGCGCAAACTCGCCGCCGGCCGCGTCCTGATCAACACATTAAGTCACGATCCTTTTGCTCCCTTCGGTGGGTTCAAACAATCGGGGATCGGTCGAGAAGGCGGGATCTTCGGGCTGCAGGAATACCTGGAACCCAAAGCGATCATCGGCTAACCCGAGGAATGTTCTGACAGCGCGATTGCTTCCAGACGAAATACCAGCGAGAGAAGAAAATGACCGTCCACGTGCCAGACCGTTTCAAAGTCGCGAACGCCTTTTGGATAGGGCTCGGTAAGATCGGACTTACGCCAGCAGCGGTGCTGAGCCAAGCTCGCTTGCCACTGAGTGTTTACGACGGCAAGAAGAACCTCGTCACAACGGCGCAGTTCTTCGCACTCTGGCGTGCCGTGGGCGAGCTCTCCGCTGATCCGTCCGCGGGCCTGAAAATCGCCACCCAGATCGACGTTGGCAATCGGCCACCGTCAACTATGGCGGCCTATTACGCCCGTGACTACCGGGACGCCCTCATCCGCCTTGCTCGCTTCAAGCAACTGTGTTCGCCCGAGGAACTGCAAATCAAGGTGAGCAAGAACGAGTGCGTGATCGAGCCTGTGTGGCTCCACGCGCAGGAAGAAACGCCGCCCCTGCTGACAGACGCCGCCTTTGTCTCGTTCGTTGAACTTGGTCGCCGTGGCACAGGGCATTTGGTAACGGCGAAGAGGGTCGAGCTGAAGCGCAGCGCGGAGGCGACCGGCTTCCACGAAGCCTATTTCAAGGGCCCGATCACGTTCGGAGCGCGACGGAATGCACTCGTCCTGCACGCGACCGATCTCGATCGGCCGTTCCTTACCTACAACGCCGAGTTGCTTGAGATGTTGAATCCGCAGCTCGAACGCGCGCTTGAAGAGCGCCGTGCGCAAAGTTCGATCAGTGAGCAGGTGAAATGGATTCTCAAACGCCTGCTCGCGGGAAGCCGGCCGGGGATATCGGCCGTGGCGCGCGAACTCGGGTTGAGCGATCGGACCTTGCAGCGTCGAATCATCGATGACGGTGCAACCTTCCGGCAGTTGCTTCTTGAGACACGGCAGGAACAGGCGCACGAGTACCTCAACCGGCCGGAGATGGATGTCACGGAAGTGGCATTTCTGCTCGGCTATGAGGATTCGAATTCTTTCTATCGAGCTTTCCGAACGTGGGAGGGGACGACACCCTCCCAGTTGAGGGCAGCGCTCCGACGATCTGATACCAGGCAATAAGTGCAAAGAAGAAAGGCAGGAGTTTATGAACAACGTCTGATTAGTCACCGGCAGCGCGAGCGGTTTTGGCCGAAACACTGCGGAGGCTGTAACCCCCTCTAATCGCCTCATCCTGAATTCGAAGCTTCGGGAGATACTAATTCTCCAGCAGCTTGCTAGAGAAATTTGGTCAGCAGGCTGTTGACCAAATACCCAAAAGACTCCGCCCCTTCGGCCGATGGGCTACGCGGCATTGCATCCGGTCTCAAAATGACCCAGCCGCGTCACCGGCCAGTATCAACCTTGGCCTTGCGCCGACGTCCAACCGCTTTCAGTAGCGGAGGAGTCCACATGCCCCTGCGGGCAGAAGTTTCCTGTCTGCGATCCGGTTACACAGAATCCAGGACACGGTCCGTCTAGAAGGTCCCTTGGACTTCCAGATGCGCGTCGCGCCTGACCGCTTGGGGCGGAATGCCAAACCCCCGCGTGAAGGCGTCGCGCAAGTGGCGGCGATCACGAAAGCCGGTCTCTTTGGCGATCACGTCAAACGGATGCCGGCTCTGCTCGATCATCAGCCGCGCAGCCTCCAGTCGTAGCCTTTCCACGGCTTTCGCAGGGGACTGTCCCGTTTCGAGCGTAAAGACACGACTGAACTGGCGCGGACTCAAGTGGGCCGCTTCGGCCAACTCCTCGACGGTCAGCGTGCGGCTCAGGTTCTGGCGCGCATAGTTCAACGCGTTCTGGATGCGATCGGACTTCGGTGCCAGGTCAAGCATCTCGGAATGCTGCGACTGGCCGCCGGCCCGCCGCTGATGCATGACCAGACCATGCGCCACTGAACGGGCCGTGTCCTCACCCAGATCCTTTTCCACCATCGCAAGCGCGAGATCCAGACCGGCTGTCATGCCGGCGGAAGTCCAAATCGAACCGTCGACGATGTAGATGCGGTCTTCTTCCACACGGATGTCCGGAAAGCGCTTCTGCATCTCGCGCGCGTACGCCCAGTGCGTTGTGGCGCGCCGGTCCGTCAGCAAACCAGCTTCCGCGAGCACGAATCCGCCGGTACAGATGCCGGCAATGCGTCGCGCACGATGCCCGGCCTTGCGCAGGAATGCGAGAACGCCGTCGGGCGCCGGCGAACTGAGCGGATCGTTGACCCCTGCAACGACCCACGTGTCCACCTCAAGCCGCCCGCGCAATGACCGCGTCCCCACGGGCATGCCGAGCGAAGAACGCACCTCGCCGCCGTTCACCGAGAAATTGCCGAGCGTGTAGAACGCCTCGCCGACCACGACGTTCGCGTACTCGAAAACCGACTGCGGCGCGAGCGCCATGATCTGGAAGCCGTCGCTGAGCAGAAAGCCGATCCGGTGCATGTCCGTCCTCCGTCACGTCATGGCATAAATTATACCCATATACGTCATTTAAGTCACGCTAGGGCGAGTCCAGAATGCATCCACGCATTTACCAGCCCCCTCACAACGAAGTGACACCATGACTCAGACATATCTAGGTACAGCCCTCGTTACCGGCGCATCGTCGGGCATGGGGGCGATCTACGCCGACCGCCTCGCCCATCGGGGTTACGACCTCATCCTGGTCGCCCGCAACCGCGACCGGTTGACCGCCCTCGCGAACCGCATCACGAACGAGACGCGTCGGAGTGTCGAAATTCTCGACGCTGACCTCAACGACCCCTCGGCACTCGCCGCCGTCGAAGCGAAGCTGAAACAGGACGCCAGCATCACGCTGCTGGTCAATAACGCGGGAGTCGGTACGCACACTCCCCTGCTCGACAGCGAGGTCGACGCGATGGTGCGGATGATCGGCCTGAACGTCACCGCCCTCACCCGCCTTACCTATGCCGCCATCCCAGGCTTTGTCGCACGCGGCAAAGGCGCGATCATCAACATTTCCTCGATCGTCGCGATCGCTCCGGAGACGCTCAACGGTGTCTACGGCGGCACCAAGGCCTTCGTGCTCGCTTTCAGCCAGTCTCTGCACCACGAACTTGCGGACAAGGGCATACGGGTGCAGGCCGTGCTGCCAGGCGCAACAGCTACTGATTTCTGGCAGACCGGCGGGCTGCCGCTGGAGCATTTGCCTAAAGGCATTGTGATGCCGGCCGCCGACCTGGTCGACGCGGCCTTGACCGGATTTGATCGTCACGAACTCGTGACCATCCCATCGCTGCACGCTGCCGAAGAGTGGGATGCCTATGAAGCGGCACGGCGAACGATGTCCTCGCATCTGTCCAGTGATTCCCCCGCGCAGCGCTACGTGGCCGCGTGCTGAATCTCCAACCCCAAATCCAAGCTAGGCAATCAAGTGATCATTTCCGGCCGCCGGGCTGATCGCCTCAAGGCCACGACGGACAACGCCGGTTGATCGGTTGTCGGCCCATCCGCCGCGCAGACCGTATCGACACCCACCCATCGGCTGCGCGGCCCCCATTTCTTATCGAGGACAATGTTATGGCGACGACCACCCCTGAGAAGAACAAAGCGATCGTGCTCGAAGCGTTCGATACCCTTTTCAACAAGCATGACTACGAAGCCGCTGCGCACTTCTGGTCGGATAACTACCTCCAGCACAGCGCCCACATCCCACCGGGACGCAAAGGTCTGTTTGACCTAGTACGGAGTCTTTCGGCGGACTCGCGCTGGGAACACGGCCCCATCGTCGCTGAAGGCGACTACGTGACGGTTCACAGCCGTTACTCGGGCAGTGGAGCCCCCAGCGCCCTGATCGCGATCGACATCGTGCGAATGGAAGACGGCCGGCTCGCAGAGCACTGGGACGTCTGGGAAAGCGAAGTCACTGCCAGCGAATCCAAGAGCGGTCTGCCCATGTTCGGCACCAGCTTTCCGGCGTAACGAAAATGCGGCATCGATGCCGAACCCTCAACTCGCAAAAAAGGAGAAGTCCATGAATACGAAGTCATCTCAAGAAGTCACTTCGATCTCGATCGAAGCCGCACGGAAGATCGTGGCCCCTCTTTACGAAGCTCTCGACGAGCCAAGCAAAAAGGATGTGGACGACTTGTTGGCCAAAGCCACCAATCCAGACTATCGATCCTACTCGACCAATAGCGAGTGGCTTTCGCGCGAGCAGCTCGCTGGCGTTTTCAAGATGATGGGATCGGTCATCCCAGATCTTCGCTGGACCGTGGAGGACATCCAGACAATCGGTGACCAGATCATCGTGCGAGGCAGAGCCACCGGAACACCCACGGACGAATTTTGGGGGACGAAACCAACGGGCAAGAGCTTCGACACAATGGCAATTGACATCTTCACTGTGAGGAATGGAAAGCTGGCCACTGCATATCATGTCGAGAACTGGGCCGGAGCGTTACAACAGATTGCCGGGTAAACATGCTGAATCTCGGATGGAGAGTCACAAGAGCCCCGAAGGAGACTCCTCCGGGGCTTTTTGTCCGCACGCCTATCGGGGCTTCTATCCAATGGAAGTAGGCGGGTGCCTCGCAGATCTCCGGCGGGTAGTCCGAAAACGGAATCAGGCGCGGCCATTTGCACCGCCATGACTGGCCGATTGGCAGATACTCCTCGTCCCAGCGCTTCTCGAACTCGGTCAGCCGCAGCTCGGCCTCCCCGGCGGGGTCGCAGGTGTAGATGCGTTCGAGGTCGGTCGCCGCTTCCACGACTGGCGGTTTTTCTGCGCTCGGTTACCGGCATGCATGGCACTCAGGTGAGCTATGTCCTCTTTACCTTGGGCGTATCGGCGGGCGTGGGCGGTGTGGTACGCCGCGCGTATGTGGGACGTGTCTAGCCCCCGTACGCGAAGACTCCCATATACGGTCATGAGGCAGCATCGGAGAGTCCAACACGGAGATAGATGCATTTCATCCCGACCATACGCTCAGGGGAAGAACCTAGCGGAGGTTGACCACTTCTTCGCCGGCACCTTTGCAATCAAGGGCTCATGGCGACCTTGTGGTAGACCAGCGCGAGCTGGTACGACTCCATCTTCAAAGAGCTTTACCAGTCCCCTGTCATACCCTCGATAACAGTCCCTAACCAACCCCCACATGCCTGCCGTCGGGGCATAGAGTGCGAGGCTAAGTGTCCTCGCGGGCTGTCCCGTAGCACAAATGCACTATACGGGCGGCACCCTAACCGCTCGATAATCAATGCACAATGCAAGTGGTCCGAGCCGACTGTTGACACAAGGCTATGCGCTGCGTGGACGCCAAATGATGACGGGATACAGTTCGTTTTCTGTGCGGGATTAAGTGAACCCGTTTCCCAAAAAAGAATCAAGGCGACGATCGTCGCCTCGATTCAGTCCAATCAAGAAGCGTCGGTTGGCGGCTCTCCCGGATATAGTCCGGAGCCGCCACCAACTTACGCACAGCTCATCCGAAAATACGCAAATTCGACGAATTGAAACGGCCGAGATTCGGGAAGATGCTGGCGATATCGCTCCCGTTTACACCGAGCCAGCTCGCCAGCGTCGCCCCGTATTGATCAACCGCGGTGGTCGGAATGATCTGACCGTAACCGGTGTCATTCGGATTGCCTGCCGCCGTAGTCAGCAGGCTGGGCATCGCGCCGTAAAAACGCTGACCGCGAACCGCGCCGCCGACCACGAAGTGATGGCCGCCCCAGCCATGGTCGGTGCCGCCGCTGTTGACCGAGAGTGAGCGGCCGAAGTCGGAGGCGGTGAAGGCCGTTACTTTCTGATCCAGGCCCAGCGCTACCGTCGCGTTATAGAACGCGGACAGCGCTTGCGAGAGTTGCGTGAGATTAGCCTGTTGCTGCGCTAATTGATCGGTGTGGGTATCGTAGCCACCAGCAGAAACGAAGAATATCTGACGGTTCGCGCCCAGCTTGGCCCGCACTTGCAACAGTTGCGCCACCATTTTGAGCTGATTGCCCAGCTCCGTATCAGGGAATGTCGTGGTAAGTGCCGGCGCCTGACTGAGGGCATCGATAAGCACGGTGTAATAGTCGATGGCGCTGCTGCTTGATGCGGCGAATGCGCGCTCAAGCGCGTTGCTCGGCGTGGGGCCTCGAATCAATGCATTGTAGGCATTCGTATCGTCCGTCGTGCCGCCGGCCACCCAGGATTCGAGACCATTACCGAGATAGCTCATGGCCTGAACGCCGCCTGGGTCGATGGCGTATTGGTTCACCATCGCTCCGCGCTGAAAGAGATTGGTGCCGGACAAGGTCATGCTCATCGAGAATTGCGGATTGGCATTGCCGGACGACAACACATCCGCAATCCTGCCGCCCCAGCCATTGGCATTGGCGTCGTCCGGGCGCGAGGTCTGCCACTGTGCGGTCTGGTCGTCGTGCGAAAACAACTGCGGTGGTGGCGGCACCTGGCCTTGCTGAAACTGCTGCTGCGTGATCGGGTACAGCAGAGAGCCGACATTGGCGACAACAGCAGCGTGTCCCGCATTGAATAGACCGCGCAATTCCGGCATGGCCGGATGCAGGCCATAGGCGGCGCCATCACTCGGCGGTCCACCGGGCAAGCCCCCCACGAACGCGGCGGGAGTCAGGTTATTCGCCTGGATATCGGCTTGCGCCAATGCGAGGCCGGCGCGCGAGCCCGCATAGGTGGCATAGGTTGCGCTGTCGTAAGGCACGATGGTGTTGAAACCATCGTTACCGCCATACAGATATACGCATACCAGTGCCTTGTAATCGCTGAAGGCATAATTGCTTTGCAAGGCAGCGGCCTGGAGCAGCCGAAGGTTGCCGAACCCCGAATACAGGCCAACCCCGCCCAGCGTGGCATACATGCTACGGCGCAGAAATTCACGACGGCTTATAGGCATATCCGCATCCTCATTTCTGCACTGAATATTCGGGTGAATTGATGATCAGGTAGAGCGCGTGCTGCACACGCTGGCGACCGAGATCGCCGGCGGAGTTGTCGGTCAGAGCATTGAGCCGCGTCAGCAGGGTGCTATGCATGAAAGATGACATCTGGCCCGACATGAATAGCAAGTTGTAGAGATCGACCAATCCGGCGGGGTTGTTGAGCGCGAGTGCTGCGTCGCGATCCGCATTGATCGACATCGTGTTCGGACCCGACGATGTATAGCAGCGCGTGCTGGTGGTGTAGTCGCAGAAAATGCGATGAAAGATATCGTTGGGTATGGCTACCGCTGTCGTCGCCGTGTGGATCTGGAATTCCGGACCGTACAGCCCGCGCTGGCGCAGCTCGCCCGGTTGCTGGAAATCCGGCTTAAAGAAATTGAAGACGCTGGGCGAGCGCAGCGGCGCCTGACCATAGCTGCTTTCCCATTCTGGATAAGGCGTATCCACGCGGCCGTTTTGCGACCCAGCCGCCATCGCTCTCCATAGATGCGTGAGCTTGAGCAAGGGTTCGCGCAACTTGCCGTAAGCATCCGGATTCGGCACATAAGATGCACCTATCACCGCCTCCGGATCGAGCAGGATCGCCTGCACTACCGCTTGCAGATTGCCGCGCACATGCGCACTGCTCCCGTCGTCGGCGAACACTTGTGCAATGTGGCGGACATAGCCTGGCGTCGGGTTACTCGTCACCAGGCGTTGGATCAGGCGTCGCGCGATGAACGGACCGACATTGGGGTGATTGAAAATATTGTCCAGCGTGGCGGTCATCTCGCTTCGTGCATCACCGCCATGTGCAAGTATCCCGTTGCTCAATGCCACGCCTGGGTAATTGAGCAACTGCTTGTCCGAGGTGCTGTCGTGAAAGTCGGCAACGGGCTGCAGCGGATTCCACCATGCGGGATCGTTTGTGTTGCTCGGGCCGCAATTCGTATATGTGTCCGCAGCGCAACATGTCCATGAGCCTGTGACACAACTTGTGTTGTTCCAGTTCCAGCCCGTGAACACCGCCGCCATGCCGCGCACGACGGTCTGGTCGTAGGTGGGAATCGGTTGGTTGCTGGCGTCCAGCTTGGGGGTGCCATCGGGATTGAGCTGCACCAGCCCGACCGAAAACAGCTGCATGACCTCGCGCGCATAGTTCTCGTCGGGATGAATGTTCTGCGTCGGATCAGCCTTCTGATTGGCGAGCATGCTGAGATACGTGGCCATCGCCGGGTGCTTGGTCACGTCTTCAAGCAGGCTGCGGTAGTTACCGAACGCATCGGTGGCGAGCATGTCGTGCCAGCTCGCCAGAGCATAGGGCTCGTAGGCAAGTGTGCCATTTGCATTGGAGACGACGAAGATCTCGGAAAGCGCAAAGGCGACGCGCTGCCGTAATTGATCGGTCGCCACACGCTTGCCGCGACTGGGATCGGGCGTACCTAATGCATTGATCCACCACGCTTCCATTCTTGTATCGTCGTTGACTGTGTTATTGCCGTCCGGCACGTTCGGCAAGCCTGCTACCCAGTCGAGATAAGGTTTTTGCGTCGACACCGGCGCGGCCAGCTGTTCGTTCAACCACGCCTGATAGCCGACTTGTCGCAAGTGGACGATGTCCGTCGCGGTGGGGCCAAACGTCGCCTGAGCGAGAAAGCGCGCCGCCTCGGCATCACTGTATGGGCCAGCTACCTGAGCCAGGCAGAGCGTTGGCCACAGAACTAAAGCAAGCACCGAGATGCAGAGCCAGTTCGAGGTAAAAGCCTTCATGCGTATCCCTCCGACTTCATACCAAGGTTCATCGCTCGTCATTGCGATGAGCGGCATTGCTTGACGGCGCAAGGATTATGGAAGGCCGATGTTGTCGTTGTGATGCGCCACTCGTTTATGGAATGTTGAGGCGCATTACGGATCGTAAGGATCCGAGGCTTCTTAAGATGTTTTGATGGTGGCGCTATGTAAGCGCTGCAATTACGTCTGCAATTACGCTACGAAATCGTAAATATCGCCGAGATATCCGAACCTGTAACTTCAAACATGGGCAGCCCTCGAGTTTCGATCACATCCCTGCTTGCTAGGGGCGACTCGAATGGGGTCAGGTCGCATGCCGACAGTACGCTACGCAGCGTATGCATCTGGGCTGGCCCTGTCGATGTCGAAATGAGGATCCGCGCCGTGACCGGGCACGCTCACTCCGCCCGCGCTTACCCTTGTCGACGTACATAGAGGGCGTGCCCGAGTTATTCGCAATCTTGACCCGAAGCGCGCCTGGGATGTCGCATCGCCGCGCTCCGTCAAGATCAGCGCAGACCTCGCTTTCCGGGTCGCCGTTAGGCGGGTATGTCCGCCTCGGGTCGGAGGCGGGCACCCGCCCTACCCTCGATAACACGGGCTAATCGCCCCATGACTATCAGCCAGCTTAGCCGCCCGAATCCGGGCCGGCAGTCTTCTGGGTAATGCGGATCACGACGAACTCGGCCGGATACACCGGCGCCAGTCCGATGTCGATATACAACTGTCCCAGCATCCGCGTCTCAGGCGGATTGTTGGAAGCGTCGCAAGTGACGAAGAAGGCCTCACTCGCTGTAGCGCCGAGCAGTCCGCCCTGCTGCCACAGCGTGGTGAGGAAGACGACGATGTCGCGCGTCACCGCGGACCACAAGGTCTGGTCGTTCGATTCGAATGCCACCCATTGCAGGCTGTTCTTCAGGCTCTGCTCGACGTAGATGAAGAGGCGACGCACGCTCAGGTAGGTCCATTGCGGGTCCTGCGAGACGGTGCGCGCACCGTAGATGACGTTGCCGTAGTTGATCAGGTTGCGCAGCGCGTTGATGCCTTGAGGGTTGAGCTGATCCTGATCGCTATCGGTGAGCCGGCGCTCCAGCGCCACCACGGTGCGCATGGCGCCGTCGTTCACGCCTGCCGGCGATTGCCATACGCCGATCGCGCTGTCGGTATAGGCGTAGCGGCCGAGCACCGGGCCCGAGGGCGGGATCGGCACGTTGCTGTTGGAAAGCGGATTGAAGATCCAGGCCCACGGGTAGTAGAGCGAGCCGTAGCTGGAGTCGATCACCGGTTGCGGCGCCTGCCCGCTGGACTGGCCCGTGCCCAACTTGAACGCGACGATCTGCTGCACGTTCTGTCCAAACGGCGGGTCGGCCGCATAGAACAGGTTCGTCAATTCCTGACACAGGGCCAGGCCCTGGTTGATCATCGTGGATTGCTTAGTCAAATCCACCTTGCCGTTGGCGTCGGTGAGCGCCGCGGTTTCCGGCTGGGCCAGCAAGCTCAAGCCCTGGATCGTACTGAGCGAGTCCTGCGCGGTCTTGAAATCCAGCTCACCGCTGCTTCCTCCCGTGAACGCCATCGGCGTACCCGTGTTGCCCGGACGCGCGGTGGGACTGCCCGGCTGGGTGACGCGCACGAACATCGATTGCGCATTGATGCGCGCCGCGAAATCCGGTCCCGCGCTGGTGAGGCCGGTGAAGGTTTCCAGCACGTAATAGGTGGTCGCGCCGGTGCCGAGAACCGTTGGCGCGAGGTTGTTCTGGCTGACATAGTTGACCAGCAGCTGCAGGGCGAAGTTGTCTGTTCCGGCCTTGGCGGCGTTGTCGATCAAGGCCGCTGGTACCACCACCTGGAAATTGAACACCGGTGTCTGCGGTGGAGGCATGTTGTCCTCGGTCCTCTGCGTGGCGTCGTTGCTGATGCAGTACATAAGGGACGCCCCCCAGATGCCTTTGGTAGCGGCGACCAGTTTGGCGGTGTCGACGCTAGCTGTCGCAGCACTGCTCTTGCTGTCATCCAGGCGCACCACGTAGCAGGCCGACCCGCCCTCCTGGAAGAACTCGTACACCGCCCACGAATTGAAGCCCATCCAGACCAGTCCACCGAACTGGCGCGTGTAGGCGTTCCAGCTGGTGATCAAGGTCGGCGTGTTGATCGGGCCCGCGTCGGTGATGCCGAGAAAAACCGCCACGGACGTTGAAGCGCCCTGGATGCCGTGCGCGCCCGAAATCTCGTGGATATAGATGCCTGGGTGGTGATAAGTGACCACGGTCCTAGTTCCTTTCCTACGATTGAATCAGTGCGGCGCGGCGGCGCGTTGGCGGCAACGATGCTATGTCTTGCACGCGGCCTCCTGCAGCCATGTCCGCGACAGACCCTGTGGACCACGCCTTCTATACACGCATGAGTTTTCCCCTTGGCAACTTTCTGCACTGGCCTGTACGCAAGGTTTGCGCCGCGCGATAGCAGCCAAGCTGCCGTCTGAATAGCACATCCGTCGCCCCTTCATGCGTGCCCCCGGCGCCACGGGATGCCGCGAACCTCGCTCAGCAACGGTAGCAAAGACGGCTCTGGCGAGGCATCTCCGAGGTCGGATCCCCAGTCCTAAATCAGTCTCGATGCACCCCTTAGGGTTTCACGGTCGGGGCTTTCGCGCATAGTACAAATCCCCGATAACCTGCCCTAATCACCTGCCCTGCGCCTACTTGGCTAAATGCGGCTACTTCCTCACTAGTACCGACGACAAGGCGAAGTTATCGATCGTGGCACCTATCACTGATGAAAGTGCAAAACACCAGCCACTTGCCCACCTTCGCCACAGCAGCTGATCAGCTTCGCCAGTAACACTGACCAAGTTAGTCAACTGGCCGACTTCGGCCAATACCTGACATTGCCGAACTACAAAGCCAACTCCAAACCCGCCGAGAAGAATTACTCGAAGCCGGCATTGGGCGGATAGTGCCGGCCGCCTAGCTAGGTACTGCACATCACAACCATCCCCAGCCTTGGGCCATCACGTGTCCGCGGCGGCATATCCAGTTGTTCATATCATCGAAGGACACACGTAAGTCTCCCTCGCTCTGATGGCTCCGTGAGCGCTTCGCGGCCCCCTAGCCTACTGCTACTGCCTTCAATGCAGCTCCGAGGAAGCGTCCGACGATCTCCGGCAGCATCGGCTCGACGGGGAGCGTGTAGTGGGTGGTATTCGGCACGATTGCGAGCTCGTTTGCGGGCCGCAGGGAGCCATCGATTCCGGCATCGCGCTGGCCGCCTCCCAACGCCTTCCAGAACTCGACCATGTGTTCGGGCCGGACGACGTCAGCGTCGGCAAAGACCAGCAGTGTGCGTGTGTGAAGCTTGGCAACGTCGGCGCTCCAGTCGAAGGGGCGTTTGGTCAGATCACCGACCTTCCTGAAGAGGTTGGTCCAATCGACATCGGGATAGACCTTCCCTAACGGCGATGCCTTGACGCCAGGGCCGAACGTGGCAGCGTTGGCCTCCAACTGTTTGAAGGCCGCCACCCCCTCCGGATAAAAGCCGTCCTGCCGCATCGCTGCGGACACGAGCACGAGCCGGTCGACCACGTCCGGATGGCGGATAGCGGTCTGCAGCGCGACGCCGGAGCCCAGCGAGTAGCCCATGACGTCGGCCTTGCCGAGATTCAGATGGCCGATCAGGGCGGCAACGTCCTCGCCCATCGTTTCACTGCGCAGTGGCCTGTCAGTGTCTGGCGTGCGCCCATGTGCCTGGAGATGAACGGCGATCACCTGCCGGCCCTTGGCCAGTTCGGCCAGATTGCTCCCGAAGCTGTCTGGGTTGATGCCACCGTGGAGAAGAATGAGCGGCTTGCCGGCGCCATGCACGCTGTAAAAGAGATGCTGGCCATTGACGTCGGCAAAATGCTCATTCGACATGGCGAGAGTCTCCTTGGCTTGAACAGGAAGGACCGCAGTCAGCACTGCGGTCGCTATGGCAGTCTTCAGGAAATCGCGTCTGAGCATATCGTCCTCACGTGGCGTCGAACTGGCCATCGCGGCGATGATCGTGTGTATCTTCGCCGCCCCTTCCATACCCCGGTGGCCGCGGGGTTGTCACGATCTGCTTGCGAGCAACTCATCCAGCTGCGCGAACTGTTCGGGCAGGCCTTCTGCCGAACCGGCGAGTGCTTCCTCGAGGGCCGCTGTTGTGGGATAGAGTTCGTGGAAGGTAACCAGCGTCTTGCCGTCATTTTCTTCGAACGTCACCGTGGTCACGGCGCCCTGATCGCTATCTTCGTTCGTCCATACGAGACGCTTGTGCGGCGTTACTTCTTTGTACGTGCCGAAGAACGCCATCGGTTGATCGAAGGCCGGATGGCGGAACACGAGGCGATACGTGCCCCCGGTGCGAATATCCATATCGCACGAGACCAGCGACATGCCCACCGACTTCGGAACCCACCACTGCTTGAACAATTCGGGTTTGCTCCACGCTTCGAAGACGATGTGTGCGGGGGCATTGAACGTTCGCGTCACGACGAGTTCGCGGTCGGACTTGCGTTCCACGGCGGTGCGGTTCCTGACGGCGGAACTACCTTCTTTTTCGTTGGGCATCTGCCTTCTCCTTGCGTTTCAAGTGTTCGACAAGCTCGTCCAGCGCGTCGAAGCGTGCGCTCCACAGTTGGCGGTGCTGCTCGATCCAGGCGGCCTCTTCTTCCAGCCGGCGCAGTCCGAGCTTGCAGGTTCGTACGCGCCCGACCTTCTCCGTGGTCACGAGCCCCGCCTGCTCCAAGACGCTGACGTGCTTCTTCATGCCTGTGAGGGTCATGCGAAACTTTTGGGCAAGGTCAGTGATTGAGGCGTCTGCACCCCCGAGCTGCTCCAGCACGCCGCGTCGGGTGACGTCGGAGAGCGCGGCAAACGTTGTGTCGAGGCGGATTTGATAGTGAACCATATGGTTCACAGTAAGGCAGGCATGGGTAATTTGCAAGCGAATCGCCCTACGGGCTTCGATCGCACGGAGTTCCTTTGCTGCTCGGAACCCCAACTGGGCATGCCGAGCGTGGGCAAAGTTCCGACCGGCGGCTTTGTGGCAGATAGATCAAATAGATCAAGACGTCGGATGCCTCCTCAGGGGCGGCCAGCGACCGTTGCGAAACACTCATCAGCCCGCGAATCATCGAACGACGACCCACGGTCGCTGACCGGCCAGAAGCGGTCCTTCGCGTAAAGCGACCGCTATCCTTAATAACGGTCATTGCATGGCCGGGGCGGTGAACGGGTGGCCGCGTCCTCCTGCCGCTACCAGGCCCTCGCTGCTTCAGCTAGAAGCTGAGCGCGATAACGTCACCGAACCGCCAGGAGAAGGAGTCTGCCCACTCGAAGAGCGATGTCGCCACATGGGACGCCGGCAAGCAAGCTATATACAAAAGCTATTCGGGTCCGGTGAGAAGCTCGCGCGCTTCGTGCAATGAGGCCAATACGGCGCACCGCGACCAGAGGATCAACAGGCCAACAATGATGGCGTAGGCAAGTGCTAGTCCACGCAGAAATTTCCTCATCGCATTCACGGCTCAATCCTTGTCCGTCATTGTGGTCACCTGTGTCCGCTTTGGTTGGAAGCGGACACTAATTGATCAGCCCTTCAGCTTCCCACCTAGCGTGCAGGAATGCCGGCAAAGTCTGCGGGGTTCAAACAGACTTTGCCGACGACTGCGCCTGTGATTCATCCTACCGCAAGGAATTGCAAGGCACACTCAAGCTAGCAATGATCCCGGCCTCGTGCCTTGTACGGAGATAGAACCATGCGCAATTCCGCCCTGCTCCTGACTGCTGCCCTCGGGCTTGTCCTGACCTCCTCGCACGCCCTTGCTTCCGACCGACCCGACCCGGGCAAGCTGACGACCCGCTGCCTAGATGCTGCAGCGAAGGAATTCGACGTGAAGAACGACTACATCCAGCTGCAGCCGATTCAGGCTGCCGACGCCGGCTACACGATCGCCGGTACCGCCGACGCGGGCATGGATGGCAAGAAGAATTTCAGCTGCGAGTTCGACAAGAAGGGCAAGTTGGCCAACCTCGTCCCCAAGGGCAAGTAAGCAGGGGACAGGTGTCACGCGCGGGGCGGATATTGCCCTAGTGTCCGCTCTGGGTCGGTATCCGCCGTTCAGCGCCGAGCGGCAATTTTGCTTCTGCAGTGGGTCATCATCATCGCTACTCTGATGCATGTTTACTGGGTCTGCGACCAGAGCTGATCGGCGCCCGTACTCGCGCCCGCCATGTTTCAATGAAAATCTCGCGACCGTACATCCAGCCTTCCGAGCAGCTCGCTCATGTCGAGCAACCGACTCGCGTTTTCCACACCCGCGATCTCCCAGTGCGCGTGGAGATTCGTAGGAAAACCTCCGGACCCAGCCTCTGTTTCTCAAACCTTCATGACGCGAGCGTCATCCCCATCAGCAGCGTTATGATCACCCCATGTGATTTCCCCGGGAGCCGTCCATTCGGTAGGCGACGTGCTGGAACGCATCGCAAAGGCGGGATCCTATGGAATCGATCGGCGACGATTTGCGAGTCATGCAGCGCACCCCGCTGGCACCCGCGCACGTTGCTGCGTTACGTGAGGCGGGTGCGGAGGCGGTCTACGCGGCCGGCACCTATCTCGCGCGCCCGGGACAACTGGCCGATCGCTTCGTCTATGTCGTTGACGGCGAAATCGAGGTCGTCAACGCCTATACCGACGAGCGTCATCTGCCATCGACGCTGGGGCCGACCCAATTCATGGGCGAGATATCGTTCCTTAACGGCGGCACCTTCTCCATGCCGATGCGCGCCGTGCGGGATACATCCGTGATCGAGGTGCCACGCGCCACGATGCTGACGCTCATGTCACAGATTCCCGAGATGTCGGACATCATCATCACCGTTTTCTCCGCGCGCCGCCGTCGGCAAATCGAGCAACGCGACAGTGCGCTGGTCATGATCGGTGAGGAGCTCGACCGCGATGTCCGTTGCATCGCCGAATTCGCCAATCGCAATCGTATTCCCTACAGCTCGTTTGAGATTGGCAGCGCCGAAGCGAACGCTGTGGCCGCAACGTGTTCGCTTGCGCCTGGTCGTCCCGCGGTCATTTTTGGCCGCGATACGATTGTCGTCGATCCGACGCCGGACAAAGTCGCGCGTCTGCTCGGGCTCAACCTGGATCTGGTCGATGATGAGGATTTCGACGTACTGATCGTCGGCGGCGGGCCGGCGGGTGTGGCGGCCGGGGTCTATGCGGGTGCCGAGGGGCTTTGTGCGCTAGTGACCGAGGACATCGCGATTGGCGGCCAGGCGGGTGCGTCGAGTCGGATCGAAAACTACATGGGTTTTCCGACCGGTATTTCCGGTGCCGACCTAGTGTGGCGCGGCGAAGTTCAGGCGATGAAGTTTGGCACGCGTTTCGCCATGCCGCGCCGCGTCGCGCAGCTCGATGCGCTGGAGGACGGCAGCTTCTGCGCAACCTTCGACAACGGCAGGCGGATTCGGGCCAGGGCAGTCGTGGTAGCGACCGGCGTGCAATATCGCCGTCTGCCGATCGAGCGGCTGATCGAGTTCGAGGGTGCTGGCGTTTATTACGCCGCGACCGAAATCGAGGCCCGCTACAGCAAGGGGACGGAGGCGATCATCATTGGCGGCGGCAATTCAGCCGGCCAGGCGGCGATGTTCCTAAGCCGAACGGCGAGCCGGGTCCGCCTGCTGGTGCGTGGTTCATCGTTGGCGGCATCGATGTCGAGTTACCTGTCGAGCCGCCTGGAATCGGAGCCGACGATCACGATCGAATATGGTGCCGAAGTCAGCGTGCTGCACGGCACCGACCACCTGGAGGCTGTGACGATCCGCAACACCGCGGGTGGAAGCGAAGAAACGGTGCCGACCCGGGCGCTCTTCATCATGGTCGGTGCCGCCCCGAATACCGACTGGCTGACTGATCTGGTCAAGCTGGACGACAAGGGCTTCGTGCTCACCGGCGCGGCGGTTGGCGCAAGCTCGCCCTTCGCCGCTTCGCTGCCGGGCATTTTTGCGGTGGGTGACGTGCGCAGCGGGTCGGTAAAGCGCGTTGCTTCGGCCGTCGGCGAGGGCTCGGTGGTGATATCCAAGGTCTGGGAATTCGTCGACCGTGGCGGCCGAACCTAATCGGGCGCGACAAAGAACGGGCCTGGTTCACCGCAAGCGCCAGCAGGCCGCCTACCCCGACCTCACCCTCACCGCGATGTACAACGTGCTGGAGAAGTTGTGCAGCGGCGAGGCGCGGACGGCCAAGGAGCGCGCGCTAGCCGCCGACCATATGGAGCGTACCCTAGGGAGGCACCCATCTGGCGCGACTGGGATCAGGCTATTAAGTGCCGTCACTGGCGAAGCCATCGCAATCAAGACTTCCATTCTTTGGTGTAGGCAAAGCGCGTTGGTCGCAGTGACATGTATTGCACGACGCGTGGTCGCTGTGCACGGTTCGGACCGCTGCCATGCGGCAGCAGGTGATGCCAGATGATCATGTCGCCGCGCTTGGCGGCAACCGGCTTCATCGTCAAGGTGCGCCGCGCATGATCACTCGCATTCACGCCTGCGGGAATGCTTTTCAGCCACTGCTTCAGTGTGCGATGAAAGCCGGGCACGCAGCTGAACGCTCCCTGGTCCTCATCAACGTCGGCGAGATACAGGATGCCCTGCAATTCAAAGCAGTGCGGTTCGGCCAGCGTAGAATCCCAGTGCAAATGCGGTCCAGGAAACAGCCAGTTTTTACGCTCCGGCGGATTAAATCCGCCTTGGTCGATGGTTACCCAAAGATCCTCGCGCGCCCACAGTTGTGCATGGGCCTTATGAATACGTGGCGCGCGACGATTGGCTACCAGTGCCGGATGCCGCAGTAGCGGCACCCAGATGGAATGGCCCAGCGATTCGCGATACCAGGACTCCGGGTCGTCGCGGTCCATCCCTAAAAAATCGTAGATGGCCATCTCTGCGATTTCTGCCGCTTCCGAGCTGATCGCGTTGCGCAGGATGACGTAGCCATGCTCGTGCCAGTGTGCAAGGTCGTCGGCGGTCAGACCTTTGACGCGCTCGAGATTACCGACTTCGGCGCCGACGGCCTCGCCTGCCAGTGCGCGACGCAAGCGATTCAGCGAAACTTCTTCCAGTTCGCCGCCATTGCACTCCCATACCCAGGCTTCGAATTGCGCATAACTCGGCTTCTTCAGATGCAAATAGCGAAGGGTTTCCAGCACGTTAAGACGCAAGCCAGCCAGCACCGTCTTCACGACATCCTGTGGTAGCGGCGCAGCAGATCCTGGCGCGCATACGCAAGCCCAGTAAGTATGCAACTCATCGATACCAAGACTTGTCGACGTCTCGACCATCGTGCTCCTCACTACTTCAAAAAATTTTCCAGCCCCAGGCATCTCGACGACGCCACTCGGAATCATGAGGCGTTTCGTGTCTGCAGGGAAGGCTGACCTGGGAGCATCCCTCATGCATAGGGGTCACTTGGGCCGGCTGCGGTCGCCAGGATTTCTTTAATTTGCCTTCCAGGTCCGAACTCGTAGCAAGCGTCGACGCTGACGCTCCTCTGCCGAACGCTGCCCCAGTTGCATCAATCCGCGTCACGGGCGCTCTGCCCTACCAGGGCTTTTACCGTATTTTCGTCACATGCAACATGTCACCCGAGGTAGGCATTTCGGGAGGGTAGGTTTCCCTTCTACGCCCTCACCCGTTCCATATTCTTCAGCTTGGAAGCAGATCTTTTCAGAGATTTCTCCAACAAGCCACTCTCCTTCAATCAGCGCCTCAGGGGTAGCCTTAGGCCAAAAGCCCCTCTCCCTACCCTCGATAGCGCTCCCTTATCGCTAGTTGATTCTCCATTGTGGCTCTCACATGTGTAGGTCTTCGAGATACGCCATCGACGGCGACGCATCACTCAGCTGGAGTGCTTTCAGAGCGCCACGTTGACCACTTGCAGCGTCGTGTACGTGAATGGACGAACGGAACCATCGCTGCGCGTCACGCATCTGGCAAGCCAATCCTCCACCGGCACAACTCCCAGATATGCCGCTGCGTCCGCTCTTCCGACCGCCTCAGAAAAAGCAACCAGGCGAATCAGGAATTTACCGATGTCAGCGTTGCCACGCTGCCGCGATAGTGCGCGCCATGGACGGACATTTTGCGCAGGGATGCATGCAACCTTTGAAAACTCTCACGAGGCGCTTTACTCAGCCTTGTTCAACCACGATGAATTACTAAAGGATACGCTGCCATGACCACCAGGGTTAAAAGGCTCATCATCTTCGGAGACAGTCTTTCTGATATCGGCGTCAAGCGGAAGACCGTTGCCGGGCAATTCGCTTCGCTCTTTGGATTGATGCGTACCAACCAGGTCAATCGATATAGCGACAACCGGAACTGGACCGACTTTATCTGGGAATGGGCTGGTGGCCAGCCACTGATCCGCGTCGACAAGACGACGTCCGAGGCTGCCACGACTTTTCATCTGAAATGGAGCCAAGGCAGCAACAACGGGGCATTGGACGATGATCCACTTTACTATGCGAATTACGCTGAAGGCGGCGCGATGGGAGGGTCGGATCGTTGGGGTGCCGGCCTGGGAACCTTCAAGGAACAATTCGAACGCTACAGCAACGACCTGAAGGCACACGACCCGACGCCTGGCGTTGGACTCTATCTGATCTGGTTCGGCTTGAACGACCTGGTGACAAACGGGCGCGATCCGGCAGACATGCAAGCGGTCGCGCGCCAAATGAGCGAGATCTGCCAGCAGATCATCGCGATCGACAGCAATGCTGCATTCCTGTTCGGTAACCTCCCCAATCCTCAAACCGCGGTGCGCTACCTCGGGCAGGAAGCGACCGAAAAAGTGCTTGGCTTCACGGAAGGGTCCTTGAATTTTGGCCATGAACTTGCCAAAGAGATCAATGCGAATTTCCCCAACAACCCGGCAGCCATCGTCGACGTGTACACCCCGATGGATCACGTCTGTAGGAATCTGAGTTCTTACGGATTCACCCAAGCAAAGCAGCCGACAGGGATCGAGGTTCGGTACGGCGCTCCGCCGAAGAACCAGTTGGCGGCGTTCTGCACAACGACCAGCGATGGCGCTCATCCTACCGAAGAGGTTTACAAGGTGATCGCGCAGATCTGGGCAGATGCGATAAAGCAGCATTTCGAGTTGGCAGCGCTTCGCCAAAATCAAGACGCGCACTTCGTGGTGAAAGGATCGCAGTGATTGGCGATGGTATCGCGCATATGCATCATGCAGGCCCGGCGCGACAATGTATGGATGGGTGATCCATGCATTGTTGCGCCGAGGCACTTCGATCGAATTCTAAAGAATTGCTCTGCTCAGAAATGGTGAATGTCTGGACAACCAGCTCAAGGATACACAGGTGGTGGGTCGTTCGTTACCTGCTGATCACAGTTGACGGGGTGATCATGTTTTGTGTCATGTACAAGCAGCGAGACGACAGTGAGTTGTTGGTGGGTATTTCGGTGGACAATTTTCAACTCGGCGCCATCCTTGCGAATTTCAAATTCATCTAGCTGGCCCCTTGTATCGGTCGAATATAAATTAACGATACGGAACCGCGATTGGTCTTCCTTGGCCGACCGATAAACGATCTCGGTATCGTGTTCCGTCACGTGGGTCAAATCCGGGTCAAACGTATACTTGTAACGGCCGCCGCCGGTGTTGCCGTCACCGAGCAAGCTATCTTTGACAGTGAGCGTTACGTCGATTGGAGAAGAACTGGAATTCATGTTGTTCAATGCCTCGACTGACTGGTTTTTAGATACGACTCGAACATGGCTGGTTGATACCCCGAGCGGTTCAGTCGCTGTAGATAAATGCTGGCATCGTTACGATGTCCCATGAGAATAGAAGCGCGCACGTAGGGGTCGAGCAGTCGTGGATCGTAGCTGGTCAGGACACGCGGTTCCAGATTCTTGATCACGTCAGACAAGTAGGCAGTCATGGCAACATGATCTCCTCTCGCCGCGGCAGCTTGACTGGATGTGACATCCAGTATCGCCTTCATCACATGTGTCGAAACTGTGGCCTTCGCATTACCCTGTGCTGGCATGTCTTTCCATGCAGCGGCTATCAGCCTGCTTGCCTTGGTTGTTTGACCTTGCCTTAATAGGACAACGCTTTGGTAGTTGTGATCCAGGGCCAGCAAGATATGCCAATCAGCGACCTTGGGGTCAACCGCCAGCAGTCTCCGCAATATGCCCTCAGCCTCTGATAGTTTGCGTAACGCCAGGCGCGGATTGTTCATCCCGTAAGACAGCCAGCCTTGCTGCAATAAAGCGTAGGCAAGGTCACGCTGCCAACTCTGGTTGTCTGGAATCTCGTCAACAAGCTCGTTAAAGCTCGCAGTGGCGTCCGAGTAATCCATGACGGCATGGGCTGCAAAACCCAGGTCGGCTTCTGCCTTGGCGACATGGAGGTCCGCAAGAGCATTGCGATATCGCCATAAATTTGTCGGAGGACCCGCTTCCCGCCCCGCAAATACAGCTTGCCTTTCGGCTTTGAGTGTGGATAGCGTCAGACGCAGGTTGCCTTGCTGTTGTTCGGCCAATGCCAGCCAACTCAGCGTATCGGCAAGTTCCAGCGATACCTTGTGATCCGTCGCGTGAATCGAAAGGACGCGCTTTTTCAACGCGATCGATTGATTGAAACGCGCGACAGCTTCGTCCAGTCGATCGACTTGAAGAGCGTGGGTGCCGAGGCAATTATTTGCATAGGAAAGTTCCAGCCAGGCGTCAGGTGCGGCTGGTTCCAATGCTGCACGTTGTTCGGCGTCGGCAAGATAGGCCATCCACGCAACATAAGCTTCTTCCGGGTGATTTCTCCGCGCCGCGACCTGACCGCGCCAGAAATCCAGCTTTCCGAGTTCGGCATAAATCGCGGGAAGCCTCGGATAGTGTGTCGACAACAAATGCAGACTCGCATCTGCAGAACCGAAGGCTTTTTGGGCGGACTCAAGATCCCCTCGGGTAAAACGAATTTCTCCGACTTCGCGTAGAGCACGTGCCTGCCGCAGCACGTCATCCGGCTCACCCGCTTGCGATCCATGACTAAGAACTGCCATGGCACGTTCGGTCACGGCATCGAGCAGATCCAGCCTGCCTAAGGCATCAAGTCGTTCATGCATGTCACCCAGCATGAAGTCGAGCAGATCTTCGGTATCGGCGCGTCGCTGCTCCGCATTTGTTTCAGCGCGTCGCGCCGCGATGGTCGCCAACGACGAAAGCGCCGCCAACATCCCGATGACCGTGCACGTGGCAACGAGCAGCATGGTTTTTATGCGTGCCCCACGCAGGCTGCGGCGCACGAAAAGACGTTGCTCACCGATGAGTGGTGGCGAAACAGAGTGATAGAGAGCCCGCGCATCGGCCAAGAGCAAGCCACGCGGTAGAAGGTGTTCCTGGCGTCGTCCTTCGTTAAGCCAGCGCTGCGCCATTTCTGCGATGCGCGCACGCGAGCGCAACATCGTGCGGTGTGATTCGACCCAGTCTGCCACACGGGGCCAGTGTCGCAGCAGGGCCTCGTGTGCAACGGTGAAACACGGCTCTTCTCCCTCAAGCAGACTGACGAGGAGATGCGTGTCGACCAGGTGCTGCACTACCTGACGTTGCGCTTGCTCGACCAGATCGCTCCAGCGTACCGTGCAGGCCGTAACCTCATCGCCGTCGCTGCCTAGGGCAACCAGACGCTGCAAGACGGATGTAAAAGCATCAGCGGCGCGGACATCGAGTCGTGTAAACGCATTTTCCGCTTGCCGCGCGAGGGCGCCTTCCAACCCTCCAAGTTCCTGGTAGGCCGCAAACGTCAGCAGGCCATTGGGTTTACGCAGCTCATAGAGAGCCTGCAAGGTGTATTGCAACAGAGGTAACGCCCCAGGTCGGCGACAAGCACTCTCCAGCAGCACGTCATCCAGTTGTCGCTCAGTCATGCCATCGCGTTCGAAAGACAACCCCGCCGCCAGCGCAGGCAAGCGAACCATCTGCGCAATTTCGCCCTCGGTTGGCGTCGGGACGTCGTAAAGGCCACCACCGCGTTTGAGCGCGAGTAGCTCAGGGATTTCCATCAGCCGGGGATAGAAGTCGTTTCGGCATAGCGCCAAAACCATGACATCGCCGCTTTTCGCAAGCTCTGCCAGTACCTTGATAAAGGTCGAGTTTTCGGGAGAAGCGGTTTCAGGAGACGTTAGCAGCGCTTCAAGCGTCTCGACCACAAGAAGCACGGCATCTCCATCGCGTTTTTGCGCGCCATGGTGGAGGCTGTAGGCAATGCGGTCGAGAACGCTTGACATGTCCTCCAGCAATGTACGGGCGAGTACTTTTCGTTCCGTGTCGAGAAAGATCGGGCGACCGGTGACTTCCCAACGCGTCATGGCGGCGGCCAGTGCCTCATGCGGCAATAGACCCTGCGATCTCGCCACAAAGCTGGTCGAAGCGACAGCTCGGATACCACCACTGCCTGCTTCTCGAAGCAGTGACGGGATAACGCCGGCATGCACCAACGATGATTTGCCGCTTCCACTTGGCCCTGTCACGAGAACAAAGGCACATCCACCATTCCACTGTGCACGCAGTGCAGCCAGGAGTTCCGAGGTGGCCCTGGCCCGTCCGAAGAACAACTTGGCATGCTGAGCATCGAACGGCAGCAGGCCTCGAAAGGGCGAACCATCGGTCCAAGTATGCATTGACGGCGAACCCCGCAGGCGCTCATCGGCAAAAGCGACCTCGGCGATGACCTGGTAGCCACGTTTGCGCACAGTAGAGATATAACGCGGCGCTCTTGCGTCGTCCTTCAATGCTTTGCGCAACAGAGCTATGGTCTTGTGGACAGGGCTATCGCCGTAGAAGGTCCCATGCCAGCAATCGACCAGCAGTTGCTCGGCGCTGACTACCGCACCACCTGTACCGGCGAGATAGGTCAGTACATCCATCAATTTGGGTTCGAGTACGACGCGCTCCTTACCCCTTTCCAGCGATCGCTGGGCCGGGCGCGCGATCCAGTCGCCGAAGCTGAAAAATGCTGCATCTTCCCTGACGGACATTGTGATTCCACCCCTGGACACTGGCGCGCAGTGATAACGCGGTGAGGCAAGATAGTCAAACCGTCAATCGCGAAAATCCATACTACTTTGCAATTGGCACTCGATAGCAATAACTCCCTGATCGGAAAGGCTAAGTGCAACCGTAAGGTTTTCGGAAGGACGCAGGTGCGCATCAAGCGCGACGGTCATGCCTCCTGATTGCGGATGCCACCCATGCGCCACCGATCGTCTGGCCTCAGATCCATCAAGACCCGCCAAAAATCCACATTGCGACCGTGTTCGAAGTACCTGCTCGCCCGACGGCCCCTCGTTGACCCGGAATTCGATCCAGTGGCCCTGCGTCTGCATGATGAGGTTGGTCAATGGCTGGCTTTGGGCATCCTTCAAGTTGAAGGCATTCGTGCGGCAAGACCCGAGCTATATGAGTTGCTCGGCCAACTGCGAACCAGCCTGGAATGTGCCGTGCAGTCGATACGGGAGATCACACAAGGACTTGAAACAACGCATGACACCAGCTCCTTGCTCGCAACAATAGTGCACGCGCTGGCCGTCAGCCCCTGGGCATCATATCCACTGGAGCGCATCCTGCATCCCAAGCTTGCGGAACTCGCCACCAATGCGGCACCGCTCGCACCGCGGGCTATCTGCGAGTTGGTGGGTAACGCCCAAAGGCATGCCTTTGCAACGCATATCCAGTTGCGTGTGTGGTGTCATGACCAAACGTTACACATTCAAGTCGACGACGACGGCATTGGTGCAGCCACGGTGAGCGACAGCCAGCATTTCGGATTGCGCAGTCTGCGTCACCAAGTAACTCGCGAAAAAGGAAGTCTGAATGTTCGAACGCGGCCTGGTGGCGGTACCCGCGTTGCGCTGGACTTGCCGTTGCAGGATGTCGACACCTCGCTTGCGTATAGCCAGTCATGAAGCCTCGAAGCGTTCTTCTGGCTGACGACCACGTGTTGCTACGCGAAGGCATCGCGGCATTGATCGCCCAGCATCCGACATTCAAAGTCATCGGCGACACGGGCGATGGTCGCGACTGCGTGCGCCTAGCCTTGCGCGAACAACCGGATCTGGTCATTTTCGACTGTTCGATGCCTGGACTTGGCGGCATCGAGGCCGCGCGACGCATTGCCGCTCATGATGAACAAACAAAATTGATTTGCGTATCCATGCACGAAGAACCACATTGGGTTCGTTCGGCTTTCGAGGCCGGCGCACACGGCTATGTGCTCAAGCGCTGCGCCTTTGCAGATCTTATCGAAGCGATGGAGACGGTATTGAGTTCGCGCTATTACGTCAGTCGCGACGTTGCCCATGTGCTTGTGGATACCTGTCGCACACGAGCCCGACCGAAAATCATGGACGGCATCGAACTCAGTACGCGCGAACGCGAGATCACACAACTTTTCGCCGAAGGCTATTCCACGCGCGAGATTGCCGAGCGCCTCTATGTCAGCGTAAAAACTGTGGGCACGCACCGTGAGCACATCATGCTCAAACTCGGCCTGCATGGCATCGCGCAACTGACCCGCTACGCCTTGCGTGAGGGCCTGACCACGCTGGATATCTAACATGCCAGACCATCGTCCACGCACTGCATGGACGATGGTGACTTTTCTTCGGTGCAGGATTTTGGCGTACTGGCTTGCAGCGCGATCAGGTTGGACGATCTGTAAAAAGACCTATCGACTACTGCCTGGCTGAAGGCCGTCCCGCGTTCGATAACCTGGATCGAGTTTGCGCGGATCCCTTCCCACTAGCCGGAACGCAGCCAGACCTTCAGGTCTGGCCTCTTGCCGATTTCAAATGCTGCCCGGTTCGCCAATAACTCGACGAAATATAGCAATGCGTCACCTGCGACCAGACGACGACGCTCGTTCTGCCGGCTGGCTAACGGCTCTTTGGCCACAGAAATCAGATCAGCGTGCACCTGAGGAAAAGCGGTGCCGCCCACACGCTCCTTCGGAAGGTCGGTGGTGATTTCGATATAGAGCGGATCGGGAACGATCAATCAGGAAAATGGAACGGTGCAATCAGCATATTCCCGATGCTGCGCGGCGTGAGTGATGGCGATAGTGACGTTGCCGGATGCATAGCGCTTCCGGTTTCGAATCCGCACTCCGGGATACACGCCATGGCTGACTTCAAACTCTTTTTTCCGACGCTGCTGAAGCACGAAGGTGGCTTCGTCAACGATCCGGCCGACCCGGGCGGCGCGACCAATAAGGGCGTCACGTTTGGAACGTTCCAGGGATGCGCTCAGCGGCTGCTCAACATTGCGCCGACGCTCGACGCCCTGAAGGCACTGAGTGACGACCAGGCCGGCGTGATCTACAAGGCGCTTTACTGGGATCCGGTCAAAGGCGATCAGGTCAGCTTGCAGCCACTCGCCAATATCGTGTTCGACTTCCAGGTCAACGCGGGCAATCGCTCCGCGAAACTGCTGCAGCAAGTGTTGAACGATCTTGGCACGACACCGCCGCTCCAGGTGGATGGGGCCATCGGCAACGGCACGCTTGCAGCCTTGCGAGCCATTGACCAGAAGGCCGTGTATGCGCGCTTCAAGCAATACCGGGCGGATTACTACCGCAACCTGGTCGCGCAGCGTCCTGCCTTGCAGAAATTCCTCAGGGGCTGGCTTAACCGGGTCGACTCCTTCCCTGACCTGGGCGCCTGACACCTCGCAACATCGACGTTCGCATCTTGGAGCACATCGCACATGGCAACCCAGACTTCTCTTAACGACCTGATCGAAGCCATCGCCGGTGCGGTGACCGATGCACAGGATCGTATCGAGCAGCATCAGATGTCACACCTGAGCGACTTCTTCGACGAAGACAACCGACCCAAAAGTGTCGTCATCCGAATGCCGTCGCTGCATCCGAACGCCAATGAAGGCGACGAAGATCTTTACCGCGCGCCGATATTGCCGTTGGTCTCGACCAACGTGCTGCGCATCAAGGACGTAGAGATCACTTTCGATGCGGACCTTGGCAGCCTCGTCGATGACGAACCGGCCACCGGCAGCACAGCCGGTACGCCTTCAGATACCGAAACACGCGGCTGGCGCGTCAAACCACAACCAGGCAAGCGCGCTCTTCAGGTCGATACCGCAGTCGGTGCGCCCAATCGCAAAGGCGGCTCGGTCCACGTGGTACTCCGCGTCGAAGGCAGCGAGCCCACTGATGGAGCCGCGCGTTTGATGAACCACCTTGCGCAGACCCAAGGGGTCTTCCAGACGTTCAAACCGGGCGATTGAACATCGTCTTATGGATGAACCGTGACGCTCCATCTCGCGCGTCGCGCCATATCAACTTGTAAAGGGAGTAAATATCATGGCTGACGAACTCGTCAATATGTCCAGTCAGTTCAAGGGTCTGCCGATGGGTGATCTCATCGGAGGACCACTTAACGCTGCCTGCGAAGCGCAAGTCAAGCTGGCTCAAGCCACTGCCGACTTCATCAAGATCATCGGCTTTCTGCCACCCGCGGCAGGCAGTACCGATCCGAACGCTGTCGGCGGTACCCGTACCGCCACCTTCAAGTTCAAGCGTCCGGTCGACAATCCAACGCCTGGTGCCGGTGGCATTGCCGAAGAAGAAGTCGAACTTGAAGTGCCGTTGCTGGCCATCGTGAAGGTGCCGAACCTGAGCATCTCCACCGTCGACATCACCTTCGATATGGAAGTGAAGTCGTCGTTCTCGCAAGCCGAATCGGAAGACAAGAAGGGCGAGTTCTCGGCCGATATGTCGATCGGTTGGGGCGTATTTTCCGCCAAGGTGCACGTGGCCGGCTCGGTGGCTACGCACAAGGAGAACACGCGCAGCTCGGACAACTCGGCCAAGTATCACGTAGCCGTACATGCCGAGGACAAGGGCATGCCCGAGGGTTTAGCTCGCGTCATGGACATTCTCCAGACCGCGTGCGTACCGCGTCGCATCAGCGCCCCGGTTGCCGTCGCCGACGACACCAAGAAGGCTGCCTGAGAGCTCTGCCTTTGATACGCGGCGTCGAGACGACGCCGCGTATTCATCCTCACCTGGATCATCCCATGTTCGATCTCAGCGACGTCAAATACATCAAGCGTGTCGTAGTCGGCAGTGACAACCCGAACCAGATGCGCTCCGAGGCCCAGGTCGAGGAAGCGCGTGCGCTACTCAACCGCTGTCTCACCGATACGCCGAAGGGGACCATTGTCGGTATCGAAAAGAGCTTCACGATCCTGCAGATCGGCGAGCACCAGGTCGTCTTGCAGTGGCTCTGCTATCACGTCGGCTTTCCTCGCAAACCCATCTGGTTACAAGAGAGCTGAGGGCACGCCATGACGACATGTACGTTCGACACACTGCTCTATTCCTTGCAAGACGCGATTATTGGCGCCAATGCAGCTATCCGCCAGCGCCGCGAAGCGCTCTTCGCAGCGACCGGAAAACTGCCGGACTCGAGCGAACACGTCTTGCGCGTAGACATACCCGAAAGCCCCGCTGCCAACGCGCCTTGCTCACCTGTGGTGATACCGCTAAGCCTTTTCCGTGACCGGCGTATCCCGAGCATCGCGATGATGTCGGTCGAGTTCGACTGCACCATACATTTTCGCAAGCGACGCGGCCAGACGGTACGCGAGCTAACCCTGTCGCTGGGCAGATCTCGCTTTTTCTGGTTGTTGCGCAGGCCCCTGCATCATGTGCGCATCTCGTATCTGTCCGCGAATGGATGGCAGCCGCAGGTAGAAATCGATGGACAGTTTCTCAGTATGCCTGCCATTGCACGAGCCACTGGAGACTGAGCCATGCAACGCCTCAAACATGTGAGTCTCTCCCCAGAGTTTGAAGCAGCCTTGGTCGAGCGCCTTGGTACCAGGCTTCAGTTGCAAAAGCCTTCCTTCCATTGGTCGAAGGTAGCCCTGTTAGTCAGCCTGATTGTCGTACTCGTCGTCTTAACTGCCTTGCTTATGGCCTTTATCCACCACTAGCCAACACACCAGGAGATTCCCATGTTCCGTTTCAACCGAAAGTCCCATGCCATCGTCGCCACCCTGTTGCTTTGTGTCTGCGGCAACGTGTTATCGCAACAAGCACCGGCGCCGGCCGGCGCATGGGATGGCGTCATGCGCTCCGACACCGCTCGCGTGCATGTCGACGCCAACTTCAACCCGAAGCTCGCCAGCCTGCATTTCGATGAGCCATTCAACTGCAGCGTCGATGCCAGTTTTCTCGAAGCGGATAAAGACGGCAGCCACTACACGTTCAAACCCTCGGTCAATGGTGGTCAATTCTGCCAAGGGCTTTATCCCGGCGAACTACTCGTGAGCACCCCATCGGCCGCCTCCCTTTCACTGTCGCTAAAAAACAAGAAGACTGCATGGACCGGCAACTTCACGTCCACCCAGGCTTCACATTGACCGGAGATGTGCCATGGATTCAAGCCTCCTCACGCAATTTTGGCTTCTACTCGCCGGTGTCGGCGGGGCGTTTCTACCCATTGCACTCAGCAACGGTGCGTCATCGCGAGGGCGAGCACTTGCTCAAGTGAGCTGTGGCGCCCTGATGGCAACGTTCCTTGCCCCAGCCTTGGAACGGCACTTCTTTTCGACCTCGCCCCCAGAGGTCAACGCCGGCATTTCGTTTTTTATCGGCTGTTTCGGACTGAAGCTCGCCGAGCTGGCGCAGAAGCTCATCGATAGCCGTGGCGAAGCCTTGGCCAACCGCATCATCGACCGTATCGCCGGCTCTGAAGAGAGAAAATAACCATGACATTGATGATCGTAAATCTCGGCTGCAGCCTGATCATGACCGCCTGCGGATTATGGATACTGACCGAACGACGCATGTCTCGATTGGTCCGAATTTTCTGCGCCCTGATCGCCACCGGCGGAAGCGTTAACGCATTGGGCATGATCACTGCGATATGCAATCTTGGGAACTTCGTTTACGGAGATATCTGGCCAGGCGAAGTCATTGTCAATATCGGTACTTCGGCATTGATGATGCGTTGGACTTGGCGGACACTGAACTCGCAAAGACATGCATGAGCCAAAAATACGAACGGTCGCCTCCAGGCCTTACATGTCGGTATAAAAGCGTTTGGATTTGTGTCTCAGAGGACTGTCGCCAAGCGCTTCGAACAGTAGTTGGCTTAGGTGGATGGACAGCGGCACTGCTGATGATTGCCGCTCCCCGTCTGCATTGTGTAGCGCAAAGAAGCTCTAGGAAGCTACGTGAAACGGCGACGCAACAGCGCGATTCAGGGATCGCCGAGACGTTCCCATGCTCAGTACCTCCATTCCGCCGGTACTGGCTTCACGTAAAGCTGGTCGATACGGCATGCGCCAAGATTTCCGTCAGGACAGGTGGTGGTGGCCCCGGTTGTATTGGTGTCCATCTTGGTCTTCTCGTAAACGAATTCTTCGCTCGTGCCTTTGGCGACGTTGATGACTTTGATCTTGCCGCCGGCGGAGGACAGTTGCGCATTGCTGAGAATCGCGTCCGCGAGCGACGCCTGCGAAAAATCGGCGCCGGCAAGGCAGGCCGAGGAGAAATCCGTGCGGACGCCCCGTGACCTGGACGTGTTGACGTTGGCGAAGACCGCCCCGACCAGGAAAGCCGTGGAGAATGTCACGCCGGCCAGGTTGCGGTCCTGGATCGTCTTGAAATCGACCGCGGCGAGCATCGCGCCTGCGAAGTTCACATCGGTCAGGACCGACCCGTTGAATTTCGCCTCCGCCAGCCAGGCTTTGGTAAAGAGCGCGCCCATCAGCCCCGCTTTCTCGAACGTTGCTGTTTCCAACTTTGCCTCGGTGAAGTCGGCGCCCTCCAGGATGGCTTCCTTGAAGTTGGCCTCGTTGAGAATGCAGCTGCTGAACATCGAGCGCTTCAGCTGGGCGTGGCTGAAATTCGCTCCGGGGAGATTGAGGTTGGCGAAGCTGACCTGCGGGAGAATGGCGTACGAGGCATTGAATCCCTTGACCTCCCCCACGAGTTCGACGGTGATGGTCGCTTCCGTCGCGTCGACGTAGGACCAGTCGGAACCGAGGAAGCCCGTCTTGAACTTCGCCTTGACCAGGCGCGTGCGCTTCTCGAGCGTCCGGCCCAATCGCGGCTTATGTGCGTGCGATACGGTGCCGGCCAGATTGACCCCGGAAAAATCGGCGCCTTGCAGGCCGGTGTTATCGAAGTCGACTTTATCCAGCACCGCCGCCGCGGACACCAGGCTAAAGGAGACGCCCTCCATTTCCGCATCCTGGAATGAGACCTCCTTGAGCGTAGCCCCGCCAAACGCCGTTTGTTGCAGTCGAGCACCCTTGAACGAGGCCTTCGTCAGGCTGGTACCCACGAATACCGCGCCCGACGCGGCCACTCCTTCGAAATTCACATCGGTGATGTTGGCGGGCCCCAACTTCCCGAGCGGCCCGAAACTCGCATTGGTAAGCTCGGCGCCTTTGAACGATATGTCCTTCAGCGTGCAACCATTGAACGCGGCACCCGCCAGCTTCGCGGCATTGAAGGTCGCCCTGGCAAAGCCTGCGCCGACGAAGACCGCTCCCGGTGCGGTGATGCCGTCGAAATTCACCCCGTCCATGCTCGCCGCGGGATATGGGTCGACCACGCCGAAGAGCGCTCCGCTGAGGTCGGCCTGCTTGAATGACGCGCCGTCAAGTTTCGAGGTGATATAGCCGGCTCCCGGAAGCTTCGCGCCGACAAAGCTCGCGCGGGAAAGGTCGCATCCGCCAAATATGGCGGATCCGGCAGCCCCGTCGAAAACCGTGCCCTCCATCGGCAACTGAGCGAACCAGGCCCCGTTGATCTTCGCATTCTTGAACGATGCCCTCGGCAACTTGCAGTCGTGGAACTGCGTGCCGTCCAGTACGGCATCGTCGAATACCGTTGCCGTGAGATCGAGTCCCCTCCACTCCTGCCCGACGATTCGCGCACCATTGAGCCGAACGCCTTTCAACTGATCGCCGACGAAACGGCAACCCTCGAACGTCGCGCCCTGGAAGTTCGTGTTCGTTACGATGGCCTGGGAGAAATCAGCTTCCCTGAATCGGACACCGGAGAAGTCGACGCCGGTGAAATCGATCGTCACGCCGCCGAAGGGCGAGAAATCCGATTTGCCGCATTCGTGGGATGCCTTGATCGAGCTGATACCCGTCGCAACCAACTCGAATGCAGGCATGGCACCGAGCTTCAGCGAGTCGCCGACCATGCCCTGGAACAACGGCGCGCCTTCGGCCAGTCGCCCCCCTTGCGAATCGTTCATGGCCTCCAGCAATCCACCCGTGGCGCGCAAGTTCGGCCTCGGCATGAGATTCATGAATTCCTGAAAAGTGAGCTCCTTCACTAAGCCAAATTTAGTGTAGATGCGCATGCGCTCCGCCTGCGCGTCGACCATGAACATGAAGCGGGCACTGTTCTGGGGCTGGCCCCACGGATAAATGCCGAAGATACCTTCAAAAATAAACATCACTTCTTCCCCTTGCCGGCACGCATCTTTGGCGGCGGCGGTAGCCACATGCTGACCGAAGGCTCCGTACGGCCGTCGGCACCGATCCAGGTTTCCCAGTTGAGCGTATACAGGCTGCGAGCCAGGTCGACCGCGATCCGGGCCGCTGTCACGCGTGGCGTGCTGACCAGGAAGCTGCCGTCGGGCTCGTAGATATCGACCCGGTAATGCTCGGGAATCGAGCCATTCTCGTCACAGGCCAGCACGAAGACATAGCCTTTCGCCTCGACCGAAAGATCCAGGTACCGGGTCGATTGGGCCGACGTTGCGCGTAGCGACAGGATCGCGGATTTTTCGCTGCTGCCGGCCTGCTTGAAGTACGGTACGGGATTGCCCGAGATGTCGAAGCACTGAATGCGCCGGTTGCCCTCCTCGAGCACCAGCAGACGTCCATCCAGCGCCACGGCGACCGCGCGGGGCAGCTTCATCAGGCCGACGCGCTCCCCTTCCCCGCTATACATGCTCGCCATCGTGGCGCGTGTGTTTTCGCCGGCCTGTTTGGGCAATTGCAGGATGTACAACTTGGACGTGTCGGCGCTGACCGCGACGGCATAACCCTGGGGATGGACGAGGAAACCGTCGACCGCACGCGGAAAACGTCCCCAGCTTTGCGCCGAGCCCGGCTCGAACCGCGGCTTGACGCCAAGCGACAGCGCGATGCGCCGGATGTGATAGCCGCCGGCAAGGTTCTCGTCGGGATCGAACTCGCCGAGCGACGGGTCCAGGTAGTAGTTCGCGCCGCTGCCGTCCTCGGACGAGCCGATGTCATAAGCGATGCCGCACGGGAGCGTGAAACCCACCGGGGTCACCGCGCAGCCGGCTTCGGGGTCCTCCAGGAGCGAAACATTCTGCATCGCGAACATGGCCTCGTCGCTGCGCGCGCCTTGCCGGTCGCGCGCCAGGTTCAGGCCGGTCGCTTGCCATGAGTAGGCGAGCATGGCCGGACGTTGCGCCACGGTGATGCCGCCCAGGGATAGCAGGCGATGCCCGGCGTCCGGAGACACCGTGGTAATGGTCGTGGTGGGCGCCGGCCCCTGTTTCCAACGGTGCTTGCCGCCTTCATAGGCGAGCGCCTGCCGATGCTGGTACACCGAATCTTTCGACAGCGGGATCAGTGCATTCTTGACCGTCACATCGAGGTCGAGCGTCGCACTGCCGTTCGCCCCCTTCGCATCGATCCAGGAGGTCGCGCCGAACGCCGACTGCCAGCCGTTGGCGGCATAGAAGATCACGATGACCTTGATACGACCGCCGGCAGCGATGTTGAGAAACTCAAACGGCAGCGGCCGGGACAGGGTTTCCGCCGGCAGGCGCTGCTCCTGTATGGGCAAGGCATTGCCCGCGTCGTAGAGCACGTGCACCACCATCCTGTCGTGGTGGTCGGGGAACTTGTTGAATGCCGGATCGGGCAGCACACGGCCGCGCAAGTCAAAGGTGCGAGTCAGTTTCGTCGTGTAATAGAACGGCGACTGCACCACCGCGGCAATGGTCTGGCCGAGCTGCAGCAGGGTCACGGCGGTATCAAATGCGAGGAAGGCCAACCCGATCAGCGGAATGGATCGCTTGGCCACGCCCTCGGCTGCTTTTTCAGCCAGATAGATCGAGAGCTTCTTGAGACCAAACTTGGCCAGCGCAGGCAACAGCTTCACGGCGACTGTGCCGGCTGCCTTGCCGGGATTCTGGGACAGTCCGATATAGCTTCCGGACCCCGCGCCGATAAGGGCCGCGCCCAGGGCGTAAATTCCGTAACGGACTTTCGGGTCCTTCATCAGGTTGCTGACAAATCCCGAGTTGCTCTGAGATGCGCCGTTGATCAGCATGACCACAGGAAGGGCCAGTTCCAGCACCGCCGTGCAGGTGATTCCGCAGGCACAGACGGTGTCGTCAAACTCGCCGGTACCCAGGCCACCCCAGTAAAGCTTGACCGATGCGGCCGCGGCCGGTACCGGGATGTCGAGCGTGGTGGTCATGGGCCCCAGGGGGATACCGAAGACGTTGTCGACTGGCGCGAGGACATCGATGTATTTCTTCGTCGCGTGTTTGTCGAAGTCCGGGGCGATGTCCAGGGGCATCCTCGATGTCCAGCCGGCCGGCGTGATGATCTTCTCGGCGGCGTCGTAGAACTCGGCGTACGCACCCAGGTGGCGCAACCATTCATTGACGACATCGACGCGCAGGTTGCCGTACTGCCCCTTGGTCGTCGGCCGTGCACTCCATACCTTGCGCTCGAGTCCGCTGGGCTCACGGACGAACAAGTTGACGCTGGCCAACGCATCCGCCGTCGATTTCGAAGTCACCTTCAGGTCGACCTCGAGATCCAGGCGCAAGGCATCCAGCGAGAGGGCCACCGTCGCGAAATCGGAACCGGAACGGTTGCTCTGGTGTTTCGCGTTGAATGTCGCCGTCTCGTCGTCCTTCAGTGCCTGCGCGGCGAACGTACCGATCCATGCACCTTCATGCGTGGCCGTATCCACGCGGGCGAACATGCGTCCCTCGACCAGGGCCGCGACCGTTTCCTCATCCATGGACACCGCATCGTCGGACGACCAGGTCTCTTTGATGGTCCAGCCACCTTCGCGAGGCTGCTGGAATGTCACCGAACCGGTGCTCACGCCATTCATCCGGCTTAGCGCTTTCAGCGTCCAGCGCGTCTGGTCGGCGCGAAGCAGAGGGCGCGTGGCGATAGCGGAGGCTGTAAGCGGTTTGTGCTCATCGACGGTCTTGCCGTACTGCACGCGCCAGGTCTGCCCTTCGAGCTCCTGGAGCTGCTGGGAATACTTAAGTGCGAGCCCCATCGGTTCGGACATGAACCGACGGACGCGTTCGTGCACCTCGATGGTAAATACCGTGCCTTCCTCATCGGTGACGACCTGGCCATCATCGAGCAGCGGAACGCGCCGGGACCAGTCGGTGCCGAGGTCGCGAATCGCGTTCAGCAGGCTGCGTCCACGAAACCGCAGGGCACGGCCGATGCACTGCTCCAGGATGATGGCCGGGATCTCGCCGCCATTGTTGCTGCTGAGGTTGATCAGTCCGGGATGCTGGAAAAGTAGCGTCGATGCGGTTTCGAAAGGATCGATCAGATCATGCAGGGCGTCCGGATCGATGCGCCCGGCACGAAGCAGTGAATGCATGCCAGTGCCATCGGCTGCATCGTCGCCCAGGAGCCACGCCAGCTTCGGGTTGATATCGTCCACGCCTGCAGCCAGCAGACCACGCCTGGCCACGCATTCCCGCCGGCCGGCGCGCGGCACATGGATGGCCAGCGAGAGGAAATCCTCCGTAGGCGAGCCGTCGACCTCGGTGGCGCGTGCCAGGTAGGTCATCATCACCGAGTCCGAAGGCAGATCGACTTCGAGGTAATGACTGAACTGCGAGTCGGGCAATTTTTGCAACAGCGGGTTGCCGACGCGTGCATCGGCCAGCGTCGAGCGCGTATGCGCATGCACCCGATGCGGCGTCATGCCGGAGTAATAGGTGAGAACCCGATCGCCCGGCTTGTCCTTCGACGCGTCGAAGTGCAGCAGATGGCGTTCTACAGCGTTGCGCGTCCGGTCCATGCCAGTCCCTGTTTGCGCGCAAGCCGACCGAGTGCTGTACGCGCGTGCGTAAGCAGTCCATGCCAACGACTACCAGCCTGCGCGTGCCCCCATCGGGCTATATACGATTGATGCGGCCGTCGCCCCTGTGCGAACGGCCTGCCCGGCGTATGTACAGCCTTTGCCTGGGCTTGTAAAGATTGATGCCGCGCGCGCTCTTGAGAAGCTGCAACGATTTCAGGGTTGCCGCGGCGTGATGTCGAGTTGCTGCCTCAATCCCGGAATCTGAAAGCATCGGGGTTAGAGTCTTTGTCCAATGCCTTGACCGCACCGGTCACAAGTATCGTCCGCCCTTCGTGGGTTCTTGTTGAACTGTTCATGGTCCAATCCCGCTGATGGGGTTCGAGTGGATCAGGCTGTGCATCGTCAGCGGGCCACCGAACTGTTGCAGCAAACCGCCTTCTTCAAGACGGCCCAGGATGATGGGACTGAAGCCAAGCAAGGTAGCGAGCGACGCGACCTTCTCGTTGGCATCGGTGTGGTCGCCTGAAACGAAGATCGTGCGGTAGCCCTCACTCCGACGCGGTTCATCCGCGAGCACCGCCGCCGGCAGCGTGTTGAACGCCTTGACGACCTTGGCTCCCTTGAACTGCGATGCCACGACCTGACTGGAGGGACGGCCGCCAAGATCCAGCGGCTTAAAGGCGGGGAACTCGATCGCGTTGGTGGCATCCACCACGATCTTGCCAGCCCAGTCGCTGCGCAACTTGGCGACCTCCCCCACCGCCCCGAACGGGACGGCGAGGATGATTACATCGGCATCGAGTGCATCGGTGGTTTCTGTGGCGCTTACGATAGGAGCGTAGGCTTGCAGTGCATCCTCCAGCGAGGCCGGTCCGCGTCGATTGGCAATGACGGCCTTGACCTTGCTGCGGGCAAACTGCTTGGCGAGGGCGCCGCCGATGGCGCCCGATCCGATGATGGCGTAGCTCATGAGATGTCTCCCGATGGACTGTCGATAGGATGGATGCGAAGGATCAGCGCGACTTGTTGTCGAGGCTGAGCCGGCCTGCGCCATTGACCATCAGCAACAGGAAGGCGCCGGCGATCGACACGTTCTTCATGAACATGATCATCTGGATCTGGTCGGCGAAGTTGTTATGAAACACGAGCGCGGTCACCAACGAAAAACCAGCGAGCAAGAACGCCGCCGCACGCGTCTTCCAGCCGAAGGCAATGGCCAGGCCGCCGAGAAGTTCGGTGGCAATCACCACCGGAAGCAGCATGCTGGGAACGCCCAGCGCAGACATATAGGCCATGGTGGCGGCATAGGCGCTGATCTTGCTCAGGCCGGAGAGTACGAACAGCGATGACAGAAGGACGCGACCGCCGAGCTCGGCGGTATCGCGGAGCGTGATGCTGGAAGACGTGGTGTTCGTGTCGGTTTTCGTGGAAGCAAACGTTGAAGCGTTCATGGCGATCTCCAGGGGTTGGGTGAAACGGTGTGGCCATACTAAGAATCCCGAATTGGTGGATAAATAGCCTTTTGCGGTAATGTTTATCCCGTCAGAAAGGACAATTCTATGGACCGATTCCTCTCGATGCAGGCATTCTCGAAAGTGGTCGAGGCCGGCAGCTTCGTGCGCGGCGCCGAGAAGCTCGGCATGTCGACAACCTCGGTGTCGCGGCTGATCGCCGAGCTCGAAGAGCATCTCGGCACACGCCTGCTGCAACGAACGACGCGCCGGCTTCATCTGACGGATGCCGGCCACCGCTTCATCGAACGCGCGACGCAATTGCTGACCGATCTGCGAGAAGCGGAAGCCGAGGTCGGTTCAGCAACAACGACGCCACGGGGCCGGCTGCGCATCAGCGTGCCGCTCACGTTTGGCGTTCGTCACCTGGCCGAACTATTTCCCCGATACCGCGAGAAGTATCCGGAAGTGGAGCTCGAAGTACATGCCACTGATCGACGCGTCGACCTGATCGAAGAAGGCTTCGATCTTGCCCTGCGCCTGTCGCGGGAGATTCCTTCCACCTATGTAGCACGTCCGCTGACCGTGATGCGGCTGGTGGTTTGTGCGGCTCCTGACTATCTCAGGCGCCACGGCACGCCACGCACGCCGCAGGACCTGGCGGAACACAACTGCCTGACGCTGCCGAGCGGAGGGTTCGAGGGACGCTGGCCGCTCGAGGGCGCGGACGGTGTCGTTACCGTTCGCGTTCGCGGAGACTTTCGTGCCGACAGTGGCGATCTGCTCCGCAGTGCCGCGCTTGCAGCACAAGGAATCATTATGCTGCCTACCTTCATCGTCGGCGACGATCTTGCGCGCGGCGACCTGGTGCCGCTCCTGCCGAAATGGCGACCTCCGCATACCGACGCCATGATCATCTACCCGACCCGCCGATTCGTGTCCGCGAAGGTCCACACGTTCACGGAATTCCTGCAACAGGAGTTCGCCGGTGATCCCCCCTGGGATCGTTGGATGGCTTCCCGGCATCACCGGGGTTAGGCGGCTGCCGAAGTCCTCGTCATAAAGGCTTGAACGTTGGAAAGTAAGGACTACCTTGCTGGCTGCGCAGCGTCATCGGGTCCAGATGATGTAGCAGCCGAGCCTGGACAAGACACAGCAGCATGTCGACTGCCGATAACGCCGACCTCGTCTCGCCGAATACCTTGTACCGGCGTTGCCCACAACAGTCCGCGAGTAGCGCAGTCGGCGCCGTAATCGAAGAGCCGCTGCAAGCTCTTCAGACGGAAATCGGCGAAGCTGTGATCTGGATAGTCGGCGGGTATCACGGCAACGCGAAGCTGCATGTGATGCTCTCTTGCCACGCTATCGACAAAGGCAATCGTCTCCTTCGTCTTGTACATCAGTTGCGCAGAGAAGCTCCTGCCGAGAAGTTCGGGGGTTTCAAGCGACGACTCATGGGGCGGGCTTGCCAGTTGGCTGTTGACGATCACATAGACGTTCGATCCGTTCAGTTGATCGAGACTCGTCGATACGACGTCAGCGACCAGCGGGGTGATGAACAGGGGCGTGGTCACGCTTCCATCCACATGCAGTTCGTCATAGGAATGAACCCCATCGCTGACGTGAATAATGACGGGCGGGAACATGCCCGGCACACTCGCGGATGCTATAAGCACATCGCGGAATAGCTGTCTTGCTGTGGCGCCACCCTGCGCCGCAATAGCTCCCATATCCCAGAGCACCGTTTCTCGCTTGTCGAGATCGGTCGTGGCGATGATCAACCTTCGCCCCTTCAAGGTTTCGGCTGCCACGGCAGCGACCATCTGTGGCGTAACGTAGTGATCCACGAGCTCATAAAGCCGTCCGTGGTTTTTTATGCCGGAAGGAAAAAGAAGTCGCGCCAGAAAGCTCGACATCGCCGAATGTATCAAGTAACTCCGTTCACCTCCGAATGCATCCTGTAATGCGGGATCCCACGAGGAACCCAGGAACGCAAACGGAGCGATAAGGGCTCCGGCACTCACTCCAGTAACCAGCTGAAAGTCCGGTCGCTCGTGCCCTCGCGTCATGCCAGCAAGGGCGCCAGCACCAAACGCACCTCCGGATCCGCCTCCCGACAACGCGAGAATATTTACCGGGCCGCCGTGTGCGGATCGACGCAATCCCTGAATAAGGGGAGGCGAACTCGTGGAGAAGCGGTACCGATCCGTCGTGACGATACGTATGCTGGCATCGAAGCCGACAGGCACCGCGTTTGAGATGAGTGTAGGGGGCGGCGGCTCACGGCTTTGAGTGACGCAACCTGCCAGGGAAATCAGGCACGCCAGTAAAAGAAGTGACTTGCCGATACGCATCGGGCGTTCCTCGAACTTGCAACGCTACATGGTGAGCGTGCGCCTTGTTTGTACAAAACATGTCACAGCGAATGGTCTAGTGCAGCGTCATTTCAACAGGCAACGCAATTTCAAAGATGCCGCCATGCGGAACATTCGCATCGAAGCCCCAATTACACTCCCAAGCCAATACGAGTTCCCGCCAGGATAGAACTCTAATTTCTAGGATAGATGTTTGTTGCATGCGATAGAACTCTATTGTCTATCTACAGATGACCGACAACAAGGAGTACCAGGTCCAAGCCAAGAAAGCTCAGTGAATAATTCAAGCGTGAGACAGTCGATCTCCCCCACCAGCCTATGAGCGAAATGGTCGCTGTATCTAAACGATACGAACCCTCCTAGGAATTCATACCCGCGATAAGGGCGAGTTATCGCGCATGGCTATCGCCAGCTGCCGACAGCGATCTTGCGTCGGCATGAATGAGCCGCCCACCGACTGACCAAGCTTTCGATCGCGGGCCGTGACGCGCTGATTTTTCAGGTCACCCAGCCTACGCGCCGCGTAAAGCAGCGACTGCGGTTCCGCTGGACATCAGCCAGCGTAGTCTGGCGCATCTGGAACGTTGTACTGCATCAACAAGCTGGCAATGCGTTGTCGTACCCAGTCCACATCCATGGAACAGGCAGCCTCCTCGATAGGATCAGCCTTTTCGTTGAACGCCTCCCAAAAATCCGAAGGTTCAGGGAACGTCTTGATCATGTCAGGAATACCCTTCCCGAACTCGACGATCATCACTTCAAGTTCTTTGCGTGTCTGGGACATATCGCAGACTAGATGATGAAGGGGGCCGGATGCGTCTGAAGCTTGTGGAGGGGCACGTATTCGAGGTGTTCATACGTAGACCTTCAGTCATGCAACAGATCCCTCCAGTTCGAAGGGACAGCGTCTGCGGGCCCGGGGACGGTCTGATAGCGCGGATGTGACAACGGAGATGCTAGTTCGGGGCCATCGAAGAAGGCGTTCTGGCGATAGTCATAGAACCACGCTTCATCTGGCTCGTAGCTCGCTATGAACGGGTGACCCGTCTCTCGAAAATGTTTCGTCGCGTGTTGGTTTGGCGACGCATCACAGCATCCAATGTGACCGCACTGCGCGCATCGTCTCAGGTGTAGCCACCAGCCACCTTCTTTCAAACATTCAACGCATCCGCTGCCGCTCGGGGGCACGGATGTGTCAATTTCGCGAGAGCTTCGCGTCATACTCTGCTTCTCCGATTGCTGCTGGCCCCATGCCTAACGATAGCCAGTGTTTTGGCTGCATATGAAATAGTCATGCCAGCTCCAACATTCGCAGATCGCATCGTATATTCCAGAAAATAGAACAGCAGCGCACAGGTCCACGCAATCGCAAAAGCACAGGTCTGCGACGATACAACCGCGGATGGCCTAGATACGTTGCTCATGGAAGCACCCCTTACGCGGTGAAAAGCGTGTTGTTGGAAAGCCCTTCCCTGCACGCGCCGATCAGCGACCGAAGGCAGTTCGTGCCACGTCGACGACCTCATTGGCCTGACCGTTGAGTACGGCCTTCATCATCCAGATACTGAAACCCTTCGCCTGCTCAAGCGTCACCTTGGACGGCATGATCAGCTCGACCGGATTGGTGACCACATCGATCAAGGCCGGCCCGTCGTGTGCAAAGGCGAGCTTGACGGCGTCGGCGAGCTGAGCGGGATCCTCCACACGCACGCCATAGATGCCCACTGCTTCGGCCACCTTGGCAAAGTCGGGATTCTCCAGGCGCGTGCCGGTCGGCAGGAATCCAGCGGCCTTCATTTCGATATCCACGAAGCCGAGAAGGCCGTTGTTGAATACCACGATCTTTATGGGCAGCTTGGACTGCCGCAGCGTCAGAACATCGCCCATCAACATGCTGAAGCCACCGTCGCCCGACATGGAAATCACCTGCCTCCCCGGGTGGGCCACCTGCGCACCGATGGCCTGCGGCATGGCATTGGCCATCGAACCGTGTAGGAACGACCCCAGTAACCGGCGCTTGCCGTTGACACGTAGATAGCGCGCTGCCCACACCGTCGGCTCGCCCACATCGCAAGTCACGATGGCGTCCTCGTCGGCGAAATCGCTGACCACCTTGGCCAGATATTGCGGATGGATCGGTCGCTGTGAGGCATTCCTGACCGCCAGAGCGTCTAGTTCAGCGCACGCCTTCTTGTAGTGTGTGACCGATCGGTCCAGATGAAAGCTATCCATTTTTTCGTCAATCCGCTCGAGCAGTCGCCGGATGACGTTCGGCACATGACCTATCACACCAAGATCCAGGCGGCAGCGTTTGCCGAGATTCTCGCCGCGGATGTCGACCTGCGCGATGCGCGCCTTGTCCGGATAAAACTGCCGGTAGGGAAAGTCCGTACCCAACAAGAGCAAGGTGTCGCACGCGTCCATGGCGTGATACCCGGAGGAAAACCCGATCAGCCCGGTCATGCCGATATCGAACGGGTTGTCCCATTCGACATGCTCCTTGCCGCGCAGCGCATGGACCACCGGCGCTTTTAGTTTCGAAGCCAGAGCGACCACTTCATCGTGCGCTCCTGCGCATCCCGCACCGCACATCAACGTGACGCGCTTGCCACCGTTCAACAAAGCGACGAGCGCATCGATATCGGCTTGAGTGGCGACAACGTCCGGCAATCGAGGGATCAGCTGCGGGGACGGCTTGTGCGGTCCCGCCTCACGCAACGCCACATCGCCGGGTATCACAATAACGGCCACGCCCTGCTTGGTGACCGCTTCGCGTATGGCCGTCTCCACGATGCGCGGCACCTGATCCGGGTCGGTGATCAACTCGGCGTAGTGGCTGCATTCCTTGAACAGGAATTGCGGGTGAGTTTCCTGAAAGTAGTTCGATCCGATTTCGGTGCTGGGTATCTGCGCTGCGATGGCCAGTACCGGCACTCGGTTTCGATGGCAATCGAACAAGCCATTGATCAAATGCAGGTTGCCAGGCCCACAGCTGCCGGCGCATACCGCCAAATTTCCGGTCAGCTGGGCGTCGGCACCGGCCGCGAACGCGGCGACCTCTTCATGGCGGACCGCAATCCACTGGGTGTTCTTGCGCGCCCGCAGTGAATCTGTGATGCCGTTAAGCGAATCGCCCACCAAGCCGTAGATACGCTGCACGCCGGCTGCCTCAAGAGTTTCCACCAGTCGTTCGGCTACGGTCGTCATATCGGCCTCGTTAATGGCAGTAGCTTGCGTGCACCTGATGCACTTCGCTTATCAGCAGGATGTCCGGGCAAACTGGCATTTGGGGCGTCAACACGAAGTGGATATCAAGAGAAAGTCGCGGCGCGTGCGACTCAAACCTTCTTATGAAGAGGGGGCCACACAATACCCAAATGGGGACATTCGTTTTACCGATAGGGCTCGCCCCCAAGCGGCGGTACCTACGCCTCTTTCCATCTGTCGAGTTTCACCAGCTTCGTTCGTCGCCTTCACAGGAAGGCATTCTTTGCACAGGCGATGCCGGTGTTTTGAATGTCGCTCCGGGCTGGGGATCGACCAGGTCGTCCTTGTTCATTCCTGCGACGAGAGGCTCTAGGAGGGTCTATATGAAATTTCTATGTTTGGCCTATGGTGCCAAAAAGGACTGGCAAGAGCTGACACTACGCGAGCAAGAAGCATTGCTAGCCCAGGATGAAGTGCTGCGCAGCAGAGGCGGCTTCATAGCGGCTGTCGATCTGGCCGTTACGACAGTCACTGCCTGGAACGGCACGCCAGCCATCGCTAACGGCAGCTTTGCGAAGTCGAGCGTTCCTTTGGCCGGCTTTTCCATCATTGAGGCAGCTGATATCCATGAAGCTGTGCAACTAATGGCTGGCACGCCCTGCGCGCGCGCCAAGGGATTCATTGAGATAAGACCTCTGATTTAGACCAACGGCCACGGGTCTTGCGAATGCAGCGACACCTGCGCAGGCATCATCCATGAGCCTGGTGTAGGCCATCGGCGGCCCGAGCATACCTATATGGGGATGGACTTCTTGCATCCAGTCGCCAGTATGGGAAAACACGTCAGCTCGATCTTTGAGCGCGCTGTATGAGGGCAGCGTGAGCTTCTGCTATGCGGACTTGGAATGACGGATGTTCCTGGCTCCAGGTTATGCGGCGGCTTGTCGCTCCTTAGCATGTAAGCCCCCTTCCCTGACTTGGATTCTCACCATGTCTGGCAACAACGTGTCGCCCCCGTACCTCTCCAAGGCGCCCCTTTTTTCCATGGCTTCGGCGGCCGGGCTGGCCGTGGCCAACATCTATTACAACCAACCGATGCTCGGCGTGATGAGCAGCGACCTGGGCGATTCGCGCGTCAGTGGCTGGATTCCTACCCTGACCCAGCTGGGCTACGCCGCCGGGCTGCTGTTCCTGCTTCCACTGGGTGACATGTTGGAGCGACGGCGTCTGATCGTCGCACAGTTCCTGGTCTTGGCCGCGGCGCTGATGCTTGCGGCGATGGCCCCGGGCCTGGCCGCACTTGCCATCGCATCCGTGCTGGTTGGTGCGGCAGCCACGGTCGCGCAGCAGATCGTGCCGTTCGCAGCGATTCTCGCCAAGCCGGAGAAGCGCGGCGCGGCCATTGGCAGCGTGATGAGCGGCTTGCTTACAGGCATTCTGCTCAGCCGCACCCTGGCAGGCATGATTTCGAGTGTGGCAGGTTGGCGCGCCATGTTCTGGCTGGCTGTGCCCGTCGCAGTCATGGGCGCGGTGCTGATGCGGCGCTCGCTGCCCACCCATCATCCGCGTCAGCCGATGGGCTACGGCAAGCTGTTGGCTTCTTTGGGCAAGCTGTGGACCAACGAGCCGGTATTGCGTCGCTCCGCGCTGATTCAGGCGCTGCTGTTCGCCTCGTTCTCCGCCTTCTGGACCACACTTGCACTCCGCTTGGCTGAGCCACCGCTCCATCTTGGCGCGGCCGCTGCGGGGCTGTTCGGCATTGTGGGAGCCGTTGGTATCGCGATGGCGCCGATTGCGGGGCGAGTCGCGGATCGTAAAGGTCCAGCGCCGGTTATTGCGCTGGGCGCGATCGCCACCATCCTGTCGTGGGTGATCTTTGGTACCTGGTCGAGCCTGTGGGGTCTGATCGCTGGCGTCATCGTGCTCGACTTCGGCGTGCAGATCGCGCTGGTCTCCAACCAGCACGTCATCTACGGCCTGCATCCGGAATACAAGAGCCGCCTCAACACGCTGTTCATGACCACGATGTTCATCGGTGGCGCGTTGGGTTCTCTGGCGGCTGCGTCGGCATGGCATCGCTACGGCTGGACGGGTGTCTCGATCCTCGGCGGCTTGCTGCCGGTGGGTGCGCTGGCCATGAGCCTGGTGCACTGGCGTCCCGGCCGTGCGGCCCACGTGGCGCGCGTAAGGCGCGAACAGTCATGAGTCTGCGCATCGGTATCGTGGGTGGTTCAGTCGGCGGCCTGTTTGCCGCCGTCCTCCTTGCGCTGCAGGGTCATCAGGTGACCGTGATGGAACGTACGCGTCATGGGCTGGCCCGACGTGGCGCCGGCCTGGTTGTGCAAGAGCAGGTGACACGCATCCTGGGCCAGGTGGGGCTTCCTCAATTGGCAGAGACTGGCGTCTGGGCGGTCGAGCGCATTGTGCTGGACCAACGGGGCAACGTGGAAACACGCGATCCCCGCCCGCAGATGCAGATGTCCTGGGATCTGCTTTACGACGGCTTTCGCAAACTTCTTCCGGAGCACCTCTACCTTACCGGGGCCGCGGTCAATGAGGTGGTCCCGCTCGATCAGAGTGTCAACGTCACGCTCGCGGACGGCTGCACGTTCGAGTTCGATCTGTTGATCGGTGCTGACGGCCAGGGCTCTGTCGTGCGCAACGTCGTCAATGAACATGCCGCCGGCAACATTCGCCCGGACTACGTTGGTTATGCGGCATGGCGTGGCCTGGTGGCCGAGCGCGCTATGCCCCGGGAGGCCGCGAACGAACTCTTCGAACGCTTTGCCTTTCACTTTGGCAACGGGATGCAGGCCTTGGGGTATCTGGTGCCCGGCTCCGAGGGACAGACCTCTGCGGGCGAACGCCGCTACAACTGGGTGTGGTATCGCCAGTTGCCAGCCGAACAACTGAGCGAGTTGCTCACTCATGCACGACGCACCGGAGCTCTCTCTCTCGGTCCCGGCGAGCTGCCACGCGAGGTGAGCGAGACCCTGCTTGCTGATGCCCGGTCGCAGCTCCCGCCGCAGTTCGCGGCTGCCGTGGCCGCAGAATCTCAGCCGTTCGTGCAGCCGATCTACGAGTATGAAAGTCCGCGCATGGTGAACCGCCGTGTCGTACTGCTCGGTGACGCCGCCTTTATCGCACGGCCTCATACGGCGATGGGTGTGGCGAAGGCTGCCGGCGATGCTATGGCGCTGGCCAGCGCACTGGCCAGTCGGCCCGTGGATGAGGCTTTGGCTGCCTACGAGCGGGCCCATCTTCCTCAAGGACGCGCCATGGTCGACTACGGACGCCGACTGGGTCAGTCGTTGTCCAGGCCGTTCGCTCGTTGATACGAGATGACTTCAGACGACTGCATAGAGACGACATCCCCTTGGCAACGCTCTATTTGGACAGAGCCTGTTCTTCGGCGATGGCTGTAACGGCTTCAGGGATAGCCAGGAGCCTTGCCTCGCCAATGGGCTTTCCACTGACATCCGACAAGCCATACGTGCCCTGCTCGATCTTCTCCAGCGCGCGTCTAACGTCTGCCAGGCGACGGATCGTGTATTGAATCGTGGCTTCGTCATTTTCATGAATCGCCATGGTCTCTGCGCTGTCACCGCTGTCACGCACTTCGTCAACGGACTCGTACTGGGCTATCTGCTCGTCGCGGCCCGCGTAGTCGCCGCTGCCGATCAGCTGATCGAGAAGCGCTTCAAGACGCTGTCGCTGCGCCTCGATGAAAATGGGGTCGAGACCACTTTTGGATAAAATCTTTGAGCTCATAACTTCGCCTTGTCGTGGGCGGTGCCAGCATCACTGACACCAACGGGGTTTCGCGTACTTACAGCCGAACCGGCCCCATCGTCCCGTGGACACATGGATCGCTGAAGCGCGTTCTATCGCCTGTTATGCCATTGAGTGATGATGCCTCTCTTGATGGCCACGGTGATTGCGTGTGCGCGATTCTGTGCCCTGAGCTTGGCCAGGAGTTGAAGTTCCGTTGATTTCCACCCTCTCGCGACCGCTCGGAGGCGCATACCGGCTCATAGAACATTGCCAACTGACGATGCCTCCATGAGTCATGCGCAGGTACGCTCGCGAGAAATTCGAGAGCAGCTTAAACAGTCACCCCCTCCCCTCCTATACCCGAAACGGTAGCTTTCTCCTCCCAGTCTCATGTCGGTCACCGGCCACCCTGTCGATCGAGATGGAATCCACCGCGAGAAATCAGCGCTCGCGCCCTGCGTATGGGCTATGGGAGTCCCAGCATTTTTCGACCTTCCGGCGCCAACAGATCGTGGGTCTCCGGATGGTCCCTCATATACGCCGCAAACATGGAGCATCGGGGAACGACCCTCAAATGATGTGCCCGTGAATCCGCGAGCGCCATGCGTATCAACTGCGTGGCGACTCCATGGCCGCGGAGAGCGACTGGCACAACGGTGTGTATGAAGGTGATGGTCTGGCTATCGATACTGTAGGTCGCCACGGCAACTTCGCCATCAATCTCCGCCTCGAATCGGTGCGCAGACGAGTTATTCCTGATCGAAATGGTCTCATTCATAGCCTATGGCCTTCATCCCTTAGTTGATACGGTTGATTCACTGGTCGTGACCAATCACTTTCAGCCGAGTGACACGATGCTACAGATCGGATGCCCAGACAGAATCGCGCCGTTGACGGAGCAGTGCTACCCGGGCAAATTTGCTAGTGACTGCCGTGACCCCGGACAGCGATAGGCCTCCCTTCCTTCTGCCCGCCAATGTAATGACGTACGACAGGCGCATGCCCCTCGTTCAAGAGAGCCGCGACGGCGGATTGCAGCCGCTGATCGTCGTGCGAAACGCGCTCATGCTGACGCAGATGCTCCAGCCAAGAGGCAATCATGAAAGTTTCGATGTAGTCATCCGGTCGTTCAGCGTCCTGGAAAATGCCCCAGAAGATGGCGCCGTTACGGCGTCGGCCACGTCCCAACTTTTGCATTGCTTCGAGAAATTCGGTGCGGCATTCCGGGCGAACCGAATAGCACACGTTGACCAGTGCTGGGCCGCGATCGCGGACAATCTCTTCGGCAACAATCGGCAAAGGCCAGTGCGCCGACGGCACGAGGTCATCTGGGTCTTTACCTTTCAGGCCGATCTTCGCGGTGGCTGCAGCCGACAAAGCCAGGCCGACCGAGGCTGCAACAAGCGCCGGCTGGATACCCCAGTGAGATGCCGCCCAGCCCCACACCGCACTGCCAACAACCAGTCCCGTGGAAAACGCGGTGATATAGATCGAAAGTGCACGAGCACGCACCCATGACGGAACCGTGGTTTGCGCCGAAACCTGCAAGGCTGATAGCACGGCGATCCAGCAGGCGCCGATGATCAACATCGCCACACACGCAAAAATGGGGTTGCGCAGATAAGCCATCGATACCATGGTCAGCGCATAGAGCAGGCTTGCCGCCAGCACCTGCTGCTCACGGCTGAGCCATGGCCGAAGCCTCGGTAAGGTGAGCCCTCCCACGATGGCGCCCAGGCCCGCAGCGCCCAGCATCACACCATAGATGGCGGGACCCGCCTTGAGCTCAGTGCGCACGTAGAGCGGCAGCAAAGACCATGTGGCCGTGGCGAACAGGAAGAACAGCACGGCGCGCAGCAACACGCCACGGAAATCCGAGGAGTTGGCCACGTAGCGAACACCGGCACGCAAAGCGCCGAAGAACTGTTCCGCGGGCAGATCCGACTGAGTTGATTCGCGCTTCCACCACAGCAATACGCCAATCACTGCCAGGAAGGACAAGGCGTTCAACGCATACGCGGTGGCCGGACCGAGGGTGAGCAAGATGAGTCCGCCGATCGCCGGGCCAATCGCGCGCGAGGCATTGAACCCGATGGAGGTCATCGCCACAGCGGCAGGCAACTGTGCAGCTGGCACTACCTCGGGAGTGGTCGACGACATCGCCGGCATGCTCATGGCGGAACCGATGCCGAGCCCGAGCGTGAGCAGCAAGAGCAGCTCAGGTGTGAGCATATGCATCCATGTCGTCACCGAAAGCACGGTCGCCACGATCAGTGTCCAGGATTGCGTGATGATCAGATAGCGTCGTCGATCCACGATATCGGCCAGGGCACCTGCGACCATGGCAAGCGCCAGAACCGGCAGCGACCCTGCCGTTTGTATCAATGAGACGAACAAGGGCGATGTGGATAGCGACGTCATCATCCAGCCGGACGTCGTGTCGTTGATCCAGGTACCGATATTGGAGGCAAGCGTGGCCACCCACAGCCAACGAAAGACGGTTGACTTGAAAGGCGCCCATGTGGCGTCGGCTTTCGCTTGATCGTTGCTCATCACATCTCGACATTCATGAGAGGTCTCTATCGCCTAGACCTAAACAGCTTGGAGACTTTGCAGCGCCGTCGGCAGCAACTCCGCCACCGTCGGGTGAATATGTGTGGCATGGGACACGACGGTGTACGGTGCTTTGGCGTACATGACGTCCAGCAGGCAATGAATGGCCTCATCGCCGTTCACACCGAAAATGGCTGCACCGAGCAAGGCCTGTGTGGCTCCGTCGACGACGACTTTCATGAAGCCGACCGTCTCGCCGCGTTCGATCGCACGCCCTACCCGCGACATGGGCCGTATGCCCACCAGAACCTCGCGGCCGGATTGCCGTGCCTCTTGCTCGGTCATACCAACCCGCGCCAGCGGAGGGTCGATAAACAGACTGTAGGCGAGGATGCGATCGGAAATAAGTCGCTGACCTTGATCGAACACGTCCGAAGCGACGATCTCGAAATCGTTATAGGCGGTATGGGTAAAAGCGCCTCGTCCGTTGCAGTCGCCCATGGCCCATATGCCGGGCACGTTGCTCCGGCAATGCTCGTCGACCAGGATGTAGCCGTGCGCATCGACCGCAACGCCCGCCTTGTCCAGACCAAGGTCATCCGTATTGGGGCGACGACCCACGGCAAGCAGCAAGTGCGTTCCCACCGTGCTCTCGCAGACTTTATTGTCTTGGGCCTTCACTCTTACCGCGCCGGCCGTCCCTTCCAGGGCGATGCAATCGGCGCTTAGATGAACCGTGATGCCTTCGTCCTGAAGCAGCGCCAGAACGGCTTTTGAGATGTCTTCGTCTTCGTGCGGTAACAGACGCGCGGCCCGCTCGATGATGGTGACCTTCGATCCGAAGCGGCGGAACATCTGCCCGAACTCCAGGCCGATATAGCCGCCGCCGACAATCATCAGGTGTTCCGGCAGATCGCGAAGTTCCATCATTCCCGTGTTGGTGAGAAACGGGACGGCATCGATGCCGGGGAACTCAGGCACCAACGCGCGTCCCCCGACATTGATGAAGAAGGCCTCCGCTTCGATAAGGGTATCGCCCACCCGCAACGTCGTCGCCGACTCAAACCGGGCGTGCCCTTCAAGCAAGGTCACATGGGGCATGTTGCGAAGCCAGTGGTCGACACCATGGCGGGCCCCGCCGGAAATGCCTTGGGTCCGCTCCCAGACCCGTTGCATATCGACATGTGAATCCTGGGTCTGCCGCACGCCGTACTCATGCGAGCGCCGCGTCATGTGCGCGACGTAGGCGCTGGCTACCATGGCTTTGGTCGGTATGCACCCGGTGTTCACGCAGGTGCCGCCCACGAGTTTTCGTTCAATCACGGCGACACATTTCCCAGCGCCGCCCAATTTTTCGGCGAGTGGTGGACCAGCCTGTCCCGCGCCAATCACGACGGCATCAAAATGCTGACTCATGAAACCACCAGGCATCTGGACCAAGCGCTATGCCCTGTGATGATCGGGACGTGGCGGGGGCACGATTCATGCGGGGCTGCGACCATCGGAGTCTTAACCCGCCTCGGGGTTTAGGAATGTGTGCACAGCCTGGATCACCACCGACCCTTCGCCGACACCGGACGCCACACGTTTGACTGAGCCGCTACGCACATCCCCGACCGCAAAGATGCCGGGCTTGCTGGTAGCAAACGGTACGGAGGTAGGCATGCCCTCACCGTCGATGCCGGTGATGACGAAACCTTTCGCATCCAGTGCGAGACAGCCATGGAGCCAGTCTGTGTTCGGCTCGGCGCCGACCATAACGAACACATTGGCAACCGCCCGGGTTTCGCATGAGCCGTCGCTCCGTCCGGACCACGTCACATGTTGCAGTCGGTCGCCTCCCTCGAGGCCCACGATCTGTGTTTCGGTATGCAGGGTAATGCGGGGCGATTGATGGATACGTCGAATGAGGTAGTCGGACATGGTAGCTGCCAACCCGGCCCCACGCACAAGCATATGCACGTGCGCGGCGATGCGCGACAGAAACACCGCGGCCTGTCCCGCTGAATTCCCCCCACCCACCACCACGACTTCCTCGCCGGCGCAAAGCTTCCCCTCCATGGACGTGGCGGCGTAATGAATGCCCTGCCCCTCATAACGTTCGTAGTTGGGCACATCCAGTTTGCGATAGCGCGCGCCCGTCGCGATCACGACGGCGCGCGCCGTTATTCGCTGTCCATCGTCCAGCTCCAGGTCGTAAGGCTGCGACGCACAGTGGAGGCTCGCCACGTTGCGCGAGATCGCCAGGCGAGCACCGAACTTTTGCGCCTGAATTTGCGCACGACCCGCCAATGCCTGTCCGGAAATGCCGGTGGGAAACCCTAGATAGTTCTCAATCTTCGACGACGTGCCCGCCTGGCCTCCAGGTGCCATACCCTCGATCACGATGGTGTCCAAGCCCTCAGAGGCGGCATACACCGCCGCAGCCAGACCGGCCGGCCCGGCCCCTACCACGGCGACATCGTGGACGTGGCCAAGCTCGATCGATTCGGTCAATCCCAGGCTATCGGCAAGCTCCGCCGTCGACGGATTCATCAACATCTGATGGTCTGGTGAAACCACGACGGGAAACAAATGCGGCTGGACATCGAACGTATCGAGCAGCCCGGCGGCCTTCGGGTCGATATCGGTATCGATCAGGCGATGCGGGTAGCCGTTCCGAACCAGAAATCGTTGCAGCCTCAGTACGTCAGCGCCATGGCCTGACCCTATCAGCACGACGCCACCAATACCCTTCTGGATAATGTTCACGCGGCGAAGAATGAACGCACGCATGATGATTTCGCCAATGTCGGGCTCTCCGCTGACGAGCCTGCGGAAGTTGTCGCGGGTGATGCGGATCAGGCGACTTTCCACCGTCGTCAATCCTGATACCAGAATCATGCGTTGGTTGAAGTGGTCGAGCTCGCCGGTGAATTGATGGCGTGTATGCGTAGTGACCATTCGAGGACGGCCATCATTGTCGATATCGATGATCTCAATGCCACCTTGCAGCACGAAAAAGAAATCCGCACCGCGTTGACCTCGCTCAAACAGAACCGTGCCTGCCGGCACCTGCTCGGCCTCACCATAAACCGCGACACGTTCAGCCATCTCGTCGGTCAGACGGGGAAATCGCTGTGCACCGCGTGTATCAGGGTCAGGTTCAAGGTCAGCCGTGATGTAGGTCGTGTTGCGCGTCTCGTCTTGCATAGTGCATCTCACCGTCCAGGATGTGCTAATGACCTCCCGTTAGCAGGGTAACTGGGGCGTATTCAACCCGAAGTAACCTCGCACCAGTCAATCATTCTCTCAAGATCAAGATAGCGCAGCGCGTGAAGGCGAGTACCCCCGATCGAGTAGATCGTGCAAATGGCCATCTTGCTGACAGCATCAGTGCGACAGAGTCCTCGTTTAAGCTGCCAGCAATTGTTCCGTCTGGGCCCAAAGCCTTGCCTGGAGCTCCAGATCCCCACCGGGCCATACTGGCGTGAGCGGCCTGCCACCCTTGACGGAGAAGTATCCGCCGCTGGTCCCACGGAACTCTGGATCGATGGCAAGGTGAACCATGATGCCTGCTCCCTTTGCCGGATCACCGATACGAAGCGCGCGAAGCATGCGCTCCAGCGGAGCGGCAAAACGGAGTTCGCGACCTAGCCCCGTAACGTTGAAGCCAGGACACAGCGCATTGGCGGTTACCCTGGTGCCTTCCAATCGTCGCGCAAGCTCCTGGGAAAACAGGATGTCGAGCAGCTTGGACTTCCCATAAAGCAGGGAGGACCCGAGGGCAGTGAACGGCGATATGTCCGTCAGGTCCGCTGGCAAGGCGAGCTTGCCATGGCGACGAGAGGCCTCCGACGCCACGGTCACGACACGCGCCTCCCCGTGCGCTCCGACCGCCGTGATCAATGCAGGACGCAAGAAATGGGTGAGCAACCAAGGGGCGAGATAGTTGACAGCCACCATGATCGGAAAACCATCAACCGTGATCCTTTGCTCGAAAGCATGCAGGCCCGCGTTATTGATAAGTACGTCAATCGATGGATGCGCTGTGGCGATTTCGGTACCGACACGACGCACATCGCTCATGCTCGATAGATCGCCAAGGAATATTTCCGCCGTAGATTGCGGCGCCACTGCCTCAATGAGCGCCCGAATAACCTCAGCCTTTGCCTTATCGCGAGCAATCAGTACCAGATGCGCACCACGCCGTGCGAGTTCGATCGCAGCAAGCCGCCCCAATCCACCTGTGGCGCCGGTCAAGACAATGGTCGGCCGCTCCATCATTCATGTCTCCTGTGTGGCCCTGGATGAGATATCATTTAGTGGATATTTATCCATCATAAATCAATTAATGGATATTTATCCACTACCGTGACGCAGACTGATCGGAGAATGCACGTGAACACCCCACGTCCCACGACACCCAAAGCTCGTCGCGCTCTGGAGGTCGAGCTCGGCGAGCAGCTCAATGTCTTGCTTACCGCCGCCCATGCGCTCGCCAATCAGGCCGCCGCGTGCTTCGACGAAGGTTTGCAGCCCGCAGCGTTTCACATCGCCCGCTGGCTGCATGCACATGGTCCCGCGACGTCGAGCACAATTGCCAGCAATGTAGCGATGGATCGAAGCGCGACAAGCCGCTTGCTAGGCCAACTCCAACGACTTGGCTTTGTCGTGCGCGAATCCCATTCCGAAGACCGGCGCGGCGCCATCTACTCGCTAACTCTTGAGGGTCGAGCACGCCTGAATTTGGCGCTTAAGCAGCGCGGCCTCGCCTTTTACGAGCGCACCAGGCTTTGGAACGACAGCGAGCTACGACGGTTCACTGCAATGCTTCGCCAGTTCAACTTGGTGAGCCAATAGCCGATACGAGCAAAGAATCGGCGATGGGAGTATCGGCTTCGGGTGGAAACTTCAATGAGCTGCCGCAGCACCTACGAGGGTGATGTCGGGCTGAAGGCTTCACCCCGCGCACGTTACGGGCGTCGCGATTCCATCTGCTTTGGCCACTGCCAAAGCTCAGCCTATCTCTCGAAGGTGATTCGGCCTTCGCCATCGATGTCGCCTTCTCGTGGATGACGGCACCTCCATCACCCACGCTTAACTCTTGTCACTGCATATAGCTGGCTCGGACGAAGTTGACCGCCAGCATCGTCCGCGCAGAGAGCCGATCGCTCTTCAGCCAATGTGCGACACCTACCATGGGAGTCAATTTATGTTCCGTTACATGCTTGGCGTACTGCTGTGCGCGCTGCTCAGCCTGCCGGCATCTGCCGCCGTCAAACCGTTTCCATCCACCTTCAAGACCCAGGACATCCAGACGGATGGGGCCACCATCCACACTCGTGTCGGCGGCAAAGGACCTGCCGTGGTCCTGCTGCACGGCTTTGGTGACACCGGCGATATGTGGGCTCCGCTGGCTGCCGATCTGGCGCGTGATCACACAGTCGTCGTGCCCGACCTGAGGGGCATGGGTCTCTCCTCGCATCCCGAAAGTGGTTACGACAAGAAGACGCAGGCGGGCGATATACGCTCTGTACTCACCCACCTCGGCATCGACCACGCTACGGTCGTGGGCCATGACATCGGCACGATGGTCGCCTATGCCTATGCGGCACGCTATCCCGACAAGACCGATCGCCTGATCGTGATGGACGCCCCTGTGCCCGGCATTCCCCCCTGGGACCAGATTGTTCGTCTGCCCGCGCTGTGGCATTTCGACTTCGGCGGCCCGGATGCCGAGCGGCTGGTCGCAGGACGCGAGCGCATTTACCTGGACCGCTTCTGGAACGAGTTCGCAGGCGACCCGTCAAAAATAGACGAGCAGACCCGCCAACACTACGCAGCGCTATATGCCAAACCCCGCGCCATGCGATCGGCATTCGCGCAGTTCCGCTCGATCCGGCAGGACGCCGTGGACAATACAAGCTCGATGGCCACGAAGCTTCCCATGCCCGTACTGGCGATCGGTGGCGAAAAATCCTTTGGCGCCAACGAGGCCGTGGTCATGCGCAATGCGGCCAGCAACGTGACAGAAATCGTGGTGCCGAACGCCGGCCATTGGTTGATGGAAGAGGCTCCCGATACCACGATCACCGTCGTGCGCGATTTCATCGATGACAAGCCATTGAAGCAGACCAAGTCCCCCTGAGATGGGACGCTCATGACTCTTTAGGCGCGGAGGCGATGCATAACCCCCGCGCCCGGTGTGATCAGGCCAACGCCACAGCGTCAGCAACGACCTTACGAATGCTTTCCGGATCGGTGACATCAAGGGCGAGCGGGAGCAGATGGCGTCGCAACGCCTGTAACGTGGGCGGCGTGGCGTCTTCAGCCCATCGCTCACAATTACCCGATTGTGGATTGAGGCTATCACGCTCGCGCACTCATATTGGGCGTACCTTGCGAGATCCATGCATCATTGCCCAGGAGCGTGTAATGAATTCAGCACTCGGCTTATTCACCGCATTTCACACCGTGGTCAGCGTGGTGGCCATTCTGGCCGGCATCGGAGCCATGCGTGGCCTGTTTCTCGGTCGTGTCCGGTCCGCCGCCATGGCCGCGTTCCTGGTTTCCGCCATCGTCACTACCGTGACAGGCTTCATGTTCCCTTATCACGGCTTTACGCCGGCTATCGGCGTCGGAGTCATTGCATTACTCGTGCTGGCATGGGCTCTCTTTGCACAGCGCCGCACGGCACGCTCCGCAGGGTCGGGCGCTCAATTTGCCGTTGCCATCGTCGTTAGCGAATACTTTCTCGTCTTCGTGCTTGTCGCGCAGATCTTTGCCAAGCTCCCGGCATTGAACGCACTGGCTCCAAACGTCAAACAGCCGCTTTTCGGCGCTGCACAACTCATCGTACTCATTGCGTTCGCAGTGATCGCTGCACGCGCGGCCCGGGCGTCGAAGACCCGCGTCACGATATAGAACCAACCCGTCTGAGTAGCCGGTCGTGGAAACCACGACCGGTGCTTGGGTGACTCAGGAGCGGATGAACTCGAGCAAGTCCTTGTTGACCTGCTCCTGATGGGTGGCGGTCAGGCCATGAGGCGCACCCGGATAAACCTTCAGCGTGGCGTGCTTGACGATCTTGGCCGAGAGGCGACCCGCGTCGTCGATCGGCACGATCTGATCGTCGTCGCCGTGAATCACCAGCGTCGGCACCTCGACCTTCTTCAGGTCCGGCGTGTAGTCGACTTCGGAGAATTGCTTGATGCAGTCGTATTGACCCTTGAGGCCGCCCATCATGCCTTGCATCCAGAAGGAGTCGCGCATGCCCTGTGTCGCTTTGGATCCCGCGCGGTTTGCACCGAAGAAGGGTCCGGAGAGGTCCTTGAAAAACTGAGAACGATCAGCCAGGGTCTTCTGGCGGATATCGTCGAAAACCTCGATCGGCAATCCGCCGGGGTTGGCGACAGTCTTGACCATGATCGGCGGCACCGCCCCGATCAACACCAGCTTGGCTACGCGTGCATTGCCGTGGCGTCCGATGTAATGCGCCACTTCGCCGCCACCAGTGGAGTGGCCGACGAGCACAACGTTCTTCAGGTCCAGCTTTTCGATCAGCGCGGCGAGATCGTCGGCATAGGTATCCATGTCGTTGCCATTCCATGGCTGGCCCGAACGGCCATGGCCACGACGGTCGTGCGCGATGGTGCGATAACCGTGCGAACTCATGAAGAGCATCTGCGCATCCCAGGCATCGGCGGTCAGCGGCCAACCGTGCGAGAACACGACAGGTTGCCCCTGCCCCCAATCCTTGTAATAGATCTGCGTTCCGTCTTTGGCGGTAATCGTGGTCATGTCAGAGTGTCCATGTCGAGGTGAGGTAGGTGCAGCTTTGCCTAGGTTGGAGGAGCTTGCTGCAAATCCGGCTATGGGCAATGCCAGTGCTGCGGAAACCATGGCGGTGGTGCCGAGAAAAGCACGACGTGCTGGATCGATATCAAGGTTTGAATCCTTCGACGACATACGGGCTCTCCTGGTTCGATTCGTCACTGCGCCAGGGACCGTGCGCGTGATATTTCACGTATGCGTCGGCAAGGCGACAGGTGCGTGGCGGCATGGGTGGAAAAATCCGGCGAGGTAATAGATGCCGGCGTGCCGTTCATTGTCTCCGGCCAAGAACAGATGCGAAGACCTATCGAGGTAACCGTTGCCTACCCGTCCGGGTAATTGCCATGCCGTGGAGGCGAACAGATCCACTGGCCATGGCTGGCGCCGCGGTTAGGTCACAGCCAACATGCATTCGAATGGGAGGCTGCCTCGCCACCAGAGGCGGCCTCCCATCGATTCAAGCATTTCGCCCTGATTCGAACAAAAACCACACCCGCCGCTCCGCCTCGTCCATCCAGTTCTCCAGCAAACTGGCCGTAGCCACATCACCGTATTCGTCGCAGAGACTATGCACTTCGCGCATGGTCGAAGCGATGCGTGCATTGTCCTCGCGCAGCTCCGCCAGCATGTCACCCGGTGAAACGAAATCCGCATCGTTGTCGCTGAGGCGTTGCAGCCGTGCGATATGCCCGATGGAGCGCAAAGTGGTGCCCCCGATCTTACGCACCCGTTCGGCGATAGGATCCAGCGTGGCGTAGATCTGGTCGGCCTGCTCGTCCAGCAGCAGGTGATAGTCGCGGAAGTGCGGGCCGGACATATGCCAATGGAAGTTCTTTGTCTTTAGATAAAGCGCGAAGAAATCGGCAAGCAGCGCATTGAGTTCGCCGCCGATGTCGCGCCTTGCATCCTCACCCAGCACCGTGGGCGTAGTCAGCGGGGCTTTACGCCGCTGTTTGACCTTGCTCATCTCTTTCATCGTCGTCTCCTTCTGGGGAATGGAATATCGGTGGCGTTAACTCAGCCGTCGGAACTGGCATCGCGATGAAGATAGGCGGCCAGCGCCAGTACCGGCGGCAGGGCGAAGCACCAGGTACTCACCCCGGCATAGAGCAAGGCGGCCATGGCGCAGCCCGATGCGAAGGCGAACACGGCCTGGCCCATGCGTGCCAGGCGCGCGTGGATAGCGTCTTTCTGATCGGCCGGCACGCCCTGCAACAGGTCGCCGACGTCGAGCATGATCTGAGTGGTAGTGCCGGTCATCAGTGTGGTGGGCGGCGCGGCACCTAGATGCACACGTTGCAGCGCGTTCTGCACCGCCATGCCTGCCACCAGGGTGAGGCCGGTAAGCATCGCGGACCAGTCATCGCCATGTGGAAAGGGGCCGTAACGGATGGCGAGGACACCACCCACGGTCAACAAAATCAGCTTCACCGCCAGCAGGGTCTTCAACACCGGCCAGCCGCGATCGATCAGGCGATAGCGGAGCAGACGGGCAAGAATCACCATGACGCAAAAGGTCGGCAGCGCCAGCAGCTTGGTGACGATGCCGGACGTACCCAGCACCAGCGCCGCGCCGATGGTGACGAAGTTGCCGGTGACGTGAGCGGTGAACAGGCCGTGCAAGGCCATGAAGCCTGCGGTGTCGACATAGCCGGCATTGAAGCTGAGTAGGGTCGGCACGGTCAGTTTCATGGTCTTCGGTTTCCTTGAGTTCGGTGGCGCACGTCGGCGGTCTTACCACATGTACTTGAGCTCGACGCCCAGATAGTCGCTGTTGTGCCCACCCACGCGACGGATGGCATCGCCGATATCGAAATGCACCATCTCCACCGCGGCGGCGAGATTGGCATTGAAGGCGTAGTCGGCGCGTAGTTGCCCGTAGAGACCGGTCCAGCGACCGCCTTCTCCAGCCGTGCCGGACACCGCGACATTGGGTTGCGTATACACCGCATCAGCCGTGGTCTCGCGCCATTGCAGACCAAGCGCGCCCATGAGGGTCAGGCGTGAAGACGGCTTCACTGTGATGGACGGCTTCACATGGATGAAGTTCGTGTAGCCGGTGTAACCGGCTAAGGTGACGTAGTAGCCGTTCGGAAACAGCGGATTGAAGGTGCCGATGGTGTTGTCGCCGCGATGTCGATCGCCCGAGGCCGCATCCACTTGCAGGCCGATGCGGGGCCGCCAGTCGATCGATGCGAAGGTGTAGCCTGCGCGCGTGCCGATCGCCCAGGCGCGAATGTCCTTGGCGCCCACCGAACCGCGCTGCGCCATGGCTTCGAGATCCCAGTCGAAACCGCGCGCCGCGCCGGCATAACGCGTGTCGAAGACATGGCGCAGTTCTCGACCGCTACCGTCGATGTATCGCGCGTTGTCGCGTGCAAACAACGAGTAGTAAGCGGACAGTTCCTGATTGCCGAACACCAGGCGCTCCACGCGCAGCATGCTGAAACGCAGATGGCGGTTGGAACTGTCGTCAAACGGATGCCCGTCCGCATACTGCACCGGCTGGCTGATAAAGCCGATGAAACGCCAGCGGCCGGTTTCCCAGTCCGCCCACGCGGCATCGAAGGCCTGGCGCACGTTCGGCCCATCCCGCAGCGACACGAAACGTTGCAGGTCGAAGGCGAATTCCTGGCGGCCGATGCGCGCCTTGAAGGTGCCCGTATCGAAAGTGTGGGTATAGGCAAGAAAGGCCAGCCGCAGATCGAGCGGGTTCTTGTCGACCGGGGTGGTGGTGCGCTTGTTGGCAGCGCGAGCGTCTTCCAACTGTGTGAACAGCTGCCAGTGTTCGTTGAAGTGGAGATTCGCGTGGACTTGCAAGCGCTGGATCAGGTAACTGTCACTGCGACCACCGCCCACGCCAAAGCCCGCAGCGTCGTTGAATTCCGCGCGCTCTCGCAGGTTGACACCCAGCGAGAGATAGCTCGCCGGATTACTGGTGGAAAGCGCAATGTATTTAAGCGAATCGCCCGGCGCGGTACGCAGCGCCGGATCGGCCAACGGCGACCAGTTCTCCTGCCACCGATTGAACAACGGCACCGGCCTCGCAGGTGCCCCGCTCGTGTCCTGCGCACGTATCGCATGCGCGAACAGGAAGGCGGCGGCACCGGCGAAGGCGATCCATCGCATCGCGCTTACTTGCCTGTCGCCGCGTGGATCTCCGCAACGTAGTTGCCCGGAAACGCCACCATCGCAACCTGCCGCCCATCGGCGATGTAAGGCTCCACCAGCACCTTGGCGCCATTCTCCTTGGCCTTGGTCAGCGTGTCGCCCAAGTTCGTGACTTCGTAACCGGTCAGTTCATGCCCATAGGGATACGGCAGATGGCCGTCGGTGACTTGCACCGACATCTTGCCGAAGGTCGATTCGATGCGAACCCGGCGATAGGTGTCGCTCGCACGCCCGATCTCGATACCGGGCGCATGCGCATCGTCGGAAATCACCTTGCCATGCGAGAAGGCGAGGAAGCTGTGGATGAATGCGTTCGCGCGATCCTTGGACACGTAGACACGGTTCTCCGGCACGGTCTGGAACGCCGCGTAGTTCGGCGCAGTGGTGTGCCAGTAGAGCTGCATGTTCACGCCACCCGGCCACTGGATCACGGCGTCGCGGCCTATCGGATCGGGGAAGGCCTCGACGATGACGTCGGCACCGGCCGCGCGCGCGGCGCGGATAGCCGCATCCATATCCTTCACCAGATAACCTGTGCGCTCCGCACCGAACGGATGGGGAATCGGCGTCTTGAAACCGAACAGCGATACGGTGCCCACCGGCGTCTGCAACAGCTGCGAGGTGGTGCTGCTGGGCGTGGGAGTGACGGTCGCCACGACCTGCTTGGTGCTCTGTCCGCCGAAAGTGGCGAGGAAACTCTGCACGAAGTGGTCGACTTCCGCGGGATCGACATACACATGCGTGGTGTCGTACTGCGAGCCTACTGCAACTTCGGGGATGGCTTGCGCGGTACGCGCTTCCAGCGGCGCGATGGTGGCGAACGAAGCCGCGCCGAGTCCGAAGACCGCCACGAGTACAAGAGACTTGATGCGCATGGGAAGCTCCCTATCAGGATGACAACAAAAGACCAGTGAACGGAGGTGCCGTCATGTCGACGCGGCGCGACGTTCGCGCAGGTCGTGCCATGCCACCAGCAGGAATCCGCCGACCAAGCCGAAATGTTCAAAGAACGTGTTGGCCGCCGGCATCCGCTGGAGCGGCGGCAGCTCCCAGAAGCGGGCGGCCATGAATGTCGCCATCAGCGTGAAGACAGCCAGCGCCAGCGCGCCCAGCCAGCGATAGAAGCCGGTGAGGATCAACAGCGAAGCGCCGAGCTCCAGCACGATGGTCATCGCGGCAAACAGCGCCGGCGGCGTGAGGCCGAAGTGCTGCATTTCGCCGGCGGCACCGCCGAAGTTCGCGGCCTTGTCGATACCGCCCTGCACATAGGCGGCACACAGCAGCAACAAAGCCACCCAGCGTATGAACAGTGATCCGGACAGGTCGCGCATGGTCATATCGCCCAGCAGGCGCAGCCCAGCGCGCCCCAGAAGGATTTGAGATCGGCGATCGGCAGCTTGCTCGACCAAGCCGTGGCGTGGTCGTGGCCATGGATGCTGCAGGAATGCGCGCAACCGCACGATTGCATCGCCATTTGGCGTACTGCCACTACGCCAGCCTTGTTCTCACCCCATGCGGCATAACCGCCAAAGCGACGCGCCGGCGACCAATCCGGCATCGCCGGCGGAATGGGCGCTTCGTCCAAGTCGCTGAACATGCCGGCGGCGTACACGATCTTGCCGCCGACCATGGTCAGCTCCGAGGTGGTGTCGGCGATCTCGCTTTCCGCGCAGGCGAAGAAATCGCGATCCGGCACGACCAGATCCGCGAACTGGCCGACCTTGATCTGGCCCTTCTTGCCCACTTCGTTGGAGAACCAGGTGACATTCTCGGTCCACATGCGCAACGCGGTTTCGCGATCTAGGCAGTTACGCTGGGGATAGAGACGCAAGCCGCCCACGGTACGCCCCGTGATCAACCACGCCAAGGATACCCACGGGTTATACGACGCCACGCGGGTCGCATCGGTACCGGCCGACACCCGCACGCCCTTCTCCAAGATTTTTGCGACCGGCGGTGTGGCTTCCGCCGCACCCATGCCATAGCGCTCGACGAAGTACTCGCCCTGGTAGGCCATGCGATGTTGCACGGCAATGCCGCCGCCGAGCGCCGCGATGCGGTCGATCGACTGCTCGGAGATCGTCTCGGCATGGTCGAAGAACCAGTGCAACCCTTCCAGCGGGATGTCCTGGTTTACCCGCTCGAACACATCCAGTGCGCGGCTGATGGTTTCGTCGTAGGTGGCGTGCATTCGCCACGGCCAGCGGTTTTCGGCAAGGATGCGCACCACGTCTTCGAGGTCGCCTTCCATCTCGGGCGGCATGTCCGGCCGGGGCTGGCGGAAATCCTCGAAGTCCGCGGCGGAGAACACCAGCATCTCGCCGGCGCCGTTATGGCGGAAGTAATCGTCGCCCTGTTTGTACTTGGACGTGCGCGTCCAGTGGAGAAAGTCGTCCTTCTCCGCGTTGGGCTTCTGCGTAAACAGGTTGTAGGCGAGACGGATGGTCAACTGGCCCTCGTCGGCCAGTTGCTGGATCACCGCATAGTCATCCGGATAGTTCTGCGAACCGCCGCCGGCATCGATCGCACCGGTGACACCGAGACGGTTGAGTTCGCGCATGAAATGGCGCGTGGAATTGAGCTGGTAATCGAACGGTAGCTTCGGACCGCGCCCGAGCGTTGCATAAAGAATGGAGGCATTCGGCTTGGCCAGCAGCAAGCCCGTCGGATTGCCATCGCTATCGCGCACGATCTGGCCGCCCGGCGGTTCCGGCGTGTCGCGGGTATAGCCGACGGCGCGTAGCGCGGCCGCATTGAGCAGCGCGCGGTCGTAGAGATGCAGCAGGAATACCGGCGTGTCCGGTGCCACGGCATTGAGTTCATCGATCGTCGGCAGGCGCTTCTCGGCGAACTGGTGTTCGGTGAAGCCGCCGACCACACGCACCCATTGCGGCGGCGGAGTGATCGCTACCTGCTGTTTGAGCATGCTCATCGCATCGGACAGCGAGCGCATGCCATCCCAACGCAGTTCAAGGTTGTAGTTCAGACCGCCGCGGATGATGTGCAGATGGTTGTCGATCAAGCCGGGCAACACGCGACGGCCCTTGAGATCGACCACGCGCGTGCCGGTGCCGGCCAGCGCCATGATGTCGGCATCGTTGCCTACGGCGATGAAGCGGCCGCCGGCAATTGCCACCGCCGACGCGTGAGGCTGGCCACGATCGAGCGTCGCGAACTGGCCGCGATGAAGGATGAGTTCGGGAGTGGTCGGTGCAGGGCTCACGACTGGACCTCCGTATCAGGCGCCGGTTTGGCGGAACGCTGGCCTTCGGGCAGGTTGCCGAACACGTGCGGCTTGACCTGCCCGCGGAGCCAGCTGGTTTCTGTGGCATCCCGGTTCAGTAGATGCTTGATCAAGGGCGGAATCTGTTCACCGGCGAGAATCCCTAACAGACCGATCAGAGCGATCACCGGCGGCGCGGGCGAGCGCACCTTGAGCAGGCTGTAGACGATGCCCACCAGCAAGCCCGCGGCAAGAGAAAAAACATAGGGCTTCATCGACCTCTCCACTCGACAACGTAAAAGCGGCGGCCGGTGGCCGCCGCTCATGACAGCGCTCAACCTTCGTGCGCGCCAAACATCGATTTGGCGTAGGTGATGCCCAGGCCATAGGAACCGCCGAATTGCTTGGCGATGCCGGTGGTGCTGTCGTAGGACTCGGTGCGTGCCCAGTCGCGCTGCAGCTCCAGCAAATATTGCAGTGCCGTCATCGGACGGGCACCGACCTGCAGCATGCGCTCGACCGCCCGGTTATGTGCCTCGGCCGAGACATCGCCGCAGGCGTCGGTGATCACGTAAATCTCAAAGCCCTGGTCGATCGCTGACAGCGCCGGACCGACGATGCAGACCGAGGTCCACAGCCCCGCCAGCACCAGACGGGTCTTGCCGATCTCGTTCACCTTCTTGATGACGGCGGCATCTTCCCAAGTGTTCATCGAGGTGCGATCGAGCAGCGCCTGACCCGGGAACGGGTTGGTGACCTCGGTGAACATCGGGCCGGAGAAACTCTTCTCGGCCACCGTGGTAAGGATCGTTGGCACCTTGAAGCTAGCCGCCGCGCTTGCCACTAAACCGGCGTTGTTGCGCAGCGTGATGGCGTCGATGGAATGCGTTGCGAAGGCCATCTGCGACTGGAAGTCGATCATGATCAGGGCATGATCTTTCGGCGTGAGCAGCAGCTTACCGGGCGTGGGCGTGGCAGTGATGGACATATCGATCTCCTTGATGTGGCGTAGGCCGAGCGGTTACTGCCGAAGCTATCCGGCGAAACGCTCACGAATGGCTAGGTACCGCGACTAGATGCCGGTGACGGGGACGCATGGCGAGCGGACGGCGTCAATATCCCTGAGTCGCGCACCCCGGCAAAGCCCGGAACGGGCAAGTCGCGGCTACCCGATCGGGCATGTCGAAGTGGTCGCTGTGGTGCCACCATCGAAGGTTGGCCGCGCTTACCGGCGTCTCGCGCCGATACGGCTAGCCACCACCACAACTACGAGTCGAGAAAGCCTCGCCGGATCGCGATGGTCACCGCATGCGTGCGGTCCGACGCGTCCAGCTTCGCCATGATGCTCTTGAGGCGCGCCTTCACCGTGTCCTCGGAAATACAAAGCAGCTCGGCGATGCGTTTGTTGCCATGCCCTGTGGCCACCAGGCGCAGCGCGCTCAGTTCCTTGGCGGTAAGCATGTCCGCCATGGCATGCGAGGCGACCTCGCTCGCCAGTTCGCCGACGATCGTGCGGCGCCCTATCGCTGCGCCGCGGATCGCCTGCAGGATGTCGTCGCGGGTGGAGGTCTTGAGCAGGTAGGCCGTGGCTCCCAGGGCCAGCGCCTGCTTCACCCGGGCATCGCCGGGATAGGTGGTCAAGATCACCAGCCGGGCGCCGGGGTATTCGGCGCGGATCGCGGCGATCGCCTGCAACCCGTCCATCTGCGGCATCTGCAGGTCCAGCAGGGCCACGTCGGGCTGTAGCTCGCGAAAACGCGCCACGCTTTGCGCGCCATCGGCCGCCTCGCCAACCACGGTCATGTCGGCGGCGCTGTCGATCGTGGCGCGCAAACCGTCCCGCATGACCGGATGATCGTCGGCGATGAGTACCCTGAGCTTGCCATTCTGGTTTTCCACGCCATGCACTATCCGATGCGGCGGCGAAGGGTTCAATGCCCATTCGGGTGAACGCGCCCTCCGGTCCGCCGCGACGTGCTTGAGCGTTGCCGATACACTGCCCGGCAGCAACCCACGAGATGGCAGCTCCCGACCCGGGACACGGCATGGGTCATGCTTATCAGAGCGACGTGGATGAGGCGGAGTAAGCGCAACGCGCTGTGGAACCTACTTGGCACATGCCTGCTGGGTCTGTGCTCGCACACAAGCGCGCAAACCATCAGCACAACCGAACAGTTCCGCCTGACCTCCTGGACCGTCGAGCGCGCCGCGCCAGCGGATATCTGGGCGCTGGCCCAGGGTGGTGACGGGTTTCTGTGGTTGGGTACGGGCACCGGGCTTTACCGCTTCGACGGCGTGAAATTCGAACGCTACGAACCGGCAGCGGGCGAAGGCTTCCGCTCCATGGACATCACCGCGTTATCCATGCTTCCAGACGGTTCCCTGTGGATAGGCTCTTTTTACGGCGGCGCCAGCGTGCTCAAGGCCGGCCACGTTACGCACTACACCGATCGCGACGGCTTTCCGGCCGGCATGGTGATCGCCTTCGCCCAAGCCGGTGATGGCAGCCTATGGGCCGCCAGCCGCGGGGGGCTAGCGCGCTTCGATGGCCGGCGTTGGCAGACGATAGGTAGCGACTGGAGCTATCCGGCGAAGCGTGCCGACTGGGTGATGGCCGACCGCGAAGGCACGCTGTGGGTGACCACCGGCGACCAGTTACTGTTCCTGCGCAAGGACTCGCGCCGCTTCGAGAACACCGGCGAGCGCGTGGATCCAGATGCCATTCTGGCGCAGGCACCTGACGGCACGCTGTGGTTGTCGGATGGGCAGCACGGCACCCGCGCCCTGCCCGGCTTGTCCGCGGCGCATCCTTCGCCCGATCCGAAGCAAACGCCAGCCAGGACATCCTTCGCGCGATCCAAGCGCCTGCTGTTCGACCGCGACGGTCACCTGTGGGGTACCGATGCCGCGCGCGGCGGCGTCTATCGGGTGTCGTCCCCGTCCCGGCTGGCGGACGGCCGCTCGCTGCAACCCGCCGACATCGACGGCGTGTTCAATCGCAGCAGCGGCCTGCCCTCCGACGTCGTGGTACCGCTGCTCGAAGGCCGTGAAGGAAATATGTGGATCGGCACCAACCTGGGTTTGAGCAGTTTCCATCTCAACAAGGTGCAGGTGCCGGCCAACACCAAGGTGGGATCGGCTGCCAATTCGGCGCTCACCGCCAGCGACATAGGGGAGATCTGGATGGCGAACGGCGGTTCGCTCTTGCATGCCACCGCGCAAAATGCGCAGGTGATCTCGCAAGATCTGCCCGATATCGGTGCGGCACTCTACGCGCCCGACAAAACTCTGTGGGTGGTCGGGTACAACTGCCTCGGCCGGATGGTGAATGGCCGTTTCGTCCCGCTCGTGCTGCCGGTGGCCAGCAAGCATGTGATCGTCCAGGCGATAGCCTCGGACCGGCAAGGCGGACTGTGGGCCAGCCTCGCCAACAATGGTCTCTATCACTGGCAACAGAATCACTGGACCCATATCGACCAGGGCCCCGGGCTGGATGCGATGACACCCACCGCGCTCGCCCTCGATGCCTCCGGCCGCCTGTGGGCCGGCTATCCCGACAACCGGGTACTGTCGATCGACGGCCAGGCCCGGCAGCTGTTTGGCCCAACCCAGGGCCTGCGCGTCGGCAATATCGCCACCCTGGACCCGCGCGCCGGCGACCTGCTCGTCGGTGGCGATGGCGGCCTCGCTCGCCTGCACCAAGGCCGATTCGAGTCGCTCACCACTGCCGACCCGCAGGTGCTGGACGGCGTGTCGGGCATCGTGCGCACCGACCGGGGCGATGTCTGGATCAATGGCAGCCGGGGCGTGGTGCATATTGATGCCGATGCATTCCACAAAGGCTTCGACGGCAACGGCTACCGCGCGGCTTACGAGCTGTTCGACTACCACGATGGCTTGCCCGGCATTGCACTGCAGGCCTCGCCCGTATCGACCGCCACCCTGGATTCCTTGGGCCGCATCTGGTTCAACACCAACCAGGGCGTTGCATGGATCGATCCCGCGCGCCTGCGCCGCAATCCCATCGCGCCGCCGGTATTTATCCAGGGGCTGACTACCGGCGACCGGCGCTATACCGACCTGCAATCGCTGCGCCTGCCCCAGCACACCAGTAATGTGAGCCTGGACTACACCGCCACTAGCCTGGCCATTCCCGACCGCGTGCGATTCCGCTACAAGCTCGATGGCGTGGATGAGCAATGGCAGGACGGCGGCACTCGGCGCGAGGCGTTCTATTCCAATCTCGGTCCGGGCAAGTACCGATTCCATGTCACCGCTGCGAATGACGACGGCGTGTGGAACGACCAGGGCGCCAGCATCGATTTCAGCATTGCGCCGCAGTTCTTTCAGACCCCATGGTTCCACCTGCTATGCGCCGCCGCCGGTCTTCTGCTGATCGCGGCGCTTTATCTGTGGTGGTTGCGTCTGATGAGCGGGCGGATCCGTCTGCGTCTGGAAGAGCGCACCCGTGAGCGCGAACGCATTGCGCGGGAACTGCACGACACCTTGCTACAAGGTGTACAGGGCCTCTTGCTTCGCTTGCAGGCGCTAGCCGCCGGGCTGCCCGCCGACGATCGCCGGCGCGGCGCTTTGGACGTAGCGATCGACCAGGCGCGCGACATGCTGGTCGAAGGCCGCGACAAAATCGTGGCGCTGCGCGGTGCCGACCAGGCGCGGGGGCAGCTCACCCAATCCATTCACGCGATCGGCGAAGAGCTGGCCTCCACTTATGGCATACCCTTCCGGGTGACCACGAGCGGTGCTGAGAAACCCCTTTGCCCTCCGGCCTGCGACGAGGTAGTCGAAATCGTCCGCGAAGCCATGCGCAACGCCTTCATCCATGCCAACGCCAAGTTGATCGAGATCGATATCAGCTACCGACCCCAAAACTTGCGCATCGCCGTTCGCGACGACGGCCATGGCATCCAGGCGAGCACCCTCCGGCAAGGCCGGCGCGACGGCCACTGGGGCTTGGTCGGCATGCACGAGCGGGCGGAAAAACTCGGCGCCACCCTGACCATTCGCCGCGGCGAGCACAGCGGCACTGACGTGGTGCTCGCCATTCCCGGGCATGTGGTGTTTAGCCCGCATCTGTTTGGAAGACGCCCTATTAGCTGATTTACCGGCAGCTGATCGTGGTTCGCACCGAGCCGGTAACGCGCCGCATCAGCGTAGGCGAAGATGCCGAACTGCAGCACCTTTTCGCGCTATGACAGCCCGTCTATAGCTCCATCCAAGATATCAATGATGCCGCGACGAGCCGCGATGACAACGGCCTGAGTGCGACGGATCGCTGAACAGCGCCGAGAGGGCCGAGCAGATGCGGTTGATGATGTGTGGATCTTGGTCGATACCGGCCATGTTGGCTGTTGGCTTGGCGAAGAATCCATGATCGAGTCCGCCGTAATTGCGGTCGAGCAAGGCGACGAATTCTCGCACCGCCGCTTCATGCTGGCGTGCATAGCACGAGGATTCGAAGCGGCCTAGCGAAAACGCGGGTTCGACCGAGGGCTGTGGACTGTTCATCTGGATCTCACCCTCTTCCCCGACACGAAAATCAACCGGGCATATCGGCGGCCTTCGTTACTGGCTGTCCTTGCGCGTGCCGTCCGCGATCGTGCTGCACTGGTACGCGATGGCATCGACATCCATATTGCCTTCAATGTTTCAATGCACAACCTGCATAACGAAGAAAAATTTCGTACAGTACGATATGGAAATCCACCCCAGAACTCGTCGGCATACCGCGTTTAACCGGAGGACTCGTTTCCAATGCACCCAAAATTCATCGGTGTAACGGGACTGCCGAGGGCAGGCTCGACCTTGCTATGTCAGTTGCTCGCTCAGCATCCTGAAATTCAGTGCGAAGGGCATAGCTCGCCGCTGTGCAACACATTGTTGGGCATTCGCCGAATGATCAGCGACGACACATTCTTCCTTTCCCAGCTAGATAACGCATTCGAAAGCAGTTATACGCATCTGACTTCCGCCATGCAGTGCTTTTTGCGTGGCTGGCATCACGACTGTCAAAAGCCAGCGGTCGTAGACAAGAATCGCGCCTGGCTGCATGCCATAGAATTATTGCTACATATCGAGCCGGATGCCAAGCTGATTGTTTGCCTGCGGGAACTTGGGCAAATTTACGGCTCCATAGAGGCGCAGCATCAACGCACCATCCTGGTCGACTTTAACGATCATCTGGCCGATTTCGATCGATTCGGTCGCGCCGACGCGCTATTTGCTAAAGAAAAAGTCATCGGCGCTCCACTGACTTCATTGAATGCCGTATCAGACTTGCCGAAGATGGTACAGGAGCGCCTGTATTTCATTCGCTTCGAGGACATGCTGAAGCAGCCGTCGGCATGCATGTCGCACATCTATGCCTGGCTGGGTCTTTCACCCTTCGCTATTGATCCCGATCATCTCAACGTGGGCGTTCAAGAGAGTGACAGCCACTACCATCTGAAATACTCCCACAAACAAGTTGGGCAGATAGGAACGCCAAAAATTCATGACATCCCGCCCCGGATACAGGCGCAGATCGAGCAGGCCTGCTCGTGGTATTACAAGCTGTATTATCCGAACAAAAAATAAGTTCGCTCAGGATCGCAAGGACGGTCAAATCAATCATCGCGGCCCAGTAACATGTTTTAGAGCGCGAAACCTTTGCTGATTTCAATCCACGCACGAGCGGATGCCGTGCTGGCTATCTGCAACGGGACCGCACCGATATGTTTGGCGATATACATTCTTGCACTCCACTGATCCGACCCCGCCCAGTTGAGTCCCACACCTGCCCCGCTCAACGTGGCGTTGTTAGGTGCCGTAGTCCAGACGTTTTTGTTGATCGTGATATGCGCGCTATCAATGAACGCTACCGCCTGCCATTGCCCCGTCCAAAGCGAACCCAGGCTATGCCGGAATTCCGCGGTTCCCAGATACCCTTTATCACCTGAAATCACCCCCAAATCATAGGCGCGTACCGTATAAGCCCCGCCTACAGTCATCTTCTCCGCTTGATCCAGATTCTTATTCGCCCATTGTGCGGTGAAGGCAAGATACAACGCGTCATTCGTACTCAGGTTTTGCAAGCGCGAAAGAGCCACCACCCATTTTGAGAATTTACCCCTCGTCTTTGCGGTGTCCGCATCGGCCAACTGCGCTGCTGCGTTATCGAAGCCGACATGTCCTATGGTCCAACCCACACTCCACGTGCTGACGGCGCCGGACAAGAAAGCATCCCGCGCATCGCCAAAAACGCTCGCTGTCCAATTTCCCAAGTGACGATGTGTCTGAATCGCGCTGGCGTCGATATCGTCGCGCAGTTGCAACCGGTCGTATTGAACCTGCCCGTAAAGGTTGACATCCCGGCTGCGCACAAATGGATGTTTTGCCCACAGGCTTTCAACCTGGGCGGTGCCATCTGCATCGAGAGATGCAAACGGCTGCCCCAACGTGTAGTGGAGCGCCGAGTAGGATCCGCCCATGCGGGTGCCCGCTCCGTTCAACAGCCATTCGTAGGTGAGGCGTCCATAGTTCATCCCGCTTCCCGAACTCAGGCCACTCACGCTCAAGACATCGCCGTGATGCAAAGGATCGATCACGTTTACCGTACCGCTGATGCGCGCTCTGCCGGTATCGGAATTACCGTAATTGTCCAGCGAAACAGCCCCGGTGACGACCGAACCACCGCTCGCATCTACCTGCAGGTCTGAGGTTGCTACTGCCTCGCCCGGCTTCAATGACGCGCTGACCGTGACACCCGGAATGTCCGTGAGCAACAGCAGACTATGGTTCAGCGATGCCTGGTCTATCTTTTTTCCGCTTTGAAGCGGTGAAAGCGTCGATTGCAATAAGGCATCATTCACTCGGCTATGGTTATCGAGCGCGAGGGTTCCGTAACGCGCCTCGATGACTTCGATTTTCACTACCCCGTCATGGATCGTCTGCGCCGGAATAATCGCTCGCGTCAGTGGGTAGCCGTGGTGGTGGTAGAAATCGGTGATGTGGGCAGCCACTTCAGTAAGTTGGGCAAGCGTGAGACTCTTCCCCTCGGCGTCCGCCACCAGAGTGTGCAGCGCCGCCGAATCGAACGATGTATTGCCAAGAATCTGGATTATCTTGACGGTGAAGGGTGCGCTGGGTGGAAGCGGTGCATTGTTTTCACGTTCGATCCTCAGCCCCGGTGCTGTATTCGAAGGCACGGGCGGGGCGACAGGTTTGATCTGTTGCAGGATCGTGCCAGCACCAGGAGGCGGTACCTGGGCATATAAGGGCGGCATGGCGACGACAAGCAACACAGCCAATGTCGGCTTCAGAGCGCCTATCCGGCAGGAACCCCTATTTTCAGTGACTTCTTTTTCCATATAAGTCACCTATTCCTTGATGGTGGATGCAGTCACATTGATCATGTCGCTCGGAAGCGCGATGCCGCCGTTTACGATGCGTAATGTCGGCTCCCCTCTGACGACCAACGATGCGTTGCATCCGGTGCCGGGAACTTGACCCACGCGATGAGCCGAAATAATGGTTTTAGGCTGATTGTCCAGCTGGAAACACAGATCGGCTTCCACGGTTCGGGGCAGTACCGTTAGCGCGGAAGCATTAGCGGGGTCCTGGACGAAAACATAATTCGCCGCGCCAAGACCGCTACCATCAATGGCGTACTGTCCGGGCAGACTCGATCCATTGGCTGTGGTCGTCCACACCAATGTGCCGGTGGTGGCATTCGCTTGCGAGTCGCCGGGAACAAAGCCGACCAACGTACCTGTCAACGCGGGGAACGACTGTCCGACCAGAGGACTGACGGGCGAGGCCACATAGATCAGTTGCGCCTTGTTGATCACACCCGTGGTGTTGGCCACCGTGCTCACGGTGTAATTGCTGCCGCCGTTGCCGTCATTGATCGTGTAGCCCGCATTCACAGCCAGGGTTTTTCCGGTCCCGGCATTCGGGTCGGCATAGTCCTCTGCCACTCCGCTAATGGTGTCGCTACCGACCAGCCCAGCAATAATGGGCGCGGCGGCGGCGCTGTTCGTGCCGTCATAAGTCTTGGTATTGGTCGTCGCCGTAAGCGTCAGCGGCGCCGCCGTGATGTTGGCCGCGAGCCCGGTCGGCTGCATCAGCGTGTAGTTGCCAACGCTGGTACCGCTCAGGCTATCGGCCGCTATCACCGCAATCCCGGTGCCGACATTCTTGGAAGTGAAGCTGCCCGCATCACTGAGCGTCACTGTATCGCCAGCCACCACCCCCATGAGGCTACCGCCGATCAGCAGGTCTGCCGTCGTGCCGTCATACACCTTGTTGCTTGCCGCTTCACCCGCCACCGTCAGCATCTTTGGCGTGATCACGCCGGTAGTATTGGCGATCGTGCTGACGATGTAGTTATTACCGCTGTTGCCGTCGTTGACCGTGTAGCCTGCATTCACCGCCAGGGTTTTGCCGGTCCCTGCATTCGGGTCGGCATAGTCCTCTGCCACTCCGCTAATGGTGTCGCTGCCGACCAACCCAGCAATGGTGGGCGCGGCGGCGGCGCTGGTCGTACCGTCATAAGTCTTGGTATTGGTTGTCGCTGTAAGCGTCAGCGTCGCCGCCGTGATGTTGGCAGCAAGCCCGGTCGGCTGCATCAGCGTGTAGTTGCCAACGCTGGTGCCGCTCAGGCTATCGGCCGCTATCACCGTAATTCCGGTGCCGACATTCCTGGAAGTGAAGTTGCCGGCCTCACTGAGCGTCACTGTATCGCCAGCCACCACACCCATGAGGCTACCGCCGATCAGCGGGTCTGCCGTCGTCCCGTCATACACCTTGTTGGTTGCCGCTTCACCCGCCACCGTCAGCACCCTTGCCGTGATCACGCCGGTGGTATTGGCGACCGTGTTGACGATGTAGTTGTTGCCGCTGTTGCCGTCGTTGACTGTGTAGCCCGCGTTCACCGCCAGGGTTTTGCCGGCCCCGGCATTCGGGGTGGCATAGTCCTCTGTCAACCCGTTGATGGTGTCGCTGCCGATCAGCCCGGTAATAGTCGGCGCTGCGGCAGCGCTGACCGAACCGTCGTAGGTCTTGGTATTGGTCGCTGCCGTAAGCGTCAGCGGCGCCGGCGTGATCACGCCGCTCGTGTTGACGACTGCGCTGACGATGTAGTTGTTACCGCCGTTGCCGTCGTTAACCGTGTAGCCCGCGTTCACAGCCAGGGTTTTGCCGGTCCCTGCATTCTGGTTGGTATAAGCCTCTGTCAATGCGCTGACGGTGTCACTACCGAGCAACCCTACAGTGGTGGGCGCTGCTGCGGCGCTTGTCGTGCCGTCGTAAGTCTTGGTATTGGTCGCCGCCGCAAGGGTCAGCGGCGCCCGATTCACGGTCAGCGCGGCGTCAGGGCCGTAGCTGATGATGTAACCAAACTGATTGGAATACAGACCGCTTGGTGTGATGACATAACTACCGGCATTGATGGCGCCCTGCGAGGTGCCGCTGTAGCTCACGGTACCGAGCAAATTTCCATTCGGCGTGGTGGGCAAGTTCCCATTGGCCGGGCCGGTATAGCTCACACCGTTTCCGCCAGTGAATGCCTGCGCATTGTACGTTTTGGTCGCGTTATTGGCTGTTACCTCGAGCGGCGTCATGAAAGATCGCAGCAGCGGCGCAGTAAGTCCTTGATACATCACCCAGGTATTGGCGAAATCCCAGGAAGCGAACGAGGCTTGCGTTTCCAGCTGCGCGTTGGTCAGGAATGAGCTGTTATTGACCGTGGTAAAGCTGGTGCTCGCCGCCAACGGCAAGCTGCCGTTGTTGCTGCTCGTAGCGTAACTGTTGTTGACCGAGCCGTAGCTAAATCCAACCAATGCACCGGTGTACCCCCCCCCTGTCACTCTGCCCGAGACGTAGCTGTTGTTGATCGACCCGTGCTGCAAGTTTCCCGCCAGCCCGCCGACGTAGTTGCTCCCCGCTACGTTGCCCGTGGTGTAGCTGTTGTTGACCGTATCTGTGGCGCTGCCGTATCCGAGCAACCCGCCGACAAAGGCGCCGGGGCCACTTACACTGCCCGTGGTGAAGCTGTTGCTGATCGCGACGTCGCCACCAGCACCCACCAACCCGCCGAGGGAGGAATTCCCGCTCACGCTACCGGTGCTGTAGCTGTTGTCGATCGAGAAGCTGCCGATGCCGATGCCCACCAACCCGCCGACATCGGAATTTCCAATCACGCTGCCGCCGGCGAGACCGATGTTGCGAATCTCGGCGCCGGCGTTCGCGATTGCAAACAGGCCCACAAGACTTGTGCTTGGCCGGTTGATTGTGAGGCCGCCGATTGTGTGGCCAAGACCGTCAAACGTGCCCGAGAATGCAGTGCTTGCACCAATCGGCGTGAAGCCGGCGCCGGCATTCCATCCAGACGTTGCGGTCGCATCGATGTTGCTGCCGAGGGCAAAATGTCCAGCCATATTGGTTGTGGGGGCAGCCAACCCTTGCAACGTGGGCGTGGCGGGCGCGGTCGTCGCATCCGAGGCCGCACCCAGGCTGTTGATCACGATATAGGCCGTGCCAGCGATCGACAGGCTCGGATTCGTTCCCGGCAACGTGATCGATGCGCCGTTGCCAAGGTTGTAAACCCCCGTTCCGCTCGCCGTCTCGCTGCCGTTGGCCGTGTTGGGATTGATGACCAGACCCGCCGTATTGCCAGTGGCGGTGATGTTTGCGTTGATATTGACGTTGTTCGAGGCCGTGAGCGTCAGCGTGGTATTGGCATTCCACGACACTGCGTCATTCACGTTGACATTGCCCGATCCAGCCGTTGCCCCGTTGCTGCTTAGCAGCGTCACATTCGTTGTGCCGAGGTTGCTCGAAAGCGCCGCCCCCGTGATGTCGCCTCCGCTGGCCGCTACGGTGTAGTCCTGAGGGTCAATCAACCAAGAGCCATATAGCCCCATGGCCGCAGCCGTGGTGACTCGGGCCTTATTCGCGACCTCGACATGCGCCGCACTGGTTTCGATGATGCCACCATGACCACCATCGGGTGCACTAGCATCCAGATTGCCATCAACATGCACCGTTCCCGCCTGCATGCCGCCTAGCAAGGTAATGGTGCCGCCATGGTTGGCGACCGTATGTGCCTCGATCACACCGGTGTTGTTGACCACGCTGGCGAGCAGCGCGTCGCGGGCACCGGCAGCCATGATCACCCTGCCGCCGTCGGCCTGGATCACGCCGCCGTTCTCGGCCAGACTGCTCAGTACGCTCTGATCCACCTGCATGTGAACCAGGCTGCTGTCGTTGAAGGTGAGTGTCACGGCGCTGCCTGCGCCCAGTGCGACTGCGCCCAGTTGCGCGCTGATCACGCCCTGGTTGCTGACATGATTGCCGAGCAGCGCTACATAGCCGCCATGGGCGGCCGTGATCGAGCCTTGATTGATCACATCGCCCGAACCATGGTCGTCGAAGGTTTTGACAGCACTACTCAGAGTTGCGTCGTTGACATCCAGTGTCGACGCGACCAGCCCGCCCACATTGACCTGCGCACCTCGGCCGAACAGGATGCCGTTCGGATTGATCAGGAACACTTGGCCGTTGGCATTCAGATGCCCGAGGATTTGCGTGCCATTGGGGTCGAAGATACGGTTCACCGCGATAGCGGTCGCCGAGGGCTGCAAAAAATTCACGGTCTGCGTCGGAGCAATATTGAAACTTGCCCAATTGATGGACAGGTTCTGGCTCGTTTGCGTGATGGTGGTGGTAGCACCGGCGTGAGTGATGCTGCCTGCGCCTGAAACTACGCGTCCGCCAGTGGGAGCCGTCTGTGCGTGTGCCATGGCCGCGGCGAGCGACAACGCAATCGTGGCGAGCTTGCAGGAAGCCGATTTACTACGCCCCTTGGCATTCTCGGCAACCACAACCCACATCTGCAGCGCCTGGCTCCAGACAACCCGGTAAACGTGGTTTAACGATGCGCGCTTCATTCAACACCTCCGATTTGACGATTGCCAATATCTTCCGGTGAGCTAAATCAGTCGCACTATCTACTGTGGCAGGTGGTAGCTACTGAAAACGAACCGATTGAAACGTCAAAAAGGACAAGGGGAGCAATTCTAGAAAACGGGACCCCGTGGCAGCTTGATCCGCATTTTTAACGTCCGCAACACCTGGCACGTACAAGGGGGTAGCCCCCCTGCTTTACGCCGTTCTACTGCTCAATCTTGGCGTCCTTCATCAATTTGCCCACCAACCCATTCGTGGCCTGCTGCTGCCGAGCCACTTCCAGCTGCTGACGGACGGCGTCCCTGACCTTGTCGTAAGGCTGGATCTGGGTGGGGCGCACCGCATCGACTTTCACGATGATACGACCAGTGCCCAGCGCGACCGGCGCCTGCGTGTATTCACCCGCCTTGAGCTGCGTGATGGCCTGGGCCAATGGCAGTGGCAGGCCGCCAGTTTGACCCTCGGTCACCGGGGTCTTGAAGCTCACCCAACCCATTTCGCCGCCGGTGGTGCGGTTGGAGGCCTGGCTGAATTGTTGAGCCAACGTATCAAACGATTGGCCGCTCTTCAGCTTGGCAAGCACCTGGCTGGCGGTCGAATCATCGGTGACGCTGATGATTCGCGGCTTGTATTCCTGGCTACCCGCCTGCGCGACCATCTGGTCATAGCGTGCCTTGACCTGCTGGTCGGTCACGGCCGCAGGTTTGGCGTTGTCGCGCAAATACAACTCGCTGACGGCTTTCGCTCGAGCTGCCGCGAGCACTTGCTTGACCTCCGGGCGATCGGCGTAACTCGCCTTCTCGGCCGCTTGGCGCACCACTTCGCCCGAGATCATCTGCTTTTCGAGTGCGGCACGCGTGGCGTCATCGCCCGGCAAGCCGGCCATTCGAATCACGTTCTCAAGCTGCGCGCGGTATAACGGCTGGCCGTTCACTTTTGCAAATACCGCTGATGCGTCGGCCGACGTTGCCGGCGCGGTCTGTTGTGCCAGCGCATGTGTGGTTAGCACCACAAACGCCAATGCACCGATGATCTGCTTCGAAAATGTCTTGCTTGCCCGCATTGCTTTCTCCTCATTGCCTGTTGTCGCCATGTGCTCAGGCGTGGCCGCGCTCGCGGCCAGGAAAAGGTGTAGCCCCTCTTTCCTGCAGCAATTGCTGCAATCGCTGCAGCGAGAACAAATGCAGCCAGGCGCGAGCGAGCCACCCGTTGCGATGCCACTGTGCAATGGTCTCGTCGGGCAGCTCCATCAGCTTTCTTTCGTTGATGCCCATGAAACCTGTGACATGCCAATGTTCTTGACCCGGCCGGGTCACCGTGGCCGTCAGCGGCTCGAGCAGATTGCCTTCGAGTAACTCAGCGCAGAAGGCATTCGTGCGTTCGAGATCCGCTTCGTATTCGCGCAAGAACAATTCGATCTGCTGCCATTCGGCCGTGGCCTTGCCTTCCTTGTCGAACAGCTGACGGCTGTCCGCGACATGCGCATCGTCCGCGACATAGTCTCGTTCCACGCACACCAGCAGATTCGGGTCAGGCTCACCGTTCACCGTCACACGCGCCATGCAAAACGGATAGCGCCGCACGTACGCTGGCAAATAGGTCTCGACCTTCCAACCTGTCTGCGTGTTGAACAGGTTTTCGCCTGCCACTAGACCAAGCATCGCGACCAGCGTGACGCGATCGTTCGCGGCATCGCGCACAAACACTAACGGGTAATGCCATGCGGCCGGCACCATTTCGCCGAGGCCCAATGGCACGATGGCCGTGTCCTTGATGAACGGGGGCGTGTCATCGGGCGTCGAATACCGCACGTAATCATCGCGATGCAACGCTTTGACATCGCGATAGCCAAAGGGAGGCGTGATGTTCATGGAAGGTAATCTCGTCAGTATGCGATCACAATCGCGTTGTGGATGATGTAGTCAGGCCGGACGTTCGGACCACGCAGGCTCCAACCTATTTCCGACTTCAGGCTGAGATAAGGATTGATGCTGAAGCGCAGACCAAAGCCGGTACTGGCGATGATGAAGCTCTTCCGCGTGACGTCGAGCGCCAAGTTCTGCATAGGAATGCCGCGAGCAAAACCCTGGCCGAAGTCGTAGAAGAGCACACCCTGCAGTTGGCCGTTCAGGCCGCCCACGAGCACCGGCATCGCAGGCGTGAGCAGCTCCAGGTTCACCGTGTAGCCCGAATCCGCCAGCAAGGTATCCTCGCGGTAGCCACGCACGGCGGCCGCGCCGGCAATCTGTAGCTGCTCGCTCGAGATGAGCGGGCTATTCGCCCATTGCCCGTTGAAGCGTCCATGCAGCGAGAAGGCATACGGCAGATTGATGTAACGGTCGTAGGTCAGGTCGAAGCGCTGATAATCCGACTTCGCGCCGGGTCGCGCGGCGTTGAATTGCGTGTCGTTGTCGAAACCCGGTGCGGACGTGAAGCGGGCATTCACCGTGTTGCTGCCCAGCCGGTCGATCCATGGAATCTGCAGGCCCGCATAGAACTGATAGAGACGGGGCGCTGCATTTGTGGCCACAGCGCCATTGAACAACAGCTGGTCACCAATGCGCTTGTACTCGAAACCACCGGTGAACTGGCTGCCGCCGGGGAACGGGCCGCCCAGCAGATGCGTCCATTGCGCGCTGGCCTGGATGTTCTTTCCGTGCATGTTGAAGTAGCCGTCCTGCACGGGAATATTGCTGGCAGAGTAGTTGCCGGCAAAGGTGAGCGTATCGCGCTGACCAACCGGCATCGTGTAGAGCAGGCTGTGCTCTTGGAGCTTATGGAAGGTGTCGCTCCAGGTGAAGTTGTAATCCAGGCGGCTGCCGATGACACCGAACGCATCGCCCCAATTGGCGCCGACGCGGAAGCGGTCCATGCCCGTGAGCTCGGTACCGGTGTTGTCCCATGAACCGTAGACGCGCAACGGATAACGGTCGACCGTTTGCAAGATCAGATCCGTGTCGCCCGGGTGCGCGCCCGGCGTGAACGATGAATTCACCTGCCGCCACGGCGAATTGTTCAAGAAGGTCAGATCGTTGGTAAGGGTCTTCACATTCACAGGGTCGCCCTGACGCATGTGGATCTCACAGGTCAGATCATGCGAAGAAATATGCTTCTGCCCTTCCGTGCGGATCGAGCCAAGCTTTGCCGCGGCCAGCACCACGACCAGATTGCCGTTGCGCAGCGGCTGCGGCGGTACGTACACGTTCACGATGTTGTTGGTGTGCGCCGATACGTACGTTGTCGCGGCGTGCGTGATCTCTTTGAGCAGCGCCGCATCCACCGGCCTGCCGATGAAACCGTGCAGTTTCGCTTTCAGTTCATCCACATCCGTGGTCGGCACGCCGGGTTCGGCGCTAACCTCACCGGGCCGCATCAAGGAAACAAGATAGGCATCGGCAGCAGACTGATCGGTCAGCGCCGGCAAAGCCGGTACCGAATTCACCGCCACCGAGGTCGTATCGCAGCTGCTGGTGGCACGGCCGTTGCCATCCACGGCAGGTTGCCCAGATTGCGGTCGCGTGATGTCGCGCGCCGCAAGCGTGATGCTTGCCACGGTGCCGGATAACGTCCCTGTTGCAGCCTGCGCTGCGGCCGAATTGCTCGTCGTCCCCGCGATGGGCGTCGCTCCGATTGGCGTAGACGTCGTGCTGGCTGCGCCGGCACCGCAGGGGCCCGCGAGGTCGGAAGGCGACGTCGCCGCCGGCGTCATGCCGTGATCGCGCAGCTGCTTTTGCAAAGTGGCAACCTCGCAACGCAATGCTGAGATGTCCCCCTGCTGGTGGTCGATACGTTGATCGGATGTGCTCATGCCTGACGATGTGGCTTGCGCATGGATAGGCGTAGCCAAACTCAGGCCGTAGCTCAAAGCCAGCACAGGCATCAATGCTGAACAACAGCTCCGAGTGCTCGTTGGCAGCAGACGCGCACCAATAGCCATCGCAAGCTTTGTCTTCACTATGTTCATGTCATATTTCCTGGCTTTTGGCTGTGCCATGCGCACCCTCTTCTTCCCGCTACGGTTGGCTGCTATGCCGTTTCAGGTACTTTCTAGTAAGTCCTAGACCGACGCATTGATCGCTCTTTCATCGCCCCCGACTGCCGCCCATGGCTGATTCATTGGCAAGCCACGGCCAGCATTCGTCATTACAACGAGGACAGTGCCGGCGATTGCCGCATGCACACGTGTTTTAGCTTGCCGTTTTCCTTGTCTGGGGGAATGTTCGCGCAATTGCCGGCGCTGCCAGGCAACACACCGAACATGAAACGAGGCGGCGCGTAATTGCCGTTGATCAGCAGTGAAGCATCGAACGTCGCGCGGACAAATGGCACGGCCGTCTGATCCACGGTCCAAGTGCTCGGTGTGTCGAACAGCGCAGAAATATCCACCACAAATCCACTACCGTATTGCGTCTGTGCTGTCCACGTCGACGGCGGCACCGGCGTAGCGCGTTGCGCGACGATTTCCGTCTGCACGGCCGGCGGTACTACGGGGGGAGTCGGCACCGGTACCGGATTTCCGCCGATGGGCACGCCCACAGGTGCTACCGAGGCAAGCGGCGCCTTGTAGTACATACCGAAGCCGGCACTGTTGTATCCCGGCACGTAACTGCTTGACGGGTACGGCTGACCCCACCGGGTTGCCGGCGCGTTCGGGCTGCCAATCGTGTTGATCGTGCCCAGTTGCACCTGGTTGTTGGCAGTTGTGCCATAACCTTGCGGTGCCGTGCCACCGGCCACCGCATAGATCGCTACGCCAGTGTTCGACGTGATGTCGCCCGTGTTGCGGAACCAGCCCGGGCCAGACTTGGAACCGGACGCGGCGTCGGCCACGAAAGTGATCGGACCGTTCGCAGTGACGTTGCTGCGCACGTTCACATCCACGCCGCCCACGCCGATCATCGCGCCACCCACGTTCACTGGCTGATCGATCTCCAGCACACCGTTGGTAGATGGCGCGGCCAACAGCGACAGGTTACCGCCGGTGGTGATACCGGCTTGCGAAATACCCTGCGCGTTACTGGCCACCGATGGTGTCAGCACGACGGAACCCACAGTCAATTGACCACTCTTCGTCGTCAACGCCATGTCGCCCTTCGTGGTACCCGCGGTGACCATCGGGCCCGCATTGCTCATATAGGCATTGCCCTTGGAGGCCACCACACCGAGCGTGTTCACCGCCGTTTGCATCGGCGTGCTCGACGAACCGATGGAGCCAGTATCAGCGGTGAGCACCGCACCGGATGCCGATAACGTGCCGGCGTTCTGCGCAATGTTGTTGGCTGCCTCGATGAATGCATTGCCCGTCGTGCTGACATTCGCGCCAAGGTTCACGTTGCCGGTGGTCGACTTGGCGTTGATCTCGCCGCCGCCGCTGGTGACGGCCGCGTTGACCGCCAGATCACCGCCGTTTGCCTGCAGCACCACATTGCCGCTGCCGTTGGCGTTCACACCGCTCTGCACGAGACCGGCCGCGTTGCTGGCGATGCTCGGTTTCACGCTGATGGACGCCACCGTCAACGGCCCCTTTACCGTCGTGACATTGATGGTGCCATTGGCATGCGTCACGGCACCCAGTGTCAGCGCACTATCGTTCACTGCATAGGCGTTGCCCTGCGCATTCAAGCCGAGCGTCTGCACATGTGTGGCAATCGGCGCGCCCGCGCCGCCGATATTGCCCGCATCCGCGGTCAGCACGGCACTGGTGGCAGTCACCTTGCCCTTGGTCTGCGCGATGTTGCCCTGCTTGGCTTCGATGAACGCATTGCCGTTCGTCGTGACGTCCGCCGCCAACGTGGCAGTGCCATCCGACAGCAGATTGATCTCGCCCGTATCGGCCGAGTTGTCGACTGCCGTGGACGTCAACATCGTGCCCGTGGTGCTCGTGCCCGACACGTTCGAGTTGGTCGGATCGAAGCCCACTTCGTTGATCGTGCCACCCAACGCTACGGCGCCAGTGGTCGACACCGCCGTGCTGCCATCGCCACTTTCGCTGGTCGCCAGCACCGGCGTGTCGCCGGAGGCGATCGCCGTGGCGGTGTCGTAGATGATTGGCGCATTTGATGCACCGATGCCGGTCGCCGCATTCAACGCCAGCGCCGCCGCCTTGATGCCCGGCACACCCGCACTTTGCGTGATAGCACCATTCTGCGAGGTCGCCACCATGCTGTTTGCCACGGTGACCGCACCCAGTTGCAGGTTGCCGCTGGTAGCGACGTTGGCGGCGTCGCCGTTGTTGAGCGTGACGGTACCGAACGTGTTGCTCGGGTTGTTCAGCACTAGGCGGCTGCCCTGCCCGCTGTTCAACGCATTGTTGTGAACGTCGTAGTCGCTGCCGGCGATGGTGCCCAGCGTATCGTTCTGCATGCCCGCCGGTGTGCTCGCACCAGCCACGGCGTTCACGGTCATGTTGCCCAGATTCAGCGCAGCAGTCTGCACCAGGTTGTAGTCAGTGGTGGTCTTGGTGAGCGTCACCGGCGCCTTCGCCGTGTTAAGCGTCACCGTACCCAGCGTGTTCGCGCCACCATTCAGCAGAATGGCGTTCGTGGCTCCGCCGACGTTGCTCACCGTGGTGCTGCGCAGGTCCACCGTCACGTTCTGGCCCGCGTTCAAATTCACCGATGACAAGTCGAAGTCCGGCGTGCTGCCGGAGGCCACGACGACACCCGTCTTCGATGCATAGGCGTTGGTCAAACTGTTGGAGCCGCCCGCCGTGACGCTGCCGCCGCTACCCAGCGTATTGACGCCGCTGTAGTTGCCGCCAACGGTCACCGAACCGTTGACCGTGCCACCGGTCTGTCCGGTCTCGGTCAGGTTGGCGCCTACGGTGGTGGTACCCGTCTGATCGAGCGAACCTTGCGTAGCAATACTGTAGTTGCCGGCCACCGAGGAACCGTTCTCGGTCATCCCGGCCGTGCCGTTGGTCAGCGAGGCCGAATTGCCGGTGGTGAAGCGCGTGGTGTCCACCGCCAAGGTGTTGTCGTTGATCAGGCCGGCGGTCTGTTGCACGAGACCCGACGAACTGATCGACAAACTGTTGGCCGTCACGTTCGAGGCCAGCGTCACGCCGCCCGCGTTGGTGGACAGTGCGGCCGAACCCAACCCGGTCATGCCCGAGATCAAGTCCACCTTGCCACCGAACGCATTGATCGATCCGCCCACCGTAATGCCGGCGGTCGAACCCACGTCCAGCGTATTCGCGTTCACGCTGCCTCCGAGATTCAAGGCACCCAAGTTCTGGATCACCGCATTGCCGGTGCCGGTGAGCGAAGCATTCAGCGTCGACACCTTCGTCGCCAGATCGCCCGCCGTGCCCGGCCCGCCTGCACTCGCGGCCGTGCCGATGCCGTTCGCCGCCATCGCGTTCAGCGTATTGCCGATGACTACCGGTGACGCGGCCGATTCGTTGTCGATCACCTGTCCGTTAGTCGCGGTGAGCGACACGATGCCGGGTGCGCCCGCGGTGGTTTGCATCACGCCGTTGTTGAACGTGATGTTGTTGTCGGCCGTGGCCGTGATGGCACCAGCACCGCTGGTCACGTTCTGATTGATCAGCAGGTTCGAACCGGTGCCACCCGCGATCAGATTCACTGCGCCGGTACCGTTGGCACTCACCCCGCTCTGCGTCAGTCCCATCGCGTTGCCGGCGATCGTCGGGTTCACGTTGATCGCGCCGACCGTCAGCGTGCCGTTGGTGGTCTGCACATTCACCGCACCGTTTGACGAGGTGATCGCCCCCAGTGTCAGCGCGCCGGCATTGACCACATTCACGTCGCCCTGCGTATCCAGGCCCAGGATATTGACGGCCGTCGAGATCGGGTTGACCGTCGTGCCAATGCTGCCCGCTTTCGCGGTCAGCACCGCGTCATTGGCGCTCAACGTGCCGCCGGTCTGCTCGATGTTGCCGCTGGCGGCTTGGATGAAGGCATTGCCGGTGGTTGTCACGTTGGACGCCAGCGTCGCCGTGCCGTTCGACATCATGTTGATCTCGCCGGTGGTCGCCGTGTTGTACACCAGCGTCGGTGTCAGCAAGGTGCCAGTAGTGCTTGTGCCCGACAAGTTCGAGCTGGTCAGATCAAAGCCGACCTCGTTGATCGCGCCACCCAGCTGCACCGCACCGGTGGTCGACACCGCCGTGCTGCCATTGCCGCTTTCGTCGGTCGCCAACACCGGTGAATCGCCCGCGGCGATCGCCGTGGCGGTGTCGTAGCGAATCGGCGCATTCGTCGCGCCGATGCCGGTGGCCGCGTTCAAGGCCAGCGCCGACGCCAGGATCGCTGGCGCGCTTGCCTTCTGTGTGATCGCACCGTTCTGCGACGTCGCCACCACGCTGTTGGCGGCCGTGATCGCGCCCAGCTGCAGGCTGCCGCTGGTCGCTACGTTGGCCGAGTCTGCATTATTGATGGTGATGCCGGCGAAGGTATTGGCCGGATTGTTCAGCACGATGCGACTGCCCTGCCCGCCGTTGAGCGCATTGTCGTGTGTGTTGTAATTGATGCCGTTGATCGTGCCCAGGGTGTTGTTCTGCATCTGCGTGGGCGTGCTCGCACCGGCCACGGCATTGACCATCAGACTGGTCGTGGTAGGCAGCGTGAGCGCCGCCGTCTGCACCAGGTTGTAGTCGTGCAGACCCGTCGTCACCGTCACCGGTGCAGCGGCTGTCGTGATCGTCACGGTGCCAAGCGTATTGTTCCCCGTGTTCAGCAACACGGCATCGTTCGCACCAGTGACCGTCGCGCTGATCGAGCGCAGGTTCACCGTGATATTCGAAAGCGTGGTACCCGTCAGGTTCACCGACGACAGGTTGAAATCAGGTCCCGAACCGTTGGCCGTCACCACGCCGGTCACTGCCGCGTTGTTGTTCACCGCGCTGTTCGAACCGCCCGCCGTAATACTGCCGCCGCCCGCCGTGTTGTTCACACCGCTGTAGTTGCCGCCCACCGTCACCGTGCCGTTCACTGTGCCGCCGGTTTCGCCGCTTTCAGTGAAGTTGCCGCCCACCGTGGTGGCGCCGGTCTGGTTCAACGTACCTTGCGTGGTGATGGCGTAATTGCCCGCCACCTTGGAACCCGCGTCAGTCATCGTCGACGCACCGTTGTTGAGCGTCGCCGAGTTGCCGGTGGTGAAGCGTGTGGTATTCACACGCAACGCGGTGTCGCTGATCGACCCGTTCGTCTGCTGTACCAGGCCGGAGGAATTGATCGACAACACCCCGGTGGTGACGTTGTTCGCCAGCGTAACGCCGCCGGCATTGTTCGCCAGCGCGGTGGAACCCATCGCGTTCATGCCTGAGGTGAGATCCACCGTACCACCGGCGGCCGTGATGGGCCCGCTCACTGTGATGCCGGCGGTCGAACCCACGTTCAAGGTGTTGCTGCCGACGCTGCCCATCACGTTGAGCGCACCGCTGTTCTGCACCACCGCGTTACCCGCGCCGGTGATCACCGCATTCAACGTGCCGACCTGCGTAGCCAGATCGCCCGCCGAGCCCGGCCCGCCCGCACTCGCGGCCGTGCCGATGCCGTTGGCCGCGGTAGCGTTCAATGTGTTGCCGATCACCACCGGCGTGGCCGCTGCTTCGTTGTTGATCACCTGACCGTTGGTCGCGGTGAGCGACACAATGCCGGTCGCGCCGGTGCCGGTCTGCGCCACGCCGTTGTTGAACGTAACGTTGCGGTTCGCGGTGACATTGATCGCACCGCTACCGCTGGTCACGTTCTGTGCGATCAACACATCTGAGCCGGCGCCGCCCGCGGTGACGTTGGCGTTACCCGTACCGTTGGCGCTCACGCCGGAGTAGATGAGGCCCACCGCGTTCGCGCCAATCGTCGGCGTCAGCGCCACGCTGCCTACCGTGATCGTGCCGTTGGTGCTGCTGAGGTTGAGGTTGCCGTTGTTGGCCGACTCGGCCGCCAACATCATCGCCCCAGCGTTGTTGACGAACGCATCGCTTGCCGAGTTCACGCCCAGCGTGTTCACCGCCGTCTGCACCGTGCCCGCGCCAGTCGCACCGATAGGCCCGTTGTCGGAGGTGAGCACCGCGCCCTTCGCGGTGATCGTGCCGGCGGTGTAGGTGATCGCCTGGTTGCCTTCGACAAAGGCGTTGCCTGTCGTCGTGATGTTCGCACCCAGGTTCACATTGCCCGTCGTGGACTTCGCGTTGATCTCGCCGCTGCCGCTCACCATCGCGGCATTGACGTTCAAGGCACCGCCGTTGGCTTGCGTGCGGATTGTGCCGGTGCCATTCGCATTAAGGCCCGTCAGCGCCGCACCCACCGCGTTGCTGGCGATGGTCGGCGTCAGGTTCACCGTGCCTACTGTCAACGCGCCTGCCGTGGTTTGCACATCCAGCGCACCGTTGGCGGTGGTCGCACCGGCCACCGTGGTCGGACCTTGTTCGGTCGCATAAGCACTACCGGACGATTGCAGCGCCAACTGGCTGGAGTTGAGGTTAATGCGGTTGGCCGCCGTGCCGATCGTCGATCCTGCCGTCAATACCGCGCCCTTGCCACTCACCGTGCCGGCGCTTTGCGTGATCGCGTTATTCACCGCCTGGATGAACACATTGCCGCTGGTGCTCACGTTGGCGCCCAGCGCCACGTTGTTGGTGGCCAGCGCGTTGATCTCGCCGGCGGACGAACTGACCGGTCCATTCACCAACAGATCCGCCGCGGAGGTCAACTGCACATTGCCCGTGCCACCGGCCGCCACCGCGTTGCTCAGCGTCACGTTCCCGCTGGAGTTGGTGATGGTGATGTTGCCGCCGTTGGTGGTGACCGTGTTGCCGGTGGTGATCGGACCGGCCGCCTTCAGCGTGATGTTGCCCAACAGGCTGCTGTTGCCCAACGACGTGGTCGTCACCGCCGTGCCGGTAGTGGTGGTCGCCGGATTGCACAGGTTCGAGTGCGTGGCGTCGCAGCTGAAGCTGATCGCGTTGACCACGCCACCCAGTTGCACCGCGCCCGTGGTTGATACGAAGGTGCTGCCCGTCGTACCCGTCCCCGCCGTCGCCAGGATCCCCGGCGCGCCGGTCGCCGACACCACCGTCGCCGTGTCGTAGTTGACCGGGTTGGCCGCTGTGCCGATGCCGTTGAGCGCCGACAGGTTCAGCGTACGCGACTGGATCGCGGTATTGGTGCCGTTGCTGATCGCGCCACCGGTCGAAGCCACCGACAGGCCGTTGTTCAACGTCACATTGTTGACGGTGATGTTGCCGTCGCTCGACACACCGGCCGTGTCGGCGTTGTTGATGGTGATCGCACCAATCGTGTTGCCCGATGACGTCAACGCGATACGACTGCCGTTGCCGCCGTTCAACGCGTTGTCGTGCGTGCCGTAGTTGATGCCGTTGATGATGCCCAGGCCGTTGTTCTCCAGCCCGTTGGCGGCGGTGGAGCCGGCGACGCTGTTGACCGTCAGCGATGCGACGTTCACCGGCGCGGTCTGCACCAGGTTGTAATCGTTGGTGGCCGTACTGACCGTGACTTTGCCGCCCGTGGTCAGCGTCACCGTACCCAGTTCGTTGCTGCCGCTGCCGTTGAGCAGGATGGCGTCCTGCGCGCCGGTCACCGTGGAGGTCTTGCTGCGCAGATCCACTGCGATGTTGTTGCCGGTACCCAAATTGGCCGACGCGAGATCGAAATCCGGGCCAGCACCGGTCGCCACCACCACACCCGTGGTCGCTGAGTTGGCATTGGTCCAACTGTTGGCGCCGGCCGCCGTGATGCTGCCGCCCGCACCATAGGTGTTCACGCCGTTGTAGTTGCCGCCCACCTTCACCGTACCGTTCACCGTGCCGCCGGTGAAGCCGGTTTCCGTCAGATTGCCGCCGACGGTGGTGTTGCCCGTCTGGTTGAGCGCGCCACCCGTGGCGATGGTGTAGTTGCCGGTAACGGTCGAGCCGTTTTCGGTCAGCGTCGAGGTGTCGTTGGTCAGCGTCGCCGAGTTGCCCGTGGTGTAACGGGTCGTGTCGACCAAGAGCGTGCCGTCCTTGATCGTGCCACCGGTCTGTTGCACCAGGCCGGACGAACTGATCGATAGCGTATTGGCTGTGACATTCGCATTCAGTGTGACACCACCTGCGTTGTTGACCAGTCCAGTTGAACCTAGAGCGCTCATGCCGGAGGTGAGATCCACCGTGCCGCCCGTCGCGCTGATTGGTCCGCTTACCGTGATCCCCGCCGTGGAGCCTGCGTTCAAGGTGTTCGTGCCCACGCTGCCCATCACATTGAGCGCGCCGCTGTTTTGCACCACCGCATTGCCGGTGCCGGTAATCACCGCATTCAAGGTACCGATCTGCGTCGCCAGATCGCCGGCCGAACCCGGACCACCCGCGCTCGCCGCCGTGCCGATGCCGCTGGCCGCCGTCGCATTCAAGGTGTTGCCGATCACCACCGGAGTGGACGGTAATTCGTTGTCGATCACCTGACCGTTGGTGGCATTCAAGTTCACGATGCCGGTGGCGCCGATGCCGGTCTGCGCCACGCCGTTGTTGAAGACGACGTTGCGATTGGCGGTCGCCGTGATCGACCCACTGCCGCTGGTGACATTCTGGTCGACCAGCACGTCCGAACCGGCACCGTTCGCCATCAGGTTCACGTTGCCACTGCCATTGGCAGCTACACCCACCAGGCTCGCGCCTGCGGCCAGTGGTGTGTTGTTCGGGTTGTTGTCCCAGCCCACGTCCTTGCCCGTGCCGGGCAAGATGCTGGTGGCCACGTTCACGTTGCCGACCGTGATCGTGCCGTTGGTGGTGGTGACGTTGATGTTGGCGTTGTTGCTGCTTTGCGCTGCCAGCGTCACCGCGCCCGCATTGTTGACGAACGCATTGCCGCCGTTGGCGATCGCCAGATTGGTGGTGTTCGTCTGCACGGCATTGGTCGACGTGCCGATGGTGGTGCCGGACGTCAGCACCACCGCCGCTGCGTTGAGTACGCCCGTACCGCCGTAGGTCATCGCTTGACCGGATTGCGCCAGGATATTGCCCGTCGTGGTCGCGTTGGCGTCCCAGTTGATGTTCGTGGCGGCATACGCGTTGATCTCGCCGCTGCCGCTGCTGAGCGTGCCCGACGCACCCTGGTTGATATTGCCGCTGCCGCTCAAACCTGCCGCCAGCACCACATTGCCAGTGGTGTTGGCGCTCACCGCCGCATTCACGTTGACGTTGTCGTCCGCCGCCAAGCGGATGTAACCGCCGTTGGCCGTCGTCATCGGGCTGGTGACATCGAGCGAGCCGCTGCCGGCCGTTGTGCTGGCGCGCGCGGTGATGTCGATGTTCTTCTGCGAGTTGATACCGCCGCCGATCAACACGCCACCGGACGGATTCGTATCCAGCGCCGTCAGATACACGCCGGACTGCGCCTGCGTGCCATTGGCCGTCGCGCTCAGATTGCCGAAATACACGTCAAGCGGATTGGGCGTCGTCGAACCGTCACCACCGATCGTATTGGCGGCATTGAGTGTCAGCGTGCCGCCCGCCGAGAACGCCAACTTGTTCGACGTCGGCGTATCCGTGCCAATACCGATATCACCGTAGTTGGTGTCTTCCAGCGTATCGAGAATGTTGCGACCCGCGTTCACCGTAATCGAACCGTTCGGCGTGTAGGTGTGTGCCGCCGCCATCACGTCGCTGGTCGCGCCGATCGCATTCAGCGTGATGTTGTTGCTGCCCGTATCCGTGATGCCCACGGCCGACGTGAGGCCCTGCGCGTACACGTTGTTCGTCACCGCCGGCGTCAAAGTCGTTTGCGGTGTGGTGCCGGTCGGGAAGTTGCCCACCGTCAGCGTGTTTTGGCTGTCGGTGATGCTCACCGTGCCATTCGCGGAACCGGCTGCTGTCAATGCCAGCGGGCCGGACTGGTACACGTATGCGCCTGCGCCGGACTGGAACAGCGCCGCGTTGACGTTGGTGTCGATCGCATTGCCGATGCCCGTCGCACCGATGGCACCGCCGGCGATCATGGTCAGATTGTTGCCGCTGACCGTATCGGTGCCTTGTACACCGCCGCCGTGCGTGATGTTGCCGCCGACGGCTTGCAGGAAAATATTGCCGTTCGGCGCGGCAATCGAGTCAGTGATGTTGCTGTTGATGGCAACGTTGCCGGCGGCCTTGAGGTTGATCTCGCCGGTGGTGATGCCGGGCGAGTTAAACACCGTGACCGGTGCATTGACATTGATGTCGCCCGCCGTAGTGCCGACGTTGATGCTGCCGGCCAGCGTCGCGCCCGCGCTCTGCACCGACAGCCCGATCGGATCCAGCGGACTGGTGATCGGCGAGCCGTAGGGCGCCGGTGCCGGCCAGATCAAGCCGTTAGGGCCGAAGGTGAAGGCGGCCAGCGTACCGTTGACGAAACCGTTGTTGATCGTGAGCGTCTTGCCGTTGGTCACCGACAACACGCCCGTGGGTGTGTCACCCAGAATGGACATGCCGTTGTACGTACCGCCCACACCCAGCACGCCGGTCGGGTTGTTGGCCGGGGCGATGATCTCGCCGGACAAGCCATTGACACTGGTGTTGATGTCCGCGCCGTTGCCCACGATCAGCTGCAATTGATCGGCGCTGATCACCGACCCCGGCGAGGTCACGATCATGTTGCCCGCGCCCAGCGTGAGCAGCGAACCCGTGGTGGCACGCGACAGTGACGCCAGCACATTCAGATCACGATTGGCCACCAGGCTCACCGGCGCGGTACCGGCCGCAGGAGAAATGCCGCCCGTATCCGCCACGGTGATGTCGCGATAGCCCGCAATGGAAAGACTGCCGGTAGCGGCGCTGACTTTCAGCCATGCCGCTACCCCTAACGGGTTGTTCAACCCCGTATTGGCCGCGATGTTGCCCGCCAGGCGCAAGTCCGCCACGTCCCCGGGTCGGTGGTACCAGTAATCGTTGGCGTACTCGTAACCGGACCGGATATCCAGGTTGCCGGTGCCCATCGCGATCGAATAGGGACCGTTGACCTGCATCTCCCAGGCCAGCGGCGTGCCGAAGTTGGCGTAGGTGCCGTTGTAGGTCGGGCCTGGGCTGGTATAGAACTGCCCGGACAGGCCCAGACCCTGGCTGCCGGTGTTGCCGGTGACGATCGTACCGATCGGGTTGAGCGTCCCGGCCGCCACGTTGGCGACGATACCCGCATCGGCCGCGACCGTGCCGGGCGTAATGCCACCCACCGCCACCCCAGTGCCGAGATCGATGAGCGGGCCAATCCGGTTAGTGTTGCTGATGCTGTACCCGTAGACCCCCCAGACTTGGTAGCCGCCACTGGTCAGGCCGGTGAAAAAGCCGCCGTAGTTATTCTGGCTGACCGCGATCACCGCGGTGCCGGCATTCAACACGGTGCCCACCGCAATCGGCGTGCCGCTCAGCGTATACCACACACCGCCATAGCCGGCGGGAACGGTGAAGGTCGTATTGATCGTCCAAACCGGCGCCACGCTAGGCTGCAGGCTGCGCACACCGCTGTTGGTAAACACGGCGCCCCGGCCTTTGCCGCCCGACGTGTCGTAGCCGCGCGGATCGGTATTGCTGCCGGTGTAGACCGGCCCGATCGCCGCATAACCGGTAAATATGCTGCCGAGATCCGCGCCCGCCTGCAGGGCGAGGTTGCCCGCGCCGTTGCGCTGGAAGTTGGCGTTGAGGTTGATATCGCCCTGCGAGCGGATCGCGATGTTGCTGGTGTCCGTCGCGTTGCCCCACGACGACATGATGATCCCGCTACGCGAATTGACCGTCACATCCCCTGCCAGGGCAGCCAGGTTCATCTGGACGAATTCGTCGAACGACGTGTCTGTCGGCGACACCGACGTATCCGCTGATACGTTCACCACGCTGGTGGTCTTGCCGGGCGTGACGCCGTCGGCCAGCACGGCGTTGTGCAGCAGGTTTACGGTATAGACGATGCTGTTGTTCGCATCATTGCCTGACACGGTGGCCGACGCGCCCGAGTTGAAGCCGAGAATACCGTTGGTATTTAAGCTGTTACCGACAAGCTGATAAGCCGTGTAACCGTCAAGGTTATTGCCTGGTTGCGGGTTGAGATAGATGTTCGGCTTGATGAGGATATCGCCCTCGATGGCCGGTACCACCGCGCCGGCCCATGGCATGATTTGAAAGGAGTCATTGCCGTAGGGGAAATAGCCGTTCCCTTCCATGGGTTGATTGCCGGCGGTTTGCACCGTCACGTTGCGGAACGCTATCAAGGACAGCAGATCGGTGAAGGGCACGTAATTAATGCCGCTCGTGGTCCAATTCCACTGCAGATTGGTCAGATCGTTCGCACTCGCGGGGTCGTTCCCCACGTTGTTCACCAGAAAGTAATAGTCGGAACCACCCGGTTGGAATGACGCGAGATTGGTGCGCGCGGCCAACGTGGCCGGATCCATGAAGGTGAGCTTGCCGTGCTTGACCGCGGAGTCGTAGGGAAAATAGCTATTGCCGCCGTAGCCGGCTTCCCAATTGACGATTGGGCTGTTGCCCGGCTGGCCGATCCGGAAATATTGGTTGAACAGGTTGAGGTTGTGATCGACAAGGATCGTGGTGCTGTTCCCGCCCGACGTCGCAAACGGGAAGGTCTGCGTGAAACCGTTGAGCACGTTGCCCGTCCAGGAAAGCGACGCAGGTGTGGTCGTCGAACTCACCGCATACAGGTTGAAGTTGCCGAACCCCCTGAAGTCGATCTGGCCGAACATGCCTGACGACGAGGGCTGCAGAATGATCGGCTGGCCGGTATAGGTATAGTCATCCACGCTATCGGTGGCGCTGGGTGTGGCCGAGCCCGTCGCGCCGCCGGCAAAGTCGATCTTGTCCACATTGCCCGCGGCCTGGTTGTAGCCCAGCCCGTTCCACAGCGTGACGTTGCCGCCAATCTGCCACAGCGGCTGCGGTGCCAGCACCTTGAACTCGCCGAAGAGATCGCTCTGATTGGTGGCATAGTCGTAGCCGGCCTGAAGGATGACCGAATTGGCCACCGCCATCGTCTGCGTGACGCCGGCGATGCCATAACCTTGCGGAAGAATGATGTTGCCCGTGGCCTGAAGGACCAGGCCGCCGTTGCTGTTGACCGCGAGCGTATTCAATACCGCCGTGTTGCTGCCGTTCTGCAGCAGGTCGATGCGCGTATCGTCGAAGCCGCGAATATCCAGATTGCTGAAGGTGTTGTCGGTACGCGCCGGTCGCAGTTGTACCTGATTGGTGGGCGTGTCCAACGCCGCGCGCCCCTGATTGGGCAACTGCGCTTCGGTGGCGGCGATCGATCCTTGCCATGTCGCCTGCGAATTGGTCGGGATCGTGCCCGCGGTAATGGCGCCCAAGTCCGAGTACATGTAAACGGCGTCGCCCTGCAGAATGGTGTCGGGCTGTGAGAAGGTAATCAGGCCCGTGCCGTTATTGACCCCCGAGTTGTAGGCGCCATTCGGACTGCCACTGGTCAACACCAGCGTACTGCCAGCGCCGGCAATCAGATTCTGCGAAATGAGCAGGTTACTGTCAGAGATTTCTTCAATTTCGTTGGAGGCCAGGATCGGTGTGGTGGGCCCCGCACTGTCCTGCACCACCATGTTCTGGAAGCCTTCGATCACGAAGTTCTGGAACTGGCCATTGATGGCGTTCGGATGCACCAACACGATCGACGGATTCCAGGTGGTGCGATCGGTCGACGCGCAGTTGGCGGCCGTATTGCACCCGCTCGATGCCCAGATGTCCCCACCCTGCAACAGCGTGGGCGCGGGTCCCGCAAACTGAATAGCGCCCTGATAGGGCAAAGCATTGTTGACGAGTACCGGAGCATAGGCGCCACGACCCGCATCGATCACCAATTGGCCACCGCCACCAGTCGTAATAGGACCACCGGCATACGAATTACCCTGCAGAATGATGTCGCCGTTGGCGGTCTCGAGCACCAGCGAAGCACCATTCGGCACACTCAAGCTGGTGGGCACGGTCAACGCGGCACCGCTCGGGCCCCCGTATGAGAAGTAAACGATGCCACCACCGGTGTTCGCAGCGGGATTGAGCGAGATATCCGGCTTGACCGAACTGCTGGGTGCATCCCAGCGCTCCACTTCCATTTGGCCGAAGCCCAGTATCCACAAGCCGCCATCGAATGAAGTATTCCCTGCGCCATACTCGACCACGACGTTGCCAGGGAGGAAGCTGGAAACACCACCGCGGGCGCCTGACATCGCCACGACGTTGCCACCCTGCAGAATCACCGGATTGGCCGTGCCGCTATTGAATGTGACCGCGTTGTTACTCGTTCCCCCGCAGTTGCAGGCAACATTGCCGATCAGGTTGTTAGCGGAGCTGGTGGCATTTCCCATCCAGCTGCCTGGCCCGTATACATAGGGATTGACGTCACCCGCAAGAGTCAAGGTGTTATTGGGGCCTGCCGTCAACTGCGGCGTATTGACGGCGATGCCGCCCGACGACTGCAGATACAGATTGCCCCCCGCGGTCAGGGCAGCATTGACGTTGATGGCGTTCTGGGAAGCAAGGGTAAGACTGCCGGCAACCGTGATCGGCGCATTCACCGTGAGGCTGCCGGTGGGACTGCCTCCGCTGTTCAACGCCTGAGCTTGCATGGTGAGGGTGCCCGTTCCCGTGTTGACGATCGGCGCACCAGCATTCACGGTCAGGTTGTTGTACGCATACAGAGCGAGGCTGTTGTTGCTGTTATAAGTGAAGCCCTGCGTGATGGTGATACTGCCATTCAGCGGGCCGACCGGGCCGCCGACGGGATTGTTGGTATTGATGGTGACATTGCCGGTGCCCAGCGCCGTCGCGATGTCTTGCCAGCTGATATGCGAGGTGGCTGCCGTAAATGATGGGCCGGCACCACCCGGAATCGCCGGCGCGCCGGTAAAGCCGGTACTGGTACCGGCACCGGCCGCATCGATGGTGAGATCCGACGGATCCCACAGAATGCTGCCGTTCTTGCCACCGGCAGCACCGCCCTTCATGTCGACGCTGCCTTCGTAATTCAACTTGTCGTGGCCGGAGACTTCCGCGCTGCCGCCGCTGCCGCTGCCACTGCCCGTATCAATCAGGCTACCGCGGTAGTTGGTGGTGTCGTTCGCCCACACCACTACCTTGCCACCGGAAGCGTTGCCCTGCGTGCCGCTCGCGTTCAAGGTGACGCCGCTGTCGACGTACGTGCCGGTAGCATTGGCGATATCCGTGCCCTGCCCGTGCATGTCGCCGCCCACGCGAATCACGCCGCCGCCATTGGTACCGCTCGCGTTCAACGACGTGTTACCCATCAGTGCAGTGTGGTAACCCGTCACATCGATGTGACCGCCGTTGCCTGCCGTGCCGCTGGCATTGACCGTGCTATCGCCGGATGCATACGTGCCGTCAGCCGCATAGCTGCCGCCCACGACCGCCGTACCTGTATTTGAATTGGCCGTAAAGGTGGCCGTACCGCCTTGCGTGCCGGAGACATTGATGTTCGCGTTGCTGGCGTAAATGTTCTGACCGCTCACCTGCACGGTGCCGCCAGTGCCGTCCGCGTTCTGCGCCTGCACGGTGCCGCCCACCTGTGCGTCGCCGCCGCCCGTGGCGGTGATCTGCACGCTACCGTCCGGATTCGCCGCCGTGCCGGTGGCCTGGATCATGCCGGTGGTATTGATCGCCAGCGCGCCCAGGTTGTCGTTCACTGCCGCCAGCATCACCTCCGCTGCTTGCAGCGTACCGGCCACGTTGACGGTGCCATGCTCTTTTGCTTGCGGCATCACGGTAAGCGAACCGTTGGACAAGGTGACCTGATCGGCCGCCACCAGGTTGATCTTCGCACCTGCCATCAATTTGGCACCGGCATCGACCGCCACCGCCGGCGCCACCAGCGTGATGTCACCGCCCGGTGTGCTGATGGTGCCCAGCACCTCGATCTTGCCATTGCTGCCGGACAACACCATCGTGCCACCCTGCATGAAGGCGCTGTCGGAGATGTTGCCCGTGGTCGCGACAAAACCGCCCTGCACGTTGATCGCGCCGCTCTGCCCGACCAGAATGCCGTTCGGGTTGATCAGGAACACGCGGCCATTGCCTTGCACCAGACCATTGATCGTGCTGGGCAACGCACCCACGACGCGGTTGAGTGTGGCCGACAGCGCATTCGGCGCCTGGAAAGTCACCGACGAACCTTTGCTGACGCTGAAGTTGTTCCAGTTGATGATGGCGTTGTTGCTGGTCTGATGGATCAGCGTGTTGTTGCCCTGGGTGCTGATGGCGGCGATGCCCGCCGTCACCTGACCACCCGTTGGCCCTCCAGCCAGCGCGGCACTGCTATATGCAACGCCCTGAAGTACACCCAGTGCCGTGGCAATCTGCAGAACCAGTGATTTAACGCGCGGCACTCTCGAGGCCGAGCTGCGCGAGTTCAGGCGATCATAAGTAGTCGTATTCATATGCTGTCCCGCACTGCTTGTTGTTATGCGGTTGATGTCGCAAGCGCTGTCTCTGCTTGCACGCGCGACAAACTGAATATCGGTCGCGGACGTACAGCGATGCTGCGCATGAGCTCTTAAAGCAATAACGAGTGAACCCCTGAACACTGCCCCCTTACGATCGGAAACGATCAAGTGTTTTACCGACAGACTTCTTTAAATCACCAGACTCAAGACGCAGGCTGACAAGCACGACATTAGTCCTGCATCAAGTGCAGGACAATTAAGAAGGTTCTTAGGGATGTTTTGGACGAATCGGGAGTGAGGCATGGCGCCACGGCGAGGACGCCAGTATCGCTGAGGTGATCGCGCACCGTCGCATGCAGCCCGAGTAGAGCAATCAAGGAGATCGTCAGTGATCGCAATGTGCATACTGCCCAGACCTCGTTCAAGGATGGCACCAGTACTGCATGATCCATGCGATGACGAGGTGGCTCGTGTGCGATCCCCCATCTCGCATACCTTACGGAGCACATGAAAATCAGGCGATTCGTGTTCCGTCAAGAATCGCCCTGCTGTCCGGGGCGCGAGCGTAACGCAGTATTTGTAAGATAGGCGTGATAACGAACGTCCGGTCTGCCCGCCGATGCAGCATGTTGCTCGATCCGGATGGCGCGGGGGGAGGCGTCAGCTGGTACCACACTCCCTTGTTCTGGCCAGGCGTAGGCAGCGATGGTGGCGGCCTTGTCTGCTGCAGCAACTGCCCGGCATTCGGCGGTGGGGTCTGCGCGAATACTGGCGCGATCCCAACGAACACGGCCAGCGCAGCAAATACGCTGGCCGTGTTTTGCCGTTTTTGTGCAGTCTCTGATGAGTTTCCGCAACCGGATATAGGATTTGTCTTAGCAGCCATAATCTCTATCCCCCTTTTTGTAGAGAGTACTCTGTAGTCCCTGACAAATTTCCGCCACCGGATATAGGATTTGTCTTAGCGCCTATATCTCTACCTCCCTTTTCGAGAGAGTAACGTAGACAAGGCGCGGTGAAGCATGGGTATAAAAAATTTTCTCCCCATGTTTCAGTGATTCTTTAATTTGGCGATCTGGCTCTAGATAGCTGGTTCCGAAAAGTTATACCTTGACTGTTTCAGCTATCCGACAAACCCGCCGGTGTCGCCCAAGCCTCCGACCTATCTGGCGAGCACTCACCGCTCGGGCGACCTCATTCCCGCCCACCGCGTACCGGACATGTAACACTCGAAAAGCCGACATCGCGAGCGGAAAGATGGAGGCCGTGCCTGGATGCTGGCAAGCAGGATGTCGTGCTGGCCGAACGCCGCCGAGATACCAACGTATGTCAGGGCGAACGTTCTTGCAGTTCGCTAATTGCGTGCCGCTGCCCAGAGAGATCTGTGGCATGGCTCATTCGAGCAGGTAGCCGAGCCCTTGTTGTACAAGATATTGGCCGATTTCGTCGCGGGATCGCAGCCCGAGTTTGTGCAGCGCGTTGTATTTGTGCGCTGTCACTGTCTTGTAGCTACGGCCAGTGTCGACCGCTATCGCCTTAAGCTGCTCTCCTTTCGCCAAGGCGATCATGACGACGCGCTCTCTTGATGTAAGCCCGTTCCAGGGATGCCCTTTTGCTGCGTCCATATCGATTTCCGGATCCACGAACATCCGGCCATCGAACACAGCGCGAATCGCCTCGATCGCGACCTGCGGTCCGCTGGCCTTCGATACGTAGGCGCGCGCACCGAACTCCAGGGCGGCCTGTGCCAGGCATGGCTGCACTGCTCCTGTGTAGATCATCACCGACAGCCTGGGCTGCATGGCCAATACCGCGCGCAACAGTGACAGGCCCTTGATCGCTCCAGGCATGTGCATGTCGAGTACCACGTAGTCACGAGGCCCTTCCTTGAGGCGACTGAGCAAATGATCGCCGTCAGCGACGGACTCGATCAGGATGTCGTGCTCGCCGAAGGTGGCCTTCAGCATTTCCGCCAGCGCGAAGACGATGATCGGATGGTCATCGGCAATCAGGACCTTTCTTGCTGGCATATCGGGTTTGCTCACTCTCCCGGTACTCCGCTTTCTACGGACAGATAACCGGCGACACGCGCTTGCGCCCGGTCCAGCTCATTCCGCGCCACTGAATTGGCCTGGGTCATCGGAACCTTGCCCTCTCGATTAGCGCTGCCAGGGAGGCGTCCTGCGTGACCGGCCGGCGGCTAACGTACTTCGTCCTGCTCATTTCGGCCTGGGATACCCCTCCCAAGCTGCTACCCTGATGATTATGGCAAGTTGCAGCGCTTGTCCAACTATTTCGGAGCATCGCCAGGTCCCACTTAGATGTCCAACTCACCCTATTCTGTTGGCCTGAGCACTCTCGTCGTCGACGACGATCCCACGATGGTAGCGATCATCGTCGCTGTGCTCCACGATATGGGTCTCACTTCGGTCGAAACCGCCGCCAACGGCACGGCTGCGCTCGAACGGCTGACAGCTGACTCGATCGAACTGCTGGTCTGCGATCTCAACATGCCGGGCATGGACGGCATTCGCCTGATGAGCCATATCGCGTCGTTCGTCGTGCGTCCGGCGATCATCCTGATCAGCGGCGAGGATCAGCGTGTGCTCGATGCCAGTCAACGATTTGCCGAGGCGAAGGATCTGAACGTTCTCGGAGTATTACGCAAACCGGTAACGTTCGAAGCCCTCACGGAACTGCTGCAACGGTATCGCCCGGCCAGTCGGCGAGTATCGCCAAATCCTCGTCCCGTATTGCTGGACGACGACGCGATACGCTTCGGCCTGACTTCTCAGGCCCTGCACCTGACCTATCAGCCAAAGGTGAGCCTGCAACACGGCACACTTGATGGCGTCGAAGCCCTGCTGCGCTGGCACGACCCGGAACGAGGACTTATCCCGACGCCCGAAGTGATCCGAGCAGCAGAAAACGCCGGTTTGATCGATGCACTGACGCTTGCCGTCCTGGCAGGCGTCGTCCGTGATCGTATCTCGCTTGCACGCGAAGGCATCGATATCAATATGGCCTTCAATGTGTCGATGTATAACCTGCATAACCTCGCGATCGTCGAGCGGATGTGCGACATCATTACTGCGGCGGGCTACCAGCCAGACCAGTTCACCCTGGAGGTCACCGAAACGCACCTGATGAATGATCTGGCTCAGGTTCTTGAGGCGCTCATTCGATCCCGTCTGCAGGGTTTCAGGATAGCCATCGACGATTACGGCACCGGCGCGGCGACCATGCAGTTCCTGATGCAACTGCCCAGCACCGAGTTGAAGATCGATCGCAGCTTTGTCGCCGCCGGCCCGCGCAACGAGGAGGGGCGCATACTCCTGCAATCCGCGATTGATCTGGGTTTGCAGCTTGGCCAGGTCGTCACCGCCGAAGGCGTGGAAACCGAAGAAGAAGGCCGGCTCGCACGCGAACTCGGCTGCCATCTCGGTCAAGGCTACCTCTACGGACAACCGATGGAGGTCGATGCCCTCATCGCCTGGACGTCCACGCATCCCGTCCGCCCTGCATCAGCCGAGCAACCCCGGTAAAAGGAAGCGACATGAATCGTCTCGCTCATGAGGATCGCTCCTTGAAAGCAGTGACGCGGGCCAAGGTCAATTCGAGCTCTCTCTGGGCAGATTCCGCCAACACCACCAGGTCCGCAGCCGTTCCCGAGTGCAGCTCCACGGCTTCGAAGGCGAACGCAGTCGACTCCTCTCCCATCTGCCTGCACCCGGATTTCAGCTTGTGCGCAAGCTCCCTCAACGTGTCGCTATCGGCTGCGTGTCGTGCCTGCGTCCACCGCTCCAAATCTACGCGAGTGCTGGTCACGAAAACGTCCAGCACGAGGTGCAACCTGGTTTCGTTGTTGCCCAGGAGGCGAGCCAGCACGGCAAATCCGGATTCGGCTTCCAGCGATGATCCTGTCGTTTCAGTTGCCAGGACCGGCTCCGCATGAGTGGACAGCATTCGCGCAAGAATCCGCTTCAGATCCGGCTTCTGCAGGGGCTTGGCAAGGTAGGCGTCCATTCCCAGTGCAAGACAGCGCTCACCTTCACCCAGCAGAGCGTTTGCAGTGATTGCCACGATATTCAAGTGCGGCCGACCGAAAGCTGCCTCATCTCGACGAATTCGCTCGGTTAGTCCGTAGCCATCCAGACGCGGCATGTGGCAATCCGTCAACAGCAGCCGATAGCGGTTGCGGTTGGCCTGCAACTTGTCCCACGCCTGCTCACCGTCCTCGGTCACGTCGCAGGCATAGCCCAGGCTCTGCAACTGGCGGATGATCACCTCGCGGTTTGTTGCATTGTCCTCGGCGAGGAGGATTTCCGCCTCCGCAATGCTCTCGCCTCGGATCGTTACATCAGCGGGTGACGACTCGGCGGCGATGGCTGGGACCACGGGACTGGCCAGGCCTAGCGCCAGTTGGCAGCCTCGCGCCAGCCCGGGACTGGTCAGCGGACTGCCGGCAACTGCCGTGACGCCCTGGACGATGGTCGGCGGCGTCCGCTGACTGTCCCCGCGCACGATGATGATCGGGATCCGTGCGGCAGTCGCGCGTTGGCGAATGACGCAGCAAAGCGCCTCATGGTCCTCCGCAAACCCCTTGTCGAGAAGAACCAGATTCCGTTCATCGGTCGCATCCTCGCTGCGATCCAGTCTCTGCAACAGCTGGTCGAGCGATGTTGCGATCTCAACGTCTACGCAGAGTTCGTTGCAAAGCTCGCGCAGCAGAATTGCGCGCTCGATGGATTCGCATAGCGCGAGGACACGCACGCGTGGGAGCGCGTAGTCTCTTCTGGAGCCATCGACGGCGATCGATTCCAGCGGAATCACTACACTGAATCGGCTACCCGATGCAACTTCGCTGTCGCACCCGACTTCCCCTCCCATCAGCGTCACCAGGTGCTTGACGATCGTCAAGCCAAGGCCCGTGCCGCCGAAACGGCGGGTGGTGGCTGCATCGGCCTGCTCGAATGGCTGGAAAAGGCTCTCGATGGTACGGCGATCCATGCCGATGCCGGTATCGACGACGTCGAAGCGGACATGGTGCCGGCTTCCGGTAGGAATACCAGCCACGCTTACGTAGACACGGACACCTCCCTTCTCGGTGAACTTGACCGCGTTGCCGATCAGGTTGGTGAGCACTTGGCGCAGTCGCATGCGGTCGCCCTTCAATCGGCGAGGCACGTCGCGGGAGACGAAGACATCCAGATCGATCCCTTTGCCGGCAACCTGGGTGCGCAGCGATTCGGCCACGGATTCCACCAGCCTGCGGGGCGAAAACAGCGTGTGTTCGAGCTTCAGTTTTCCCGCCTCGATCTTCGAGAAATCGAGGATGTCGTTGATGATCGCCAACAGCACGTACGCGGAGTCCTTGCAGATTCCAAGCAGCTGTTGTTGCTCCTCGCTCATGGGGGTTTCGAACAGTAGTTCCACCATGCCGATGACACCATTGATCGGCGTGCGGATCTCATGGCTCATCATGGCGAGAAAGCGCGTCTTCGACTCCGTCGCCTGTTGCGCTTCCTCCGCCGCCCGTTGCAGCTCTGCATTGAGCGCCTCTTCTCCCGTAACGTCGCGGACAATACCCGTCAGCGATGCTCCGGCAAGTGGATCGGCATGGAGCATGGAAACGGCGCGGACGGCGATGCAGTGCACCTGTCCATCTGGATGGACGATCCGATACTGGTCCGCGTAGCTGCCACCTGCCGTCAATGCGCGCAGAAGCTGCGCCAGTACCCGCCTTCTGTCGGTTGGATGCACTGCCCGTAGGCAGCTCCTGCGCGTGGTCTCGCGGTCCTCGGGCCAGCCAAAGATACGGCGGACATTGGCATCGCAATCCAAGGTGGGATCACGCGTCCACTTCTTTTCGCCGACGGCTGCAGCGGAGACCAGTTCGAAACGCCAGACGCCGAGGTCGCCGCTCTCAAGCGCCATGGCCAGATCGCGCCGTGACCGCGTCAGTTCCCCGAGTGCGCGTTCGGCTGCCTGCTTGGATTGCTCCAGCTCCAGCAGTTCGTGCTTGCGCTGCGAGGCATCGCGATTGACGCCGATGAGGTAGCCGGATTTGCCCAACTGTCGATAAGGTGCCGCATGCCCCTCGATCCAGCGCCATTCGGAGCCGGAATCGTCAATGGAAACACGGTACTCGAAGTCGACCGCGACGTCTTCCCGCAATGCCCGGTCGACCTGCTCGCGGACACGCCCGATATCGTCGGGATACATCCGCCCGAAAATATTGGCCAGCGGCGGTGCGCCCGGCGGAACGGCGAGCAGTGTCCTAGTATACGAATCGATCTCAGCTTCGTCCGTATCCACTCCCCACACCCACATACCGAATCGTGCGGCATGCAGGGCGACCGACAGTCGGGCATGGCTTTCCTTCAGTTGCTCGCGCAGTGCCCGATGTCTCCAGGCCACGAATGCGCGAGCCAATGCGAACAGCAGCGCAATCGCCACGATCGCGTAAAGCAGATAGGCCCAGCCCGTGCGCCATGGTGGCGGCGTGATCTCGATCGGCAGCGACAGATCCGGGTCGCCCCACCTGCCATCGCGCTGCAACTGGCGAACCTGGAGACGATAGGTTCCCGGCTGTAGCCAGTGGTAGGTGATCGTAAGATCGTTGGGCATGTCCCGCCAGCTGTCCTCCAGGCCCACCAGGCGATAGGACAGGCGACGCGCATCCCCCAACACCGCAATGCGAAACACAACGCGGCCATCGGAGTACTTCGCCTTGATGTCCGATAGTCCGTTGCCCTGGAGGTTGACCGTGGTCCGATCACCGGCTTCATAGCTACTGAGTACGACAGGCGCCGGGTCCGCGATCTGGATTGCCTGTGGGTCGATCCGCCACAGTCCGGCCAACGTGCCGAAGTACAGCCCCCCATCCGTGCTTAGCAGGGCGGACTTCATGTTGATCTCGGCGTCAGGGATTCCGTCGGCAGGCAGGTAACTCCGGAAGCGATCCTGCTCTGGATCCCAGCGCGCGATGCCGCTGTCGGTGCCCACCCACAGCGCGCCTCGGGCGTCGCTGACGATCGCTTCGATGGTGATATCGGGGAGGCCATCCTCCAGGCCATAGCGTCGAAATACCAGTCGGCCGCTGCCATCCGTTGTGAGGCGATTGAGGCCGGCCCGGGTGCCTACCCACAACCGGCCGTCCTTATCGGTATAGGTCTGCAATACATAACTGTCGGATAGCGTGGTGTTATCACCACGCTCATGTTGATAGCGACGGACCTGGCCTGTTTCGGGGCTGAAATTCAATACGCCCTTCATGGTTCCGATCCAGAGCGAACCATTCGGTCCCGGTGAAACGGCCTCGGTCAAGTCGAACACAAATGGCTTCACCCCCTCGTATGCCTCAACACGGCGCAGCGCCTTCGCGCCTGGCTCAAGGACTGCAAAGCCGCTTAAATGTGTGACCCACAGGCGCTGCCGGGCATCCAGAAACGCACCGGTCATGGTGGGATTGATGGCCTCCAGGGGAAACCTGCGTACCGACCCGTCCGGCCGCCAATGGAACAGGCCTTCGCGAGCGCTGGTGATCCATAGCCCGCCTTCCCTGTCGCTGACGAGCGCACGCGATGAAAGCGGCAGTGCGGACGAGGCTGGCATGGGCTCCAGTAGATCCGTTTCCCGGTTCAACTTCATCAGACCACCGTGGCATAGCGCTGCCACCAGTCCGCTGCCCTCCGTTTCGCCCATCGCGCAGACACTCTTGCCAGCCTTGGTGCGATAGCGCGACAAGGCCGTCTGGCCAAGACTCAGGCGGCTGAGTCCCGAAGTCGCCTGGGCGATCCACAGGTTGCCGCTGCGATCCATCGCCAGGGCGGTGACAGGCCCAGGATGCAGGCTTTGCGGATCCCCCGGATCGTTGCGGAATATGGACAAGGTGCCTTGCCACGGGTCGAATCGATAGAGCCCTTCGTTGTAGACGCTGCCCAGCCAGACCGAGCCGTCCCTGGCGATTACCATGGAGGTGGTCCTGATGAGTGGGACTGGCATGGCGATGCGGTGAAGCGCGCGTGTTGCCCAGTCGAAACGCCAGAGACTCAGGCCGACAGCCAGCCATAACCCTGTCTTGTCGGACGCCATGGCGGTAATTTCGCCCTGGGTGCCCTCGGGCATGGTCAACAATGTGGAAATCCGCTTGGGATCGCGGATGTCGATCGTGACCACGCGATGATCACGGAGAGCTACGAACAGGTTCGTGCGATCCGGGCTGAAGGCCATGGCTTCGAAGCTTTGCGGCATCGTCCAGGTTATTTCGCCGCGGCGATCCAATCGCAGCAAGCCCAGGTCGCTCATCTGCCACACCTGGCCCAGCGCATCGCACGCGAGCCACGTAACCATTTGTGGACTCACGCCACGAATCTTCATCGGAACGAGCGTCAGCATTCCTGTGTGCGAATCGAGCCTCTGCAACGTGCCATTCGGGCTGCCGATCCACATCGCGTCACTGGCCTCGGCCAACGCGTAAATGTATCGACTTTCCAGCGTATCGGGGCGAGCAGGATCCCGATCGAGATTGAAGAAATTGTGTCCATCGAAACGATGGACACCACGGTCGCCGGCAATCCAGATGAACCCGTGCCGATCGCTCACGATCTCGAGGATCGTCGTGCTCGGCAGGCCCTGCGTCCGGTCAATGGCTTCGAAAGCGGGCTGAATTCCAGCCGGTGCGAGCCTGACCGGGCGATCCCCCGAAATTTCCTTGGTCGCCGCGTGGAGGGCGCCCATTCCGATCATGCAAAGCGCGATGATCGAACCGATTAGGAACCGCCTCATGAAGGATTCCGATGCCGTCGGATCGACGCACTCCGACTCTAGCCCCCGCCGATCAAGAAGCCCTCCCTGGACGATTCAGACTGCTCTGCGTGTCGGGCTGGTGTCAAGTTGGCACGCGGTTTTCAGGCTCTTTGACGCGATCGCAAAAACTTTCGCACAACAAAATTATCGCGATCCAAACAAGCAAATGGTGCCTTGCTCAATTCCTGTTTATCGCACGGCCCTCGGGCGCAAGTGATTGTTTTCTGAAATTTCATTAATTCTCAACTTAAGAAATTTCATTTCAGCGCAGCATCAAATGCGCAGACCATATAGACGTCTAATTTCCACTTTTCCTAATTGACAAAAAAAATTCCACGGACATATCGTCAAGCCACATTCATCGCTGGGGAGCGGTGATGGATGTGTCGCACGCAACACGTTTCATCCCCGTTCCATTTTACCGTTCACTCGGTCAGGCGTTTCCTGGAGGGGCGTACTGGTGAAACGCGGCGAAGATCATGGCGTTTGATTGAACTACGAGAGTCGCGCGAAGCGCGCGGCATGTCATTGCCACGAGATATGGGCGGCCGTGTCCGGCCTGCTCGCTCTCCATTTCGGGGAAATAATCATGAATCACAAGGTTTTCTTGAATACCCTTGCAGCCTGCTGCATGCTTGGCTTAGCCGCCACGCCGGCATTCGCTTCGGAGACCAACCCGTATGCGCCGGCCAACGGCCACGCGTACCGTCACGGTGCGCTGCCGACCCGCGACGTGCATGCCAAGATGAAACACTGGGAGGCCCAGCATGCGCTGGCTGCGCAGGCAGTAGCCACTGGCGCTAATACACTGAGCTTCGGCGGCGGCACCAACGGTGTGGGCGTGATGAGCGGCAAGGTGAAGGTCTACGTCGTGTACTACGGCACTCAGTGGGGCCAGCGCACCACCAATGCCAAGGGCGACTCCGTGTTCACCGGTGACGCCTCGGGCGCCGCCGCGGTGACAGAGGAGATGTTCAAGGGCATCGGCACCGGCGGCGAGCTGTGGTCGGCAGATCTGACCCAATGGTGCGACGGTCCCAACGTCGCCAGCGGCGCCATCAGCTGCCCGTCGAACGCCAGCTTCGTGCCGTACCAGGCCGGCGGCACCCTTGCCGGCGTGTGGTACGACAACACGCAAGCCTCGCCTGCCGGTGCCACATCCGGCCAGCTCGCCAATGAAGCGATCGCCGCCGCGGCGCACTTCGGTAACACCACCGCAGCGTCGAACCGCTACGCCTACTACATCATCTTGTCGCCGACCGGCACCAACCCGGATGATTACGAGGCTCTGACTCCCGGTGATCTGGCGTACTGCGCGTGGCACAGCGGCACCGCTTCGAATTACGGTGACATTGCGTTCAGCAACCAGCCGTACAACATAGACCAAGGTGCCTCCTGCGGCGTGGGCTTCGTCAACGGCAACGGCGCTGCTGGTCAGCTCGACGGTTTTACCATGACGCTCGGTCACGAGTGGCACGAGATGATGTCGGATCAGCTCCCGTCCGGTGGATGGACACACTGGGTGAACAATGCGCCTACCTCTACGGAAAACTCCGACGAGTGCGCCTGGATCGCGGCGGGTTCGCCCGGTGGTGCGGCCAACGTCACGATGGGTAACGGCACCTATGCCGAGCAGGCCAGCTGGTCCAACGACACCAACTCGTGTGCGATCTCGCATCCGATTGTTGGTGGCGGCGGTGGTGGTGGCACGCCGGTCGCGAACTTCAGCGACACGACCAGCGGTTTGACGGCGAACTTCACCGACAGCTCCACCGATACCGGCGGCACCATTTCGTCGCACTCGTGGACCTTCGGTGACGGCAGCACGTCAACGGCCACCAGCCCGAGCCACACCTATGCGGCCGCTGGCACCTACAGCGTGACCGAGACGGTGACCGACAGCGTCAGCGGCAAGACCAGCTCCAAGACGGCCTCCGTGACCGTCGCCAGCCCGGGTGGCACGCCGACCGCCAACTTCAGCAGCAGAGTCAGCGGTCTGACGGCGACCTTCACCGACAGCTCCACCGACTCGGGTGGCACCATCGGCACGCATGCGTGGACCTTCGGCGACGGCGGCACTTCAGCTGTTGCCAGCCCGAGCCACACCTATGCGGCCGCCGGCACCTACAGCGTCACCGAAACGGTGACCGACAGTGTCGATGGGAAGACCAGCGCCAAGACGGCATCGGTAACGGTCTCCAGCGGTGGTGGTTCGTCGCAGCTGCTCGGCAACACCGGCTTCGAAAGTGGCTCTGCCTCGCCGTGGACGATGACCGCCGGTGTCCTGTGCACCAACAGCACCTGCTCGGGTGAAGTCGCTCACAGCGGCACCGGGTTCGCCTGGCTCGATGGTTACGGCACGACGCACACCGATACAGTGTCGCAGACGGTGACTATTCCGAGCGGCAAGACCTCGGCCACCCTGTCGTACGCACTCCACATCGACACGCAAGAGACCGGGTCGACACCGTATGACACGCTGAATGTGCAAGTCCTGAACAGCGCAGGCACCGTGCTTGGAACCTTGGCGACTTACTCGAACGTCAATGCTGCCAACGGTTACACCGTGCATACCGCGAACCTTGCCGCGTATATCGGCCAGACGGTGACGATCAAGTTCACCGGCACGGAAGATTACTCGCTGGCGACCTCGTTCGTGCTGGACGACGTCACGCTGACCGTGCAGTAAGCACCCCGACGGCAGTCGCCTCGCGCGGCTGCCGTCAACGGTTATCGAGGATGCGCAAGACCGCATCACCAGTTTCAAATCAGGAAGTCTTACGGCCCGATCGGCAACGATCGGGCTTTTTGTTGCATGCGCACAGCGATAGTGACCATCGCCGACAAGCCGCCGCCGCAGAGGATCCATGGACGGCTGTCCGACATGGAGGCGATGTCCTGGATGATGGCAAGCAGGATGTCGTGCTGGCCGAACGTTGAAATACCAACGATGGTCAGGGCGAAGCACGTCCTCAATCCAACACCGGAGTACAGCAGATTAAGCGATCGCTTAGCCTGCATTTCATGAGGTTTTAGGTTCTTTTCCCTAATCGCAAAAACTTTCGCGCAGAAGAATGATCTCGATCCAAGTAAGCAAAATGGTGCGCTGCGCAACTTCTCCCCCGTTCCGACACTAGGCGTAAGCGGTTGTTTTCATAAGTTTCAATAATTTTCACAAGTGAAATTATATTTCAATGCATCAATAAATGCATTGGCCATATAGACGTCTAATTTCCATTTTTCCTAATTGACAACAAAATTTCCACGGACATATGGTTGCATCACATTCATCGCTGGGGAGCGGTGATGGATGTTTGCACGCAACGCCCGTTCCATATTTACCGTTCGCTCGATCAGGCGCTTCCTGGAGGGACGCACTGGTGGAACGCGGCGAAGATGATGGCGTTTGATTGAACTACGAGAGTCGCGCGAGGGGCGTGACATGTCATTGCCACGAGGTCTGGGCGGCCGTGTTCGGCCCGCTCGTCCTCATTTTGGGGAACACATTCATGAAACATAAGTTTCTATTGAACACTCTTGCCGCCTGCACCTTGCTTGGCTTAGCCGCCGCGCCGGTGTTCGCTACGGAGATCAATCCGTATTCACCGGCCAACGGCCACGCGTACCGTCACGGTGTGACGCCGACCCGCGACGTGCACAACAAGATGAAGCAGTGGAATGCCCAGCACGCACTGGCTGCGCAGGCGGTAGCCACCGGCGCCAATACGCTGAGCTTCGGTGGCGCCCTCGCTGACGGTGTGGGCGTGATGAGCGGCAAGGTGAAGGTCTACGTCGTGTACTACGGCACCCAGTGGGGCCAGCGCACCACCAATGCCAAGGGCGACTCCGTGTTCACCGGTGACGCCCTTGGCGCCGCCGCGGTGGCTGAGGAGATGTTCAAGGGCATCGGCACCGGCGGCGAGCTGTGGTCGGCCGATCTGACCCAGTGGTGCGACGGTCCCAACGTCGCTGTCGGCGCGACCAGCTGCCCGGCGAACGCGAACTTCGTGCCGTACCAGAGCGGCGGCACCCTTGCCGGCGTCTGGTACGACAACTCGGTCGCCTCACCCGCACAGGCAACCGGCACGCAGCTGGCGGAAGAAGCGAACGCTGCCGCAGCGCACTTCGGCAATACCACCGCCGCGTCGAACCGCTACGCCTACTACGTCATCCTGTCGCCGACCGGCACCAACCCGGATAATTACAAGGGCCTCAATGGCGCACAGGGCTACTGCGCATGGCACTCCTACAACACTGACCCACACATGGACGGTGGTCCGGCCACAGCCCCGTACGGTGACCTGGCGTTCAGCAACCAGCCGTACAACATGGACCAAGGCGCCTCCTGCGGCGTGGGCTTCATCAACGGCGCCGGCGCTGCCGGTCAGCTCGACGGCTACACCATGACGCTCGGTCATGAGTGGCACGAAATGATGTCGGATCAGTTCCCGCTGACCACCTCGACTAACACCCCCGAAGGTGGTTGGATGAACAACGGCGCCAATGGGGGCACCTTGGCGTATGAGAACTCCGACGAGTGCGCCTGGATCGCGGCGGGTTCGCCCGGTGGTGCGGCCAACGTCGTGCTGGGTAGCGCCGGCACGTTCGCCGAGCAGGCCAGCTGGTCCAACGACACCAACTCGTGCGCGATCTCGCACCCGATCGTCGGTGGCAGCACGGGTGGTGGCGGTACGCCGGTCGCGAACTTCACTGACACGGTCAGCGGTTTGACGGTGAACTTCACCGACAGCTCCACTGATACCGGCGGCAGCATCTCGTCGTACGCGTGGACCTTCGGTGACGGCAGCACGTCGACGTCCGCCAGTCCGAGCCACACCTATGCGGCCGCGGGTACCTACAGCGTGACCGAGACGGTGACCGACAGCGTCAGCGGCAAGACCAACGCCAAGACCGCCTCCGTGACGGTCACCAGCACCAGCACGGGTGGCACGCCGACTGCCAACTTCACCAGCAGCGTCAGCGGCCTGACGGCGACCTTCACCGACAGCTCCACCGATGCGGGTGGCACCATCGGTACGCATGCGTGGACCTTCGGCGACGGCAGCACTTCCGCTGTCACCAGCCCGAGCCACACTTATGCGGCCGCGGGCACCTACAGCGTGACCGAGACGGT